>Ga0075421_100008726_pt1 | contig 12474 bp, 23 predicted proteins | sample SoiMetdeltSBSDD5_FD_75292 | JGI IMG/M metagenome (GOLD analysis project Ga0075421, IMG submission 75292) | Bulk soil microbial communities from a Populus tree surrounding site in Tennessee, USA - Soil MetaG P. deltoides SBSDD5 | ecosystem: Environmental > Terrestrial > Soil > Tree plantation... | reverse complement strand
CGCTCGATAAGCCGGGCGTAGAGTCGGAGGGTTCGAAGGTCGAACGTGACCTGGATCCTCTGGCGGCCCTCCACCTTCAAATCCCAGATCACATCGCGGGGCGTGGTCCTGGCCGCTGGCTCGCCCTCGAGCAGCCGGCGGCGGGCCGGGACGAACCGCCCCCCGTGCCACCACGGCCGCCCGCGGCGATCGAGCGTGTAGACGAGCCGTTCCTTGGGGTCGACAGCCATCAGATGTCCGCGCCGCAGTGAGCGCACGGGGCCGGCGTCGGCCTGGGCTGGTCGAAGTGGACAGAGAAGACCGTCACGCCACCGCAGCGCCGGCATGTCACCCGGACGTCCTCGAAGGTGATGCGGCGCGGGTCGAGCGCCAGCCGGCCCTTGGCGACAAGGATCCATTGCTGAAGGTTCATCACAGCTCCACGATCGTCAGCCCGTATTGGGCTTCGAACCACGCGCGTTTCAGCAGGTAGAGGTCTTCCCGGTGGCCGCCCCCTGGCTTTACGTCCTGGTAGCAGGCGACCCATCGGCCGCCGTCCTGAATCTCGTAGGCGAAGTCGAGAATGAGCTTGGCGACCTGGACCTTCAGCCCCGCCGGATTCGTGGTGTAGAGCGGGAACGGCACCTGCCGCCACTTGTCACGCCCGGGCAGCGGTCGGATTCGCCCCGCGCGCCGCACCTGCTCGAAACCGATGTAGAACTTCGCTTCTTTCTGGGACTGGAAGAACACGCCTTTGATGCCGGCGTGCTTCGCCGTCGAATGGTCGATCAGCTGCAGATCGTCGGTCACGATGCAGCGTTTCGCGCCGCGCCGGCTCCCGCGGTCGCGGTGGATGTTCTGAAAGCCGCGCCCAGGCGTCGCCTTGTCCTCGAGGAACAGCGGGCGCGTGGTCCCGAAACGGCCGGCGCTCGCCATCAGAACCTCGGGATCTGAAAGACCGCCCGATCGCGCTGGCTGACGTGCTTCAGCAGCGTGACGGCGTCCTGGATGTCGTCCAGGGTGGTCCGCCGGCTCTCGACGCCGGAGGCCATAGCGGCGACCAAATCGTGGAATTTCGGATCGAAGTGAAAGCGCCGTTCAAGCTCTATGATCCGGGTTTCCTCTGGGGTCGGTTGGTCCATGGGGTATCTCCGATCGAAGTTCAGGAGGTGCTTGTAGGTTTCGTAAGTAGTGCGGTGCATCGCGGCTCGTCCTCTCCCTTCTGCCGGACAAGGTGCTGGTCGGGCCCGATGCAGCGGTAGATCTTCAACCCGTCCTGGGTCCCCTGGTAGATGGCGACGTTGCCGCAGCCTGGGCACAAGACCGTTTCCGTTGTTGCCATCAGGCCCCCTTAGTGTTCCGGCGGTGGAGTTTCCGGTTGGCGAGTTCCGACACGGGGACCCATTCGCGGCGGCCGTTGCCGGCTTCCAGGCACACGCGCTGGACCGGCTGATCGCCGTCGAATGGGACCATGTCGCAGACGTAGTAGCGGCCGGCCGGCGCCCGTGCCGACTCGAAGCCTTCGAGCACGAACACGTCACCGAGTTGCAGCCGGCCGTTTTCTGACACTGTGCCTCCGAATCACTTTGCCCGTATCGACTCCGGTAGCGATCCAGCCCTTCGGGGCGTGGTCCGCAATCCAGGACCGACCGGCCGGCAACTGCCACCGCTGGACGTGGTGGAAAGCCCCCGCGAGCGAGAAGAACCCGCGCACCTGGAGGTCATAGCGCCGGCCGGTCTGCTGATTCCACGATTTCGTCAGCGTGAACAGAAAGACCGTCGGTCGGTTCAGCCGATCAGACATAGGTGTTGTTCGGCCAGCGAGCCTTGAATGCCGCCTTCGCGCCGGAGATGACGTTGCCCTCGACGATCATGGTCTGCACGAGCCCCGCGGAGTTGTCGCCGTCCGGCTTGCCGTTGACGAAGATGCCGTAGGTCCCGTAGTTGAAGGTGCAGCCGCGCACCTCGAGCAGCCCGATTTGGTCCCCGTCGCCCAGCTGTAGGAACGACGAACCGTCGATCTGGGCGCGCAGATTCAGGATCCGCACTTCCTCGGGCCCGTTCGTGATCAGCGCAAAGCAGCCGCGGCCGCCGTTCTCCTTGCTGTTGGTCTGGTAGTCCCCGCCCACGAATGTCACCTGCGTTCGCGGCAGATCGGGGAAGGGGTCGTCAAAGCCGAGGATGTTGGTAATCGCCCCGACGTTGTAGACCTTCAGATCGCGCAGTGTCACGTCACGGACGACGCCGCCGCGCCGCGGGGTAAGCACGATCGCGTAGCCGTCCTGGCCGGCCTTCCAGCAGTTGAACAGCTCGCAGTTCTCGACCAGGACGCCGACACCGTCTTTGAGTTCCAGGAGGGTCTTGACCGGGATCGCGGTGTTCCCCTTCCAGGCGATCGGCTTGGTCAGGATGCAGTTGCGGATCGTGAGGTTCCGCACCGGCCCGCCCGGCATCCGGTCGGTATCGCCGCCACACATGATCGACTGGCTGGACGCCTCGAGGTGGCACCGCTCGATCGTCACGTTCCCCACCGTGTTCGCGATCCAGACCGCTTGGTTTTCGATCTTCTCGGGGTCGTAGAGGTCCGTGATCAAGCAGTCCTGAATCAGCCCGGACCCGTTGAATTCGATGCCTCGTTTCCCGCGGTGGCCGTTGATGAAGATCTTCTCGAGCAGCACGTCAACCGGCAGATTGTCGGGGGTCTGCTCCGTGGTGTTGCGGCCGACCAGGAGGACGATTTCCGACGCACTCACTTGGAGGTCGACATTCGAGAGGGTGCCGCCCTTCACGCCTGGGGGAAAGTCGAACACGGGCCCGCCCGACCGCGCCGCTTTGTTGTTGCCCTGGCCGAAGACGAAGGCCGGCGTCGGGGTGTAGGCGAACGGCCCGGTGAAGGCATGGTCCGCCGCCAGTTGGATCACGCCGCCGCCGACCAGGGCGGACCGCAGCGCGTCACTCGTGCTGACGAACGTGCCGCGGTTGATTTCTGTTCGAATCGCCTCCGTTCGAATGGCGATCTGGTTGGCGAAGCTGTCGATCTCGTTGAGTAGCGCGTTGACCTTGGGAACATCGATCAATGGGAGCCTCCTTTAGAGCCGGGAGAGATACGGGAGAGCCAGCCGGACCAGCAAGAGCAGGAGAAACAGGATGACGACGACGCGGATCAGCACTTTGACCCACTGTTCCATCGGCAGTTGTTCGATCAGGTAGAGCGCGACGCCCAGGATGACCAGCCCGACCACCACGAACACGAGAGTGCTCAGTTCCATAACGACTCCTTCATTGACCGACGCGGTTGGCGTGCGGCACCCAGAGTGGGCCCGCCCGGTTTCTCTTGTGGAACGTGGGGTCGACTTTCTTTCCCTCGAGGATGTCGAACACCCCGTCGCGCACGACGTTCACGCCCTTTTCCTCGAGAGCTTCCCCCCTGGCTTGGTCTTCGTCGATGCGGCGCTCCGGTTGGGGGAACAGCCGGGGCATGACGTAGCACAGATAGCAAGACCACGTCCGCGCCTGAGCATCGTAGACGAGCCCGGGCCCGCCGGTCAGCTGGTCGCGCCGGCCGCACTCACCGAACGCGCAGCAGGCCATCCCAGCCCTCCTGTCCGTCGGCGTAGTCTCTCAACCGCGCCGCCTCGGCCTCGGCCCTGGCGTCCGCCTCGCGCATGACGTCGCGGGCGGCCAGCAGCACCGCGATCGCGATGCGCTGCTCCGCGGTCAGCGCCGGCATCTGGTCCAGCGGGATCACAGCGCCAGCCTCGGGCGCCGCTTATCGACGCAGTCGTCGCAGTAGTCGCCGGTCCCGCGGACGTGCGCGCAGAGGTCGCAGAGGGGCCGGCTGCAGGTGTCGTGCGGCTCGATTCGGCGTCCGGGGTTCGTCAGCGCCCAGGGCGGCAGGCCGTCACAGAGTCTCGTCGCGCGCCGCGTCCCGCATTTCGAGCACTGCTGATGCGGTTGCCGGCGCCCGTGCCCGCGGCAGACGATCGCTATCCCGCCGCCGGGCAGGGCGACTCGCTCACACATCGGCCGGCCCACCCTTGAGAGCGGTTACAACTTGGCAGTCAATGCACTCCGGGAAGCTGCCGCCGAGGGGCCGTCCGCAGGTTGGACAGTCGGCCGCGACGGCGGGCGGAACGCAGTGCTCGCAGCTGGTGTTCGTTTCCCGGAATTGCGGGCTCCATGGGGGGTAGCCGTGGCCGGTCGCGTAGCGCCAGTGCAGGACGTTCATGCACCGCTCGCAACTCGTCGCCGCGATGACGATCGCTTCGTCCAGCGCGAACAGCGGAACGAAGCTCGCGGACCGGAGCACCTGACGGATCCGGGTCCGCAACGTCGGCCGAACCATGTTGGTCACGAGGTCTGGATCCCAGGTGGACGAGCCGCCGCCTATCCGGGAGCTCGAGCCCTCATCCACACGACAGACCGACTCGTGCAACTCGCAGGGGTTCCGGAACCACTGGTAGATGTAGCCCGGTGGGTGCCCGTGGGGGTCGCAGAACCCGGCCGGCGGCCACCACTTCTCGCCGGCCGCGTTCTCATACCAGAGGATCGGGACGGTGCGTTTCATAGCGCGTCCTGCCCGTTCACCTGGACCCGCCAGAGGCTCAGGATGACGTGGCCGGGCTCGATCCCGCCGCCGACCCACGGCTGGAGCACATGGGTCACGAGCCGGGTGCACTGGCGGCCGGTGTAGCCCTCGGCGTTGATCGTCGGGCTCCACTCCCGGAATTCGATCATGTCCCCGACCTGGAAGTCCCTGTCGTTCAGCCGGATTTCGGACGTCTTTAACCCGTCGAACAGGGGTTCAAAGAATTCGGGCCAGCACTTTAATTCGTGCCGGCGCCCGGTAGCGATCGTGCTCATCGCCTGCTGGTAGCCCCACTTCCCTCCCATTCAGCCCTCCTTGAAGTAGCGGCGCTTCCGGGCCGCGGCGTCCGCCCTGGTCTGGGCGCATTGCTCGTTCGTGCAGCGCGTCACGGCTGTATGGGTGTGCGGGCCCCGATCGCGACCAGGGCCGAAGCAGCCGGTTTTCTCGCAGGGGGTATCGACCGGTCGCCAGCCCGTCCCGTCGCACTCCGGGCACTGCCACGGGCCGCCGGTGGCGCCGGGCAGGAGCAGTTGACCGTCGGCCCCTCGAGCCGGTCCCAGCGCGTCGCGCACCTGGGCGCCGCGGTCCAGGATGATGTCGACCGCGCGCCGCCACTCAGCCGGCCGCGGGAACCATTGAGCGGTCCGGGCAAGCTCGATCGACGCGGCTTCCAGGAGGTCGATCGGGACGTCCTCGAGCGCGCGGAAGTAGAGTTCGATCGTGGGGTCGTCCAGTTCGCCGCGGGTTGCTACCGCCAACGCCGCGATGCAGGCCGCAAAGCGGGTAGCGTCTTCAGCCTCCATGGGTGCCTCCTACGACGGGTGCCGGGGCACCTGCCGGCGTTCCACGAACCGCTGCGCCGCGCCCATCGTGTTCGACGTCTTCTGCGTCATCGTGGGGGTCGCCTGGGCAGGCTCGATCCGGTCCAGCCATCGCTGTTTCTCAATCCAATTCGCGAGTTTCGGGATGTAGCCGGCCTTCCATTGCCGGCCGGCTTTCTGGGCCTCGACGGCCGCCAGCATCAGGGCGAACATGGCCGGCGTCGGCTTGGCTTTCACGAACGCTTGGCGGGCCTCTTTCTTCTCGACCGAGTGCGGGTAGACCGCCCAGAGCCGGTTGAAGGCGGCGTCGATTTCCGCCCCCTTGAGCGGGGTGTCGGGCCCTGCGACTAATTGCCCCGTTTTCTTTTCTTCAGCCTGCAGATCAAACAAACCAGACACAGCATTATTAGGGGCATCAGATGCCCCTTGGGATGCCCCTTGGGATGGGGCATAGTCCCGACGCTCCGCGGCGTGCGGTTCCTTCTGCAAGTGGAAGTCGTCGACGTAACGATCGAACCAGGGCCCCAGAAACGGGTTGCGGGGAGCGGCGGCATACCACTTCCGCGCCGTCGTGCACCGAAAATCGGGTGCCTTCAGCGGGGTTTGGAACTGGTGATGCGCCATCTCCTTGACCCAGACGAACTGACTGGCTTCGTCCCAGCTGCAGAATTCCAGGGCGATGAGCGTGTCCAGTGACTTCTTGACTGACCCAACAGACCGCCCGATACGGGGGGCGATCGATTCGGGCTCGGCAATGAAAATGCCGAACGGATCGCGGTCTGGGCCGCACGTCAGCCAGAATTGGAGCTCGCGCACCTCTGGGGGATGCCGCCGTAGTTCCCTTCCTGTTGCGCCGGTGAAAATCGTGTCTTTGATGTTTGCGTAACCTGCCATCAGCGCCCCTGTAGATGGTCCACGAGCGTTGCAACCTCTCGAATCCAGAGGGCTATGGACTCGAGCCGCTGGTGAACCTCCGCTACCAGACGGCGCCGTTGTTCCATGTGCCACCGCGACCGACACCGTGTCCCCCTACAGAACCGCGCCAGCACTCGCGCCCGGGGAGCCGGGGGCGGGAGTTCGGCGCCGCACTGCTGACATACCCGCTTGTGCGTGGTAACGCTGTCAGGGGCCACGGTGTCGACCGGTGTGGATGTCGTCATCGACGGTAGGTCCAGGTGATGACGCGGGGTGCAGCGGGCCCCACGACTCCTGGCTGTGGTCGCCAGATGACGACGGCCGAGGGAAACCCGGCCGATTGCCCGTTTCCGGTCAGGGGCTCTTGGCCCTTCAGGATGCGGGCGGCGTTCACTTCGTCCATTTCCTCCGGCGTGAGCCAGAACTTGACCCGGTGCGGGATGTGCCGGATCTCGACGGCGTGCCGGACGTAGCGCGTCCACCATTTCGTGTCGGTGCGCGAGGGGATCAGCCCGACGATCGGGCAGCGGTGGTTCAGGTCCAGGGTTTCAACGTGGGCCTTCTGCACCCAGGGGTCGACCGAAATCCCGTCCTCCCGGCTGAACGGGGGATTGAAGAAACGGGCCCCGCTCGAGCCGGGCGGACACCAGTTGACCTTGAGGGCGTCCCGGAGCCCGGGTTCAGGGTGGTCAGGGCCCAGGTAGTTCGGCGCGATCCGGTTGGCGGCCGTGGCGGCGAGGTCGGCCACGAACCTGAATTCCCGGTTCAGGGCATCGGCCAACGCCACCTCCGTCCGCCAGTTCGGGCAGCTGGACGAATGCACGATCGTGCGGTCGTGGACCTTCACTGACCGCCCTCGACTCGTTCCAGCCACCGCCGCATCGCGATCGACACGTCGCCCCGCTGGGCGTTGGAAACGTAGAACGTCGCTTTGCCGGGGTCGAATTCGAAGATGAACAGGGCGAACCCCAGGCGCTTGTCGTTCTCGGCGGCCGCTACCGAAATGGCCGAATCCAGGAGCCCGGCGAGGTAGGTCATGGCCTCCCGGATCCCTTCGTCTGTCGCCTGGAAGCGGGGGTCCGGGGCGGGCATCTCGATCTCGAGCTTCGAATCGTCGCGAGCCATCAGCAGTTCCAGTCGCTACCACGGAGGATCCGCAGCGTGAGCAGGGCGTCGATGAGGTCGCCCAGGCGGGGGTCTTTGTTGAGGATGGACTGCGCCACCTCGAGGGCGTCGCGTTCGGCCTTGACGTCGCGTAGGACGTGTTCGGCCTTCACGCGGCGCTCGTGGATGCGCTGCATCAGCCCTGGCCGGCCGGGCGTGTGTGGCTGGTCGTAGCCCGCCTTCTCCTGCTCCATTGCGGCCTGCGCCCGGGCGCTTCGGAGGGCGTCGGCGGCCCAGGGCTGGAACGCTTTCCCCAAGGGTAGGTCGCCTTCCAGGCGGTTGACCGCGCGGTCCTGGCTGGGGCCTCCGGTGTATTCGGCGGGATACTCGGTCGCCGGGCGGGTTTCGTCAGACATTGTCCTGGCCTTCTCTCTCCGCGAGTTCGCGGTCCTGGCGGGCGATTTCTTCCCGCTGTTCGTCGGTCAGCCCGGGTTCGGGCTGGGGAGCCTTGCCGGCGCCGATGGCCTGCTTCAGCCGGTCCATCGGGTTTTTCGGGGTCGGGCCGCCCGGCTGGTCCTGGGCGTCGATCCAGGTCGTGTCCGGGGGGATGTCGAACTGCTGGTCCTCGCCGCGGTCGGCCTTGTCGTCCAGGTCCAGGGCGCGCGCCAGCAACTCATTCGATTTCGGGAGGTATTTCGAGATCTTCCGAACCGACGTCTTCAGCGCCATGGCGCAGTAGTCCGTCACCCAGGGGCCGCTGTCCTTCGCTCTCGAGCGGGCCCGGTGGCTGTCGATCTCGTCCTTCAACAGCACCTCCATCTGCTTGCCGCCGCGACGGAGGTTGGCGACGCAGTAGGTCGCGTAAAGATCCTTCTCCTGGTGGACCGTGTATTTCGCCCGGTGAATGATCCGCGGCTGGTCGCCAAACCAGTAGTCGAACAGCTTTTCCTCGACTTCCCGGACGTGGACGTTCCGCGGGTGCATATCGACGACGGCGCCGGCCCGGTCGATGATGTTGCGGTAGCCCATGTAGCCGACGATCAGGGTTGCCGTGGGGACGCCTTTCGTCTTGAAAGGAATCAACCAGCCCTCCTGCATCGGCCCGCCCAGGGCGATCCCCAGCTTCAGGGCCTCGAAGACGCCGCCGATGAGGCTCTGTTGGGTGCATTCCAGGAGCTTGTCGTCGTAGCAGATCGAATTGAACGCAATCTGGAACAGGCGCATCGGGTCGCCCGTGGTCCGGGGGGCCCCGGCGATCATGCGTTTTTGGTTGGTTTCGAACAGTTGGACGATGACGCGCGCACGGTCATCCAGGCGGACAAGTTGAGCCATGACGTTTCCTTTCGAGCCCGGCCCGCGGTTCAGGGGGCCAGCCGGCTACTGTGGTATTAGGGTGTCCGGGTCCACGCGGGCGGCAGCGATCCGCCCGCGGACTTCTTGCACGAACTGGTCGCCAACTCCGGCGGCCAGCAGGTTCAGCCGTTGTTTCGCTGACTCGATCGACGGCCAGAAGATCTCGGCCTCGTATTTCTTTTCGAACGCCTCCACGAAGGCATCAGCCACGCAGATCCCGCACTCCGACAGGTTCGGGCCCGAACTGTTGATGGGGGGCAGCTCGGCGTGCTCGTCGCAGCGGTGCGCCAAACAAGCGTCGATGTCGGTCTGGCCGATGTGTTTGTGGCGGGTCGGCATCAGCCACGCCCGCGGTCGATGATGACGAATTCCTCCCAGGCCCCGATGCGGTCGTCGGCGTAGGCGCGGTTGGAAATCAGGTGGTTGTGCTGATTGCGGTCAGAGCAGACCACGAGCCCATCGCTCGCGCGGAGGGCGATCTTGCGGCCGTTGAGCGGGTTCGCCTGCGCCTCCCCGAGTATCCGGGCCACTTGGTCCTCGAGCACGCCGACCTTTGCTTGGAGCACCGCGACGTGATGCTGCAGCGCCGTAATCTCCGCGTCCTGGCGCTCGTCGGTGTCGTCGCTGGGGGGCGGCTGGGGGGGAACGACGCTACCGAGGTGGTTGACCGGGTTGACCGGCATGAAGACCTGACCGGTGATGTCGAGAGCCGACGGGTTCGCGACGCTGGACGGACTGCCGGTGCCGACGCCGAACAGCATGTCGTAGTTGTAGAGGATTCGGCCCTCCTGCTCCGGCAGCTGTTCCGCCAGACCGTCCTTTGACTGCGGGCGGCCGCCGCCGGCATTCTTGCAGCCCCACCGGGGATCGCCCGTCGAGTAGCGCACCTGTTCCGCGAGTCCGCGAATCCAGGCGCGACACCGGTTTTCGAAGGGTTCGTCCGCCGGATTCGGTCCGCCGGCCGGCACTGGAAACCGTTGCTTGTAGGCGTCCCGGATAGCGATCACTTGCTGCGGTAGGAATCTGCTCATTGCTTTCGGCCTCCAATAGACGACAGACACGAACGGGGGCTCGAGCCGGAGCCAGACGGGCTCGAATTCCATCACGACGGAATGCGGGCGAACCAGTTAGGAACGCCCTTGCCGGGGGTAATGCCGACGAAATCAGGTTCAGACGGCAGCTTCCCGCCGGCCAGCTTCTTCCAGGTGTCGACCGCTTTGCGGCAGAAGGCGAGGACCGGATCCCGCCCCCCTTGGCGCAGCATGTCCGCGAGCTCGAGCCCCGCGCCCGCGCGCAGGATCGACGCAGAGGCATGAACCCAGAGGGCCCCCGACACGTCCCGCTCCCGGCTGATGATCAAGCGAATGCCGACCGGGGTGTCGAAGACGTTTTGCGCTCGGAGGTCGAATCCGCCGTGGTGAGTGTCGAGGTCTTTGTGGTCCCAGACTTCGACCAGGGCGTCGGGATAGCGGCGCGACAACCGTTCGAACGGCTCGATCTTCTCGGGGAACCGCGAGCAGCCTGGGCACTGGCAACTCACGAGACAGCCCCCACGATGATCAGGTTCGACGTCGTCACTACCTCGGCGCCGCACGCGCAGAAGTGGTGCCGGTGGCGCTTCCCCTCGAGCCCCAGGCTGCAGTCCCCGATCGGGTTCGCCGGGTGGCAGATGGCCGTCACGTTGATGATCGTGCGCCGGCAGTCAGGGCAGGTGACGGTCGCGACTTCCGGGACGACGATCCGCGTGCGCGGCCGGCCGGCAATGATCGTGGTCGGCGGCGGCGTGAAGGCGTCGACGAGCGGGTTGCGCCGGGCGAGGTGGTCGGCTTCCTCGTCCTTGCAGCGTTGGCAGGTGTTCGTCGGATTGGTATCCGGCAGCGGGTCGTCGCAGAGCGCGCAGCGGCGCCGAATCTTAGGCACGGGCCACCCCCAATCGGTTCTGTAGGACGTTCATTGCCCGGAGGTAGGGCAGCAGCTTGATCGCCCAGGCCGGGTCGTCGTCGTTGGCAGTGTTGCGGACGAACACGCCTTCCTCGAAGCCTCGCAGGAGTGTCCGGACGGCCTCGTCCCCCTCGTGCGGGTTTGCTTTATAGGACCGATTGAGTTCGATCGCGCGGCGCACGAGCCGGAGGTCGAAGCACTGGACCGACGTGGGATCTGACTCGAATTCCGCGACGATGAGGTCGAGGATCGTCCAGACCCCGGCGGTCTGCAGGTAGTCGGCGGTCATTTGCCGTTCTTCTTTCCGGCCTGCTTCAACCGCAGCACGCGAAACTCCGATTTCGGGCTGAGGAATTCGGCCCGCTCCTGCCACTTGTGGGTGTAGATGTTCCCGTCCGGCAGGATGCCGCCGGTGTTCTCCCCGATCGCCTGCTTCAGCAGGTTCGACATCAGGGCTTCGTCGGCCTCGGCCTGCTTCCTGGCGAGCTTCGCGGCTTCCAGGGCGTGGTGCCACTCGAGGGCTTCGGGCCCCAGCGTGATCAGCTGCCCGTTGTCCTTGGGATAGAGCTTGCGGAGCACGTCGCGCGACGACTCGGAGCCGTCAGCCAGCGGCGGGTCGGACAGTTCCAGGCGCCGCATGAATTCCGCTTCCATGTCGATCAGGCGGTCGATGAGTTCCTGGTCGCGCGGCACGTCGGCCCAGAGGAAGATCACGCCGCCGATGAGCGCCGCGATCGAGCCCCAGAGCGCCCCCGTCACGGCCAGCTGGTGCTGTAGCTGCACCTGATACTCGACGGGCGGCTGGTTGTTCGCGTGCTCGCCCTGCCACTCGTCGCGCATCATCAGGTGCGCGTTTTTGATTTCGAGGATACCCATCCCCTCGGCCGGCGCCGGGGTCATGCCCTCAGCCAGCACGAACCCCTGGGACATGGCGTTGTGCGCGTCGCAGATCTGGATCCGGTCGACGCTGGCGATCATGAACGGCCGATCGGTGCGCCGGAGGATCTTGAAGTCGCCGTCGTTCGGGTTGTAGACGGGGCGCTTTGTCTCGAGCGCGAATCGCTGGGCGATCGGTTCCTCGAGGATTTGCCCCCAGCGGCGCTGTTCCTCGGTGGCCGGCGACGGCGCCTTCAGCCCCTTCTTTTCGTGGTAGAGCGCCAGAGCCGATTGGAATCGAGAGATGCCGAGAATCGCGGGGACGTCGGACGAGCCGATGCCGTAGGTGCGGCGGGCGGCAAGCCATTCCTCGCGGGTCGCGAAGGACTCCACTTTAGCGTTGAGTTTCGCGGCAATGCTGTCATTGGTCGTCGTGTCCATCCTGGGCCTCCTGCGACTGCAGCCCGGGTAGGCCCCCGGGCCCTGGTCGCGGGTTTTCAGTGCGTCGCTGCTGCTTCTGATGCCGGGGCGATGTCGTCCTCGTCCTCGGTTTCGACCAGCCGGCTTTTGTGATCCCGGGCCAGCATGTCGCCCTGCTCCGATTCGAGCGTCACGAAAAACTGCTCCGTCACGCGCTGCATCAGATACAGGAGGTTGTCCCCGCTCGGGTAGTCCGCCACCACGATCAGCGTGGCCGAAAAGACGGGCCCCTCCTTGTCCTTGCGAACCGTGATCTTCGGCGCGATCTCCGCGTCGGGCAGCGTCACGGTCGCCTGGGGGAGATCGGGCGCCGAACGAATCTGCACCCGCTGTAGCGGCTGCTGAATCGCCAGCGTCGTTGCCAGGACGTCCGGCAGCGGTTCCCCGCTCCGGCTCGAAAACAGCCGGGACTTGATG
>Ga0075421_100008725_pt1 | contig 12474 bp, 8 predicted proteins | sample SoiMetdeltSBSDD5_FD_75292 | JGI IMG/M metagenome (GOLD analysis project Ga0075421, IMG submission 75292) | Bulk soil microbial communities from a Populus tree surrounding site in Tennessee, USA - Soil MetaG P. deltoides SBSDD5 | ecosystem: Environmental > Terrestrial > Soil > Tree plantation... | reverse complement strand
GTCGTTTCCGGCGAGCCGCTCTTCAGCTCACTCGACAAGTTCGAGTCGGGCACGGGGTGGCCGAGCTTCACGCGGCCGCTCGAGCCCGAGAACGTCACGCAGAAGACCGATCGATCACTGTTCATGGAGCGCACCGAGGTCCGCTCGGCTCACGCCGACTCTCACCTCGGCCACCTGTTCGACGACGGCCCGGCTCCCACGCGGCTGCGGTACTGCATCAACTCCGCGGCGCTGCGGTTTATCCCCGTCGAGCGGTTGGCCGACGAGGGATACGGGAAGTACTTACGCATCTTCCAGACCGCCAAACGTGACTGAGGCACTCAAGTTCCGTTGGGACGACCTCCCCAGGGAGCAGCTCAACGAGTTGCTCTCGCGCCGCCTCATCACCGGCGATCGCGCGATGCTGGCGCACGTCTACCTGAAAAAGGGATGCGTGGTGCCGAAGCATCACCACGAGAATGAGCAGTTCACCTACATCCTGGAGGGGGCGCTCGAGTTCCAGATCGGCGAGGACGGCGGGCGCACGGAAATCATCCGCGCCGGTGAAGTGCTCCACATCCCCTCGAACATCCCGCACGGGGCCAAGGCGCTGGAAGACACGCTCGACCTCGACATCTTCTGCCCACCGCGTCAGGACTGGTTAAACAAGACGGACGCCTACCTGCGAAAGTAGGCGTCCGTCTTCTCAGATTACGGCTGTGTTACTGCGGGCCGTGCAGGAGCGGGCCGTACCGCGGCGGCGCGGGGCGCCGGGCCCCAGAACGCCGGATCGGTCGCGCGCACCTCGCGTGAGACGTAGCTCTGCTGCGGATCGAGGCGGAAGCGGTTCGTCTCTGCGTTGAGCATCCCATCAGTCGAGAACTTCTGCAGCGCGGCGCGCTCTTCCGCCGTGGCGCCCTGCATCGTCTTCATCCCGTTGGCTAACATGTCGTCGAACTGACCGAACGCGGTGATCGAGCCGAAGATCAGGTAGGTCGGCGTGAGCCCACCGGCGATGATCTCATACGTCCGGAACGACGTCGCCGGCGCCGAACGCTGGGCCGCCGCGATGTACGCCTTGGCCGCTGCGTCGAACTCCTGCTCGTGGCCGGGACGCACACGGAAGGTCGTGATCTCCCAGAAACGCTGGCGCGCGAGGTCGGGGTATGCGCCCATGCTCAAATCGGGCCGGGCCATCGCGTGGATCGTGCGCGTGGCGTTCAGTACCTCGGCATCGACCCGTGACAGACGAGCCAGTTCCGCGGTGAGCACGGGATCGGCCGCTTCGCGCTTCATCGACTCGCCGATCGCGGCGTGGTTGGCGTAGGGCGAGATGTACCAGGCCTCGCTTTGCCCCGTCATCGATATCATCGCGAGGTAGTAGTCGGGGGAGTTGGCGCGCGCGTAAGCGGCGGGCCACCCGGCTTCGATGCGGCCATGCTCGGCGGCACGCCCGACCTTCACTTCTTCGCGGACGATCGTGACGAGCGACGGCTGAGACGTCGGCAGGCCCGGCGTCTGGGCAAGAGCGGGTACGGCACTGGCGCACAACAGCGCCAGCAATGTGAGCTGGGACAACTTGGTCATGATGGGTCCACCTCTAGGTGCTACAGGGGGTGCGGTCTCGGCTCAGAAGAGAATCGAGGAAGGCACGCCTAAGGTACTCGTAGGGACCACGCGGCACTAGGGCAGGATGTGCACCTCCACGTTCGACGGATAGCGCGCCGTGCGATACACCCTATGCACTTGCGCTCTATACGCTTCGGGGCCCGCCGCAAAAATGTTCGGCACGAAGGTCTGCGGGTTGCGGTCGTACAGCGGGAACCAGGTACTCTGCACCTGTACCATGATGCGGTGGCCCCGCTTGAAGGTCCACGCCTGCTGGTGCAGGTCCACGGTGAACGGCAGAACCGTGTTTGGCGTAATCGGCGCCGGGCGCTCCCAACTCTGGCGGTACCGCCCCCGCATGATCTCGCCCGTCACCATCACCTCGTAGCCGCCCATTGTCGGCCGCTCGGGGACCGTGTCGGGGTACACGTCGATCAACTTGACCACCCAGTCGGCATCGCTCCCCGTGGTCGAAGCATACAGATGCGCGATGACGTCGCCCGCGATCGTCACGTCGGCGGTGAGGGGCGCCGTCTGCCACGTCAGCACATCGGCTCGCCCGTCGACAAAACGCTGATCCTCGGTCTCCCATCGCCGCCAGCGTGACGTGGGCGAGTAGGTCCGTTCCACGGGCCGAGGCCGATAGGGGACCGGATGCGCCGGATCGGATCTGTACTGATCGCTCCCGGCTGTGGCCGCAGGAGCATCGAACGACAACACGCCGTTGGCGCGGAGGTACAGGCGGCGCCGCTGCGCGTGACGCGGCGGCCAACTGTCGAACTCGCGCCAGGTGTTCGACCCGGCGTCGAACAGCGTCGCCTCCGCGACCTTCCCGTCACCCTCGCCCTTGAGCCAGTACCCGAACCACTTCGACTGGAGCGCTCGGTAATCCACGCCCGTCGCGCGTCCGAAGCGAACGTTGCCCAGCGCGACTCCCGAATCCGCGAACCACTGGCCGTGGTACCAGGGCCCCATGACCAAGTGATTGAGGCCGGCGGTGTCGGTGCGCTCGAGCGAGGCGTAGCTCGCGAGCGGCCCGTACTCGTCTTCCTGGTCCCACCAGCCGCCGACGGTGAGCGTCGGGACGGTTGTGTGGGTGAAATAGCGGGGGAGGGAGCGGGCTTTCCAGGTTGAGTCGTACGAAGGATGAGCCGCGAAGCGACGCCACGTAGGCCACGCGTTCGCGCCGACGGCCTGCGCCAGCGCGCCGAGCGTGGGAAAGGAGAGATACCACTCGAAGGTGTCGTAGCGCGCGGGAGCGGGCGTGATGCTCAAGTCGCTCGACGCTTCCATCATCCACGCGTACTCGAGGCCGTAGGAGAGGCGGAAGGCGCCTTGGTGGAAGAAGTCGTCGCCCATCCAGGCGTCACCCATCGGCGCCTGCGGGCTGATCGCCTTGAGCGCCGGATGCGCCCCGATGCCGGCGACAGCGGTGAGCCAGCCGGGATAGGACACGCCCAGGATGCCCACACGGCCGTTGTTGTTGGGCACGTGCTTCACGAGCCAGTCGATCGTGTCGTAGGTATCGGTGCTCTCGTCGGTTCCCGCGTGGCCAGACTTAGGGGGACGATTCATGTCGAACATCCCCTGCGAGCCGAAGCGGCCCCGGATGTCCTGGAACACCATGATGTAGCCGCCCAGCCCCAGCTCAACCGCGCGTCGCGTCAGGCCGGCCTCACCGGCGGCGCCATAGGGCGTTCTGGTCATCAGGATCGGGAGGGGTCCAGCGACACCGGGTGGGACGACGATCACAGTGAACAGGTGTATCCCGTCACGCATCGGGATAAGCGTGTCGGTACGCACCCAGTCTTGAGCGGTAGCCGGGCCGGTGAAAAGCGTGAAACCGATAAAAGCAGAAATGGAAACGAGCTTTTGGTGGCGCATGAAAGGAACGCTGCATCCTCGAGAAGATCGGCGCAACGGTGTGACCGTAGTCACGCCATTTCTGGCGGCATTTCAGTACGTTCTTCGCCGTCCCTAGCTCCCCAAAAAGAACTCCCCGCGCCCTCGAGGAGAATGGTAGGAAAATGAAGGCCATCCGTTTCTTGATGGTCGCTTTGGTCGTCTGCCTGAGTGCCTCATGCAGCGATCGCGCGCCCACTGCACCCGCGGCTCCAGAGTTCGCGGCACCCAATGCGTCCCTCATCGGGGACCTGCTCCGGCCGACCGGCCTGCTCAAGTGCTCGGCGCTGCCCTCCGCCTCGTCGACGCAGACGATCGGATCCGCGGGCGGCAGCATCACCGTCGGGCCGCACGTCCTGCGGATCCCCGCCGGTGCTCTCGACAAGCAGACCACCATCACGGCGACGTTGGACAACGCCCGCGGCGTCAACGGCATTCAGTTCCAGCCGGAAGGCCTGAAGTTCGACTCGCCGGCGTATCTGACGATGAGCTACGCGAACTGCAACTTGCTGGGGTCGCTGCTCCCCAAGCGGATTGCGTACACGAGCGATCTGCTGGACGTCATCGAGTACCTGCTCTCGATCGACAATATCTTCACCAAGAAGGTCACCGGACGCGTCGATCACTTCTCGGAGTACGTGATCGCGTGGTAGCGAGCCGGTGACTGCCGTGCTGCGTCCCCGCCCGGCGGCGGACCTGTTGCACGAGGCGCGCGCGCGCGAGCGCGCGGGCTGTATCCCCGAGGCGATTGCCTGCTATGAGGCGGCGATCGAGGCCGCTGACCGCGGGGGCGATCGAGGAGTGCTGTCAGAGGCGCTGCGGCGGCTAGCAGTCGTGCGCCACCACCGTAACGAGTCGGCGGTCGCGCGCGCCCTATGCGACCGGAGTTTTGCCGTTGCTCGCGAGGTGGGGAACGATCTGTTAGCCGCCGAAGCGCTGAACACTCTGGGTGGGCTCGACCTGGCTTCGGGCGCGCTCGCCGCCGCGCGCAAGAACTTCCTCGACGCGGTGGAGTTGGGCCGGCAGAGCCGCGAGCTGGGTGCGCGCATCGAGCAGAACCTCGGTATCGTCGCCAACATCCAGGGAAACTTCGACGAAGCGCTGGCGCACTACGAGCGTTCGCTCGAGGAATGCCGCGCGGCAAACGACGAGCACGGCTGCGCCGTCGCCTACGCCAATCTGGGCATCGTCAGCACCGATCGCGGGGAGTTTGACCGGGCTGACAGCTACTTCACCGCCTGCCACGAAATCGCCGCGCGCGCCGGGGACGTCCATCTCGAGGGACTGTGCCTCGTGAACCACGCCGAGGTGCACATCGCGCGCGGGCGGTACGAGAACGCGCGGCAGAACGCCGAAGCGGCCCTCGCCCTGTTCGATCAGCTCGACGCGCGCACCAGCAAGGCCGAAGCGTATCGGATGCTCGGCGTGGTGTACCGCGAGACCGGCCGCACCGCCCTCGCCGAGTCGCGGTTGCGCTCGGCGATGGAGTTGGCGGTGAGCGCCGGCTCCCTCTTGGGAGAAGCGGAGGCGGCACGCGAGCTTGCCATCATGTATCAGGCGAATGGCCGCAATCAGGAGGCGCTAAGCCTCCTGAACGCCGCGCATCGGCTGTTCGCCCGGCTCGAAGCCCGGCTCGACTTGGTCAATGTGGGCGGGAAGATGGCCGAGCTCGAGGCCACCTACCTGGCCGTCGTAAAGGAGTGGGGGCAGTCGATCGAGTCGAGCGATATGTACACCTTCGGCCACTGCGAACGCGTCGCGCGGCATGCCGTTGCCGTCGCGCGCGCGCTCGAGCTGGATGAAGACGTCCAGACCGCCATCCAGCTGGGTGCGTACCTGCACGACGTCGGCAAGGTGAAGGTGCCGCACGAGATCCTGAACAAGCCCGGACCGCTGACGCGCGACGAATATGAAGTCGTGCAGATGCACCCCGTCTGGGGCATCGAGCTGCTCGCCAAGGTCGAATTCCCGTGGGACTTGAAGCCGATCATCCGCTGGCACCACGAGCGCTACGATGGGACGGGGTACCCCGACCGCCTGCGCGGTGACGAGATTCCGCTCTCGGCGCAGATCGTCGGCATCGTGGACGTGTACGACGCCCTGACTACCTCGCGGCCCTACCGCAAAGCCATGACCCCCGAGGCAGGCCTGGCGGAGATCACCCGCTGCCGGTCCTGGTGGTCGGATCGGGTGTATGTCGCCTTCGTGGAATCCCTCACGGATGCTCGCACAACGCGGCAGTCCAGCGAGCGCGCTGTAGCCTGACGTCGGCGTAAGTCCCTGCTCCAAAGTGGGTTACTGCGCGCCTCGCAAACTGGCCCCGGCCTTGCATAGTTGAGCGACTATGGCGACCGGCTGGCAGGACTCCTGGACGTTTCGAATCGTCGATCAGGACACGGGGGCAGCTGTTCCCGGAGTCCCGGTCACGGTTTTACAGGAGGGCGGTCGCGGCGGCGGTTACTGGGTCAGCGACCCGGACGGCCTGGTGCGGATCCCGAAGCACGACCACGCCCGCCTTCGGCTCCGCGTCGGCCTCCGTAACGAAGAGACGATCGAGCTCGACGCGCGGTCGCTCCCCGACGATCCGATTCCACTTACCGCTCCGCGCGACTTGTCGACCGGCGGCGCCGCGCCTGCCGCTCCCCCAGCTGCCCCAACGCCCGCACCCGCGGCGCCTACTCCGTCGATTCTGCCGCAGCCGGGACACCTGGTACGGTTTGCCCGCATCGGCGTGCTGCCCCAGGACCGGGAGATCACCGGCGCTCCTGACGGGGCACAGATCGCGACGCCACCGCCCGACCCCACCACGATGCGCTACGGGGTCGTGCTCGAACTCGAGCTGATCTGGCAGTCGCTTGGTCCTCAGGCGGGCGACACGCTGTACAGCGTCTCGCTCGGTCCCGGGGATGAGGTCAAACTTGCCGTTTCGGATGGACGCTGGCGCAAGAAACCCCTCGCGCACGACCGGCCGCTCCAGATCGTCGCGAAGATGGTCGGTGCCCGGCAGCTCGGCGACGGCGTGGATGCCGTGCCGCTCGAGCCGTGCATCGCGTCCGATCTGGCCGGCGCGGCAGTGGACACCGTTCGTCTCCTGGCCGAGCGCACCGCGAAGATGTCGGAAGCCCTGCGCCGCCGTCCTCTCGGCGTTACCGAGCTCGAGGGTGATAAAGCCGCTGGGTCGTCGGTGCGCACGCTGCGCAACATGCGGTCGGAAGGCGTGCTGACCTATCACTTTGTGGAACCGGTCGAGCGCTACCGCGTGATCGTGCGCACGCCGCGCCTCCGCGCCGCGCTGCTCGTGCCCTTCCGTCTCCCGAACATCGCAACGCGAGAGGTGGTACGCCGCTTCGGGTACGCCCTGCGTCGCAGCCTGCTCGATCGCTCGCTGGCCTCCGACGTCGACCAGGTTCTCGGCACGGGCGAGCCGCCCGCTGGTGTGGAGCAGCGGCTGTACGCGCACATCGCGTCTCATCTTCCTTACTACTCGGCGACGATCATCGCCGCCGGCGACCCGGCGGAGCGCTTCTTCGCGCTCGCCAAGCTGCGTGACCCGCGCGGTCGGCCCCTCACTGACGTCATCGAGAACGTCGTCGTGGGCCGGGTGGGGAACTACGTCGCCTTCCCGCTGCGCTCCGACGATTTCACGACCCCCGAGTGGCGGACGTCCCTGACCGCGGCCGCCAACGGTCCGACGCGGCCGTCGCAGGAGATCACGGTTACGCTGCCCATTCCAGGGGTGTGGCTGCGGTCGGAGCTATTCCCGGCGCAAGTCGCCGCGGAGGGGGAGGCGGGGGCCGAGCAGAGATCCGAGGGGGGGCGGCTGGAGCGGCGCAGACGGGGGTAGTCGAAACGCAACCCTTTCGCTCCCCGTAGCGTCCAACGTAGGGTCCCCTCACCCCCGAGAGCCTCAATGGCCGCGTTGGCGTCGCTTCCCGTCCTCGTGCTCGCCCTTCAGGCCGCGGGGTCTCCTCCGCCCCCAACGACTCCCTCGGCTGCCACCTCCGCTCGGGCAACGAGAGCCACGACGCCGCCCGTGATCGACGGGCGCGACGACGACGAGGTCTGGCGCCTCGCCCCTGCCCTCACGCAGTTCCGCGAATTCCAGCCGCGCGAGGACGCCGACCCGCGGTTCGCGACCGAAGCGAAGGTCGCCTACGACCCGCGCAACTTCTACGTCTTTATCCGCGCGTTCGACCCGCACCCCGACAGCATCCTGTCGCTGCTGTCGCGCCGCGACGTGCGCGGCGCCTCCGACCAGCTGAAGATCATCATCGACTCCTACCACGACCGCCGCACGGGTTACGAGTTTGCTGTGAACCCCGCGGGGGTGAAGCGCGACTACTCGATCTTCGGCGACGGCCAGGAAGACGACGCCTGGGACGCCGTGTGGGACGTCAAGGCGGCGATCGACTCCCTCGGCTGGACCGCGGAGTTCAAGATCCCGCTGTCGCAGCTGCGGTTTGCGCCCGGGCCGAGCATCACGTTCGGCTTCGGGATCTGGCGCGACATTCAGCGGTTCGGCGATCGAGTGGCGTGGCCAGCGTACTTCCCCTCGCGCGCGGGCTTCCCGTCTCAGCTCGGGGAGATCACGGGCCTCGAGGGCCTCGCCCCGCCTACGCGGCTCGAGCTGTCGCCCTACGCTGTGACGAAGAACGTGTCGATCCCGGCGGCGGGGAGCTTCAACCGCGAGCAGAAGATCACCGTCGGGGCCGACATCAAGTACGGCCTGACGTCGAACATCACGGTGAACGCCACCGTGAACCCCGACTTCGGGCAGGTCGAGTCCGATCCCTCGGTGCTGAACCTCTCATCGTTCGAGACCTTCTTTCAGGAACGGCGGCCGTTCTTTATCGAGGGCACGGGGATCTTCAACGTCAGCGTGAACTGCAGCGTCGTGAACTGCAGCGGCGAGGGGTTGTTCTACTCGCGGCGCGTGGGACGGCAGCCCCAGTTGCGCTTCACCCCCGGCTACTTCGACCCCGAGTCGCCCAGCGCCAGCACGATCATCGGCGCGGCGAAAATCACCGGGCGACTCCCGGGCGGGCTTACCGTCGGCGTGCTGGACGCGGTGACCGGCCGTGCCGAAGGGGCGGCCGGGCGGACGATCGAGCCCACCACCAATTACGGGGCCGTGCGCTTGCAGCAGGACTTCCGCAAGGGCGAAAGCGGCATCGGGTTCATGGGCACCGCGGTGAACCGGAAGGTAGATCAGTGGACGGAGAACGTCCTGCGCCAGCAAGCGTACGTGGGCGCCGTGGATTTCCGGCACCGCTTCGCGGGGGGGCGCTACCAGGTCTCCGGCTCCCTCGATTTCAGCCGGGTGAGCGGCACGCCGGCGGCGATCAGTCGGACGCAGCGCAGCAGCGTCCATCTGTACCAGCGCCCCGACGACGACGTCTCGTTCGATTCCCTGCGCACCTCGCTCGCCGGCGATGCCGAAGAAGTGTTGTTCGGAAAGACGGGGGGGTTCATCCGGTTCGAGACCAGCTACCAGCGCCGGTCCCCGGGGTTCGAGGTCAACGACCTCGGCTTCCTGTTGCGCGCCAACCAGCAGAGCTGGAACAACTGGGGGTCGTTGAACTGGACCAGGCCGAACAAGTACATGCGGCGCGGGTTTTGGAACTTCAACTGGTGGCAGTTTTGGACGACCCAGGGGCTGCCGCTCGAGCGGGCGGCGAACACGAACGCCCACATCCAGATGAAGAACTACTGGTGGTTGCACTTCGGCGGCACGGTGGGACAGCTGGGGAAGACGTTCTGCGACGTGGATTGCTCGCGGGGGGGGCCGGCGCTGCGCCAGGACCCGTACATTGCGCCGTGGGGCGGGATCGTCGGCGACGATCGCAAAATCGTGATCCCTGTGCTCTTCTTCAACTACTTCCGGGGCGACGGCGGCCGCTCGGTCTCCCTCAACGTCAACGGCAGCCTGGACCTGCGCTTCGCCAGCCGGATGACCGCGTCGATCGGCGGGAGCTACACCAGCGGCCGCGACGACAAGCAGCCCTACGCCAACTACGGCGATACCTCATTCACCTTTGCGCACCTGACACGAAGAACGGCGTCGATCAACGCGCGCGTGGACTATACCGTGTCGCCCGACCTCTCGATTCAGCTGTACGCGTCGCCGTTCGTGAGCAAGGGCACCTTCTCTAACGTGCGCGAGCTGCTGGACCCGCGCGCCGATCGCTACCAGGATCGCTTTCAGACCTACGGCGATACCGCGGTCACCAACAATCCGGGCGGCTTCAACTTCAAACAGTTCCGGTCGAACTTCGTGGTCCGTTGGGAGTACCGGCCCGGCTCCACATTGTTTCTCGTGTGGACCCAGGGGCGTGAGGACCCGGAAGGCGCGCAGGGCACGCGATCGGTGATGGGGGACTTTGGCCGCCTGTTCAATCAACACCCCGAAAACACCTTCCTCGTGAAGGTGTCCTACTGGCTCAGCCGGTGAGTCTTGACAGCCCGGCAGGGGGGTGGTAGGCTCCCCGTCCGAACGATGAACATTATGATGCAGCTCGCGCTCGTCCTGCTCCTTAGCCTGCTGCTGAGCCTCTCGCTCAGCAGGGGGTCGCCGGCGCGCGCCAGGGCAACATGATCGGATAGCAGAGCAGCAGCCCGAATCCAACGCCGCGGACCTCCTCAAGGGTTCGCGGCCTTTTTTTTTACGCCTAGGGGGGCAAATGGCACGAGACGTCGTCATCTTCGACACCACGCTGCGGGACGGCGAGCAGGCGCCCGGGAACTCCATGACACCGGACGCCAAACTGCGCTTGGCGCGCCAGCTGGACCGGCTCGGCGTCGACGTCATCGAAGCAGGGTTCCCCAGTGCGTCCGAGGGCGACTTCAGCGGCGTGCGCGCCATCGCGGAGGTGGTGCACCGCCCGGTCATCGCCGCCTTGGCCCGCTGCCACGACCGCGACATCGACCGGGCCGGGGAAGCGCTGCGGCCCGCGGCGCGCGGCCGGATCCACGTCTTCATCGCGACGTCCGATCTGCACCTCGAGCATAAGCTGCGCCTTTCGCGCGAGCAGTGTCTCGAGCGAGCGCGCGCTGCGGTGCAGCGCGCCCGGGGGTTCACCGACGACGTCGAATTCTCGGCGGAGGACGCGACCCGCACCGATCTCGAGTTCCTGTGCCGGGTGGTCGAAGCGGCGATCGACGCGGGCGCCACGACGATCAACCTCCCCGACACGGTGGGCTACGCCACACCGACCGAGTACGGAGCGTTGTTCCGCGCGGTGCGCGAGCGCGTGCCCGGAAGCGACCGGGTCGCGTTCAGCGCCCACTGCCATGACGACCTCGGGCTCGCCGTCGCCAACTCCCTTGCCGCCATCGAAGCGGGCGCCGGCCAGGTCGAGTGCACGATCAACGGAATCGGCGAACGCGCCGGAAACGCGGCGCTCGAGGAGATCGTCGTGGCGGGGCGGGTCCGCCCCCTGGCCGTGGCGTTCCGCTGCCGCGTGAATACGCCGGAGTTGTTCCGCACGAGCCAACTGCTCTCACACGTGACGGGGATCTTTCCCCAACCGAATAAGGCCGTCGTCGGGCGCAATGCCTTTGCGCACGAGGCCGGGATCCACCAGCACGGCATGATTCAGAACGGATTGACGTACGAGATCATCCGGCCCGAGGAAGTCGGCGTGGCGCGGTCCACGCTGGTCCTGGGGAAGCACTCCGGCCGGCATGCCCTGGAGCGTCGCTATCGCGAGCTCGGCTACGAGCTGGACGATGTCACGCTCGACAATCTGTATCAGGAATTCACGACGCTGGCGGACAAGAAACGAGAAGTTCTCGACGAGGACCTGCTCGCCTTGTTGCACGGGCGGTTCCACGACGCCCCCGAGGCGTACCGGCTGGCCGGGTTGGTGGTGACATGCGGTACCGTGGCCGCCACAGCCGACGTTGCCCTCAACGGTCCATGGGCCGGTGAGCGGCGCGCCACCGGCAAGGGCAACGGACCCATCGCCGCCGCGTTCGCGGCGATCGCGGGAATCGTCGGGCGCAAGATCGATGTCCTAAACCTGACCGTGCAGTCGGTCACCCCGGGGCGTGACAGCCTCGGCCAGGTCCTGGTGCAGGTGAAGGTCGACGGAAAATCGCTCTCCGGCCACGGTGCCTCGACCGATATCGTCGAGGCAAGCACGCGCGCGCTCGTCCACGCCCTCAACAAGGCAAGCCACGCGGACGCCCTCGAGGGTCAGTCGCTGAACGCCGCCTACTTCTGGGGGGTCTGATCGCATGAGCGAAACTCTCAGCGGCGCGGAGATCATTTGCCGCACGCTCGTGGACTCGGGCGTGGAGGTGCTCTTCGGATACCCCGGGGGCGCGATCATGCCGTTCTACCACGCGCTGCCGGACTACCCGCGCCTCCGGCACATCCTGGTGCGTCACGAGCAGGCGGCCGCGCACGCGGCGGACGGCTATGCGCGCGCGAGCGGCCGGGTCGGTGTATGCGTCGCGACCTCGGGCCCCGGCGCCACGAACCTCGTCACTGGGCTCGCCACCGCGCACATGGATAGTTCGCCGGTGGTGGCGATCACCGGGCAGGTCTCGCGCCCGATGATCGGGCGGGACGCCTTCCAGGAAACCGACATCATCGGCATCACTCTCCCAATCACCAAGCAGAGTTTCCTCGTCCAGGACGCGGCCGAGCTGGCGGACGTCGTGCGTGAGGCGATCAGGGTCGCGCAGCACGGGCGCCCGGGGCCGGTCCTGATCGATGTGCCGAAGGACGTGCAGAATCAAAAGGCGGAATGGACCGGCCCGGATGTAGGGGCGCAGCATGCTGCGCCCCTACCGACGACCGACGACGATGCCGTCCAACGCGCCGCCGACCTCATCGCCGCCGCCAAGCGACCCATCATGATGGTGGGTCACGGCGTCATCCTCGCGAACGCATACGCCGAGGTGCGCGCCCTCGCTGAGAAGACCGGGATGCCCGTCATTACGACGCTGCTCGGCATCAGCGCATTTCCCGAGGGCCAC
>Ga0075421_100008723_pt1 | contig 12474 bp, 14 predicted proteins | sample SoiMetdeltSBSDD5_FD_75292 | JGI IMG/M metagenome (GOLD analysis project Ga0075421, IMG submission 75292) | Bulk soil microbial communities from a Populus tree surrounding site in Tennessee, USA - Soil MetaG P. deltoides SBSDD5 | ecosystem: Environmental > Terrestrial > Soil > Tree plantation... | reverse complement strand
CTTGAGATCCGGATGCGTGCCCTTGTCGCAATGGCGCAGGCTGTCGAGCCGCTCCTGGCGCGCGAGGGAGATCTTGGTCCTGAAGATGGCGGGGTCGAACCCGCCGGGAAGAATGTTGTCGCCGATCACGTAGCTCGGGACGCCGCGCAGGCCGAGCGCGCCCGCGAGGCTCTTGGCGTCCGCGATCGCCGCATCCACCTCGGGCCTGGCGGCGTCGGCCTCGAGCCGCGCCACATCGAGCCCGAGCTCGGAAGCCACAGCCAGCGCGCGCGCCTTGTCGACCCGGCCGGGCCCCGAGATCAGCTTCTCGTGGAACGCGGGATACTTGTCGGCGCCGGCCTCATGCATCTGCAGGGCGATGGCGATGCGGGCCGCCTCGACCGACCCCGGGCCGAGGAACGGATGGTTGACCATGACGATCCTGAGGCCGGAATCCGACTTGATGAGGTCCATCAGCATCGGCAGGGCGCGCTTGCAGGGGCCGCAGTTGAAGTCCACGAACTCCACCAGGGTGACATCGCCCTTCGGGTTGCCGAGCGGCACCTTGCCGGCGACGAATGCCGCGGCGCTCGACTTGATCACGGTCCGGTTCTCGACCGCGGGGCGCATTCGCCGTTGGATCCCGGCCTCAATGTCCTGCATGACCCTGGGATTTCTGGCGAGGTAGTCCCTCACGAAGCGCTCGGCGTCGGCGGGGCGCGCGGCGAGCTTGTCGGCGAGCTCCTTGCCCGCGTCGACCTCGTTCGCCTGGGTCTGGGCGGCGCCTGGAGCGGCGCCGGCAACCGCCAGCGCCATCGCAAATAAGGCAACGGTACCAGGCACCGAGCTGCGTGCACTCCTGAACGGCCACATGCTTGTGCGCTCCAATGCTTGCCACGCCGCCGGCCGCAGTGTCCTCCTCCGGCACCCGGTTAGTCGCGCGCCGGGTCAAGAAGGTTCAACCGCCACGGGCGACGGGACCTGAAAATCGCAATGAGGCCGGGCTATTGTCGCCGTTTCCGGTTGTAGGTTGGGTCAACCCCGGCCAAAGCCGGGGGCAGACCCAACACCCCTCGGATAGGCCTGTTGGGTCTCGCTACGCTCGACCCAACCTACGCTGGCAGCACGCAGTACACGTCGCCGGAGTTTGCCTCGTGCGGCAGGGCGGCGACGTGGGCTGCCATCTCCGCTGTTGGGAGCCAGCGCTCGAAGGTGAGCCTCTGGCTTTCGCCCAGGGCGACGTCGAAGCGGTAGGGGCCGATCTCCGCGAGCCGGTCGAGGCAGCGCAGGGCCACGTCGCGCTGGATGGTGGTGAACTCGAAGGAGAGGGCGGGCAGGGCCTGCGACAGGCCCGAGAGCACCCTGTCCTCGAAGCCCTCCACATCGATCTTGGCGAAGGCCGGCGTGCCGAATTGGGCGATCAGCGCATCCAGCGTGGTGGCGGGCACCTCCACTTGCGCGTCCCAGACCTGGCCCTCCCACCCGCCGGCGCCGCCGGCCGCGCCGATGAAGTCCGCCGACGCCGTCGAGACCGTGGGGTTGGCGGTGTTGACGCGCAGCACGAGGCGGCCCGGCCGGTCGCTGCAGGCGGCCTCGAGGAGCGTCACGCCGGCGTCGCCTGCATAGACGATACGGATGGCCTCGGCGCACAGGGGCTGCGGCTCCAGCGCCAGGACGCGCGCGCCCAGCCGGCGGAAGCTGCCGATGCGGTCGCCCACGTGGCTGCCGATGTCGAAGGCGAGCGCGCCCGGCCCCACGAAGCGAGCGTAGAGCACATCCATGGCCGCATCGCGCGCGGGATCGCCATAGTAGACCGCGATGGACCGCCGGAGGGGGGCGAAGGCCGGCTCGGCGAGCCTGGCGCGCGCGTCTTTGCTGAGGGTGGGCATGCTCTCGTCGGCTCCAGCCACGCTTTGCGTCGTCCGTTACGCCCGCAGCGCGGCACCGGCGGGGCAGCCAGGATAACGGGTGGGGGGTGCGCCGTCCTGCTTGACGCACGGGCCGAACCGGGCCAGGAACAAACCATGGCCGAGGACAAGCGACTCGTGACGGGAGGCAGGCGCGAGGCGGACGACGCGGAGCCGTCGCTGCGGCCGAAGCTGCTCGCCGAGTTCATCGGCCAGGAGCAGGCGCGCGCCAACCTCAAGGTGTTCATCGAGGCGGCCAAGGGGAGGGGCGATGCGCTGGACCACGTGCTGTTCGCCGGGCCCCCGGGCCTCGGCAAGACCACGCTCGCCCAGATCATGGCGCGCGAGCTGGGCGTGGGCTTCCGCGCCACCTCGGGACCCGTGATCTCCAAGGCCGGCGACCTCGCGGCCCTCCTCACCAATCTGGAGGAGCGCGACGTTCTCTTCATCGACGAGATCCACCGGCTCAATCCGGCGGTCGAGGAGATCCTCTATCCGGCCATGGAGGACTTCCAGCTCGACCTCATCATCGGCGAGGGGCCGGCGGCACGCTCGGTCAGGATCGACCTCGCGCAATTCACGCTGATCGGGGCCACCACCCGGACCGGCCTGCTCACCACGCCGCTGCGGGACCGCTTTGGCATCCCGGTGCGGCTGAACTTCTATACGCACGCGGAGCTGCAGACGATCGTCGAGCGCGGCGCGGGTGTCCTGAAGATGCCGATCACCGCCGACGGGGCGGCCGAGATCGCACGGCGCTCGCGCGGCACGCCCAGGATCGCCGGCCGCCTCCTGCGCCGGGTGCGGGACTTCGCCGCCGTGGACAAGGCGCCGAGCGTCACGGCCGAGGTGGCCGACCGCGCGCTCAGGCAGCTCGAGGTGGACTCGGAGGGCCTCGATGCGCTCGACCACCGCTATCTCGCCTGCATCGCCAACAATTACGGCGGCGGTCCCGTGGGCATCGAGACCTTGTCGGCCGCGCTGTCGGAGCCGCGCGACGCCCTGGAGGAGATCGTCGAGCCCTACCTGCTGCAGCAGGGCTTCATCGGACGCACGCCGAGGGGGCGGGTGCTCACCTTGCGCGCCTACAGGCATCTCGGCATCGCGGGGCCTGCGCGGGCATCGGCGCATATCGGGCTGTTCGATGAGGTCGACGCCGATATGGCCGGCGGCCAGGCGGGCTCAGGTTGAGTACATCCCGTTAAACCCCAGTCCCCGAAGATGAAATCCCGTTAAGGACGGTCCATGCCGGTTGGCGTGGGTTGAACCACGGGGTTGCCGCCCCCAATCATTTGTGCTTTGCAAAACGTGCCGGTAGACCGGCAAGGGGCATTGAGGGAGCTTCATGGTCCGCACTCTGGAGCGCGCACGGGCTCACCCGCCGAAGGCCGGCGGCGTGTCGCCGCCGCCGATCTCGCGGCGCAGGTTCCTGAAGACGCTGGGGTTCTCCGGAGCCGGCATGGTCGGTCTGTCGGGCTACGGCCTCGCGGTGGAGCCCGGCTACCGGCTCGAGGTCACGCGGTATACCGTGCGCCCGCGGAATTGGACGGCGGGCCTCGACCTGACCGTGGGCGTGATCGCAGACGTGCACGCCGGCGGCCCGCTGATGCCGGCCGCGCGCATCCGCGCCATTGCCGAGCGCGCCAACGCTCTGAAGCCCGACATCATCGTGCTGCTCGGCGACTTCGCCGCCAGCCACAAGTTCAAGACCCGCTCGGTGGCCCCGGCGGAATGGGCCGAGGCGCTGAGCATCCTGAAGGCGCCGCTCGGCGTGCATGCCATCCTCGGCAACCACGACTGGTGGGACGACCTCGCCGCGCAGCGCTCGCGCCGCGGCCCCGTGGAGTGCCGGCGCGTGCTGGAACGGTTCGGCATCCCGGTCTACGAGAACGACGCGGTGCGGCTCGAGAAATCCGGGCACGGCTTCTGGCTCGCGGGGCTCGGCGACCAGCTGGCATTCGTCAAGGCCATGCGCCGACGGCGCCGCCGCCACCGCATCGGGCCTCGAGGCGTGGACGACCTGGCCGGCACGCTCGCCAAGGTCACCGACATGGCCCCCGTGATCCTGCTGGCGCACGAGCCCGACATTTTCCCGCAGGTGCCCGAGCGCGTAGCGCTCACGCTCTCGGGCCATACCCACGGCGGCCAGGTGCGCCTGTTCGGCCATTCGCCGCGCGTGCCCTCGCGCTTCGGCAACCGCTACGCCTACGGCCACATCGTCGAGGAGGGCCGCCATCTCGTGGTCTCGGGCGGGCTCGGCTGCTCGGTGCTGCCGGTGCGCATCGGCGTGCCGCCGGAGATCGTCATGGTGGACGTGGCCGCATGATCTCGCGGCGCTCCGTCGTGCGGGGGGCGTCGGCTTTCCTGCTCGGCGGCTTCGGCCTCGCGGGCTATGCGGCGGGCATCGAGCCGCATGTGCGCCTGCGCGTGGCGCGTTACAGCGTGACCCCGGGCCGCTGGCCGGACAGCGTGACCCCGGGCCACTGGCCTGCCGGCCTGCGTCTGCGTCTGGCGGCGATCTCGGACCTGCATGTGTGCGAGCCGTGGGTTGGAACCAGGCGGATCGCCGAGATCGTCCAGCGAACGAACGGTCTCGAGCCGGACGTCACCGTCCTGCTGGGCGACTACATGGGGGCGCACCCATATATTACCGGAGAGGTGCCCCCGGACGCGTGGGCCGGCGCGCTCAGCCGGCTCCGGGCGCCGCTCGGGGTGCACGCGGTGCTCGGCAACCACGACTGGTGGGAGGACGAGGACGCCCTGCGCGAGGGCCGGGGTCCGGTGATCGCCCGCCGCGCGCTGGAGCAGGCCGGCATTCCTGTGTACGAGAACGACGTGGTGCGCCTCTCCAAGGGTGGGCGCCCGTTCTGGCTCGCAGGGCTCGGCGACCAGTGGGCGTTCGGCAGCCGGCGGGGCGTGGACGACCTGCCCGGCACGCTGGCGAAGGTGAAGGACGATGCCCCCGTGATCCTGCTCGCGCACGAGCCCGATGTTTTTCCGCACGTTCCGGCGCGCGTCGCCCTCACGCTCTCCGGCCACACCCACGGCGGGCAGCTGAACCTGTTCGGCTATTCGCCGTTCGTGCCCTCGCGCTTCGGCAACCGCTACCGCTACGGCCACATCGTGGAGGAAGGCCGCCATCTCGTCGTTTCCGCGGGCATCGGCTGCTCCACGGCCCCCGTGCGCATCGGCGCCCCGCCCGAGATCGTGCTGATCGATGTCACGGCCTGACGAAGATGGGCGCTGGCCGGACCTCGCCGGCCGCATCGTGGCGGACGCCTCCGGGCAGCGCCGGCATGTGCTGCCGGTGCGCGTCTACTTCGAGGACACCGACTTCTCGGGCCTCGTCTATCACGCGAGCTACCTGCGCTGGTGCGAGCGCGGGCGCTCCGACTTCCTGCGCCTCGCCGGCAACGACCACAAGGCCCTGATCGATGGCGGCGGCGGGCGCGAGCCGGCCGCCTTCGTGGTGCGGCGCATGCAGCTCGAGTTCCTGAAGCCCGCCCGCATCGACGAGGTGCTGGAGGTGATGACCCGCGTCAAGGAGACCACCGCCGCCACGCTGGTGCTCGACCAGCGCATCTGCCGCGGCGCGCTGGAGCTCTTCACCGCCGAGGTGACCGTGGTGCTGGTCTCCCGCTCCGGCAAGCCGCTCAGGCTCTCCGCCGCGCTGAAGGAGGCTTTGACGTAGGGTCGGACCATTGCAGCGGACGCGCAGCCATGCGCTTCCCAATGACGACTGTAGTCCCCGACCGATGTTGGCCACGACCCTCCGACCTACCCAGCTACCGCCGACGCAACCAGTTCTCGATCGTGAGACCCTTGATACGGCGGAAGTCGCGTTCATTGTCCGTGACCAGCGTCGAACCGAGTGTCACTGCGTGGGCGGCAATCAAGAGATCGTTAGCGTCAATGGGGCGTCCCGCCCGCTCGAGTTCGGCGCGAACGGCAGCATACGTTACATCGGCAGGGGGTTCGAAAGGGACGACCACGATGGCGTCGAGAAGGTCTGCGACTTTGTTCGCCAGCCGGCGGGAACCCCTCTTCTCGGCGCCGTATCTCAGCTCGGCTGCAACGATGATGCTTGTGCCGATATTGGCTTCTCCGACCCTGAGAATCTGCCCTGCCACGGCGCCATGGGGGTTCCGCACAACATCCGACAGGCTGTTGGTGTCGAGGAGGTAACGGATCACAGCTTGACCGGCTTGGGAGGCTTGTCGTCGATGGGTGGGAACTCCTCATCGATTGGCTCCCATGAAGCCAACAACGCAAGCAGAGATTTCTTCCGCATGGGCTCTATGATTAGCCGCTCGCCCTCCTTGCGCATCACGGCTTCCTCGCCCGGCAGCTCGAATTCCCGCGGGATACGCACGGCCTGGTTGCGCCCGTTCTTGAACAGCTTCACGCGCCGTTCGGCCAGCACGGCAGCTTCCTTCGACATAGGCCACAGCATATGCCTGCCGATTGGAGGAGTCCAGCAGAATCCCCGCAATTCAAGGTCAGCGGGGCGGCCAGCCCGCCAGGACGAGCTTGCCGATGGTGGTGCCGCTTTCGATCTGGGCGTGCGCCTTCCTCAGGTTAGCCGCGTCGATCGGGCCGATGATCTCCTTCAGGGTGGTGCGGATGATGCCGCGGTCCACCAGGTCGGCGATCTGATCGAGCAGCTTGTGCTGCTCGATCATGCTGGGCGTGCCGAAGCTCGAGCGGGTGAACATCAGCTCCAGGTGGATGCCGATGCTTTTGGTGAAGAGCGTGCCCGGGTCGAACGCCCCGAGCGCGCCCAGGCCCTCGATCAGCCCGAGATGGCCCTCAGGCGCGACGACCTCGCCGATCTGCGACGCGTTCTGTGCCGTCCCCGTCAGGGCGAGCACGATGTCCACGGTGGGGAGGCCGATCGCCGCGAGCTGGGGCGCGTACGGCTGGCTGTGATCGACGACGTGGTGGGCGCCCAGCTCGCGCACCCAGGCCTGGGTCTGCGGGCGCGAGGCGGTGGCGATCACGGTGAGGCCGGTGAGCCTGCGCGCGATCTGGATCGCCATCGAGCCGACGCCGCCGGCCCCGCCGACAACGAGCAGCGAGCGCCTGTCGGCGCTCTCGCCGCGCTTGACGCCGATGCGGTCGAACAGGAGCTCCCAGGCGGTGATAGCCGTCAGCGGCATGGCGGCGGCCTCGGCGAAGCTCAGCCTGCCGGGCTTGCGGCCGACGATGCGCTCGTCGACCAGGTGATACTCGCAGTTGGCGCCGGGCCGCACCACCGAGCCGGCGTAGTAGACCTGATCGCCGCGCTTGAAGATGGTGGCGCCCGGCCCCGCCGCCTCCACGGTTCCGGCCGCATCCCAGCCGAGCACGCGCATGCCTTCCGGCGGGTCGCCGCCGCGCCGCCGCTTGGTGTCGACCGGATTGACCGACACCGCTTCTACCTTGACCAGGAGATCGCGCCCCGACGGCTCCGGCCGTGGCAACTCCACGTCCAGGAGGGCGTCGGGGTCGGTGATGGGCAGGGACTTCCTGAAGACGACGGCGCGCATGGGGACATGGCTCCCTGAGCTCAGCTGCGATCGAGCCGCGTACGGGTTCATGGGCCGCATTTCGCGCCTTATCGGTCCGGAAGGCAAGAACGCACGCGATCAGCGCGCACGCATGGCCGCCAGCCAGGCTGGGCGTCAAGGCGCTTGCGTTCGCTTCGCCAGCTGATATATAGCTGTATGGCTATGGAACACGCTGCGCAGCTGGACCTTACGTTTCGCGCCCTGTCCGACGCCACGCGGCGCTCGGTGATCCGCGCCCTGGCAGGCGGGGCCACCCGCAGCGCCGGCGAGCTGGGCAGCCGCTTCGATTCGGCGCAGCCGACGATCTCCAAGCACCTCAAGGTGCTGGAGCAGGCGGGGCTGGTCGAGCGCACGATCGAGGGGCGGGTGCATCGCTTTCGCCTGCGGCAGAAGCCCCTGCAGGATGCGGGACGGTGGATCGCGCGCCATCAGGCCTTCTGGGCGGGCGCCGTCGAGCAGCTCGACCGCCTGCTGTCCGAGGAGCCGGGCAATGGGCCCTGAGGAGACCGCCGTGGAGGTGCGCCGGAGGCTCGGCGCGGCGCCGCACAAGGTATTCACCGCGTTCTCCGACCCGGGGCTCGTGTGCCGCTGGCTCAAGCCGGCGCCCGAGATCACGCTCACCGTTGGTGGCGTTCGACTTCCGCGTCGGCGGCAGCTACCGCTTCCGCTATCTCGTCCCCGGCAGGCCGGTGATGCATGTCAACGGTGCGTTCCGGTCGATCGAGCCGCCGTCCCGACTCGTCTTCTCCTGGAACATCGAGCCGCCCGACGAGCACGCCGGCCTCGCATCGGAGGTGACCATCAGCATTGCGCCTGACGGCGACGGAACCGAGCTTGTCATCCGCCACGAGCGGCTCACGCAGGCCGACGCGGCCCCGCGCCACGCCGAGGGCTGGCGCGGCGCCCTCGACCAGCTGGCTGCGCTCGCCGACCAGGTCGGAGGTGGCGCATGACCGCCGAGGACGACCTCGTCGCAGGCGTGCGCGCCGCACTGGCCGGGGCGGGATCAATCAGCGAGGTGAAGATGTTCGGCGGGATCGGCTTCATGCTGGACGGCAACATGGTGGCAGCCGTGTCCGGCCGCGGCCTGCTCCTGCGCGTGGGCAGGGACGCCTGCGCCGAGGCGCTGGCACGGCCGGGGGCGCACCCCGTGGAGATGCGTGGCAGGACGATTGCGGGCTATGTCCGCGTCGATCCGGCGGCGCTCGGCAAATCCGCGCTCAGGGGCTGGCTGCGGGAGGCGGCGGCGTTCGTGCGTACGCTGCCGCCGAAGCCCGCGAAGCCGGCACGCACAGCCAGACCGAAGCGGAAAGGAGGGCGCAAATGAGCCGCATCGTCCTAGGGGGTCTGGCCTACGCTGTGCCGACGTTCGCACTCGGCTTCGTGTGGCATCTCGTTCTCTTCCAGCGCCACTACGAGGCGCTGGCGATCTATCGCAGCGACATCATCGTTCCGTTCGGCCTCGTTGCGATCGTGCTGCAGGGTGCCATCTTTGCCTGGCTCTACGAGAAGGCGTTCGCGCCGCGCAGCGCCGCCTTCTGGCCGCAGGCACTCGCCTATGCCGCGCTCGGCGCAACCCTCTCGTGGAGCTACACTACGCTCGCGGTCGGCGCCAAGCACGTGATGACGTCGGTGCCGAACTACCTCCTGATCGAGACGGGGTTCACGATTGCCCAGTGGCTCATCGTCGGACCTCTGACCGTCTTGGCCTTTCGCCAGCCCCTGCCGCTCATGCGGGGGCGGGCCTAGCCGGTGCCAGGTCGCCTCGGCCGTCGCAGGCTGCCGTCACCGCTCCCGCTCGGGCCACTGAATACGGCCATCGTCGATGAGCCCGTTGATGGCCTCGCGCAGCTCGGCCAGGCCGCCGTCGATGGTGCTCTTGTTGAAGATGACAGCGAAGTTGATGCCGTCCTCGCGCTGCACAGCCAACGCCCTGACCCCCTTCTGCTTGCCGCCGTGCGCCGCACGCTTGGCGACGCCGCCCTGGTGCGGCGTGCCGATGTGCCTGCCGCTCACCGTGTATTTGTCGAGGAAGAGAACGAGGCTGCGCGCATTCGTGACGACGCCGCCCAGGCTGAAGCGGGCCTCCATGTGGGCCGCGCCGTAGGGCCCTTCCACCAACCTGCGGCTGCTGTAGGCCGGAAAGAAGACGTTGGGCGCCTTGCGGGGATGATCGTAGTAGGGCTCGCGCGGATGCGCGTCGCCCCTCAGCGAGCGGCCCAGAATCAGCTCCGAATCGGCGATGCCGGCGGGCCGGGTGACATGCCTGCGCAGGAAGGAGAGGTAATCCTCGCCCGAGACCTCCTCGATTATCAGGCCCAGGACCATGTAGCCGATGTTGGAGTAGGCGTACTCGGTGCCGGGGTCGTGCTGCAGCGGCTGGCCCATGATCCAGCGCACCTGGTTGACGGCGCCGGGCGGCGAGGCGATGCCCATCTCACGGGCGATCCTGCGCTCGCGATAGCTCAGATCGCCGGCAATGCTTCGGTCCCAGCCGCCACGGTGCACTAGCAGGTGGCCGACGGTGATCCTGCCGAGGCGCGGGTCGGGCGTGCCGAACGGGGTGAGATCGAGGATGCCGCCGTCGCCCTTGCGCAGGCTGAAGACGCGGGAGTCCAGCGAAAGCCTGCCCTGCGCGATGAGGGCGCGGATGGCGGCGGCCGTGAACGGCTTGCTGACGCTGGCGACGCGCATCAAGGCACCGCGCGGCAGGCCCTTCAGGTTGTACGGCGCCGTATCCCCGGTCTTGTTCTGCCAACCGTAGGCGCGGTCGAAGACGACGACGCCGTTGCGCATGATGGCGAGCTGACCGGCGGAGATGTCGTTGTTATCCATGAACTCCTGCATCAGCCGGTCGAAGGCGGCGAGCTGGGGCACCGCCGGTCCCTGGGCGGGCGGCAGCGCGAGGGCCTGCGGCGGCGACGCGGTGACGACGAGGAGCGCGAAGGCGGAGGCGAGCGGCAGTCTGCGGGACGGTTGCAGGTGCATCGGTTGCCCCCGGCTGAGATGAGGTGAGGTTGAGGCGGACCCGGGGCGGGGGAATGGCCCGACCGGCAAGCGTTAGTCGCTGCGAGCGCGCGCCAGGTTCAAGCGAGGCGGCCCGCGGAGGCGCTGCGGAGCCCTCTGCGGAGGCGCCGCTGGGGGCTCTGGCCTATCGGCGCGGTTGCGGGCAAAATCGCCGCAGCCGAGGAGGATTTCCGCCCATGCCGCTGCCCGCCGACACCGATGTCTCGACGCCGAGGCACCTGAGGGACAAGTACGCCATCGTCGGGGTTGGCGAGACCACCTATACGCGCGGCTCCGGGAAATCGACGCGCGCGCTGGGCACCTGGGCGGTGCGCAATGCCATCGCCGACGCCGGCCTTACCGCCGCCGATGTCGACGGCATGCTCTCCTACCAGATGGGCGATTCCACCTTCGGGACGTTCATCGCCGGCGATCTCGGCATCCGGCTCGATTTTTTCATGGACGTGCTCGGCGGCGGCTCCTCCACCGAGGCGCTCGTCGGCATCGCCATCGGCGTGATCGAGGCCGGGATGTGCAACACGGTCGCCATCTTCCGCGCCATGAACGGGTTCTCGCAGGTGCGCGTCGGCGGCACCGGGGTGCGCTCGGCGGTGCCGGTTATGGGCGACATGCTGCATTCCAGGGCCTACGGCTGGCAGAGCCCCGGGCAGCTCTTCAGCTTCACCTTCATGCGCCACCTGCACGATTACGGCACGACGCCGGCGCAGGTGGCGGCCGTGCGGGCCGCACACAGCGTGCACGCCTCCAACAACCCCAAGGCCTACTACCGCAAGCGCGTCGGCGTGGAGGACGTCCTGGCGAGCCGCATGATCTGCAAGCCGCTGCACCTGCTGGACTGCTGCGTGGAGACCGACAACGCCACGGCCATCGTCGTCACCGGCGCCGACCGGGCGCGCGATCTGCGCCACACGCCGGCGCTGATCCGGAGCGTGGTCGGGCGCTGCTGCAAGCCTCGCGCCGACATGCACTACCAGGCCGGCCCGATCTCCACCGTGGCCGGCCACTACGCCCGCAACATCCTGTGGCCCAATGCCGGCGTGGGACCACAGGACGTGGATGCCACAGGGTCGTACGATGCGTTCACCTTCACCACCATGCTGCAGCTCGAGGACTACGGCTTCTGCAACAAGGGCGAGGGTGGGCACTACGTGAGCGACGGCACCATCCAGCTGGGCGGCCGGCGCCCGAACAACACCAGCGGCGGGCACTTGTGCGAAGGCTACACGCACGGCATGAGCATGGTGATCGAGAACGTGCGCCAGCTGCGCCACGACGCGGACGACAGCTGCCCCGAAGGCCCCGACGGCCGCCGCCGGCACACCTACGACTACCGCGAGGGCGGCTGCCGGCAGGTGCAGGGATGCGAGGTCACCGCCAACCTCGGCTGGGCCAACCCGGGCACCGGCTCGGCCATGGTGCTGCGCCGGGCCTGACGGCGGCCAGACGCCCGGCTTGGCGCGGGCCTGGCGCCGCCATGCGGGCCCCCCGGGGAGCCCCGCCGGGGCGTCCCCAACGGGACAGGCAGGGCAGAGAGGCAGGAGAGACGACATGGAGAGCTTCTCCTCCGACGGCGTGCGCATCGCCTATATCGACACGGGAAACGCCGCCGGCGCCACCGGCAGCGCGGCTGCGGGCGAGGCCGCGCGCGCGGCCGAGAGCAGGGCTGGGCGCACCGCCGCCGGCGACCCGGTGCTCCTGATCCACGGCTTCGCCTCCAGCGTGCGCGACAACTGGCAGGACCCCGGCTGGGTCGATGTCCTCCTTCGCGCCGGCTTCCGCGTCATCGCCATGGACAACCGCGGGCATGGCGAGAGCGAGAAGCTCTACGACCCCGCCGCCTACACGGCACCCATCATGGCCGAGGACGCGCACCGCCTCCTGGACCACCTCGGCCTCGCCCGCGCCAACGTGATGGGCTACTCCATGGGTGCGCGCATCACCGCCTTCCTGGCCCTCGCGCACCCCGAGCGCGTGCGCAGCGCCATCTTCGCGGGCCTCGGCGCCAACATGGT
>Ga0075421_100008722_pt1 | contig 12475 bp, 11 predicted proteins | sample SoiMetdeltSBSDD5_FD_75292 | JGI IMG/M metagenome (GOLD analysis project Ga0075421, IMG submission 75292) | Bulk soil microbial communities from a Populus tree surrounding site in Tennessee, USA - Soil MetaG P. deltoides SBSDD5 | ecosystem: Environmental > Terrestrial > Soil > Tree plantation... | reverse complement strand
CTGCTTCTGGCTGACACCAACCTTCATCCATACGATCGCCTTCAATTGGCCAGTCGACGCCTTTAACTATCACCTGCTCGGACCGCAGCGGCTTCTACTGGCGGGATTGCCGGCAGCGGTCCTCCTCTTGCACCTGGCGCTTTTGAAAATTATCCCCGCCGAGCGCTACCTTCGTTTCCTAGCGCTCGCCTGTCTGTCCTTCTGCTGGGTCGTGCTCTGGTTCTACACTTGGGGCCTCAACACAGTTCCGGAATCGCGCCGCTACGCCCTGGAAATGGAGCTATTTGTACTGCTGCTGCTCTTCGAGCTTCTGCGACTCGCGATGCGCGCCCCGATTGCGCCGCTACGGTTCTTCGCGGTGTATGCTGCGCTAGCTGCCTTCCTTTCCGCTTGGGGACAACCTCGGAAATACGTCACGCAGGGATTCGATGGCCGCCGCCCCGCGCCCAAGGAAACATTCATCGAGTATCGCGCCGCCGAACATCTGGCCGCGCTTCGGCCGCAGGGCCGAGTATTCGCATCCGGAGGCCTGCGCTTTCGCCTGAATTCGTGGTTTCTCCTTCCCCAGGTAGGTGGCGGATTCGAATCGGGCCTCAAGAGCCGCATGCCGCTCCACCTCAGCTACCAGGTCCGCAGCGCCGAAGGCGGTCTTCGCGAACTGAAGACGCTGGGCGTCGAGTACGTCGTCGTCCATGGACCTAAATCGCGGGAACACTACCGCGATTTCAAGAATCCCAAAAAGTTCGACGGCGTTCTTGAAACCGTCTGGCAGGAAGAGGACGATGTGATCTATCGCGTCCCGTTCACCTCGCTGGCCCACGTCGTGACCCCCGGCGAACTGTCGAAGTGGGATGCTACCGAACCGCTTCCGGCCGATGATCCCTATCCCGCGGCAATCAGCGATCCGTCCCGGCGCCTCCAAGTATTCTGGCGCGGATCGAGCGAGCTCCAGGTCCAAGGAACAATTCCAGAGGGCCGGCTCGTGTCCGTACAAGTGAATTACGATCCGGGTTGGAGAGCGGCTCAAGATGGCCGCACGATTCCGATCGATCGCGACCGCCTCGGATTCATGATCCTGCGAGCGAATCCTTCTGTAGCCGCCAACATCGAGCTAACCTATCGCGGAGCGTTGGAGCAGCGCCTCATGGGCGCGCTGAGCGCCATAGCCTGGATCGCTTCTCTAGCGGCGATCGTCAGAGAGCGACAACGCCGCAATCTGCGCGATATCCAATAGTTTCGGTGGTGTAGCCGACACCTGCGACAACGCGTCACGAAACATCGTCTGGCAAAACGGGCACGCCGCCCCGATCACCTCGGCGCCAGTCGCTACCAATTCCTCGGCGCGATCCACATTGACCCGCTTTCCCTTCTCCTCACCGAGAAACGCCAATCCACCGCCAGCCCCGCAGCATCGCGACCGATTGCGGGACCGCGGCGGATCGATCACCTCTCCCGCCAGCCCCGCGACAGCCCGCGGTTCCTCATAAATCCCCTTATAGCGCCCCAAATAGCAAGGATCATGAAAAACCACCTTCTGTCCTGAGCCACTCTTCGGCAGTCTCGACTGCATCCGCGCCAGAAAGACACTGTGGTGTTCGATCTCGAATCTAGCGCCAAACTCACGCCAATCCTCGCCAATCGTGCGGACGCAGTGTGGACAGATCGAAACCATCTTCTTCACATTGCTCTGCCGGATGTGTTCAATGTTAGGCTCGGCGAGCTGCGAAAACAGCAGATCGTTGCCGAGCCGCCGCGCCGGATCTCCGTTGCACCGCTCCTTCCGGAGCACGCCGAAGGTGACGCCCAGGTGTCGCATCACCTGCACAAGCGACAGCACGATCTCGCGACCCTGCGGATCGTAAGTTCCCATGCATCCGAGCCAGAGGCAGTATTCCTGTGTGCCGTCATAAACCGGAAGCTCATTCTTCTCGACGAATTTCTGCCGCTCGCTCGACGCGAAACCCATGGGATTGCCGTTGCGCTCCAGGTTGAGGAACAGCTTCGTCCCGTATTCGTCTTCCCACTTTCCGGTATTCACAGCGCCACGCCGCAGGCCGATGATGATAGGCAGGTGCTGGATCCCGACCGGACACTGGTCCTCGCAAGCCCCGCAAGTCGTACATTGAAACGCAGCCTCTTCGGAGATATGCCGCGCCAGCAGCGGTTCGGCGCCGCCGGCGCCGTACTCGTTCAGATAATTGCGCACACCCAGTGCGATCTTTTTCGGATCCAGGATCTTGCCAGTGTTGTAAGCCGGGCAGTGCTCCGTGCAGCGCCCGCATTCGACGCAAGAATAAGCCTGCACTGCTACCAGCTGCGTGATGTCTTTACCCGTGTCGAGCCCAAAATCGTCGTCGTCGGCGAGCGGTGGAATGCTGCTGAAGCCATTTCGCTTCAGGAAAATCGTCACCGGACTTAGCACCAGATGGAGATGCTTGGTATGCGGAATCAGCGGCAGAAAAATCAGCAATGCCAATGTATGAGCCCACCAATTCACCCGAGCCGTCGCGCTCCCTTCTACTGTCACGAACGTAAACAAGTACGTGACCATCAACGTAAAAATCAGTAACGCGATAAATCCCGACTCCAACGACACCTTCGGTCCCAGCCAGATAGGCCGGACCACCAGCCGCCGAAACGCTAGCCCAAGAATAGAGATCGCCACCGCGACCGCAAACAGAGCTACGAAATAGCGATACCCCTGAACCACTATGTAATCTGGCGGAAGCAAGTGAAGTCCGACTCCCTCCGCGAAATGCGCGACGGTGATCAACGCGAACGCGCAAAATCCCCAGAAGACGAAGGCATGCGCGATGCCGGGCAGCGGCCTCTCGCGAATCACCTTCCCCTGCAGCAAGACCTCCCACACGAATTGCCAGACTCGGGGATAAAGAGGTTGCAGTCGGTAGTTTGCGTCGGGTTTCGATCGCCGGATGGTCCAGATGACGGGCCCGAACCGGCGCCAGAAGGCGTACACCGATGCAGTCAGCAGTACTAGAACGGCAATCGTTTCAAGCGCTGACGGCTGCGTCACAATCTGCTCCGAATGTACCATTCTTCGCTAAACTGTAGAAAGCGAATTTGCCTCGATCAAATCGCAGGAGATTTGTTTGCGAATTATTGTTTCCGGAGCCGCCGGATTCATCGGCTCCCATATGTGCGACCGGCTCGTCCTTGAGGGCCATACAATCGTCGGGTTAGATAACCTGCTGACAGGTTCCCTGCAGAACCTGGCTCACATGAGTTCGGTCCCTGCTTTCGAATTCATCGAGCACGACGTGAACACGCCTCTCCATGTTGACGGCCCGGTCGACTGCGTCCTTCACATGGCATCGGCGGCGAGTCCGAAGGACTACCTGGCACATCCGATCGAAACGCTCGACGTCGGCTCGATCGGCACTCGCAACATGCTGGAACTGGCTAGACTCCATGGAGCCCGCTTCCTGGTCACCTCCACGTCGGAATGCTACGGCGATCCGCTGGTTCATCCGCAAGTGGAGACCTACTGGGGCAACGTCAATCCGATCGGACTGCGATCCTGCTACGACGAGAGTAAGCGCTTCGCCGAGGCCCTCACCATGGCCTATCACCGGACCCACGGCGTGCGCACCAACATCGCCCGCATTTTCAATACTTACGGCCCGCGGATGCAACTCAATGACGGACGCGTCGTCCCAGCCTTCCTCGATCAGGCGCTCCGCGGCGAGCCATTGACCGTATTCGGCGATGGCTCCCAGACCCGTAGTTTCTGTTACGTGAGCGACCTGGTCGACGGCCTTTACCGCCTCATGCTTTCCGACGAGCGCTACCCGGTTAATCTTGGCAATCCGAAAGAAATGACGATCCTCGAATTCGCCGAGCGCATCTGCGAACTGACCGGTAGCTCCTCCCCCATCGTCCGGCGGCCCCTGCCCGAAGACGATCCGCGCCAGCGCCAGCCCGATATTTCCAAAGCCAAGCGGGTGCTCGATTGGGAGCCGCGTGTCCCTCTCGACGAGGGATTGAAGCAAACCACGGAATACTTTCGCCGGAAAGTATTGGCGACAGTGGAATAGCTGCTCGCCCTTTGTCATCGCGCTGTAAGTATTACCCGCTGCCACGCGCCCTTAATGGTAAGTCCATTACCTCCTTTGAGTAACTTAGAAAGCGCCGGCGGGGTGGTCATAAACATGCTCTCGGAACCGCACCGCAGTTAAATCTGAAGTTGCAGGAAAAGGAGCATTCTACTCAGATGTGGAATAAGAAAACCGAAGAAGAATCCGCGCCCAAAACTGCTGCGACGCGCCCCAACTCCCCCCAGCCAACGCCAGTACATTCGGTGTCCGCCGCTCCCCCCGCGGCAGAACCCAAGCCCATTAGTCGCGTTGCCACTATCGGAGCCTCCATGACGGTGAAAGGCGAAGTCTATAGCCGGGAGGAGCTGAATGTCGATGGCGAAATTCAAGGCGCAATCGAGCTCCAGCACCGTCTGACCGTCGGTCCCAATGGAAAGATCCGCGCAAACGTGAAAGCGAAAGAGGTGGTCGTGCAAGGATCGATCCAGGGCAATGTCGATTCGGCTGAAAAGATCATCATCCGCGACAAAGGAAGCCTGGTGGGGGACATCCGAACCGCAGGCATTGTGATCGAAGATGGCGCCTACTTCAAGGGCAGCATCGACATCACCAAGGTCGAGGCCCCGAAATCGACCGAGGCCCCGAAATCGAGCGCGCCGGTATTAGCGCACCCGGTCGAGAAAGCTTCGTAGGTATGTTGCAAGCTGGCCAGGCTAACTCTGGTGGCGCAGGCGATTCGCCTGCCCGTTAAGGCGCATCTCTTTAACTAATCCGCTCAAGAAGATGCGGTTCTCGGCAGTACGATTGCTTTCATAACGTCGTGTTTAAGACGACAGCGATCATCTGCTTCTTTTGCTGCGCGGCGGCTCAAGCCGAAGTAGAGCCGCTGCCGACTCCCCCGCGCAAGTCGCTTGTGCAGCAATTGTTCGGAAAACCCGCGTGGATCAGGTCCGGCGTATCGTCCAGTTGGACCTTTATCAGAAAGACTCCCCACGAGTGGCCCCGCACGACTGGGGGCTTCGCCACACGATACGCTTCTTCATTCGGAAGGCATTTGGTGAAGGGCACAGTCCAATACGGGATCGCCGCTGTGCGCAAAGAGGATCTGGCCTACTACCGATCCGAGGATACGGGTTTCGGCCGAAGACTTCGCCACGCGCTCCTGAGCACAGTGGTAGCGAGAAAAAGAACTACCGGTCGTCCGACCATGGCTGTCAGCCGCGTTACCGGCGTCTTCACCGGAGGATTTGTGTCCCGGCTCTGGCACCCCGCTCGTCTCCACACCATCTCGAGCGGCCTTTCCACGAGTGGCGTCTCTTTCGGAATCGACGCCGGCACGAACGTTGTCCGTGAATTCTGGCCCCGGCGCCGACGCCCCGCCGCGTCCGCAGAAGGTAACGAGTGAACATGGAACTCGACCAGCGGAAGCGCTTAAGAATTCTCGATCTCCTGCGGCCACATACCAAATCCTTAGTACTCGGTATCCTGGCAGCCATAGGGGAAGGCATCGCGTCCCTGCTCGAGCCCTGGCCGCTCAAAATCGTCCTCGATAACGTCCTCAAATCGAAGCCCCTCGAAGGCTGGATCAGCCAGGTCCCGCTATGGATCGCCGGCACCGACAAATGGGCAGTTCTGAAATTCGCCGCCATGGCCGTGCTGGCCATCGCTGTGTTCGGGGCAATCTGTTCCTATATCCACAAGCGCGTCGTCACCACCGTCGGACAGTGGGTGATGCATGACCTGCGCCGCACGCTCTACCATCACATCCAACGGTTATCGCTCTCCTATCACGATAACAAGCGCACCGGCGACCTCATCAGCCGCGTCACCTCCGACATCGACGCGATTCAGAGCTTCATTACTTCCGGACTATTGACCGCCCTGATCAACTCGCTCACGCTCGTCGGCATGATCGCGGTAATGTTCTACATCAACTGGCAGTTCACTCTGATCGCTCTCTCCGTAGCCCCCGTCCTGTTTGCTGTTGTCTTCACCTACACGCGCCAGATTAAGCAAGCAGCCCGCGAGGTTAGAAAAAAAGAGGGCGAGCTTGTCTCGGTGATTCAGGAGGTGCTCTCCTCGATTCGCGTCGTGAAAGCATTCGCGCGTGAGGATTACGAACAGAGACGCCTGGAAGAGCAGAGCCTGGAAAGCGTCGAGATCGCCCTGCGAGCCAGGGAAATTAAGGCAAGACTGTCCCCCATGGTCGACATAATTGTCGCCACCGGCACGTGCCTGGTTTTATGGGTCGGCGCTCGCATGGTGCTCGGTGGCATGCTGACAGCGGGATCCCTGATTGTCTTCATCATTTATTTGGGCAAGATGTATAAGCCGATGCAGGAGCTTTCGAAGATGACCGACGCCTGGTCCAAGGCCGAGGTCGGATACGAGCGCATTCGGGAAGTTCTCGATACCGTGCGGGAAGTGAAAGATCTGCCCGGCGCGCGCAACGCTGCGCCCTTCAAAGGGAAAATCGAATTCGAGCACGTCAGCTACAGCTATGAGCCCGACCGCCCGATTCTCAAGGATGTCAGCTTCAAGATCGAGCCCGGTCAGGTTGCCGCGCTCGTCGGTCCAACCGGCGCCGGCAAGACCACCATCATCAGTCTGATTCCGCGCTTCTACGATCCCAGCTCCGGCGTCGTAAAGATCGATGACCAGGATATTCGCCGCTTCAAACTGAAATCACTTCGCCAGCAGATCAGCTTCGTGCTGCAGGAAACTCTGCTCTTTCATGCGCCGATTTGGCACAACATCGCCTACGGCAAGCCGGAAGCGACCCGCGCCGAGATTCTCCACGCCGCTGAGCTTGCCAATGCCCACGAATTCATCGAAAAGATGCCCGAAGGCTACAACACGATGGTTGGCGAGCGAGGCGTCACACTCTCCGGCGGCCAGCGCCAGCGCATTGCGATCGCACGCGCCATCATCCGCAATACCCCGATCCTCATTATGGACGAGCCCAGCTCAGGCCTCGACGCAGCCTCCGAAAAGCTGGTCTTCGAAGCTCTGGACCGCCTCATGGAGGGCAAGACGTCGATTGTCATCGCCCACCGTCTCTCCACGATTCGCAACGCCGATATTATCTTCGTGCTGAAAGACGGCCAGATAGTGGAAAGCGGCAAGCACGAGGAATTGAGCAAGTCGGGAGGCCTATACTCCGAGCTCCACGAATTGCAATTTGCCGAAGAAGAATCACCCGTTGGATGATACTAGTGGCGTGCTAACGAACTCGCTGCGACTGCTCAGGTTTTTCGAAGTGCTGATAGTCTTTCAAATTTGTCCAGTCGCCGCCCCATTTCCATCCGGCTTTCAAGAATCGCTTCACGACGTAGCTACCACTATTGATAAGACCGGGCGCCTCGACCTCCCGGTTTAAATACTTGCGCCCCTCCGGCGGATAAACCTTGTCGCCTTTCACGTACGGATTGATGAGAGGATTGATGTCGATCGCCCGGCCCCAACTGTGGTTGGAGAATCTTCCCGGCTGACCGGTGATGTCGCGGCAATTGAAGGCCGACGTGTTGTTGGCGGCCATGGACGCGTCATCGTCGCCGTTGAAGTCCTCAATCGGGGTGATGCGCTCGATCAGAAAACCACGGCGAAAGAGATCGCGGAAAATGTCGCGCACTTCTGGCGCGACCTCCCTGTGCATGATGAGGACTCCCGTCGCGCGCTTCTTCTGAAAGTCCAAATAAGTCACGGTCACCTGGCGCAGATCATCCAGAGGCACGGGGCAGCCCGTACGCCACGTGGTCTTGCGCATCTTCTCGATCAGCGGCGCCGCGACCGGACCCACACGAAACTCTGCCGCATTCAGCGCAACCAGAAGCGAGCTCAGCAGTGCGATCCGTACCATACACTGCTATCCTAATGGAAGAACCTCTACTCCGGATTAAACTACCTTGAAAGTCGGATTCGTCAGTTTGGGCTGCCCCAAGAATTTAGTGGACAGCGAAGTTATGATGGGCGAGCTTGTGTCGCACGGCCACGAGCTTACAGCGCGTCCCGAGCAGGCCGATGTCCTGGTCGTCAACACCTGCAGCTTCATCGATCCAGCGAAGAAGGAATCGATCGACACCATTCTCGAAATGGCCGAGTACAAAAAGGTCGGCCGCGCTCAAAGACTGATCGTCGCCGGATGCCTGGTCGAGCGCTATCGCGACGATATCCGCAAGAACATGCCCGAAGTGGACGCCGTGATCGGAACCAACGAAATCAGCCAGATCGTCGCGATGTGCGAGGGTCTTCCCATCGCAACGAATCCCTTCGAGCCGTATCTTTATCACGACCTGACGCCGCGTGTGCTGGCGACGCCCAAGCACTTCGCCTATATCAAAATTGCCGAAGGCTGCGACCACCCCTGCACGTTCTGCGTGATTCCGCAGTATCGCGGCGCGTTCCGCAGCCGGCGATTCGAGTCAGTCGTGGCCGAATCCACACGATTGTTTTCGCAGGGAGTTCGCGAGATCAATCTGATCGGCCAGGACACGACCTGCTTCGGCGAGGATCTCGGAATTCCAGACGGCCTGGCCGCGCTGCTAAGCAGGCTCGCCCGGATCGAAACGCCGCAGGAGAAGTGGATTCGGTTTCTGTACGCCTATCCGAACAAGGTCACCCAGAAGCTACTTGACACGGTCGCGGAGCACGCCGCACTGGCGAAGTATATCGATATGCCGCTGCAGCATGCGAGCGCGCCGGTTTTAAAGAGAATGAAGCGTGGAGCATCGGGCGATATCTTCCTCAAGCTGATCGAACGGATTCGCCGCACGATTCCGGGCGTCGCGATTCGAACCAGCATGATCGTAGGTTTTCCCGGCGAAACCGCTGCGGATTTCGAAGAGCTCTGCCAGTTCGTTCAGGCGGCGCAGTTCGATCGGCTAGGCGTCTTCACCTACTCGGATGAGGATTCGAGCCAGAGCTTCCATCTTGACGGCAAAGTCGACGGCCGCACTATCCACAATCGCAAACGCCGGCTCCTGGCGATCCAGCGCAAGATTTCCAAAGCCCGCAACAAGCGTCTCATCGGCCAGGAAGTCCCGATTCTCGTGGAAGGTTTGTCGAAGGAAACGGATCTGCTTTGGGAAGGCCGCATGCCGACGCAGGCGCCGGAGATCGACGGAGTCACGTTGATCAATGATTACGAAGGCGCAGAACCACGCAGCGGCGAGATTCGGCGACTGCTCATCACCGAGGCCCACGACTACGACGTCGTCGGCCGCTTGCTTGCGCCGACCGAGAAGCGCGCGACCGATCTGGTGAGCATCCACGCAGGTGTATGAAGTGTCCGATCTGCAAAAAGGAAGTTGTCCTGGGTGCGCCCGAGTCCCCCTTCTGCAGCGAGCGGTGCCGGTTGATCGACCTGGGGAATTGGGCGTCGGGAAAGTACGTCATTCCGGGTCCTCCCGTCACCGACCTCAAGAGCGAGTCGCCGGACGACGATGAGGAAAGCTAGTGCGACGGGATTGCGCCTGTCCAGTCCCCCGATCGCCATTGCGACGTGGTTCGGTTGCGGCTACGCTCCAATAGCGCCGGGCACGGCAGGATCGCTAGCCGCGCTAGCGCTGGCATATCCGTTGGCGACCTTGGCCCACTGGCGCCCATTCTATTTCGGTGCGCTGGCAGTGGCAATCCTGCCCATCGGCATCTGGTCGGCCACCGCAACCGCCGAGCAGAGCCACGCCAAGGATCCGGGAATCGTCGTCGTCGACGAAGTTTTAGGCCAATGGATCACACTCGCCGGAGCAACAGCGCTCAACTGGAAAAGTTGGCTCGCAGCGTTCCTGCTATTCCGCCTTTTCGATATCTGGAAACCGCCGCCGGTCCGGCGCCTGGAAGCGCTGCCTTCGGGAACAGGTATCATCGCTGACGACATCATGGCCGGAATTTATGGGGCACTTGTCTTATTTCTAATGGGATGTTTCAATCTTTATTAACTATGGGACTGCGGAAGGATTCGAATTCAAAACCGGAAATCGCCCAAGTCTCGCCAGTGGCTGCTATCGCCGGCGGCGAATTTCAGATTCGCGGGAAAGGTTTCGCCAAGTCAGAATGGCCGCGTGTGACCATCGGCGACGTGCTCGCTCCGCTGACAGTCGGATCGGACTCGCTGGTGATCGCCAAAGTTCCCGAAGGAGCGTCGACGGGCGAGCTGGTTGTTAGCAGCGGTGATCGTTCGAGCCAGACCTGGGCCTGCGATATCGGCATCCCGATCGCCGATAGCCTGCATCCGGTGGCCAATCCCGCCGTGGATTCCTTTGGCAACATCTTCACTACCTTCAGCGGATCGCGCGGCCAGAAGGCTCCTGTCGCCGTTTACAAGATCGATCTGAATTACAGCGTGAAGCCGTTTATCAACGACCTGATGAACGCGAGCGGCATGGCCTTCGACTGGGATGGCATGCTGTACATCACCAGCCGTTTCGACGGCGTCGTCTACCAGGCCACGCCGAACGGAAACATTTCTGTCTACGTGGAAGGCATGGGTGTAGCGACCGGGATCGCTTTCGACGACGAGCGCAATATGTACGTCGGCGATCGCAGTGGGACCATCTTCAAGATCAGTCCCGAGCGCCAGATTTTTGTTTTCGCGACGATTGAACCCTCCATCGCCGCCTATCATCTGAACTTCGGGCCGGATCAGTATCTGTACGTCAGCGGACCCACCACCTCCAGCTTCGATTCGATCTACCGTGTTTCCCATACAGGCGAAGTCGACGTCTTCTACCGGGGGCTCGGCCGGCCGCAGGGAATGGCATTCGATATCGACGACCGGCTTTACGTCGCCGCTTCATTAGGTGGACGGCGCGGAGTGGTGCGGATCGGGCAGGATCGAAAAGCGGAATTGTTCCTTTCCGGCCCCGGCATCGTCGGACTCGCCTTCACCCCTTCTCGCGCGCTGGCGGTCACCACCACCAATGCCCTGTATCGCGTGGATGTCGGCATCAAAGGCAGGCCGCTGTTCTAGCCCGATGCAGGCTGAGATCATCGCAGTCGGCTCCGAGCTGCTCTCCTCCCATCGCCTCGACACTAATTCCCTTTATCTAACCGACGAGCTGAACGCGCTCGGCGTCGAGGTGGTCACCAAGTGCGTTGTCGGAGATGATTGCGAGCGCTTGGCGGAGGCTGTGCGCCGCGCAATTTGCAACTCGCAGATCGTTATTATTACGGGCGGTCTCGGTCCGACCGAAGACGACGTAACACGCGATGCTGTTGCGCTGGCTCTCGATCGGAAGCTGCGCCTGCGCGAAGACATCTGCGAGCAACTGGAAGAGCGCTTCCGCCAATTAGGACGGAAGATGGCGGAAGTGAACAAGCGCCAGGCGTTTGTCATCGAAGGCGCCGAGATTCTGCCGAACGATCGCGGCACCGCCCCGGGTCAGTGGATCGACGAAGGCAGCGCATCGATCATGCTGTTGCCAGGTCCGCCGCACGAGCTGAAGGCGATGTTCGAGCGGCAATGTCTGCCGCGGCTGGAACGACGTGTACCGAAGCTGATGATCCGATCGCTCGTGATGCGCGTGGCCGGATTGCCGGAGTCGGATCTCGATCAGCTCATCGCCCCGGTTTACAAGAAGTACCACAATCCGGTGACGACGATTCTTGCCAAGGCCGGAGATATCCAGGTGCATCTGCGTGCCCGCTGCTCGAGCGAAGCCGAAGCCTTGGCGCTGCTGGCCGAGGTCGCCGGCCCGATCGAGCTGTTGCTTGCCGATAAGCTTTATTCACGGAATGGAGATCCTTTGGAAGTAGTGGTCGGCGAGTTGCTGCGCCAGAATCGGGCGACGCTTTCGGTCGCAGAGAGCATCACCGGCGGTTTGCTGGCGGAGCGCATCACCTCCGTGCCCGGAAGCTCGGACTACTTTGAGGGCGGCTTCGTGACGTACACCAAGCGCATGAAGACGGAACTTTTGGGCGTGAGCGAAGCGATCCTCGAAGCATCGGGCGCGGTGAGCCAGGAGACTGCCGAAGCAATGGCGATAGGCGCGCGGCGACGGACGGGATCCACGTATGCGCTCGCGGTGACGGGAGTCGCCGGACCAGGACAGGGCGGGGAATCGGCCCCGGTGGGTACAGTCTACGTAGCGCTCGCCGATCTAAGCGGCTGCCGCGTATCGCACAGGCAGTTTTTAGGAGACCGTGCCCGAATTCGTCAATTCACGTCGCAAATGGCGCTCGATCTTTTGCGGCGTAGAATTCAAGGACTGTAGACGAACAAGCTAAAGCCCGTTCCACAACGACAAATCAAGGAGTCGGAGTCACTGTGGAACAAGCTTTTAGCTTGTTCCTCCAGCCGTACTCGGCCGGTGGCGTTAACTGCGCGCGTCTTCACGAATGACCGCGCCGCGCTTTCAAATCGCTCAGCAGCTTCTCAATTTCATCCTCTTTGCCGAGCGCCGCCAGACGGTCCTCCACGTTGT
>Ga0075421_100008721_pt1 | contig 12476 bp, 8 predicted proteins | sample SoiMetdeltSBSDD5_FD_75292 | JGI IMG/M metagenome (GOLD analysis project Ga0075421, IMG submission 75292) | Bulk soil microbial communities from a Populus tree surrounding site in Tennessee, USA - Soil MetaG P. deltoides SBSDD5 | ecosystem: Environmental > Terrestrial > Soil > Tree plantation... | reverse complement strand
CCGGACCGCAGGATCGGCCGCAGCGCGAACAGTGGGTGAACGATTTCTTCGGCGCGCTGCATCAAGGAAACGATGGCGTGTATGTCAGCTTTCTCGGCGACGAGAGTGACGCCCGCGTGCACGCCGCGTATCCCGGATCCACATGGGAGCGTCTGGCCGCAGTCAAAGCCCGATACGACCCGTCCAATCTCTTCCGGCAGACGCACAACGTCACGCCAGAGACGGCAAGAGTCAGCGGACAGTGACGATACGTCACGCCGCTCGAGCTCGGCCGGAGTACGAAGCGCGCGTCTTGCATAGGCGCACCTCTGGAGGCGCCTATGACGACTCGACTGTTCGGCATGGTCGCGGCGGCCGCGTTTGCGTCCGCGGCCGTCACCTCGACCGCCGAACCGGTTGCCGTCCGGTTCGCCGAAGGCCTCGTCCACGGGTTCCTGACCTTGCGCACGTTGGACGGCAACATCATCGCCAATGGTGATCTGATTCAATCGGCGAGCGGGTCGCGAGTGACGAGCCGTCTCGTGTTCCGCTTCAAGGACGGATCGCTGCTCGACGAAACGGCGGTGTTCTCACAGCGGGGCCACTTCCGCCTGATCACCGATCACCTGGTGCAGAAAGGACCAGCGTTCGCAAAGCCGCTCGAGATGTCGATCGATCGCGAAGCGGGACGTGTGGTGGTTCGATACTCGGATGACGACGGAAAACTGAAGGTCGAGGACGAGCGGATGCAACTGCCTGACGACCTGGCCAACGGTCTCGTCCTGACGCTGCTGAAGAATGTCAGACCGGAGGCACCGCCGCGATCGCTGTCGATGATCGTGCCGACGCCCAAGCCGCGTCTGGTCAAGCTGGCGATCAGTTCGGCAGGCCGCGAGCGCTTCTCGACCGGCACTGCCGGGCGCAGCGCGACCCACTACGTGGTGAAGATTGAAATCGGCGGGCTGGCCGGGCTGGTTGCGCCGCTGCTTGGCAAGCAGCCGGAGGATTCACACGTGTGGATCCTGGGCGGCGACGCGCCGGCATTCGTCAAGTTCGAAGGTCCGCTGGCGATGGGCGCACCGCCCTGGAGAATCGAACTGGCAAGTCCGGTCTGGAACGGATCCCAAACAACACCGCCAGAGGGCGCGCACTCGGGCAGACGTTGACGCTATTTTGCGCCCGCCTCGCTCTCGGCGAGACGCTGCTTGTAGATTTGCCGCGCGTGATCGAAGGCGGCCGCCGCGGCCTCGCGTTCACGAGCCGCGATCTGGGGCGACTTCTGCGACCACAACCGATCGACTGATTTCAAGCACCATTCGGCACTGTCGCGCGACGCCCGGATCGGCCGATCGCCAACCACCACGAAAATCGGATTGGTGTGCGACGACGGCAGGATTCGGAGCGCCACCCAGCTGCTCCGATCGATCGTCACTGGAAAAGTGACCTCGCGGGCAACGCCGTCGGCGACGATTCGCTGCGTCGCGACGGCCTTGCCGTTCACGACCAATTCGACCGGCACCTCGCGACTGTCGCCAATGCGGGCGCGTTCGAGCTCCCAATACGGCTTTTCGTCACCGCGCTTCGATCGAATGGCGGCGTCGGGCCGCTCGTCGAGCCGCGCGGCCACGAGCGCGCGGACGTTGACCGGCCTTGGTTTGGCCAGCCGAAGCTCGCTGCCAGAAGTGCCGACGTGTAGATCGTCGACGCGAAAATCGAGCAAGTGACTCTTGCCATCGGTCACGTAGGCGCGGCCGTGGCGGATGCCGTCTGTCCATCCGTCGTAGGTGAGACGATCGAGTTTGACGTAGCTGCGGCCGAGCCCGACGCGATCGCCGTAGATGCACGGAAAATCGGTTTCACCGCTGATGCGGGTACGGAATCCGACGTTCAGCGTGTGATACCAGACATTCAACTCCCACACTGGCGGCGTATCGATGGTGGAGATGAAATCCACCGCGTCGTGCGTGACGTCGACGACGTACTCGTTCGCGCCGATGCCGTCATAGGGTGGAATCTCCAGCGTCGGCAGCGCGTCCCCCTTCACCTGCAATCCCCATCCCGAATGCGCAAAGCCGACCACCGCTCCCTGCGCCTTGGCCCACTTCAGAACCGGCAGATCCCAGGTCGGCCAGTCTTCGATCTTCTTGGTGCCGGGATAGTCCTGGTCCTTCAGCCGCAGCAGAACGAGATGGCCGGCGTGGCTCGAGGGAAAACCGGACACCTCGAGGTCGTAGCGCATCAGCGTATCCGGCGTCGACAACGTGTTGTCCCGCGCTTCGAAGAATTGCTTCTGATAGTAGTAGCCCGGTCCCCACGTCAGCACCGAGCCCACGCTCAATGCCTCGCCGAGCAAGTGGCGAATCATGTCGCGAGGCTCCACGCCTTGGGTCGGTGTTTCGTAGTGCAGGCAGCCCGCGGAATGGACGTGATGGTCGCCTGGATACCATCCGCGTGCGGGCAGATCGATCCACCTTTCCAGCTGCAGGGTTGCCGTGCCGCCGGCCGCCGACACTTCGAGCGGCACCCGCTTGGTCACGTACTCGGGTCCGCGCGACACGTCGATCGTGTATTTTCCCGGCGCGAGCCGAATCACGTCGCCGTCGGCACGATACACCTGCGGGTGAAAATCGAAGTCGGGCGCGAGCCGCTTGCCCGGAGAAGGATAGACGCGATTGAGCGCATCCCGGATCACCAGGCCGACCGTCGTCGGCCTACCGCGCTCGTCGGTGATTCGGAGCCGCACGTCGCTCGATCGGGCAATCTTGAACAGCACCGGCGCGTCGTTGCGGAAACCGATGTCCTGGGTGCCCTGCCCGACGTCGACGGCCAGGGACGCTTCGCGCTGCCCGGCGTCGCGGCTGTAAAGCTGGACGATGCGGTATTCGACCGCGAGTCCCGAGAGTGCTGGCACCAGCGGCGGCTTGTCGTAGGCCTGAAGATCGAGCCAACGGTCGGCGACGTCGCGCGGCGAAATCGTTTGTTCCGGCGTGGGACTCACGCTGAAGCCTCGCGGCCCGCGCGCAAACACCCGCAACGCTTGCGGACTCGAGATGCGCAGCGGCGCCGTCACGCCCGCCTCGTTGCGGACCTTGATCAGGAACGTGCGCCAGCCCTGTTCGACCAGCTCCGCGCGCGCCTCGCCCTGGGTGACGTGGACCCGGCTCTCCGGGTTGATGTGCACGTCGAGCAGGCAATGCGGGTCGAGTACTTCCTGCAACCGCGCGGCGGCACCGCGCTCGTCGCCGCCGGAGAGCGCCGTCTGGATCGCTTTGCGGTCGCTTTCAGGCAACGGCGCGCCGAGATAATCCATCGCCTCGACGACGCGCGCGACCTGCGCCGCCAGAGGTTGCAGCTCGACGGGAACGGGGGAAAACCCGCTCGAATGGGCTCGAACGATCGACAGCGCCGCCAGCACGCCGGCGGCTACGGGAACCACAAGACGGGGCAGCATGGTCGTGATTCTACGCCCACAAGGGCGGATCGTTTCTCGTGTTCGTTCGTTTTGTAGTGTCCGGTTGTAGTGTCCGGCTTCAGCCGGACCTGAACGAGCCCATCGCAGGTCCGGCTGAAGCCGGACACTACGGATCGCCGCGGAGCGCGAGAGCTGGGTCGGTGCGGGACGCGCGGCGCGCGGTCGGGAAGATCGCGCAGGCGCAGACCGCGACGAGCACCACGATCGGCAGCCCGATGCTCACCGGATCGAATCCTGAGCGCAACGCCACCGCGGATCCGAGCGCGCGGGTCGTCCAGATGGACATCGCCCCACCTAACAGAAGACCGGCGCCTAGGACGATCGCGCCTTGAGAGTAGGTCGCCCCGAGAAGGCTGTGAGGATCGGCGCCCAGCGCAAGCCGGAGCGCCAGCTCGGTGCGCCGCGACGCGACGTCGTGCGCGACGATTCCCATCAGGCCGATGGCGCAGAGCACCGCCGCCAGCACGGCAAACCCGCTGAACGTCGCCGCGAGCACTCGACGCACGGGGACGCCGCGTGATCGCGCGATGACGTCGCTCATCGACCGGACCCCATACACCGGGATTTCGCGATCGAGGCGCGCAACTTCCTCGCGCAGCGTGGCGATGACGACCGCATCCGGCTGCACGCTCCGCACCACGACGTGCGAGCCGTTCGACGGCTCCTGACGAAACGGGATGTAGAGCGTCGGCACCGTGGCCTCGTCGAGGGAGCCTTGTTTGACGTCACCCACGACGCCGACGATCTCCGCCGGCTGCGCCGCGGATCCGATCCAGACCCTTCGCCCAACCGGCGACGCGCCGCCGAACAGGCGATCGCCGATCGATCGGCTGAGGATGACCCGCGCGGGAGCGGAGGCGTCGTCCCGCGGGTCGAACGGCCGGCCTGCCAGCAGGGGAATGCGCATGATGCCGAAATAACCTTCATTGACCGAGCGCGCGTTGGCTTCGATCCCCTTGACGTCGGCCTGCGCGGCACGAACGATCCTGCGGCGGCGGTCGCCGGTCAGCGGAATCTCGTCGATGATCGCGGCCGTGTCCGGCCCCAATCGCGCGTCGAGTGCCGACTGCAGCGCCGAGTAGAACGCCACCGTGCGCGGGCCCTCGGGATACACGGCACCAGGCAGTGAGAGGTTCATGGCCAGCACGCCCCGTGCGTCGAATCCTGGATCGATGGCGAGCACGCCGAACAGGCTGCGGCCGACCAGCGCCATTGACACCAGCAGCACGAACGCCAGCGCGATCTCACCGACCACGAACGCGCGGCGCAGCGACAGCTCGCGCGGCAGCGGCGTCACGCCGCGGCGCAGCACTTCAACGGCATTGCGGCGCGCCGCCAGGATCGCGGGGAAGGCACCGCAGATCCAGGCGAGCGCGATGGCCACCAGCGCGACCATCGCCATCGCGCGCCAGCTCACGGCCACCGAGCGATTGGCAATGTCGCCGAACTGCTCGAGCGCGAACCGCGCGACGACCGGCGTGAGCCAGATGGCGAGCACGACGCCGCCCACGATTCCAATCACGACCAGGACCTGTGCCTCGAGGAGAAGGTGCCTCGCAATTTGCATGCGTTGCGCGCCGAGCGCGCTGCGCACCGCCAGCTCACGCCGCCGATCGATGGCGCGAACGGTCAGCAAGCCGCCCAGGTTCGCGAACGCGATCAGCATGGCCAGCGCGCCGGCACCCGCCAGCAGCGTCAGCGGCTGCGCGGCCCCGCCAGTCAACGTGGTGGCGATCGGCGTAACCATCGCCCGGGAGGGCGGCGTCGACATCCGGCTCACGTCGTCAAGGGCGCGCGACAAATCGGCCGTGGTCATGTCATCGGCCAGGCGCGCGACAACGCCAACGCTGACGCCATTCTGCGCCGCCTGCCCTGGCGCAACCGGAAACGGTCGCCAGAGCTCCCGGTCGGTCGTGCCCGATTGCAGCGGCGGGAGGACGCCGACAATCGTGTGCGACACACCGTTGAGAACGAGCTCGCGGCTGAGCACGCCGGGATCGGTGCCCAACTTCGCGCGCCAGAACCCATCGCCGATGATGACGACAGACCGCGCCACGTCGCTCTGATCGAAGTCGCGGCCGCGCGCGGGACTGACCCCGAGCAGCCTGAAATACCCGGGCGTCACGTTGAGCGCGTTCACGCGTACGGCCGCACCGACGCCGGTCAGCGTGAGATTGGTCCCGTCTATCGCCTCGAGCGTCGCCCGCGAGCCGGCCCGATCGCGCCAGGCCTCGAACGTCGCGTACGTGACCGCTCGCGGAGGTGCGGCCGGATCGTTCTCCGGCGTTTCAAGAATCCTGGCGAGCGCGTCGGGGTCGGCGAACGGCGGCGGCGTCAGCAGAATCGCGTCGACCACGCCGAAAATCGAGGCGCCAACCCCGAGTGTGAGGGACAGCGTGAGCACCGTGGCCGCCGCGCTGGCGGGCGACCGGCGCAGGAGCCGAAAGACGTGAAGGATGTCGAGCCACATGCCCATTTGACGTGCCCGCCGTTTCAAGCGTTGTCGGAGATAGCGCGCTTCATCGCCTCGACCGAATCGCGGCGAAACCGCGCCTGAAGGAGCCGCGCGAGCGGGTAGCCGAACCGTGCCAATGGCGCCCTCGGCCGCGACATGGCGTGGATTCTATACATGACCTGACCCGTCGGGCGATCGAGCCAGACCTCGAACGTCTCCTCCCCCGACTCCGAGTGGTTCGGCAGCGTGCCGTATCCAAAGCCGAATCGGTCGGGGCCGTCGATCTCATAGACGATGCGGGCCGCATTCAACGACCAGAACCCCAAGTGATGAATCAGCAGGATGACGACCGTGCCGGCCGTGATCCCGGCACCGGGCGGACGCAGCAGTTCAGCCCAGCCAATGTCGAACTGCCTCCATCCGCGCAGCGCCGTGCATGCGCGCGCGAAATCCGCCTGGCCGTGACCGACGGGGGCGACGGTCTCGTCCTCATCGAAACCGTGGACCGGATTGGGATCCCGATGCGACGCGCCGCCGCGCGCGAGACCGACCGGGCCGTACGACAGGGGCAGCGTCAACGACGCGGCTCTGAAACGATCGATCGCCTCGCGGTCGGGACGTCGCAGGAAAAACATCTGGGTCACTCCTCCGCCGCGGCCGAGAACAACGCTTCGCGCGCCAGCGCATCGGCCGCAATCACGAAACGGCGCACCGTCGGCAGCCGCACCGTGAGCGCGACCGACGGCAGCAGTTGATGCGCGAGCGAGACCAGCGCCCGGGTCGCGCGCTGCCCCGCCGTTTTGTCCAGCAGCCACCACAAGAGCACCGCGAGATGAACCAGATAAAGCAATCGGCCGAGCGCCTCCGCGAGCGGCGACGTCGGCGCATCGGTGGCGCCGCTGACGGCGCGCTCGAACACCGCCTGCACGCGACGCCGTGAGAACGCGGTGGTCCCGCCGAAGATGTTGTCGGCGGGATCTCCTACCAACACGGGCGTCAGCGCGCGCAGCGCCGCTCGATGCGGTTCGAGGACTTGCAAGCTGGTTCGCAGCGCGAACTCGAAGCGGTCGCGCCATCGGCCGGCTGGCATGCCAGCCGAGTGACGCGCGAAATCCGAGGACAAGTCGTCGTAGAGCGCCAGGATCACCGCCTGTTTGCTCGGAAAGTAGCGATAGAGCAACCCGACGCTCACGCCAGCGTCGGCGGCGATGTCGCGCAGCGTGGTCGATTCGTAGCCGTGGTCACCAATCAGGCGGAGGGCGACGGTGTAAAGGCGGTCGCGGGCCGCGGTTCCCTGCGCCGTGCGTCCGATGGGCCGCCCGCGGCTGCGCTTGACATTTTCAGTAAACATGTTCACTAATATTCTATACCAACGAGGGTGGCCATGAAAATCGTCATTCCGGGCGGTTCGGGGCAGGTCGGAACGATTCTGGCGCGTGCCTTCCATCGCGACCACGAGGTCGTGGTGTTGACGCGCCGGTCGCGCGACCGTCCGTGGCGCGTCGTGGCCTGGGATGGCGAGACCCTCGGCCCCTGGCAGCAGGAGATCGACGGCGCCGACGCCGTGATCAACCTGGCCGGCCGCAGCGTGAACTGTCGTTACGGACGTTCGAACCGACGCGCGATCATGGATTCGCGCATCGCCTCGACCCACGTCGTCGGTCAGGCGATTGCCGCGGCCGCGCGCCCGCCGCAGGTATGGCTGCAAGCGGGCACGGCGACAATCTACGCGCACCGCTATGACGCGGGCAACGACGAGCGAACCGGCGTGCTGGGTGGATTGGAGAAGGATGCGCCGTCGACCTGGCGATTCAGCATCGACGTCGCACGTGCCTGGGAACACGCGTTTGCGTCGGCGGCGACCCCGCGTACGCGGAAGGTGCTCCTGCGCTCGGCGATGACGCTCAGTCCCGATCGCGGCGGCGTGTTCGACGCCTTGCTCGGGCTCGTTCGCCACGGGCTCGGAGGCACGATCGGCGATGGCCGGCAGTTCATGTCGTGGATCCACGAGGACGATTTCGCCGCGGCGGTGCGCTGGTTGATCGATCGTCCCGACGTCGACGGCGTCGTCAACGTCGCGTCACCACATCCGTTGCCGAACGTGGAGTTCATGCGCATCCTGCGTCAGGCATATGGCGCGCGCATTGGTGTCCCCGCGACGCCGTGGATGGTCGAAGTCGGCGCGTGGCTGATGCGCACCGAAAGCGAACTCATTCTCAAGAGCCGGCGCGTGGTGCCTGGCCGATTGTTGGAACGGGGATTCCGCTTTACATGGCCGCTCTGGCACGACGCGGCCGCCGACCTCTGTCAGCGCTGGGATGCCATGCACCGCGCGCCGTCACGCGCGGCGTAGCGTCCTCGATCGAAACGAGTCGCTCGTTAGACGACGCGAGCGAGCGCAGCGAGCGTGTCGGCGAGTCCGAGGGGCAAAGCCCCTCGGATCAGAACAAATACCGCACCTGCAGCTGGAACATCCGCGGGGGATCGATGTTCGCCAGCGATGGCAAGGCATTGGACGACGTGCCAGCGCTGACCACCTGGCCGAACGTCGGGTTGGGCGCCGCCGTGTCACCGAAGGTGGTCTGCGCGCGCCCCAGCACGTTGCCGTGGTTGAAGAGATTGAATCCCTCGAGCCGCAGCAGCAGCGACTGGCCCGCGTGGCGAACGCGTCCTTCGACGAACAGCGCCACCTCCGACATTGCCGTGCCCCGGAACGCCGACTTCGCGATCACCCGGCCATCGATGACCGGCCGATCGTTGTTGGCGCCGTCGCCGTTGTTGTCGATGCCGGTGACGGCATTGAACGGCCGCGATGACGCGAGCTGGGTGACCGTTCCGGCCGTGATGTTGTAGGGCAGGTTGTAGCTGACGCCGACCACCGCCCGGTGCCGCTGATCGACGACACTCGGTCCGCGTTCCTCTTCGCCAAGCCGGGCGATGTTCGCGTCATTGGGGCCAATGCCATTACCGTCGGGCTCGGTGGTGTTGGTGGCTTTCGCCAGGGTATAGCTGATGCTCGCCGCCAGCTTCGAACCGCCGCGATAGCTGACCTGCGTCTGCAGCCCGTCGTAGTCGGCCACGCCGAGGTTCATCAGCACGTTGACGTTGCGCACGCCGCCGTTGACCGGCACGATCGGCCGCGTCGCGTTCGCTGCCGCGACGCCGCGCGTCTGCCCGATCGCGGTCCGATCGAACGGCGCGGGGGCATTCAAGTCCACGGTACGATCGAGGCAGGTCCAGTGCTGATGCACGTAGTCCGCGCCCACGAACAGCCCATGCCGCACCTCCCGCTCGGCGCCAATCGACGTCACCTGACTGCGTGGGTTCACGAACTCGTCGGGATAATTGGGCAGCAGATCGAAATTCAAGCCGTAGCTGGCGAACTGCGTCCGATAGAAATCGCGTTGGCCGGCGCGTACCGTAATGTTGCGCGGCGGCTGCTGCGATACCGGCAGCGTTCGCGGATCGAAGCTCACGGGGAGGCACGATCCCGTCAGGCAGCTTGGAAAACCGGTCTGTCCCGGGCTCGCGGTGTAGGTCACGAGGCCGTCGAGCCCTCCGGTCAACGCACTCGCAATGGCGTTGGCGCGAATCTGCGTGTAGTACATCGCGTAGCCACCGCGAATCGCCAGCCGCGCATCGCCGCTCGGATGCCAGCCGAATCCCAGGCGCGGCGCGAAATTCGACTTGGCATCGGTCAGCGTCTGACGATCGTAGCGAAGCCCCGCGTCGACGGTCAGGTCCTTGCCGAACCGGATGCTATCCTGCACGAACAGCACCGACATCCACTGCTTCAGCTCGTAGCTGCTGATGCCGTAGCTGATCGGCTGCGTGTACTGCTGAACCTCGGACAGGGTCAGGCGATCGAACGGCGCGGTCGTCGTGCTCAGGAACGTGAACGTCCCGAGGACGGCGGTGCCCGGCTCGCTGCCGGTGCCACCGGTGGTGTGGCGGGTGACGCTGCCGCCAAAGCGCACGCTGTGACGCCCGTGCGCCCATGACAGCGTGTCGGCGATCTGGACCTGGTGGCCGAAGAGATCCGCCGAGCGCGATTCGCCAATCGTGAACGGCACCGATCCGCCGCGCGTGTAGGCTGTCGACAGATTCTGCGCCTCCCACAGCGTCACCGGATCGCCATTCAGATAGCCCACTCTCGCCTCGTTCAACAGCCCGCCGCCGAGCACCGCGGTGTGATTGACCTGCGTCGTCCACGACCGGCGCGTGTAGCGGCGCGCCACGGTTGGCGCACTGGTGCCAACCACCGCGTCGTTCGGATTGGTGTCGTACATCCGATCGACGTTCGCGCGAATCATCAGCGTCTGCGAAGACGACAGCTGGTGATCGAGACGCGCGTTCAGGAGTCCTTGCCGGTAGCGCCCGACATAGGTGAGGCTGCCGTCGGACGGCAGCACGAACGCCGGTAACGCGCTCGACAGAAACGTCGTCCGATCCTGGAGCGTGTAGTCGGCGGTGGCGAAGAAGAACGTCTTGTCCCTGACGATCGGACCGCCAATCGAACCCGACCACTGATCGAGCACGTCGGGGACGTCGGCGGGATTGATGGCCTGCAGCGTGTCGGGCGTGACGCAACTCGAGACCGACGGCGCGCAGAAGCCATCGGTCGAGAACGTCTTCGCCTGCCAGCTTCCCGGTCGCGCCATGTAGAGACCCTCACCGCGCAGCGCATTGGTGCCGGACTTGGTGACGATGTTCAGCGCCGGGCCCGCCGTCCATCCGAACTCGGCGGAAAAGGCGTTCGACAGCACCGCAACCTCCTGCACCGCGCCGACCGGCACCGTCGCCAGCATCGTTTGCCGTCCCCATCCCTCGTCGTTGCTCGCGCCGTCGAGCATGAAGGTGGTCGTGCGCCGGCTGCCTGCTCCGGTGATGAAGTAGGTCGTGTTGACGAAGAGATCGCCGGTGCCTTTGCCCTGGCGAAACGCGGAATTGACGAGCGGCAAACTACCGATCTTGCGGCCGAGGATCGGCGTATCGTCGATGGTCGCGGTATCGAGGCGGCGGCCGATCTGCGCGTCAGCACGTACGCCCTGCGTCGTGCCATAGACGACCACGTCGGTCTTCCCGCCGCTCGCGAGCATGACCACTTTCACCGTCGCGGTCTCCCCGGCGCGGAGCGTGAGGCCGGCGACGGTATCGGTCTTGAAGCCGGGTTTGTTGACGTCGATCGAGTCTGTGCCGGTCAGTGGCAGCGCCGTACTCGACGCGGCGCCATCTACGGCCGACGCCGCCTCGCGGATTGCGCCGGTGGCGCTGTTGATCAGCGTGACTTTCGCGTCGCTGACGACCCCGCCGCTCTGATCGACGACAACGACGACCACGGCTGCGGTGTTGGGGGTCTGCGCTCGTGCCGGACACACCGCCGCGAGCAGGAACAGAACCAGGCCTAGCAGCTTTCTCCTCAGGGCTCTCCCGAAAGGCATGAAAAGGCTGAATTTACTGACGCGCAAGGGTCTACTACCAGAGGCTGTACTTCGGCAGGACCAATGAGGTGGACCTTACTCCGGCATCCCGCTTGCTGCAGCTCGGCGTTCGGAGGTAGCCATGTTCCCAATCGGCGACGAACGGGTTCAGGGAGGGCCGCCGGCGGTCGTCACCTACGCGTTGATCGGGTTGAACATCCTGGCGTTTTTCGTCGAGCTCGCTCAGCCGTCGGAGGGCGCGCTTCAAGCCTTCATCCAGGCGTGGGGTGTGGTGCCACGGGAGTACTCGTCCGCGCGGGACCTCCCGCCGCTCATTCCGCTCCCCTTCTGGTCGACCCTGGTGACGTCGATGTTCCTTCACGGCGGCTGGATGCATCTCGGTGGCAACATGCTCTACCTCTGGATCTTCGGTGACAACGTCGAGAAGATGATGGGCGCGGCGCGGTTTGCGCTGTTCTATCTCGCGTGCGGCCTGGCGGCGTCGTTCGCGCACATCGTCTTCGGACCAGGTTCGGGCGTGCCCGCTGTCGGCGCGTCGGGCGCAATCAGCGGCGTCCTCGGCGGCTATCTCCTGCTCTTCCCACGCAATCGCATTCGAGTGCTCACCCGCGGCGGCGTGGCCGAAGTCCCGGCGCTGGTCGTGCTGGGCTTGTGGATCGTCATCCAGCTGTTCAGCGGAATCGGCTCGATGGCGACGACGTCGGAGACTGGCGGCGGTGGGGTCGCGTATATGGCGCACATCGGCGGCTTCGCGGCCGGCCTACTGCTCGTTCGAGTGATGGCCTCGCCGCGTCGCTCGGTCGTGGCGTAGTGACGCGATGTAGACATCGGTCTCGTAGATGAGCGTCACCTGGCCGCCGGCATCGGCATGCCGCGCATGGAGCTCCCGCAACAGCGCGAGCAGCCTGTCGCCGTTCGGACCGCTCTTCGGCACGTATGACGCGCTGCGCGCACGGCCGATCAGTCCATCGAGGTCGAGCCGTTGCGCGTTTGCAAACACGCGTCGGGCGGGCGGAGTGAACAGCCCGCTCCGCTCCAGCACATCCGGATCGAAGGGCATGCGCTCGGCCGCCACTTCACCACCAACGTCCAGGATGGCCTGACGATACCCGGCGGTGAACGGATCGGT
>Ga0075421_100008719_pt1 | contig 12476 bp, 11 predicted proteins | sample SoiMetdeltSBSDD5_FD_75292 | JGI IMG/M metagenome (GOLD analysis project Ga0075421, IMG submission 75292) | Bulk soil microbial communities from a Populus tree surrounding site in Tennessee, USA - Soil MetaG P. deltoides SBSDD5 | ecosystem: Environmental > Terrestrial > Soil > Tree plantation... | reverse complement strand
GCTGGCTCCGAATCGCGACATCGGGTTTCAAGCCGTGGGCGATGTGGGCCCGCGATTCTCATACAGCGGCGGCGTGTTCAACGGCATTCCAGACGGGGTCAGTTCCAGCACTGACGATACGAACAGTGGGAAGGATCTTGCCGGGCACATGGTGTGGCGACCATTCCGATCCGCCACCACCCCGTCGGGTGCGTGGGACGGATTGGGCTTTCATCTGGGCGGATCGGTCGGAAAGCAGCAGGGCACTCTTCCATCGTTCCGCACGTTGGGCGGGTTCAGATACTTCTCGTATGCGACTGACGCCGTCGCATCCGGTCCGCGCGATCGCATCTCACCGGCGGTCTTCTACTACCACAAGTCCTTTGGCGGTTATGCCGAATACACGCGCTCGACGCAGGACGTGCTTCGATCCGGCGCCACGTCGACCATCAGCAACGACGGTTGGGAAGTAACGGGATCGTACGTGCTGACGGGCGAGGCCGCCTCCGAACGAGGCGTGCGACCCGAGCACAATCTCGATCCGCAGAACGGACATTGGGGGGCGTTCCAGATCGCCGCGCGATACTCAGAACTTCACGTCGATTCGGATGTATTCAGCACCGGACTTGCGTCGGCGACGTCGAATCAGCGCGCGAAAGCCGTTACCGTCGGCGCCAATTGGTATCTGAACACGTTCATCAAGTACTTAGCCACGTATGAGCATACGGAGATGGACGGCGGCGTCGGTCCACGAACCGAGAACGTCATCGTCGTCCGCGCGCAATTGCTGTTCTAACTGGAGAATTGAATGAGATTGGCACTTATAAAGACGATCGCTTGGGGATCGGCGCTCCTAGTGTTGTGCACGGTGCTCGGGGCATCGGCGGTGGCACAGACGCTGTTAAATGCATCGTATGACCCGACACGCGAGTTGTACCAGGACTTCAACGCGGCGTTCATCAAGTACTGGAAGGGGAAGACCGGTCAGACGATTGCGATCAAGCAGTCACACGGCGGATCAGGCGGGCAGGCACGCGCTGTGATCGACGGACTCGAAGCCGACGTCGTTACCCTGGCGCTGGCCTACGATATCGATGCGCTTGCGCAGTCGGGATTGACGTCAGCGAGTTGGCAGAAGCGTTTGCCGCAGAACAGCTCGCCGTACACGTCGACTGTTGTGTTTCTCGTTCGAAAGGGAAACCCCAAGGGGATCAAAGACTGGGCCGATCTGGCGAAGCCAGGGATTCAAATCATCACACCCAATCCCAAGACTTCGGGCGGCGCTCGGTGGAACTATCTTGCGGCCTGGGGATACGTGCTGCGCCAGCCTGGAGGCACAGAGGAGAAGGCGCGCCAGTTCGTCACCGATGTTTACCGCAAGGTGCCGGTCCTCGATTCCGGCGCGCGTAGTTCAACGATCACCTTCGTGCAGCGTCGCATTGGTGACGTGCTCCTGGCGTGGGAGAACGAAGCGTATCTCGCGCTCGACGAGTCCCCTGGGCAACTCGAGATGGTGGTTCCGTCGATCAGCATTCTGGCCGAGCCGCCGGTTGCGGTGGTCGACAAGGTAGTCGATCGTAAGGGGACACGCGCGATCGCGGAGGCGTATCTTCAGTATTTGTACTCGGCAGAGGGGCAGGAGATTGCGGCGAAGCGCCACTACCGGCCGCGCGATCAGGCCGTCGCTGGGCGCTTCGCGTCCAGCTTCGCCAAGGTGAAACTCTTTACCGTCGACGAAGCGTTCGGCGGATGGCAGAAGGCACAGAAGACCCACTTCGCCGACGGCGGAGTGTTCGACCAGATCTATAAACCGGGCTCGCGATGAACATTCGTGCACAACGCCGCGTCCTTCCAGGATTCGGCCTGACGATGGGGATCACGGTTCTCTACCTGAGCCTCATCGTGCTCATTCCGCTCGCAACTCTGCCGGTGCGGACGATGACAATGTCGTGGGCCGCGTTCCGCGACACCATCACCGATCCGCGGGTGGTTGCGTCGTATCGGTTGAGTCTGGGCGCGTCGCTTGCCGCCGCGAGTGTCAACGCGGTGTTTGGCGCGCTCGTGGCGTGGGTGCTTGCGCGGTACTCGTTCCCCGGGCGCCGGATTGTCGATGCTCTCATCGATCTTCCTTTTGCCCTGCCGACGGCAGTTGCAGGCATCGTTCTCACAACGTTGTATGCGCCGAACGGGTGGCTCGGCGCACCGCTCGCGAAGTACGGCATCTCGGTCGCATTCACACCGCTCGGTGTCACCGTCGCGTTGATCTTCATTGGCCTGCCGTTCGTGGTTCGAACGCTGCAGCCGGTGATCGAAGACCTCGATCCTGAAGTGGAGGAAGCTGCCACGAGTCTTGGCGCGAGCCGCGCGGGCGTGCTGTTTCGCATCATCCTCCCAAATCTCTTTCCTGCGTGGCTGACCGGGTTTGCGCTGGCCTTCGCGCGGGCTGTTGGCGAGTACGGGTCGGTCGTCTTTATCTCGGGCAATATGCCGATGCGCACCGAGATTTCGCCATTGCTGATTGTGACCAAGCTCGAGCAGTACGATTACCCAGGCGCGACTGCCATCGCGGTCGTGATGCTCGCGATCTCGTTCGTATTACTGCTGGCGATCAATGGTCTCCAGAGCTGGGCCCGGAGGCGTGTCGCGCCGTGACGAACGGCTTGCGAATCGCGCGTTTGACCGAGCCGCGCATGGTGCGTTGGGGGATTACGGCTGTGGCGCTCGGCTTCGTGGCGCTGTTTCTCGTGGTGCCGCTTGTCGCCGTCTTTGCCGAAGCGTTCGCCAAGGGATTCGGTGCCTATCGTGCGGCAATCGTCGAACCAGATGCTGTCGCCGCGCTCAAGCTGACGCTGCTGGCGGCCGGTGTAGCGGTTCCGCTGAACGTGCTCTTTGGCGTCGCGGCCGGCTGGGCGATTGGAAAGTTTCAGTTCCGCGGCCGCCACCTGCTGCTCACTTTGATCGATCTGCCGTTCGCGGTCTCGCCTGTGATTTCAGGCCTCGTGTTCGTGCTGCTGTTCGGACGGCGCGGCTGGCTGGGTCCGTGGATGATCGACCACGGTCTTCAAATCGTTTTCGCGGTGCCGGGAATCATCCTGGCGACCATCTTCGTGTCGTTTCCATTCGTCGCGAGAGAAGTGATCCCGATCATGGAAGCGATCGGCACCGAAGAGGAGGAGGCCGCGCGTGTGCTCGGGGCCGGAGGGCTGCAGTTGTTTTTTCGCGTGACGCTTCCCAACATCAAGTGGGGGCTGCTCTACGGCGTCATTCTCGCCAACGCCAGGGCGATGGGAGAATTTGGTGCCGTGTCGGTCGTATCCGGGCACATTCGCGGGCTCACCAACACGCTCCCGCTGCACGTCGAGATTCTGTATAACGAGTACAACGCCCAGGCTGCTTTTGCGGTCGCCTCGCTGCTTGGCTGCCTGGCCATTGTCACGCTCGTCCTCAAAGCGATCGTCGAGGCGCGGGTCGAACGCTCGGCGCGGGCGGCCGCGCACGCGGCGATTGAAGTCATGCCATGGGAATCGAAGTCCGCGGTCTGACGAAGACCTTCGGCAGTTTCGTCGCCTTGAAGGACGTCAGCCTGAGCGTCGCGTCGGGCGAACTCTACGCGCTGCTCGGGCCGTCTGGTTCCGGCAAAACGACGCTGCTTCGAATCATTGCCGGACTCGAAACCGCCGATTCCGGCTCCGTCATCCTCGAAGGTGAGGACGCGACCGAGCGCAACCCGCGCGAACGTCGCGTCGGATTCGTCTTTCAGCACTACGCCCTTTTCCGCCACATGTCGGTCTTCGAGAATGTCGCATTTGGCCTGCGCGTTCGTCCGCGATCTGGGCGGCCGGAGGAAGCCGAGATCAAACGACGGGTGAAGGAGTTGCTCGAGCTCGTGCAACTGGATTTCATGGCCGACCGCCGGCCCTCCGAGTTGTCGGGTGGTCAACGGCAACGGGTGGCGCTCGCGCGCGCGCTCGCGGTTGAGCCCAAAGTGCTGTTGCTCGACGAGCCATTCGGCGCGCTCGATGCCCGCGTCCGCCAGGAACTCCGCCGCTGGCTCCGTCGTCTCCACGACGACATTCATCTGACCAGCGTGTTCGTGACCCACGATCAGGAGGAAGCGCTCGAACTTGCCGATCGCGTCGCGGTCATGAACCACGGCGTCATCGAACAAGACGGCACCCCGGATGATGTCGTCGAACGGCCGGCCACGCCCTTCGTGATCAGCTTCCTCGGCACCGTCAACATCTTTCATGGCCGTGTGGAAGATGGTCGTGGCATTTTCGGTCCACTCGACGTCGAGTATCCGGTGCACGCCGATTCGCAGCCGCGCACAGCAGCGGCGTACACGCGCCCGCACGAGTTCGACGTCAGCCGAGCGGAAACAGGATCGGGACTCTGGGCGGTGCTCGAGAACGTCACGGCGTCCGGCGCGATGGTGCGGCTCGAACTCGCCGGCGCGCATGGCGGCCTCATTCATGCCGAGCTCGGACGCGACCAGTTCGAGCGGCTGGCGGTGAACCCAGGGGACCGGCTGTATGTCACGCCGAGGAAGGTGCGGGTATTTGTGAATCCCTAATCGCTGAATGATCGGATCCCGGACAACGGATCCCGGATCCCGGATCCCGCTCGAACCATCTGTGTTAATTCGGTGACAACCCGCAAAGCGCGCGTGCCGTACGTTAGCATGTCGTTGTGCATGAGACGCTCGATGTCGTTCGTCGAGTGCTGCTGGCTATCCTGCTGATCGGACTGGTAGGGACAACGACCGAGCTGCTGCTGTTGAAGCACGACGAGGATTTCGCTCAGTTCATTCCGCTTGTGTTGATCGGGATTGCATTTGCCGCGATCGCCTGGCACGAGGTTCATCGGGGAACAGCGAGTCTTCGCCTGTTTCAGATCACGATGGTGCTGTTCATCGCCGCAGGGTTTCTTGGGATGTACTTCCATTACCAGGCGAATGTCGAGTTTCAGAAGGAAGTCGATCCCGCAATTGCCGGGCGCGAGCTTCTCGTCAAGGCGATGACGGCGAAAACGCCACCGGCGCTGGCGCCGGGATCGATGTCGCAGCTTGGCTTGATCGGACTCGCCTACGCCTATCGATACCCGGTTCGGCGTCGTCATGACGGGACATAACACGATCGGGGCGGCATGCGAATCGTGAATCGCTAATCGTGAATGCCGAATCAGGAGAACACGCATGATTATTCGAACACGTTGGGTGCTTGGCGCGTTGCTCGCACTGACCCTGGCGTTGCCAGCGGCGACGCGTGCGCAGGTTGGTAAATCGCAGGGTGTGGTCGACGCGAACACCGCGGCGGAGCAGGACCTCGCGAAAATGCCGAACCTGACACCTGCGATCGCGAAAGCGCTCGTCGGGGTTCGTCCGTTCAAGAGCATTACCGAGTTGAACACGTTCCTCATCGGTCAGGGGCTGACGCAGGAACAGGCGATGCAGTTCTACGAGAAGGCCTTCGTCCACATCAATCTCAATAAGGCGACCCCTGACGAGATCCTGCTCGTCCCCGGCGCGGGTAAACGCATGGTGCGGGAGTTTGCCGAGTACCGCCCGTGGAAATCGTGGGCGCAGTTCGACAAGGAAATAGGGAAGTATGTCGGAGCTTCCGGAGCTGCGAAGCTCGCGCAGTATTGTTTTATTCCGGTCAACCTGAATACGGCAACCGACGAGGACATCCTCAGCATTCCCGGCGCCGGCCAGCGAATGGTGCGCGAGTTCAAGGAATACCGTCCCTGGAAGTCCTACGCGCAGTTCGACAAAGAGATCGGAAAGTACGTGGGGCAGAAGGAGACGGACAGGTTGAAACGGTATGTGGTGATCGAGTAGTTTCGCTGCTCGCTACTCGCTGCTCGCTGCTCGGATGGGATCAGGCGCCAGTGCCGAGGAGCGAGAAGCGAGAAGCGATCACCCAGTATTCCTCATCCCCGCCGCAATCCCATTCACCGTGACCATGAACGCGTTGGCGATCTGCGAATCGGCCACGTTGTCTTCCCGCAGCCGCCTGAGCAGCTCGATCTGCACGAGATTAATCGGATAGACGTAAGGATTGCGGACTTCAATCGACCGCCGCAACACGACATTCTCTGTCAGTAGCCGTTCCTTGCCGGTCGCCTTCAGCACCGACTGAATCGTCATCTCCAGGCGATTGCGCAGATCGGTGCCGACGGGTTGAAGTTCGTGCGGGACGAGACGCCGATCGTACTCTGCGGCAATGCGTGCATCGGATTCGGCAAGCACCATCGCGATCAGATCGAGTGTCGAGCGGAAAAACGGCCAGTTCTCGTACATCTCACGAATGACGTCGAGATCACCGGCGTCGATCGCTGCGGTAAGGGCTTCGCCCGTTCCGAGCCACGACGGCAGCAGCAGTCGCGTTTGCGTCCAGGCAAATACCCACGGAATTGCGCGCAGCGAATCAACGCCGCCATCGCCGCTGCGCCGTACGGGACGGCTGCCAATCGGCACCGATCCAAGCTCGACCTCCGGCGTGGCCGAGCGAAAGTAATCAATGAAGCGCCGATCCTCGTACACGACCTGTCGATACACTGCCCGCGCCTTGTCGGCGAGCCGGTCCATGACGGGTCGCCATCGGGGATTCGGCTGCTCGGGGATCTCGAGCGTCGCCCCGAGCGTGGCCGTCGTATACAACTCGAGGGTGCGTGTCGCGATCTCGGGAAGACCGAACTGCGCTTGAATCATTTCCCCCTGTTCAGTTACTCGCAGGCGTCCGTTGACCGACCCCGGCGGCTGCGACTGAATCGACAGATAGGTTGGACCGCCACCACGGCTGATGCTGCCGCCGCGTCCGTGAAACAGTGTCAGCTCGACGTGCGCTTCGCGGCAGACGTCGACGATCGATTCCTGCGCGCGATACAGCGCCCAGTTGGATGCGAGCCGGCCTCCGTCTTTCGCGGAATCGGAATAGCCGATCATGACTTCCTGTCGTCCGTCGATTCGTGCGCGGTACGCCGGGATTGCGAGCAGCGACCGCAGCGTCTCTGCGGCGCCCGCGAGATCATCGATCCGCTCGAACAGAGGAACCGCCCGGAGCCGGTTCTTCGAATGTGCCTGAAGTGCTTCAATCGCGAGAACATCCGACGGGGCTTGCGCCATCGAGACGACAAACGCGGAGAGTGACTCCGGATTCGTGCTCCCGGCCAGTTCGAACGTGTCCAGTACGTCACGGACGTTGTCATCGGCGTCGAGGTCGGGCGGCGCCAATCGCTGGCGATCGCGAAGCGCGTTCGAAAGAAATGTCTGGCGCTGTGTTTCGTCCCACTGCAGATACGAGCCGAGGCCGCGATGACGGGTGATCGCGTCAAGCGCCTCGGCATGCCGTGCCGCATGCTGGCGGAGATCGAGGCGCACGAGCGTCAAGCCAAACGCTGCCGTTCGCCGCAGCACGTCGGCGAGCCGGCCCTCGGCGATCACGCTCTGCCCGGTTTCCATCAGCGAGCGGTAACAGAGCTGCAGCGGTTCGATGAATTCTGCAACCGAGCCGTACGCGGCCGCGCGCGGAGAGGCCGGTTTGTCCGCATCACCCTTTAAGAGCTCGGCGCGCGACAGTTCGTGGCCACGCGCGTCGCGTGTGGCGCGGAGACGATCGCGAACCTCTCGCAGGACGGCGCGATAAGGTTCTCGAGCCCCATTCGCCCGAGCACGAAGCTCCGCCGTTGCCGCGGTCACTGACAGCTCGGACCGCAAGGCGGCGATTTCGCGTTCGTACAGATCTGCGGCCATCCAGCGGGCAACGCTGCAGGCCAGCCGCGTTACTTCGGGCGTCACCGTCGGATTGCCGTCGCGATCGCCGCCCATCCACGATCCAAAACGAAGGGGCGCTGCGTCGAGAGGAAGGCCGCGGCCGGTCGCGCGTGTGAGCGCCCCGCTTAACGATCGCAGGAACCGGGGAACCGCATCCCATAGCGTCTGCTCGAAAATCAAAAGCCCGGCAATCGCTTCGTCGACCGGCGTTGGCCGCCGGGCGCGGATTTCATCGGTCTCCCACGCGGCGAGGACCTCGCGCCGGATGGCTGCGGTGATCTCGGCTCGCTCCGGCGCCGTGAGATCGACACGATCCTGCGACGCCAGTGCGGCGGCGATCCGGAGATGCTTCTGAATCAACGTCCGGCGGGTGATCGCCGTTGGATGCGCGGTCAGGACGAGTTCGACGCGCAGTGACATCGTCGCCGCGTGCAGCGCATCCGCCGCAATCCCCCGGCCGAGGAGGCGCGTGAACGTTTCGTCGCAGGAGCCACGCTGCGGTGGAGCGCTGGGGTCGCGCAGGTATTCGCGGCGGCGTCGGACGCGGTGATACTGTTCGGCGATGTTGGCCAGTGTCAGAAAGTGCGAGAACGCCCGCGCAATCGGAACCGTCGATTCGACTGGCAGCGCCCGCAACAGTTCGGCCAGCGAGTCGAGGTCGCGGTCGCTGCCGGCCCGTCCGCTTTTCGAGAGCGCCCGTACTCGCTCGACGATGTGAAAGAGTGCCGAGCCCTCTCGTTGGCGCAGCGTATCTCCGAGAATACCCCCGAGCAGCCGGACATCGTCTCGCAGGCGCTCGTGGGGATCGCGGATCACGTCGGTCGGCATCAACCATACATTATCGCTTGGCGGTCGACGGTTGTCCGGCTGCGATAGGATCTGTTCGCATTTTGTCATCGCTGCCGGGGTCCGGTGTCCGGGATCCGGCGTCCGGAATTCTCATCGCGTGAGGCACTTGCATTATGGCCACCACTGATCCGCGTGTCGACGCATACATTCAGAACGCGGCGCCGTTTGCCAGGCCCATCCTCGTGCACATCCGCGAATCGGTGCACGCGGGGTGTCCCGAGGTGGAAGAGACGATCAAGTGGAGCTTTCCTCACTTTGTCTACAAGGGAATGCTCTGCAGCATGGCGGCGTTCAAAGCTCACTGCTCGTTTGGCTTCTGGAAAGGCTCGTTACTTGAAGTTCCGCCGAACGGCACGCCGATGAGTCAGTTCGGCCGGATCACGTCGGTCGATGATCTCCCGCGGTCAAAGGAACTCACGCGTCTCGTGCGGCAGGCGGCTGCACTCAACGACGATGGTGTGAAGATCGCGAGGCCGAAACGAACAGCCGCAAAGGCGCCGCCGAAGGCCCCGGATGATTTGCAGAAGGCGCTGAAGTCCCACGCGAAGGCGTCGGCGAATTTCAAAGCTCTGAGCCCGAGTCACAAACGGGAATACATCGAGTGGATTACAGAAGCGAAGACCGAGGCAACGCGCAGGAAGCGCGTGGCGACGACGATCGAATGGCTGTCCCAGGGGAAATCGCGCAACTGGAAATACGAAAGAAAGAAATAGCAAGTCCAGGGCGGCGTTTACTCGCCTACCTGGCGCTCGCCGCTGCGATTTTCGGCATGGCCTGGTCGGCGCTGTTCGTGCGGTGGGCTGGCGTACCGGCGCCCGCATCAGCCTTTTACCGGGTACTGATTGCGCTCCTCATCCTTCTCCCATGGCGCGTGGTTCGCGGTGGGCGCACACCCGGCCGGACGGCGATCGTGCTGGCCGTGACCGGCGGCGCATTCTTCGCCTTCGATCTTCTGTTGTTCAACAGCGCGGTTCTGCGCACGTCCGCTGCGACGGCCGTGCTGTTGGGGAATAACGCTCCGATCTTCGTCGGCCTCGCGTCCTGGTTCTTTTTTCGGAAACGTCCACGACTGTCGTTCTGGATCGGACTCGGGCTTGCGCTGGCAGGGTGTGGAGTGATCGTCCTGTGGGACGCCTCACGAGGCAGTGCGGTGCGTCACGGAGATGCGATTGGCGATCTGTTCGCGCTGACCGCCGCGGTCTTCTGGGCAGGTTACATGGTCACGACCGAGCGGGTGCGAACGGAAATGGATACGCTGACTTTTAACGTCGTCGCGGTCACGGCCAGCGCGCTGACACTCCTCGCCGTCTGCCTCGTGATGGAAATTCCGCTCACCGGGTATTCAGCACAAACCTGGCTCGCCCTTCTTGGCCTGGCATTAGTGTCCCAGGTGGCCAGCTACTATGCGCTCGTCTATGCGCTGGGACATCTTCCGGCGACAATTACCTCGGTCTCGATCCTCTCGCAGGTGCCGCTGACGGCTCTGCTCGCGGCCGCGTTCCTCGGTGAGCCACTCACATCGGCGCAGATCGCCGGAGGTGGTGTCGTGCTCGCCGGTATCTATGTGGTCACGAGAACATGACGTATCAGCCTTCTGCTACCATCGCCGCTCGATGACCCGCCCGTTCTACCGGAGCCTCTACGCCCAGGTCCTCGCTGGAATCGTCCTCGGCGTCATTCTCGGCGTTGTGTCCCCCGACACCGGAGCGGCGATGAAGCCGCTCGGCGACGGGTTCATCAAGTTAATCAAGATGCTGATCGGCCCGATCGTGTTCGCGACGATCACGGTCGGGATCGCACGCATGGGTGCCATGCGCGACGTCGGGCGCATCGGTATTCGCACGCTCGTGTACTTCGAGGTTATCTCGACGCTTGCCCTGGTGATCGGCCTGGTGGTCGTCAACATTCTCCAGCCGGGGGTCGGACTGCATGTCGATCCGTCGGCGGCACCACCGCCGCCGGCCGGTGCGCCGACGAGCACCGTCGAATTTCTCCTGAACATCATCCCCACCACAGTGCTCGATGGCTTCGTGCGTGGCGACATTCTGCAGGTGCTCGTCGTCTCGCTGCTCTTTGGCGTTGCGCTGTTGTCGCAGGGCGATCGAGCGCGCACGCTCGTATCGGCCATCGAGCAGCTGTCGCACACGCTGTTTGTCATCGTCGGCATGATCATGCGTCTCGCGCCGATCGGTGCCTTCGGAGCGATGGCGTTCACCGTCGGCCGCTATGGCGTCGGATCGCTGCTGTCTCTGGGCAAGTTGATGGCCGGTGTCTACATCACATGCTTCTTCTTCATCCTCATCATCCTGGGCATTGTCGTTCGGCTGGCCGGGCTTCGGCTTCTGGCACTGCTTCGCTACATTGGCGAAGAAATCCTCCTCGTCCTCGGTACGTCGTCATCCGAGTCTGCGCTGCCACGGTTGATGATGAAGATGGAGCAACTCGGCTGCAGCAAGCCGGTTGTCGGCCTCGTCATTCCGACCGGGTACTCGTTCAACCTCGACGGCACATCGATTTACATGACGATGGCTGCTGTCTTTGTCGCCCAGGCAAGCGGGCTGCATCTCTCCCTTCGCGAGCAGTTATCCATTCTCGCGATCCTGTTGCTCACTTCGAAAGGCGCGGCGGGAGTGACGGGGAGTGGTTTCATTACACTCGCGGCCACGCTGTCGGCTATACCATCGATACCTCCAGGCGGGCTTGCGCTCTTGGTCGGCGTTGATCGATTCATGTCCGAGGCCCGCGCCATCACCAATCTCATCGGCAATGCGGTCGCGACGGTGGTGATCGCGCGATGGGATGGAGCGCTCGACGTGTCGCACGCGCGACGGGTGCTGGGAGAAGGGAAAGCGCCTGCGGCCCGAGCGAGGCGCGAAGCCGCCGAGCGAGAGCGAGCGGGGGTGGGGCCCCGCGAGCAGTGAGTAATGCGAACGAAGGGAAACGCGAAAAGCGCTAAAATCGAGATCCCATGCCTCGGTGCGCTCAGCAACTCTTCTGTCGCGCGGCGTTCTTCACGTTCGCTTTCGCCCTCACTTCCGGCGTTGCCTCGGCTCAATTGCCCGACGGCCCCGGCAAGGACGCGACGGTCAAGGTCTGCAGCCCGTGCCACGAAGCGAATCGTGCGGCGGCATTGCGCCTGACGCGTGAAGGTTGGGAACAGACCGTTTCCGATATGCGATGGCGCGGAGCCAAGGGCACTGACGAGGAATTCGCGCAGGTCATCGAGTACCTGGTGACCAATTTCCTCGGTGAGGCGCCGGCGAAGCTGAACATGAACCGCGCGACGGCCGTCGAACTCGAAAGCGTCGTCTTGCTTTTACGAAAAGAGGCGGCGGCGTTGATCGCCTACCGCGACAAGGTCGGCGGCTTCAAAACCATCGACGACATCAAGAAAGCTCCCGGCGTCGACTTCAAGAAGATCGAAGCGGCGAAGGATCGGATCACTTTTTAACCGCCTGTCGCGCCTGAAGCTGCCTCACACTTTCCAAACTGGTCTTGGCCTCCTGATAATCCGGCCGCAACCGCAGCGCCTCTTTGAATTCCACGGCCGCGTCGTCGAACCGGCCCGTACTGGCGAGCACGGACGCCAGCGCGAAACGCATCTCCGCTGAAGTCGGCGCGTAACGTACGGCGTCCCGAAACGCTTCGAGCGCTTCCTCTGCCAGGCCCGCACCCGCTAACGTCACCCCCAGCTTGTAGTGAGCGGGGGCATAGTCCGGTCGTATGCGCGTGGCTTCTTTGAATTCCGTCACCGCGTCGGGGACGCGTCCAGTCTGCAGCAAGACGAACCCAAGTCCATCGTGCGCCGGCGCGAACTCCGGCGTGAGCCGCAGCACTTTGTTGAACTCTGCTTCCGCCTCGCCGAGCCGCGCGA
>Ga0075421_100008718_pt1 | contig 12477 bp, 8 predicted proteins | sample SoiMetdeltSBSDD5_FD_75292 | JGI IMG/M metagenome (GOLD analysis project Ga0075421, IMG submission 75292) | Bulk soil microbial communities from a Populus tree surrounding site in Tennessee, USA - Soil MetaG P. deltoides SBSDD5 | ecosystem: Environmental > Terrestrial > Soil > Tree plantation... | reverse complement strand
GAAGCAGCTCAGCATCGTGAGCGCGTCGGAGAACGGCACACTCGCCTTTCTTCCCGAGCCCGAAGGCGAGACGCGTCTGGTGTGGGTCGACGCCAAAGGACGCGAGGACGGTGAGATCGGTGAAGCCGCCGGCTACGACGACGCCGCGCTGTCACCCGACGGAAAGCACATCGCCGTGGTGCGCCGCGCGCCCGACGGCGGCGACATCTGGCTCGTCGATACTGCGGACGGCCGGCTCTCGCGCTTCACGTTCAATCCCGGCCTGTACGCCTTCCCGTGCTGGAGCCGCGATTCGAAGCAGATCGCGTTCTCCTTTCAGATGGACAGCGTCGGCCAGGTCTGCACCAAGTCGCTCGACGGCCGCGAGCGCATCCCCGTGTTGAAGTCGGACACGTGGCAACTCCCGAACGGCTTTTCGCCCGACGGCACCACGCTCCTGACCTTCCTGCAGACGCCGTCGGCGGCCGGTGATCTCTACACGCTGGCCCTCGGCCCGGAACCGGCGAGGGCGCCGTTCGTGGCCACGCCGTTCGACGAGAGCACGGCGTCGTTCTCCCCCGACGGGCGCTGGGTGGCCTATCAGTCGAGCGCATCGATGCGCAACGAGGTCTACGTCCGCCGCTATCCCCGCGGCCCGGAGCAGTGGCAGATCTCGAACGCGGGGGGCGAGAGTCCGCTGTGGAGTCCGGACGGGAAGGAGCTCTTCTACGCCACGGGTGACACCGTCATGCGCGTGCCAATCGGCGGCGGCGCGTCGCTCGATCCCGGCACTCCCGCGCCGCTCTTCCGCATTCCGGGACGTCGCGCCGCGCCCAGGCTCAGCGGATCGGTGCCGCGGCCGGCGATCAGCGGCATCGCGCCCGATAAGAAACATTTCCTGTTCCGGCTCGGTACCGAGCAAAGACTACCGTCGATCAATGTCGTTCTGAACTGGCGGAACGCGCTTCAGGAGCAGTAGCGTTACGAGCGGCCTGGAGGAGGCGAAGTGGGTTCTATGAGTCGGTCGCCTCGATCAAGCGCATCTGGGTCTTCGTCTCCACGGGTCTGAGCGAGAGCCGACGATCGCTCTACGCGTGGGGGCCTAGATGCATCCGGTGCTGCCCGAGCGGCAGAGCTTCACCGTCCTCTTGCCGGTGTAGGGCGGCCAGAAGGAGTTGCCATAGACGGGGTCGGCGGCGAGCCTGAAGTAGAGGTAGCGATCCGGACCGGGACCCGAGTTGAAGTACGCGGTCTCGTTGCTGGCAGCGATCACGCCCGCCAGGTCAGACTTGGGGGTACCGCCGACCAGGACGAGGTTGCCCTCCGGATCCGCGATACGAATGACCGGGGTTGCCTCACCGGGGAGCACATAGAACAGCTCGAGCTCCGTCCAGGTGGCGAGATCGAACTCCGGGTAGAGCTGGTAGGCGAATTCCGGGCGGGCCATGATCAGGCCGAACTTGTTCTGCCCTCGGTAGGTGGCGTCCTCGCTCGGACCAGCGCTCTGGTACGGGTTGGCGCTGGAGCCGCTCCAGCGTTGCAGCGTGTAGGTCAGCGTTGGGTCGCCAGCCAGGTACCCTTGCCGAATCATACGGATCGTCGTGTATCGCGCCGGGCACACTTGGGCCGCCCAAGCCGGCTTCGGAACACACCCCACCACGCTGTTGATGGGGTGATCGGGCACGACGGAGATCACCTGGCCCTGGAAGCCGGAGAAGCCCGAGAGGGACCGGTCCAGGTCGATGATGGCCTGTCCCCATTCTCCGCCGCTGGGGTTGTCGATCACGCTGAGATAGACCTTGCGGTACGGCTCCGGGGTGAAGGTGACACCGCTGGCGTCGTTGGTGGTCGCCTCCCGTTCGCCTCCGAAGAGTGGGAAAGGAGAGGCAATGATTTCTGCGCCGCCCCGCAGAATCATGTCGTCGTTGCGCCCTTGCTCGTCCGGAAAATCGGAGAAGTGAACGTTTTCCATGCGCCACGGGCCGTCGTACAAACCGAAGCCCCAGATTCGCAGGGGAACGGGCACCCCGAAAATGGCGCTGAGCTGGCTCGACGACCCCGTCTCGAACACCGGAGGGATGACCGACGGCGGCGGGTTCGGGGCGGGCACCGATGGCCGCACGGTCTTGGGCGATCCCGCCAACCAGAACCAGCCCGCGCTCGCCGGTGTGCCCTGCACGAAGGCATAGATCGCATGTGGCTTACCGTCGCTGAGGAGAGAGGAAGGGACGGTGAGCTCGAAGCCGTGAAGCGTACCGGTCCCCGGGCACGCGCCGGTCAGGTCGGCCCGCTGACGGTTCGCAACGGTCCCTCCGACGTACCGTTCTAGGGTGGTGGCCATCGCGACGCCATCGGACTTCTCGAAGAAGCCGATCGAAAGAGGGGTGTCCCAGCCATCGGGATCGCACGCCCAGCCGATGAGCTTGTCGGTGCCGACTGCCTCGAGAAACCCCAGCGGCGCGGCATCGTCGCTGTTCTGGTAGATCTCGTCGCGGCTGAAGTTGTCGCTCATGCCGACCACCAGCGAATCGCTGAGCTTCTGCTGATAGGAAAAGGTGGCCGAGCGCAGGTTGTCGCCGAAGACGCTGTCCGTCACCTCCATCTTGTCGCCCCTGGCCCAGAAGCCCGTCCCGGCGGTCTTGAAGATGGTCAGATGCCGGAACACGGGAAGGGTCGGTGGCTGCGGCGAATAGTGAACGGCCGTGATGAGCTGGTCGTCTGGATTCCTCGGGTTTCCGGGCGGGGTGCCGGGCGGGCTGCCGGGCGGCGGGGGAGGCGGGCCGCCGATGGGGCCGCCATCGACGGCGACGCCGGTCAGGGACGAGTGGGCGGTGTTGTTCTCGAACCTCAACAAGCTCGTGGCGGTTGGAGCGGGCAGCGTGGTGCCAGGGGGAGTGACGGGTGGATTGGCGTTACTCAAGCCGAACCAGTAGCCCGTACCCATCGACCCGGCCGCGGAGTTGTCCAGGAAGTCGTTGTTCGGGTTGGCGATCCAGAACGTCGCCGGCGGGTCGTAGGCCAGGATGCGTGTCGTCTGGTTCTCGGAGAAGAGCAGCTCGCGGCCCAGCGGCGGTCGCTTCCCGAGCAGGCCGAGGTTGTGGACGAAATGGTTCTCGATTTCGCTGCCGTTCTCGAGGAAGTAGCCGTGTCCCATGTGGTCGTAGCAGACGTTGTTCTCCACCAGGACACGGTTGGTCCCGTGAACGGTGACGCACCGTTGGAACGAGTGGTGGATGCTGGAGCTTCGCAGGTACTGCCCGTCGGCGTTGCCGACAAGGTGCCAGTGAAAGGGGTACCTCCCCAACTCGCTGCACGCCGAAGTGCTGCACCCCGAGAGCCGGCCCATGTGTTCGAATTCCACGCCGTCCACGTAAGCCCTGCCATCCTCCATGCCGATCATGCCGGCGATCATCACGTGGCCCCCCTTGAGGTCTTCGACGGGGTTGCCGCGGATGACGATGTTGCGGCTCAACAGGCCCACCTCGGCCCGCTCGTCCAGCACCCAGGTCCGGCCGTTCGGTTTCGAGCGGCTCTGCTGAGTCCCCCAGTGCGAGTACTGGAGAGGTGTGGCGAGGGTCAGGGTCCGGCCATCGCCGGAGAGCTCCATCACCGTGGCCTCTTCGGCCTGCGCAGGGTCGAACGTCGTGCTCGCGATCACGATCTTGGAGCCGGTCGTCTCGGTCAGCCCGGTCGGCCAATCCACGGGATACTCGAGGCGAATCTGGTACTCGCCCTTGTCCGCGTCCTCATCGATCCGAAGCCAGGTGCGCGAGTACGTGCGGCCATGAAGCCTCAACACGCCGCCATCCATCGCGACAATGGCCTGCTTGCCGTGCTCGGGCCCGGCGACGAAGCGATTGCCTTCCAGCTCGATGGTGAATTTCTTGGCGTGACGGGCCTCGGAGGTACCGCATTCCAGCAGGGCGCCCGCGCCCTGGATCAGGATCCCGTCGGTGTGGATGACGGTATCCCGCGCGGGGTCGCAGCGGACCTTGCCGAGAATGGTCAGGGTCCCGATGTCGAGGTCGGTGTTCAGGACGACGTCCACGCCGGGCTGAACGGTGACGTCCACCCCGTTGGACGACGGGAGTCCCGCGCCCGTCCAGGATTGCGCCACCGTCACCATCGCCTTGGGGCTGAGGGCCCCGAACCAGCTCTGGCATTCCTCGATCATGCGCCACTGGAAGGGGTACGCCCCGGGCGGCGGGGCAGTCATCGTGAAGTTGAGGGTCACCGTCGCGTTGGGGGGCAGTGCCGCGGGCAGATTGAGACGCGACAAACCCCACGGCGAGGGGTCTGGCTGGGAGCCCACCCGGTAGCTGGAGGGGACGCAGGAGGGGACCACCGGGCTCCAAGGCTGCGTGCCCACGTTCCTGATCGTCAAGCTGGCCGCGTACTGTTGCCCAGCCGCCATCGTGGTGGGCACGCTCTGCGCCAGGAACAGCGCGTCGCGTGGATCGCGAGCGCGGATCGTCACGTTGACGGTGGGCGAGGGAGCGCCGAAGGGCGTCGCACATTCCTTGATCACCTGCCATTGAAAGGGGTAGGAGGTGCCGGTAGGTGCTGTCGGCGCAGTCACGACAGCGCGGACGACCGCGGTCTGGCCCGCGGGCACCGGACCCGGCAGGTCGAGGCGCGGGCCGCCCCAGATCGAGTTGTCAGTGGGGCTCTCGGAACGCAGTCGGTAGGCCTGGCAATGCGGGCCCACCAGAACCCACGGTGTCGTGCCCACGTTCTTGACGGTGAGCGTCACCGTGTATTGCTCGCCCGCGATCATGCTCGTGGGGACGTCCTGACTCACGAATTCCGCGTCGAGCGCGGACTGAGCGAAGCCCGCTGTTGCGGCAAACAGCACCAGTCCCACCGTCAGAGCGAAGGTCTGTGGACGCATGTCTCACCTCGATTCTCAGTGGACCGAACTGAGCGGCGGCGGGCGACGGCCGCGGTCGGCGGTGCCGTGAGGCAGACGGGGAGCAGCGTACGTCGGCGGCGCGCTCGACTCAGCCTACAGGACACTTCGGTCGGTGAGTGTGGTGTCCGTTCCCGGCGTCCTCATGCATCAAAGTGACATTCGTTGCAATGGTGCCGAGGGCCCGCCCAGCCGCACGGCGATGTCGGCGATCGAACGCCGCACGCTGTCGTCGTCGACGTTCGCAGCGAGCCGCGGCAGTTGGCTGCCGAGCGCGCCTGACCTCGTCCCGCTGGCCGGGGTCGAGGCCGAGCAGCCAGGCGCTCGAGCTCGCCGGCGGATACGCCCAGCCGCCGGAGCGCACGCCGGCGGCGGAGAGGTGCCAACCACTTCGCAAGTTCCTGCGGCTCGCCGCCGGAGAGGTGCCATCCACTTCGCAAGTTCCTTTCTTCCAAAGAGATCAGTTGGCCGCTGCCAGTTGTCCCTGTCGCGCGACTCCGCGGCTCCGGGGGCAGCCACCACGGCGCGGCCACCTCGGAGGGCGAGGGCGGCACGGCCCTTGCGATCCGCCCGCGGATGGCACGCAAGACCCAGGCGCCGGCGGCGAGCCGGTACGATGTCGTCATTGCCGGCGGCGGCCCGGCGGGCCTCTCCGCCGCGATGATCCTCGGCCGTTGCCGCTTCCGCGTCGTCGTCGTCGATGCTGGCCGGCCGCGCAACCGCGTGGTGCGCGCCATGCACGGCTTCCTCGGCCGCGACGGCGCGGCACCACTCGAGCTCATCCGTCTCGGCCGCCGCGAGGTGGCGCGCTACGGCGTCGAGCTCCTCGCCGGCGAGGTGCGCGACGCGGTTCGCAGCGATGACGGCGGCTTCAACGTAACCGTCGCCGGCGGCCGGCGCCTCCACGGCCGACGGCTGTTGCTCGCCACCGGCGTCGAGGACCCGCTGCCGGCTGTCCCTGGGCTCGCCGAGCTCTACGGGATCTCGGTGTTCCACTGCCCGCTCTGCGACGGCTGGGAGGTGCGCGATCGCCCGCTCGCCCTCTACGGCCGCGGCGGCGCGGCGGCGCGTTTTGCCCTCCGGCTCAGCCGCTGGAGCGCCGACCTGGTGCTGCTCACCGACGGGCCGACGCGGCTTTCGCGCCACCAACGCACCACCCTCGAGCGGGCGGGCGTGGTGGTGCGCAGCGAGCGGGTGGCGGCTCTCGAGGCACGGCGCGGGCGGCTGGCGCGGGTGCGGTTCGCCAACGGCGAGGCGCTGCCACGGCACACCCTCTTCTTCGGGACCCGGCCGCGGCAGGCCTCGGACCTGGCAGCGCGGCTGGGCGTCCGCTTCACCAGCAAGGGCATGGTGCAGGCCAACCGGCAAGAGGAAACCGGCGTACCCGGCCTCTACGTCGCCGGCGACGCCTCCCGCGACGTGCAGCTGGCGGTGATCGCCGCCGCCGAGGGCACCAAGGCGGGAGTGGCCATCCACGCCGACCTCGAGAAGGAAGGCCTGCTCGCCCCGGGGCGCTGAGTTGCGAAGTGGGTTCTATGAGTCGGTCGCCTCGATCAAGCGCATCTGGGTCTTCGTCTCCACGGGTCTGAGCGAGAGCCGAGGAGGTCCCTGCCGGGGACTAGCTTCCATACGCACTCTTTTGATGGCCCGCCGTTGGGCCGGTGCACTTTGAGCTTTGCGTCGGTCGCTGCGGCATCTCCCCCTCTGGCACACGGAGTCTGAGCTCCAACCCACTTGGCGGGATTGCCGCCAGCTTCTCTCGTCCTTGATCTTCTCTTTACCCCCTACGTGATTCCGTTCTGGTCCTAGGCAGTGGCAGGGAAAGGCCGATAGCTGTCGCCTCTAACCCAGAGCGTGTGGAGCAGTACGGCGAGCTTTCGCGCCAGTGCCACGAGCGCACGTTTCTTGCCCACGCGTGCGACGAGGCCTTCGGCCCATCGCTTCAGCGCACGCGTGCGACGAGGCCTTCGGCCCATCGCTTCAGCGCGGAGTCCCTTCGCACCCCGAGTGCGGCGTGGGCCGCCTGCACCAGTAGCCAGGCTAAGCCTCCCGGAAGGGGACCGACCGACTCATCTCATCTGGCACATCGCGGAGCGCGCTGACCCCTCCGCCCCTATCGTCATCACGCTGGGCAGGACGGACCGCAGCCGCGCCCGGCGTGACCCCGCTAGGGTCGCCAACTCGGCCAGGGGGCGAGGCCGTTGAGCTCGAAGCCGTCGGCGAAGAGGACTCCGGCCTCGTAAGCACCGACGTCGCAGCGCGCGCCGTTGACGCGCGGCACCCTGCGTTGGTCGACGGTGAAGGCTCCAAAGGGTCCGCCGCACCCATCCGCCGGATCCCCGCCGTCGATCGCGTTGCTGCCCGGATATATGGCGTGGGTCTGCGTGACGCCGCCGTTTTTCGCCAGCGGGCCGATCCAGGCGAGATCGTTGAGCAGCCCCCAGTCACCGGAGCCGGTGATGACCGAGCATCCGGCGACGTCGCCGAAGAGGTTGCGGCCGTAGGAGCTGATCGTGCCCACGCAGTCGTCCCAGTCGAAGAAGTTGACGATGTAGTTGCCGGCGATCAGGCAGTTGCGGACGTTGACCGTGTTGCTGCCGAAGACGTTGTTGACGATCCCGCCGCCATCCCCCGTACCGTCGTCGTTCGCGTCCGCCTGATTGAAGACGATCGTCGAGCTATAGATGTTCAGGACATCCTGGTGGGAGGCGAAGATGCCGCCACCGTCGACTCCGGCTCGGTTGGAGCTGATGGTGCTCTCCTCCATGCGGAGGTTCGCCATCGAATACAGGTAGATCCCGCCGCCGTGGTCGCTCGCGGCCGCGTTGCCGCTGATCGTGGAGCGTCGGATGGTCACCTCTCCGGAGGCCAGGAGGCCGCCTCCCCGGACGGCAGCCCTGTTGTCTCGGATCGTGCTGTCATCCATCCAGAAGTTGGGGCCCCGCGCGGCGACGCCACCTCCGAAGATCGCCTGATTGTCGCGGACGATCACGTTGTCGAGCCCCGCGGAGCCGAGGACGAGGATACCCCCACCTTCCTGCGTCGCCCCGGGACCCTGCGTCGCGCCGTTGCGCACCGTCAAGGACCACAGAGTCACCGAGTGTCCCGCCGCGACCGTGAACACCCGGTCGAGCCCCCCGCCGTCGACGATCGTGGATTCGGCGCCGTAGCCGACGACGTTCATGCTCTCGGTGAAGTTCAGGTCCCCGTTGTCCGTGCCGTTGGCGCCAGCCGGCGGACGAGTCAGCTGGTAGATGCCCGGCGGCAGGAAGATGTAGCTTCCGGGGCCGTCGTTGTTCTCCTGCATGATCGCAGCGCGCAACGTGCAGGTGTTGGCGATGGTGCGGCAGATACCGTCGAGCAGGTCGATGTCCGGCTGGTCGAGCGTGCTGTTGACGTAGGACTCCGCCAGAGAGGCAGTGCCGGCGAGGTGCAGGATCACCGCGAGGAGGAGGGAGCAGCCGGGGCGGACGGGCATGCCCCGAGGCTAGACCCGGAGGCGGTTCCCGGAAACGCATGAATATGCGATCTCGCAGGGCGCCCGTGATCCTCGACCGGGAGGGGGGCGGCGACTACTTCTTCGGCTCCTAGGAGTACGGAGTACGGAGCGTTCGAGAGGCGAGTGCGAGCGCTTCTGTGACCGCTCAGGGCGAGGCAAGGCCATCCGCACACGTTGCGAAGGCGCTGATGTCCTGGATGGGGTGGAAAGGGGTGCCCTGCGGGTTGTCGTAAGTCTTGACGGCTCCCGTCTTGGTGTCGGTGACGATGATGGTCGTTTTCACGTCGGTGAGGCCTGCCGCGTACACCCAGAACCGATCGTTGTACGCGCAGGCGTCGATGACCTTGACCACGGCCTCCACGTTGACAGCGCTGAAGAACCAGAGGTACCCCGCCTGGTCGGTGAGCTGGACTACCTGAGCGAGGCCGACCGGCTGGCCGGGCGCCTCGAAGGTCGCCTCTACCTTGAAGCGGTCGTTGTCGAGGCAGAGGGCAGTGCTGCTCGACGTGCAGGTGGCGTCTACGGCCGGGTCGGTGCGGATCCCGAGCGCACGAGGGTGGCCGAACACGCCCAACGCCTCCATCCAACTGCCGCCGCCGCCGCCGGAGCTGCTGACGAAGTTCATGCGCTGCGGGGTCCCCTCGGAGGTATCCGTGCACATGAAGATGTCGCCGCCAGGCCAGCGAGCGCCGATGTAGACGCGCGTATCCGGCAGTGTGATCGACGACGCCCTCATGTCGACGTTGAAGAACTTCGCGCCTACCGGGATGGTGGCGGTAGCGGCGAGCGATCCAAGGAACGTTCCCGGCTCCCCTTGAAGTCCGTCGTCCTCGTAGACCACGATCTCGTAGTCCATGCTCGAAGGCCCGCCCAGGACACCGGTGAAACAGGTGCACACCTGGTCGAGCCTGGTGGTACCCACCGGCAAGTCGAACCTCATCACCATCGTCGCATCGCCCGGATCGCCGTCACCGATGCTGTAGCCCACGGGCATCTCGCCATCGTCATAGACGATGCCCCCACTGCAGTCGGAGGAGAGGTTCGCCGCTGCCGCCTGCGAGGTGGCGACCTCGATCTCCTGTGCTCCTGCCATCGTGGCCACCACAGTGAGAATCAACGCCACGGCCAGCCTGGACATCGGATTCCCCCCTCCGGCGCGGGTTTTCCGCAGCCTAGCTGATCGGTCGCCAAAGGAGAGGGTCCCGCCCCGCTCCGGACGCCGACGAGGGAAAACCCGAACCCGCGTCCGTCTAGTTTGATGTGGTGGCCAAGGTGGCGCGACACCTTGGTGGCTGCGATGGTGCCGGGTGCCGGCGACTCACGACCACCTCAGCTGGCTCTCGATAGCCGGCCCGGTGACTCGCCCGCCATCGTGGCCTTCGGACGGAGATCGTCGTCAGGTGATTGGGTGAATCCACTCGTTCCACGTCAAGGAGACGACCATGACCACCAAGATCGTCGCAGCTCTGCCGCAGGCCGAGAGTACCCGTCTCGTCCCATTCACCAAGTCACGAGTCGTCCCGGGCATCGTGCCGAAGACCTACTTCCTCATCGTCGAGGGCACCCAGCCGTGCGTCAACATGACGGTGCGCCTCAGCCCGCGTATCTACATCCGGCGCCCGGAGTATTGGGGCATCGAGGTGATCGGCAGTCTTCCTGGCGGGATCTGCCTGCCGGTCATCGCCAAATACACCGTGGCCCTCCCGCTCGACGGAGTGACAGGGACCAAGGGCGTTGAGGTCATCGGCGCCAACAAGAAGAAGAAGCATCGGGTTCCCCCGGCCTGAGTGGGTGGGGCTGATCCTGGCGACCGACTCATAGAAGCCACCTCGGGAGCTCACTTCGGGAACCGGGCGCTCTTTGCCAGCTCGATGAGCAGCCCGCGCTCCGCCGCCGTGGGCTCGCGGCCGGGGCTGAAGGTGTAAGTGATCAGCTGGTTGCTGCGGAAGTAGCTCACCATCGCATACGTGCGGTCGCCCTGGCAGCCCCAGCCGATCTCGCTCCAAGGCCCGAGCGAGGCGACCGGCTCGAGAGTGCAGGGGCCGCCGCGGGTATGCGCGAAGAGCTCCGCTGGCAGACGCTGCATTTCGACCGCAGTCAGCGTGACAGAACTGCCATCGACCATCGCGATGCACGCGTCGCTGCCGAGGCTCTGCTGCCTGAAGCCCTCTCCAGGCAGGAGCCTCCTCAGCACATCGGCGGTGAACCAGGGGCACGAGGTGAGGGCGGCGAAAGCCACCGGGTCTCGCTCGATGGCTAGGGCGGCGCGCACCAGCCGTGTCGCGTCCTCGATGTGCTCGGGAGTCACGGGCACCTCCAGGCTGAGCGACGCGAACACCACGACGCGGCCCTCGTGGGCCACGAAGAAGATCGTGCGGTCGCTCAGCTCCGAGAGCCGGTAGGTATATGCCTCCGCTCCGAGACCCTTCACCGCCATGACGCCGTGGGACTCCGGCGGCGAATCGCGTATGCCGCGCACGACGCTTGCGGCCGCCTGCGCCGAGGCCTCCACCATCTGCCTGGCCGAGAATATGCGCGGGCCTCCGCTCGTGCTCATGAATGTGCACGCGCCCGCGGCACCGCCATTCATCACGTCCCAGGGCGCGAACTCGGGCAGCGCTGCGTCGACGTCGCGCGTCGGGAGCCAGCCGCAGGGCTCGGCGGCGGACAGCGGGACAGACACCGGCAACAGCGAGAGCATGGCGAGAGCACTACTGGGTATGACGAGGGCTCTCTTCGGGTTGACCAGCCAAGCAGCGATGCAACGGGGAGCTCTCATGCCGACAAGTCGACTCCCCGAATGTGGCCCCCTTGCGGCGTTGCCGCGGCACCGCGCGGGCGGCGCACCCCTACTGCGCGGCGATTGTGGCGAGCGCCTTCTCCAGCGCGCGGGAACACGAAGGGCGCCTCTTCTTCGTGCGAGACGAGGATCGCTCGCGGCAGATCGCTGTAGTCAACGGAGCTGTGTCGGTGACAGCTGTCACGGTGCCGGCTAGCAAAGCTGGACTATCTTCGTCGCAGGAGGAACCCAAATGCGATCCACAACCCGCTTCGGAGCGTGGTTCTTCGTGCTCGCCTCCTTGCCGCTGTCGCCCACGCGCAGCAACCAGGCCTGACGCCAGGAAGCTGGGAGGAACAGACCTTCGACGATCTCGATGGCGACGGCATTCCGCAGGCGGTCGAGTTCCAGCTCGCCCGTCACTTCTTTCCCACCATCTGGTACGACAGCGGCGAGGACACCGGCGCGCCCGGCGGCAATCACAACCATCGCGAGAACAACCAGCCGGGGCGCCTGCTGTTCCGCGTCCGGCGGCACCCGGAGTTGTCTTCGGCCATCGCCATCACCTACGTGTTGCTCTACCGCATCGACGGCGGCGAAGGGTTCGGCGCAACCTGGCGTTGCCACATGGGAGACCTCGAGCCCCTTGCGATCGGTCGCGCGCGCCAACGGTCTCGCCTATGCCGGGCTGCAGTGGTACGGGCAGTGCTCTGGAGGCAACGAAGTTGGCTACACGCAGGTGGGCGACGGGGAGTGCAACACGCCGTGCCCGAGCGGGGAGATGTGCGGCGGCGCCTGGCGCAACAGCATCTATGCGACCGGAAACGCGCCGCCACCGTCGGGAGGCGGCATGACGCCCGACTCGGCGGTCCGCGGATGCGCCGGCTGGTACTGGTGGTCGCCGGTCTACCAGCCCGATCCCGGCTCGTGCCGGGCGCACTGCGCGCAGAACGGTGCCAACGCCTGCGAGTGGTACGCCAACGGCGACTGTTATGTGGAGTTCGGCAGCGGCTGTTACGTACAGGGGGGCTTCCCAGGATGGTGGGCGGCGGTGTTCTGAGCGCAACGCCGCATCATCAAACCTGTTCAGAAACGATCTTCCGAAGTGGAGACATGATGACGGTCAAGCGTATGGACAACGTCGGCATCGTGGTGGAGGACATCGATGCCGCCATTGAGTTCTTCACCGAACTTGGTCTCGAGCTCGAGGGGCGCGCGCCAGTCGAAGGAGACTGGGCAGACGGCGTCACTGGATTGCGCGGCATGCGCGTCGAGATTGCGATGATGCGCACCCCGGACGGTCACAGCCGG
>Ga0075421_100008717_pt1 | contig 12478 bp, 9 predicted proteins | sample SoiMetdeltSBSDD5_FD_75292 | JGI IMG/M metagenome (GOLD analysis project Ga0075421, IMG submission 75292) | Bulk soil microbial communities from a Populus tree surrounding site in Tennessee, USA - Soil MetaG P. deltoides SBSDD5 | ecosystem: Environmental > Terrestrial > Soil > Tree plantation... | reverse complement strand
TCGACCGTGCCGGCGTCCTTATCCTCCAACCAGAGGTCGAAGCCGGAGAAGTTGCCCGTAGTCACCGTGTCGAAATCGAGCGCCGACCCGTCGGCAGCGAGCCGCGGCAGCTTGTCGGCGTTGAAGTGGTTGATGGGTTTCACGCGCGTGAAGCGGTTGCCGACCAGCCGCAAGCTGCCGCGCCAGAACGTCTCGCGGCTGCGGCCGCGATATTCGGCTCCCTCGAATAACACCCGGATGCGCCGGCCGAGATCGCTCGGCCCATAGCCCCTGATCTCGCCTATGGCCTCGGTGCCGTTGAAGACGGTCAGCCGCTCGATCGGCGCCGCCCCCAGCGCCTCGACGGTGATCTCCACCTCGTTGGAGCCGGCGCGCACGACATCGCCCATCATTGCGCTGTTTGCTGCATGCTCAGTAGTCGTCCCAAGGCTGGGGTCGTCGCTGAAGACGATCGATCCCTCGGGCAGCCGCGCGTTGACATCGAGGAAGAGCCGGGTGCCGGTGGTGCCGTAGGTGTGCCGCTTGCGCAGGGCCGCAAACACATTCGGGCGGTCCAGCTTCGGCATCAGGTAGCAGGTGAGCCCGCCGACAGCGCCGAACTGCGAGGTCCCCGGATAGGCGGCTCCCGGTCGCCCCTTGTGGTCGTCGCTGTGGCACACGATGGCGACACGATGTCCGAGCGCGAAAGCATCATGCAGCAGCCACTCGAAGGTTCCCCAACAGGAGTGAATCTCGACCGCGCGCTCCAGCCGTCCGTCGTGGCCGACGCGGAGATCGGCATAGCGCCCCCCCACGTGGGCGATGATGACGGCATCCTCGCCCTGCAGCGCCTCGAAGAGGTCGCGCACGTGATGACAGTCCGTCGCCGCCGGCACATCGAGCAGAACGCTCGAGGAGCGGCGGATGGTGCGCCCCTCGGCAGCGAAGAACACGTTGCGATCGCCGCCCATGCCGGTATTGCCGGACCATTCGTAGCCCGGGAACGCCACCATCTCGCCGGGCTTGTCGTACGCGGCGGCCAGCCGGTTGATCTCGGCCCAGAATTCGTCGGTGATCTGGAAGTCGTTGCCCTGGTGGCCGACGATATCAAGAAAGGCCCTGTGCTTGGCGAAGGCAAAGTATTGCGCCGCGGTGCCGATCCCGACCGTCTCGCCGCTCTGGCCGTGCAGATCGCCCCAGTAGTGCAGGAGGTCGGCGCCGGCGGCTACGCGCAGGGGATTGGAGAGGCCCAAGATCTCCCCGCTCGCCGCGTCCAGCAGGTCGATGTGCAGATCCCCGGGCTCGGCAAGCCTGAGCCCCTCAATCGTCCGTGGGCCGTCCCCCGGCTTGAAGGCGATCGCCGGGGGCAGGCCCGCAACGGGTCGGCTCGGCTTCAGCGTGATCGTACGATCGAGGCTGTCGACGACATTTGCCCAGCGGTCCTCGGCCAGCACGGCGAGGCGAAAAGGCTCGCCGACCCGCCTGAGCGTCGGCAGGATCGCCTTGAACCGCTCGGGCCGGCCGGCGACCAGCTCGAGCCCCGGTACATTCGGCACCTCGACGAAGTCGTAGGTGGCGAAGGCATCGACGAACACCTTGAAGGGGAAGTCGGTCTCGACCGCCGACTGCACGCGATAGCCGGACGAGCCGCCCCGGCGGTCACCGAGTCGCACCGTGATGGTGTCGCCCTTGCGCAGAAAGCCGTTGGCAACGCGCACGAGCACGGTGCCAACCCAGGGGCGAATGTTGTTGCGATTGGCCTCGAGCTGGAGGACAGCGCCATTGCTCGCGATCGCAGTCGTATAGTTGGGCGCCTTCGCATCGGAGAATTGCGGGCGGCTTGAATCCGACGCCGAGCGCCAGCTGATCTTGATGGCGCCGGTATCGTCGATGCCGAAATCGCCCGCGGTATAGGTAATGGTGATCTCCTCATGCGTTCCCGCCACGAGGCCGCGAGTGGGCGAAATCGTCACCGAGCCGATCCGCCCCTGCTGGTACGTCGAAAACGGCATGTTTCCCCGATCCGCCGATAGCCCGCACGCTCCCATGGAGGACGATGTGCCGTATCGGGTCAAGTGGGCTTTTCCAGCTTGGTGATGTGCCGCTGTCTCGCTCGGGAGCCCGCCGGCTCAATGGCTTCCCCACCGCCGCGCCGTCTCGAGTCATCGTCAGGAAGCACGCTCGAGGAAGCGATCCGCCGGCAATAACTCTGCCGAGATATCCGGGTGACCATCGAAAACGAACCGCGTAGTATGGCAATCGCAACGCATACGTTGTTTTCGAGGTTTGCCGACGGTTCCGAGCGGCTTGGGCATAGGTGCGACCGGAGATGGCTGGGAAGGCGCACATCTCTTGGAGCGATGCGATTGACCGTCGCCATCTCCTGGTCTTGGGCGTCGGGCTGACCTCGGCATTCTGGGCCAAGAGCCCGGCGGCAGCGCCTGCCTCTGGCCTGGTCGAGGCTGTGCGCGGTGAGGCTTTCGCTGAGATCAAGGGCGCGCGCCGCGCGTTGACCCTGCGCGCCAACGTGTTCGTCGAGGAGACGGTCACGACGGGCGAGGGGGCCCGGCTGGCACTGCGCTTCGGCCGTGACACAACGCTCAGGCTCGGGGCCGCCGCGCGCCTGACGATCGATCACTACATCGCCAACGCGGGCGGTGAGTTCAACCTCATCCAGGGCGGCCTTCTCTATGACCGCCCCAGGAAGACGCAACATGCCGAAAGCGTTCTGCGCAGCCTGTACGGACTGATCGCCATCCGCGGCACACGCGTATTCGCCGGTCCGAGCAACGGCGTCTTCGGCGTCTTTGTCGCCCGCGGCTCCGTCGATGTCACGGCTGCCGGCAAGACCGTGACAGTGGGCAGAGGGCTTGGAACCAACATTGCCAAGCCGGGCGATGAGCCGACCGATCCCGCCCCGTGGAAGGCGCCGCGCATCAAGGCAGCGCTCGCCAGCGTCCGCTGATCAGCGGCGCCGCTTTTTCGGGCTGCGGTGGGGCTGCATCTGCAGCGGGCGGCCCAGCCGAGGCGAATCCGCAGACCCGTGCACCGTGCCGCGGAGCCGCGCGGCGAGCCTGGCGGGCACCGGATCGTTCGGCGTGAGGCTGGCGAGCTGATCCAGCTGCTCGGCCGCCGCGAGGGGATCTTTCTCGGCCAGCGCGACCGCCCTGAGATAGGTCTTGCGGTCCGACTTGTCCAAGGCGTCGGGCCAGGGATCGAACACCTCGGCAGGCGCGCTTCGCCCGCGAACCTCGAGGCGACCGAGCGGACGCAGGGAACGATTGGGCAATCTGGCCGCCGTCCCCGGGCCTATGCAGATGCGCGATCCCAGCTCCTTGTTCGCGGCTTCGAAGCGCGATGCCATGTTCATGGCATTGCCATGGGCCGTGTAGTCGAGCTTGCGCCCGCCGCCGACGTCCCCCACCACGACGACCCCCGTCTCGAGCCCGATGCGCGTGCAGCCGAAGCCGGCGGCGGCGGCCTGCGTGTCGTTGCGAAAGCGCTCGCCGTACGCGCGGATGGCGACGGCGCAGTTCACGGCGCGGTGGGGATGGTCGGCGAGGTCGAGGGGAGCGTTGAAGATCGCGTGGAGCCCGTCGCCCACTATTTTCTCGACCATCCCCCCGTGCTCGATAACGATTTGAGTGAGGCCGTCGAAGTAGTGATCGAGCAGGCCCACCAAGGTGCGCGGGTCCACTCTCTCGGTCATGGTCGTGAAGTCCTCCACGTCCGTGAACAGCGCCGTGATCTCGCGCATCTCGCCCTCGAACCGTGCGAGCTCGGGCTGCGCGATGAGGCGGCCTACGACCTCGGGCGCCAGATGCTGCTCGAACCGCCGGCGCAGGGCGGCCTCACGCCGCTTGCTGACGGCGGCCGACAGGAAGCCAGCGACGGTGAAGCACGTGATGATGATGGCCGGCACGAGGAACAGATCGACGAGCAGCTGCTGTCGCCACAGCAGGAGCGAGGCGCCCACGACCCAGAGGATTGCCAAACCTGCCGTGACGAGGCTGCCCATCAGCGGCGGCAGAACGTGCGCGAGCCACGTGGCGAGAAGGCAGGCGGCAACCGCAGCCCCCACTTCCAAGATCTCGACGGCCGTATTGCGGATCGGCACCTTGCCGTTGAGCATCTGCTCGACCGCCGTCGCGTGCAGCATCACCGATGGGACCAGCGGGCCGGAGGCCGCCGCTCGCAGCCCTCCAAGCTCCGGTGCCGAGCTGCCGATCAGAACGAGGTTGCCGGCCAGGCGCTCCCGCGCCTGCGGCGCTTCCATGGCATCGAGCGCCGAGACGGTGCGGTCGGCCCAGAGCTCATGGCGCAGCGGCATCAACCGCAGCATGCCGTCGCTGCCGATCGGAACGCCTCGCCCGGCGATCTCGAGCCGGCCGTCATCGGCCGACAGCAGCAGTGCCGAGGCACCGCCGTAGCTCCGCAGGGCCTCCACCGCCAGCGACGGCCACAGTCGGTCGCCGACGACGGCGACCATGGGCAGGCGGCGCACCTTCCCATCCGGGTCGCCGGGCAGGAGCAGCATTCCGAGCGCAGGGGCCGCGTCCGCGAGCGCAGGCACCGGCGCTATGACGCCATCGGCGTGCCAGAAATTGTCCACCCGCTCCCGACCGCGCACAAGCACCGGGGTTGCAGGAACACGGTCATCCGCCGGCACGGAGCTCAGCGCGACGCCTAGCGTTGTCGGGACCTTGGCGATGGCAGCCGCGAGACGGCTATCACCATCGGGCAGCGTGTCGGCCAACCGCGCGACGTCGTCCTTGCCGGTCATTTCCGCCAGTCGGCGAGCCAGTGCGGCAGGTGAATGCTGGTCGGGGCCGGAGAGGAGGATGTCGATGCCAATCGCGCGCGGCTTGCCGGCCGTCACCGCCTCGATCAACAGGGCGATCTTGTCACGGCCCCAGGGCCATTGCCCTTTGGCGGCCAAGGTGCGCCCGTCGACATCGACGATGACGATCTCTCGGCTCGGCTGCGAGGCCAGCCAGGTGAGCATCCAGTCGAAATTGCGCTCGCGGCGCTGCTCGGCGTAGTCGGAACGCCCGGCCAGCAACATGCCGGCTCCGATCAGGATCGCATACCAGATGGAGGTCGTTGCAATCACCCAGCGCTTCAGCCGGGCTGCGCGGGAGAGCAGGGTGCTTTTGTCGCGCGACTGGGACATGGCGGGGAGGTGTCCGCTGCGGCCGCGACCACTGTCGCGCAACTCGTCCGCCGGCTGCAATGGAATCCTGAACATGGTTGCTGGGAGGGCCTCGCTCCCGGCCGATCCGCCTCACGCAGACCCATCGCTGTAGCGGCGCAGGCCATCCCGATCGAGAATGACGATCTCCGAGCCGTCGATGCGCAAGATGCCGATGTCGCGGAAGAGGCCGAGCTGGCGACTGACGTTCTCGCGCGAAAGTCCCAGATAGCTCCCAAGGTCGCGCTGGGAGAGCTTCAAATCGATGAGCGTCCTCCCATCCTTGACCACCCTGCCGTGCTGGTCGGCGAGACGAAGCAGGCCTGCGGCCGCGCGCGCAGCCATCGGCAGGCTGTTCTCCTCCACGACTGCCGATGCCGCCCGCAGCTTCTCGCACAGGATCTTGATCAGCTCGAGCATCGTGTCGGGGTTGCCGAGGAGCGCCGGCAGCAGATCGCGCCGGTAGAGGACCAGGGCTTCGGTATCGTCGATGGCGAAGGCGTCGGCCGTCCGCGGCGCGCCGTCGAGGATAGCGATCTCGCCGATGACGTCGCCCTTGCCCAGGAAGTTCAGGATGATCTCGCGCGCATCGCTTGTGATATTGGAGATCTTGGCTCTGCCGGTGAGGAGGATCATCAAGCTGTCGCCGTCATGGCCGCGGGTGACGATCGTCTCCCCCTTCTTGTAGCGCTTGAAGTGGGCGCGAGCAGCGAGCTGGTCGATCATCGACTCGGGCAGGCCACCGAGGAAGGTCAAGGCCCTGAGCGCGTCCCGCGCTCGATCCGAACCGGTCGCCATGCTGCTACCGCCCCTCCGCTCCCTGTGCTGCAGATCACTGTGCGGCGCTGACATTCAGGGTACATCCGGTACGGCGGAGATAGCAACCCGACCGAGCAACCAGGAGATTCGAATATGTCGCAGAGTGTAAATGCGCCGGGGACCTCCATTCGCCCGCTCACTACGTCCGAGCTGGATGCGGTCGCCGGCGGCGTCATCAAGACGCCCCCGGTATGCAAGCCAGTCTATCGGCCCGCTTCCATCGCGGCTCCGACCCCCTGACACCCTTTTTGCTCACCCAGTCATCAGGAGATACTGCAATGTCGAAAAATACCAAGCATGCCGATGCTCGCGAGATTCGCGACCTCTCCGGCGCCGAGCTGGATGCCATCTCCGGCGGCGCTGCCACCAAACCCAAGGAGCCGTTCCCCGGCCCCTGCTTTCCCCGGCCGCCGAAGCCGCCGCTCCAGGTCATGTAGTCAGTCGCACAGCTCAACGACCTGCCCTCCGGACAGGTAGCGCACACTGCCCTGAGCATCGCAACCGACTTCCATCGCTGCCCTGAAGCGCGCACTCCGATGCGCGCTTCTTTTTGTTCACAACTCCTAACGCCCAAGCGCAAAAGAAGAGAGCGGCCGCGAAGCCGCCCTCCTCGTTTCCGGTTCCGCGCGACCGATCAGGCCGGAGGGCCCTTCACGGGCTTGCCGTCGCCGCTGACCCACCACCAGTTCTGCAGCATCCTGACCCAGCGGCCGCCGGCGACGACGTCGAGCTCGGCAGTGTCCAGCTCGCGGATTTGGGGATTGGTCGGCTTGCGGATTGCGTTGGCGTTCATGGCAGTCCTCCTGTCTTGAGTAGGGCGAGAGCCCTTCGATTTCCTCTCGGTGGCGACCAGCGCCGCCGATGCGGTAACCCTCTCACGCGCCTCTGCCGCACGCTGTGTTGCCCAGCACAGGTCACAAGCAACCGGAGCCCAGCCCGGTCCGCTTCTTCTCTCCAGCGTGCTCCACAACACACCGCGAGCCGCCAGATGCCCGCACTATGCGTGGACCGGCGGCCCGAGCGGCCACGATGACTTTCAACCTCGAGAGCTACAGGAGCCTGCCATGTTCGACAGCACCAAGTCTGCACCTGCCATCCGTGAGCTCGCGCTCGCCGAAACCGAGGCCGTGAGCGGCGGCCTCGGCTTTCCGACGGCAACGCTGGAGCGCCTCGCCCTCCAGAGGAAGCTGAGCGAGGCCTACAAGGCCCACCACGAGGATGAGCTCGGCAAGAAGATCAGCGACCGTCTCGAGGCCGGCCTCGGTCAGTGATCTCGAAGGCGCCCGCGCAGGAAAAATGTGCGGATCGCAACGGCCGCCAGAGTGGGCGCGTCACCGCAATCGGCGCGCCCTTTCCATGTGCGGCGGGTCTCTGCAATCGCGTGCTCTACATCACAGCGCAGGCAACCGGCTCCAGGCACAGTTCCACCCATCAACTGCAGAACACGGCCGTACAGGGCTTCGACCACAATCGGGAGGCGTCATCGTGAGCCAGCTCTTTCGACAGGAAGCGGTCGCCTACGCGACGCGCCGGCTCGATGGGCCCGTCGTGCTGGCAACACCCCTTTCGATCAAGCTGCTCTCCGGCTTCCTGGCCGGCGCGATCCTGATTGCGGCAGGCTTCGCGGCGACGGCAAGCTACGCGCGCAAGGCCACGGTATCGGGCTGGCTGGTACCGGACCTGGGACTGATCAGGGCGACCACCCAGGCGCCGGGACTGGTCAAGCGCGTACTGGTCGCCGAAGGCGAGACGGTCGCGCAGGGCGCACGCATCGCCGAACTCGCCTTCTCGAGCGAGACGGCTTCGGGCAACACCGGCGAGCGCATCGCCCTCAGCCTTGCCGCCGAGAAAGAGGCGATCAAGACCAGAAGCGAAGCGCAGATCGCCAAGCTCCTCGCCGAGCAGGCCCAGGCGGAGCGGCGGATGAAGGGGTTGGCGGGCGAGCTGACCCAGGCCAGATCGCAGGTGAAGCTGCAGGAGCGGCGGCTGCGGCTGGCGCAGGATCTCGTGACGCGCTCGGAACCTCTCGTCGGCAAGGGCTATCTGACGCGCAGGGACTTCGACGCGCGCGTATCGGCGGCGCTCGCCGCCGAGCAGGAGCTGACCGGTCAGGTCCGGCAGGTGGCCGCCGTGGAACGCGAGCTTGCCGACCTCGACGGGCGCCTCAAGGCCATACCCATCGAGATCGCGGCCGCGAAGGCAGAATTGCAGGCCGCAGACGCCTCGCTGCAGCAGCGGTCGATCGACACCGATGCACGCCGCACGCAGTTCATCACCGCCCCGATCGGCGGGCGGGTCGCGGCGCTGCCGGTGGCGGCCGGACAGTCCGTGCAGGCCGGCGCGACGATTGCCATCATGACGCCGGCCGGTGGCCGTCTGGAGGCTGAGCTTCTGACGCCCTCGCGCGCCGTCGGGTTCATCCGCCCGAACCAGGAGGTCCGCCTGATGCTGCAGGCGTTCCCCTTCCAGCGCTTCGGCGCCGTGATGGGCAAGGTGCGGTCCGTCTCGAGCACGGTTCTCGGTCCGACCGAAATCTCCATCCCCGGCATCAGCGTGCAGGAGCCGGTGTTCCGGGTGCGCGTCACGCTCGATCGCGAAAGCATCAATGCCTACAGCGAATCCATCACCCTGCAACCGGGCCTGCTCCTGTCGGCTGACATCGTCTTCGACCGGCGCTCGCTGCTGCAGTGGCTATTCGATCCCATCTACGCCGTAGGAGGACGCCTATGAGGGCCCCGCCGCAAATCAACCTGTCCCGCCGCCGGCGCCTGCCGGTTACGCTTGCCGCCGAAGGCGCCGAGTGCGGGCTGGCCTGCATCGCCATGATCGCCGCCTACCACGGCCACGACGTCGATCTCAACGGTTTGCGGCAGCGCTTCTCGCTGTCCTTGTCGGGTGCCTCGCTGCGCTGCCTGATGGGCTTTGCCAACAGTCTGGGCCTGGCGACACGCGCGTTGCGCGTCGAGCTGGGTTCGCTCAATAAAGTGCGCATGCCGGCCGTCATCCATTGGGACCTCAATCACTTCGTCGTCCTGAAATCGGTGAGCGGCGACAAGGCCGTCATCCATGACCCGGCCGTCGGCGCGCGCACCCTGCCGCTGGCTGAGATATCCAACCATTTCAGCGGCATCGTCGTGGAGATGATCCCATCGCCGGGATTCCAGCCAATCAGCGCGCGTGTCCCCATCAAGCTCTCGAGCCTGTGGTCGCAATTGTCGGGCTCCTATGGCGCACTTGCGCAGGTCCTTCTGCTGTCGTTCGCCCTGCAAATCGCCGCGTTTGCCGCCCCGTTCCAGCTTCAGCTTGTCGTCGACGAGGCGCTGTTTCATGCCGATCGCGATCTGCTGCTGGTGCTTGCCCTGGCCTTCGGCACGCTGGCCTTGATGCAGGCCGGAATCGAGGCGCTGAGGGCCTGGGCGCTGCGGGTATTCGGGGCGTTGCTGACGTTTCAGATCGTCGGCAATCTCGTGCGCCACCTGCTGCGCCTGCCCGCCGATTTCTTCGAGAAGCGCCATGTCGGCGATATCCTCTCGCGGCTCGGCTCGGTGCAGCCGATCCAGGACGCGATCACGCGAGGGGTCGTCGCCGCCGTCATCGACGGCCTGATGGCCATGCTTGCCGCTGCCATCCTCTTCTTCTACTCGCCCATGCTCGGCATGGTCGTGCTGGTCGCCGTGGCTCTTAACGTGACCTTGGCGTGCGCGACCTTTCCGGCCCTGCGCCGACGCATGGAAGAAGAGATCATCGTCCGCGCCAAGGAGCAGTCGCACCTGATGGAGACCGTGCGCGCGTCCACCACCATCAAGCTGATGGGGCGCGAGGTCGAGCGCGAAAGTTCTTGGCGCAACCTTTATGCGGAGGTGACCAATGCCGGCGTGTCGGTGGCGAGATACCAGATCAGCCTGCAGTTCCTCCAAAGCGCCATATCGGGCCTGCAGACCGTCATCGTGACCTATCTGGCAGCGCGCATGATCATGGGCGCCGAAGGTTTCTCGGTCGGCATGCTGTTCTCGTTCCTGTCGTTCCGCCAAACCTTCACCGACCGCACCGTTGGCCTCATCAACCAGGCCATCCAGTTCCGTCTCCTGCGCCTTCACCTCGACCGCCTCGCGGATATCGTGACGGCGCAATCCGAGTGCCCGCTGGAGACGGGCGCGACGCTCGATGTGGAAGGGGCTCTCGCAGTCAAAGACGTCTCCTTCCGCTATGGTGCCTCCGACCGGACCATTCTCGACGGCATCAACCTCGAGATCGCCAGCGGCGAGTTCGTCGCCTTCACCGGCCCCTCGGGGGGCGGCAAGACCACGCTCATGAAGCTGCTGCTGGGGCTCAATGCGCCCACCGAGGGCTCGATCGAGATCGACGGCATGCGGGCGACGCCGGAGCGCTGGCGGGCGTGGCGGTCCCACGTCGGCGTCGTGGCACAGGACGACCGCCTGTTGTCCGGAACCATCGCCGACAACATCGCCTTCTTCGACACCGAGCTCGACATGGCCCGCGTACGCGAGGCCGCCGCTGCCGCGCGGGTGCACGAGGACATCATGCGAATGCCGATGCAGTATCTGTCGCTCGTCGGCGACATGGGATCGACGCTCTCGGGCGGGCAGCGCCAGCGCATCCTTCTCGCGCGCGCGCTCTATCGACGGCCCAAGGTGCTGATCCTCGATGAGGGCACGGCCAACCTCGACGAGGCCACCGAGGAGGCGATCGCCGACCTCGTTGCGGAGCTGCCGATCACGCGCATCATCGTTGCACACCGGCCGGCACTCATCCGCCGCGCCACGTGCGTGTACCACGTCGAAGGCGGCAAGGCCACGGTGCGCCAGTTGGGGTCGCCAAGCGCGCCCGCCCTTTCCGCGTCGGTGCCCCGACATCTGGTAACCTGTCGTTAGCGCCCGAGCGCGACGCGTCGCTCTGCACGGGGAGTGCGGGCTCGGCGTCACGGCGACGATGCTCTTGCCACGCCTCCCTCTCGCCGTGGGATCGGCTAAACGCGCTTGCCCACACGAGGATCGGGACCGTACCTTGTTCCGGATCGGCCGACCGGCCGCTCGCCCTATTCGAACTTTTCCGGAAGCGACCATCCGTGAACACGTCCGTTGACCCAATCACCGTGTCGGTGGTTCAGCACCGCCTTCGCGCCATCGTCGAGGAGATGGGCGAGGCGATGTTGCGCACCTCCTACTCGCAGATCTTGAATTCCAGCCGGGATTTCTCTACCGCTCTGTGCGATCCCGATGGCCGGCTGGTCGCCCAGGCCGAGCACGTTCCGATCCACGTCGGCGCGCTGCCGTTCGCCGCCAAGTCGGTGCACGATGCCTTCAAGGGCCGCATACGCCCCGGCGACGTCTATTTGCTCAACGACCCCTACCACGGCGGCAACCATTTGCCGGACCTGACGGCATTCGTTCCCGTCTTCGACAAGGGTGAGTTGGTGTTCTGGTCGATCAACCGCTCGCACCAAAGCGACATCGGTGGCGCCACCCATGGTGCCTATAACGCCAGTGCCACCGAGATCTTCCAGGAGGGCATCCGCATTCCGCCATTGCGGCTCTACGAGGAAGGGCGGCGGCGGGAGGATGTCTACGAGATGATCGTGCTCAACGTCCGCCATCCCCGCGACTTCCGCGGCGATCTCGCGGCGATGATCGGCTCCGCGCGCATCGGTGAGCGCCGGCTCGGCCAGCTGCTCGCCGAGTTCGGCTCCGCGACAACGCACGCCGCGGTGGCCGCCGTCCTCGACGGCGCCGAGCGCCAGGTGCGCGCCATCATCGCGGGGTGGAAGGATGGCGTCTACGAGGGCGAGGCGTTCCTCGACGACGACGGCCACAAGTTCGAGGATATCCACATTCGCGCCCGCATCACCAAGCAGGGCAGCGATCTGGACGTCGATCTCAGCGACAGCCACCCCCAGGTGACCGGTTTCATCAACTCCTCCCAGGCGAACACCTACTCCGCGGCGGTGGTCGCGCTTGCCTATCTCATCGACCCCGAGATACCCAAGAACGACGGCGCCTTCCGCCCGCTTCGCCTGAAGCTCAAGGAGGGAACCGTCGTGTGGCCGCGGCCCGGCGCCCCGGTGACGCTCTGCACCAACCACTGCGGCCAGGAGATCATCGAGGCGATCATCCGTGCACTTGCACCGGCGTGTCCCGACCGGGCGATGGCGGGTTGGGGCCGGCGCTTCAGAATGGCTATCCAAGGCGTCGACCCGCGCTCCGGCAAGCCGTTCATCTGGCATCTGTTCCAGGCGCGTCCCGGCGGCGGCGGCTCGTCGGCCGGCGACGGCTGGCCGGGCGCCGGCGAGTGGCAGGCGGCTGGAGGGATCAAGTTCGGCAGCCTGGAAGTGCAGGAGGTCCGCTTCCCACTGCATTTTCGTCGCCACGAGTTCCGTGCCGACAGCGGCGGCGATGGACAGCACCGTGGCGGCCCCGGAGGCGAACTGGAGCTTGTGATCGAGACGGCCGAGCCTGCCGTCGGCAACACGGC
>Ga0075421_100008712_pt1 | contig 12481 bp, 14 predicted proteins | sample SoiMetdeltSBSDD5_FD_75292 | JGI IMG/M metagenome (GOLD analysis project Ga0075421, IMG submission 75292) | Bulk soil microbial communities from a Populus tree surrounding site in Tennessee, USA - Soil MetaG P. deltoides SBSDD5 | ecosystem: Environmental > Terrestrial > Soil > Tree plantation... | reverse complement strand
GATTGAAACAGCGGTGCCGCATGGCCGGACGAATCATGGCGGAGCAGGCGATCGCGGCGCGTGGCATGACATCCCGAATCGCAATCAGGAGGTTTGGCTTGGCGAGATGAAAGCTCGCTATGATGCGATCCTGGCGAAGCATCCGAAGCTGGATCGCGGTAATCACGCGAACCACCTCGGCACGCTCGGAACCGGCAACCACTTCATCGAGGTCTGCCTGGACGAGTCGGAGGCCGTCTGGTTCATGCTCCATAGCGGATCTCGCGGAGTCGGCAATCGCATGGGGAATTACTTCATCGACGTCGCGCGCAAGGACATGAAGCGGTTCTTCGTGAATCTGCCGGACGTTGACTTGGCTTATTTCCCGGAGCATACCGAGCACTTCGACGATTACGTCGAGGCGGTCGAGTGGGCCCAGGACTACGCGCGGTGGAATCGTCAGCTCATGATGGAACAGGTTGTCGCGTCCGTTCGCAATTCCGGCGAAGCGCCGCCCTTCAACGCGGAGCTGAAGGCGATCAACTGCCATCACAACTATGTGGCGCGCGAATCGCATTTCGGCGAGAACGTCCTGGTGACGCGTAAAGGCGCGGTGCGGGCGCGCGAAGGCGATATGGGAATCATTCCCGGCAGTATGGGAGCGCGTTCCTTCATCGTGCGCGGCAAGGGCAACTCGGAGAGCTTCTGCAGTTGCAGTCACGGCGCCGGGCGGGCCATGTCGCGCAACGAAGCCAAGCGCCGATTTACAGTAGAAGATCACATGCGCATGACCGAAGGCGTGGAGTGCCGTAAGGATGAGGATGTGATCGACGAAACTCCGGCGGCCTACAAGCCGATCGACGCAGTGATGGCGGCTCAGGCCGATCTCGTAGAGATCGTCCACACGCTCCGCCAGGTGGTCTGTGTGAAGGGTTAGACAATTTGGCTCATGGTCCTGCGGCTCCTTCAAAGCGGATCGAGCCAGGAAGGAGATGAGGGTCATGATTCGGATTGACGGATCGTTCGGCGAAGGCGGCGGGCAGATGCTGCGTACTTCGCTGAGCCTTTCCCTCGCAACCGGGAAAGCATTCCGTATTGAGAACGTTCGTGCAGGACGAGAGCGACCGGGATTGCTGCGCCAGCATCTGACCGCAGTTTTGGCCGCTGCGGAAGTTGGTGGCTCCGACGTCCAGGGCGCGACTCTCGGCTCGACTGCGCTGACCTTCTCTCCGGGCAAGATTCGCGGCGGCGAGTACCGGTTCAGTGTGGGAACCGCCGGTAGCGCCACGCTCGTGTTTCAGACCGTTCTGCCGGCTCTCATGCGGGCGTCCGGGCCGAGCCGCATCGTGATTGAAGGAGGCACCCACAATACTGCGGCGCCTCCCTTCGATTTTCTTTCCCGAACGTTTCTGCCTTTGCTCGAGCGAATGGGGCCGAAGGTCCTGCTGCAGTTCGAGCGCTATGGTTTCTACCCGGCGGGCGGCGGCCGGTTCTGCGCCGAGATCCAGCCGGCGAAGGCGCTCAATGGACTGCATATCGGTGAGCGTGGCGAGGTTGTCTCGCGCCGGGCGATCGCCGTCGTTGCAAATCTCCCCCGGCACATCGCGCAGCGGGAAGTCGAAACCGCGGGAAAAATGCTGAACTGGGGACCCGAATCCTTCTCTGTTGAGGAGACACGCAACTCGGCCGGCCCGGGAAATATTGTGATGGTCGAAATCAGCTCTGCTGAGGTCACGGAGATTTTTTCGGCATTTGGACGGGTTGGATTGAGCGCCGAGAAAGTGGCATCGATTGCCGCGCGAGATGCGCGCGCATACCTCGTCTCCCGTGCCGCCGCAGGGGAGCATCTGACCGATCAGTTGCTGCTCCCTCTTGCGCTGGCCGGAACAGGATCGTTCACCGCCGAGAAGATCAGCATGCACGCGCGGACCAACATGACGGTCATTTCAGAGTTTCTGCCGGTGCGGTTTGAGACTCGCGAGGAGGATGGTTTCACGAGAGTGCAAGTCGTGGAATAGACGCGCTCGTTCAAGTTGACACCCTGCCGCCAACCCAGTAGAATCTCTACATCTATAGATGGCCGCTAAAGATCGCTACCAGAATCGCATCGAGCTCCTCCAAGGCACTCTCGACATGCTTATCCTGCAGACCCTCCAATGGGGCTCGCAGCATGGCTACGGCATCAGCCAGGCGATCCGAGCCAACTCCGGCGATGTCCTGCAGGTCGATACCGGCTCCCTCTATCCCGCCCTTCATCGCCTCGAAAAGCAGAAATGGATCAAATCTGAGTGGAAGCTCTCGGAAAACAACCAGCGCGCCAAGTTCTACCGCCTGACGCCATCCGGCAAGCGCCAACTATCGTCCGAGCAAAGCCGATGGACCCAGCTCGTCAACGCCATCGCCGGCATCATGAAACCGGCCCGCGATTAGCAGCACGATTGAAATACGGTTCCAAATCCTTCATTTCCTGATATCCTAAAACTGATGAGCTTGCTATCACCCCGATTGCAATTAAAGCTCGCGCAGAAGCAGATCCTTACCCCCAGTCTTCTCCAGATGGTTACAGTACTCCAGCTCAACCGGCTGGAATTAAAGGAGATGATTAACCAGGAGATTGTCGAGAATCCGGTATTGGAGGAGTCGACCGAGGATTCGGGTGAAGAAATCACTCCTGAAGAGCTGATGCCGCTTCTCGAGGGCGAGCGGGTGCTGGACCCACAGGATCACATCCTCGAAGCCGCCATGGTGGACTCGTCACGATCCGAAGGCGCCCCAGGAGACATTTCGGATTTATACGCCGAAACACCAGCTGTCGGTACTGCGACCGATCTCGCCGTCGCCGATTCGGTGTCGAGCGAAGTGGTCGAGCCTCCCGCTCCCGCCGATCCCTTCGATGAGATCGATTTCGGCTCCTTCTTCGATGATTACCTCGACCCCGGCTACAAGAGTCCCACCGCCGAGGCCATCGAGAAGCCGTCCTTTGAGACATTTCTCTCCTCGCCGGTCACCCTCTACGACCATCTCCGCTCCCAGCTCAGTATCACAGTCCTGCCGGAACGGATTCGAGACGTCGCCGATATCATCATCGGCAACCTGGACGAAGATGGATACCTGACCGCGGCGCTTGACGAAATCGCCGAGTCCGAGGGCTGCACGATGGCCGAGCTCGAGGAGGCGCTGGTCGCCGTGCAGGGCCTCGATCCGGCCGGAGTCGGCGCCCGCAATCTTCGCGAGTGCATGCTGCTGCAACTGGAAAGCCGCAACGGGCGCGGCGGCCTCGCCTACAAAATCGTCTCCGACCATCTGAAGCTGGTGGAAACACGCGACTATCGCGAGTTGAGCAAGGTCCTCGGCCGCCCCGCCGAGCACGTCGAGATCGCCATCGCCGCGATTCGCCGGCTAAATCCTCGACCCGGTTTGCGCTATTCCGGCGCCGGCGCCCGCGTCATCGAACCCGATGTCTACATTTCCAAGGACGGCGACGAATACGTCATCCAGATGAACGACGAAGACGTCCCGCAGCTCCGTCTCAATGCGAACTACCGCCGCATGCTCGAGCGCGACAACGGAGCGAGCAAGGAGGTCCGCAATTACGTCAAGGAGCGTTACACCTCCGCGATTCAGTTGATGAAGAACATCGAGCAGCGCAAGCAGACCATTCTCAAGGTCTGCCAGTGCATCGTCCAGCGCCAAGGCGACTTTCTCACCTATGGGATCGATCAACTCAAGCCCATGATGATCAAAGAAGTGGCCGAAGAGGTCGGCGTCCACCCGTCCACCGTGAGCCGTGCCGTCGCCAGCAAGTATGCCCACACTCCGCAGGGCGTCTTCGAGCTGCGATACTTCTTCTCCGAAGCCGTCCAAGGCCCCTCCGGAGGCGCGATGCCTCTGCTTATCCTGAAGCGAAAGGTCAAGAAAATGATCGACGAGGAAGATCGTTCTCGCCCGCTCACCGACGATCAGATTACCGCGCTGCTGCAATCGCAGGGGATCGACGTGACCCGTCGTACGGTCGCGAAGTACCGCGAGGATATGAAAATTCCCTCTACGCACCAGAGAAGGACACGGAAATAAAAGCGCGGGGACGCTCTGCATTTCGCCCGTTGGAGGAATCATGAGAGTCACTTTCACAGGCAGACAAGTCGAGCTGGCGCCGGCGCAGCTTAAAAAGATCGAAGCCCGAGCCGGTAAATTGGGCAAATTCCTGGACGGCAAAGAGGAACGGGAAGCGCACGTCACCCTGGGCCTCGAGCGCGGCCGCCACACCGCCGAGATCACGGTCAACTATTTTGACCACCCTCTGGTCGGGGCTGCGGCGAACACGGACATGTTTACCGCCATTCACGGCGCCATTGAAAAGCTGGAAAAGCAGGCCATCAAAGTGCGGACCAAGTGGCGCGATAACAAGCGGACACCGCGCCAGCAGGTTGCCGAGCCAGCCGCGCTCGACAGCTCTCCGTCCCCTCAGAATGGCGCAAAACGCGTTTTTCGCGTCAGTAATCAGCGTCGCAAACCCATAACCCTGGATGAAGCTATTCTGGAAATGGAGAAAGATCGCGATTACCTGGTCTACCGCAACGCCGAGGACGACCGGTTATCCGTGCTGATGCGCCGCCGCGACGGACATTTCGATCTGATTGAGTGCTGATGGCCAAGCGCGCGACGCGCTCGCAGGCCGAGCTTGTCATCATCACCGGTATGAGCGGATCCGGAAAAGGATCCGTTATCCGGGCGCTTGAGGATCTCGGATACTATTCCGTCGATAACCTGCCGATTCAACTAATCCCCAAATTTGCTGAATTGACTCGTGACTCGCCCACGGTCCGTTGCGCTGCGTTGGTGGTGGACATTCGGGAGGGCGAAACTCTCAAGCGCTTTCCCGCCATGTACGCCAGCATCCGACGCTCGATACCGACCAGGCTGCTGTTCCTCGAAGCCAACGACGCCACGCTCGTAAGGCGCTTCAGCGAGACCCGCCGTCCTCATCCGCTAGGGACCGATCGATCTGTGCATCGGAGCATCCAGTCAGAGCGCAAGAAGCTCGCCCCCATCCGCGCCCTTGCCGATGTCATTATCGACACCTCGAAGTTCAACGTGCACGATCTGCGGGAAACCATCATCGAAAAGTTTCGCGGCAAGCGCGAGGAATCCAAGATTGTGGTCTATGTAACCAGCTTCGGCTACCGGCACGGCGTCCCCGCCGACAGCGACCTGGTATTCGACGTCCGCTTCCTGCCGAATCCCAACTACATCCCGGCCTTCAAGAAGCTCTCCGGCAGAAATCCGAAGGTGGCGAAATATATCCGCTCCTTTCCGCAGACAGTCGAATTCATTCAACGCATCTCCGATCTTCTGATCTACTTACTGCCCCACTATATCCGCGAAGGCAAGAGCTATCTGACAATCGGCTTCGGATGCACCGGTGGCCACCACCGCTCGGTCATGATCGCCGAGCAGATCCGCAAGAATCTCGCCGACGCCGGCTATCGCATCAAGGTCAACCACCGCGATCTATCAAAGCCCGTGTGAGGCAGTGCAGCCATTCGAAGAATGGCTATTTACGACACACGACTCTCGGCGCCACCATACTGAAATGGCCCTCAAGATTACCCAAGTCGATTCCTTCACAGCTACCCCGTTCGCCGGCAACCCCGCCGCCGTGTGCCTCCTCCCGGCGGCCCGTGAAGCGGCCTGGATGCAGGCCGTAGCCCGTGAGATGAACCTCTCCGAGACCGCCTTCCTGGTTCGGCGGCCAGACGGCTTCGATTTGCGCTGGTTCACTCCTGCCATAGAGGTGGATCTATGCGGCCACGCTACCCTCGCCAGCGCCCATGCCCTGTGGGAAGAAGGAAAACTTCCGCTGGACCAGCAGGCCCGCTTCCACACCCGCAGTGGACTCCTCACAGCGGATCGCGCCGGAGACTGGATCGAAATGGATTTTCCCGCCAAGTTGGAAGCCGCGGTCCCTGCCCCTGAGGGCCTAATTGAGGCTCTCGGCGTCACGCCCAAATATATCGGCAAGAACGCATTCGACTACATCGTCGAGCTCGACTCCGAGGAAATGCTGCGGTCCTTGAAACCCAATTTCTCGATGCTTCAGAAACTCCCCGTTCGCGGCGTGATCGTCACCAGCCGTGCCAAGGACTACGACTTCATCTCCCGCTTTTTCGCCCCAGGTTCCGGTGTTGACGAAGACCCGGTCACGGGCTCCGCGCACTGTTGCCTGGGACCATTCTGGGGTCCCCGCCTGAACAAAACCGAGTTCGTCGCTTATCAGGCGTCCTCCCGAGGAGGCGTCGTTCGCGTCAGATTAGATGGAACCCGAGTCAAGCTTGCCGGCCAGGCCGTCACCGTACTGCGCTGCGAACTCTTGGTGTAAGCTCAAGCCCCAGAATTCATCACCTTCGTCACCTGTTTCATTTTTGTGGAACAAGCTTTTAGAGGCTGCTGAAAAAGTCAATAGCTAAAGCTCGTTCCACAACGACAAATCAAGGAGTCGAAATCACTGTGGAACAAGCTTTAGCTTGTTCGCTAAGGCGTATGCGGGTCGTACGCCCAGTGGAACTCCAGCTCGTACGCCATGGACCTCGATAGTCCGTCGAGATCCGGAAACAGGGAAGCGTGCGTTATATTCATGCGGTACAGCTCTCGCAAGCCACGATCGCGAATCTTGTCGCTTGGCAGGATAAATTTAACCAGCGTGCTCTTCGGATCGGGGTACGCGCTCAGGATCTGATCCATGGACTGCGTCAGTATCCCCGGAATCGCAAACGTGCCCGACTGCGCGATCAGCCGCCGGTTCATCCGCTGCGGCTCCCCCACCCAGACGAACGGAATCTGCTCCTTCAGAAAATATCGCCGGAACTCCTCCTTCCGTGTCGGGTCCACAGCCGACTGAAATAGAGGGCGCTGCCGCTCCACCGCTTCCGGTCTGCTGATCTGCGCCGGATTGAACGCCCACACTGCCGCGTCGCCCGTCGCGCGGTATAGCGCGAAGAACGCCGCGACATAAGGCGACCATGTGAAGTCGAGCAGCCGCGTGGGCGCCCCGTGATGCTGCATCAACGCCATCCACTCGAAATCGTCGTCGACCGCCGGAGCGTCGTCGAGGAAATGATGCGCCTTGCGTTTGAAGATCCTCAGGATGCGCTCTTCCTGCTCCGCCCACACTTTTGGATCGATCCGAAAGGAGATGAGGTAGCGCGACAAAGCGCTGAGCAACGGCCGATCCTCGTCGCGCGCGCCGCGAAACGCCCAGTCCGAATACGGCGAATCGGTGATCACCTCCAGGAACTCGCCCCACGACTTGAGGCGCCTCACTTCGTACCCGTCCGGGTCAGGCTTCGTCTTTCTTGGCATCTTTCGCTTTCCGGATCTCTTCCAGCCGCTCGGCGATGCGCTTCTCCAAGCCGCGATTGGTCGGCTCATAGTAGCGCCGCCCGGCGAGCGACGGAGGCAGGCACTCCATTCCGGGAACCGCGTCCTCGAAGTTATGCGCGTGCTCGTAGCCTGCGCCGTATCCCCACTGCTTCATCGTCCGCGTCGGCGCGTTGCGCAGATGCAGTGGAACGGGCTCGGCCATGCTGTTCTGGACGTCATCCTTCAGCGCGCTCATAGCCCGATACGCCGCATCGGACTTCGGCGCGATCGCCAGATAAATGGCCGCCTGCCCCAGCGCCAGGTCGCCCTCCGGAATTCCGAGAAAATGCACCGCCTGCATCGCCGCGATCGATTGCTCGAGCGCCCGCGGGTCCGCCATGCTGATGTCCTCGATCGCCATCCGCACCAGCCGCCGCGCAATGTACATGCGGTCCTCGCCCGCTTCGAGCATCCGGGAAAGCCAGTACAGCGCCGCATCCACGTCGCTCGATCGCACCGACTTGTGCAGCGCCGAGATCAGGTTGTAGTGCTCCTCACCCGCTTTGTCGTACAACAGCACCTTTCGCTGCAGTGAGTCTTCAATTGCCTGAGCCGTCAACCCGCCATCGCCCGACGCCGCTGCCGCCGCTTCCAGCGTGTTGTAAGCCGCCCGACCGTCACCATTGGCATGAATCGCGATTTGTTCCAACAGTTCGTCCGGGGCCTGGATCCGCAGCTCCGCGAGTCCTCGTTTGAGCAGAGTGACGATCTCGGGCACCGTCAGCAGCCGCAGCGCATACACCTTGGAACGAGATAACAGCGCCGCGATTACTTCGAACGACGGATTCTCGGTAGTCGCGCCGATCAGGATGATGTCACCGCGCTCGACGTACGGCAGGAACGCATCCTGCTGCGCCTTGTTGAAGCGATGGATCTCGTCGATGAACACGATCGTGCGACGCCCCAGCCGACGGAACTTTTCGGCGTCAGCCATAACGGCCTTGATCTCTTTGATCCCGCTCAATACAGCGCTAAAGGGAATGAACTCGCACTTGGTCAGCCCCGCGATCAGCCTCGCCAGTGTGGTCTTGCCGACCCCGGGCGGGCCCCAGAGAATGATCGAGCCGAGTGTGTCGGTCTCGATCTGCCGTCTCAGCGGCTTTCCCTGTCCGAGAATATGTTCCTGGCCGACATAGTCCTCCAGCCGTTCCGGACGCAGCCGGTCGGCCAGCGGCCGCTTCGCGTCACCTGCATCGGGATGGGGAGAGAAATCGAACAGACTCACGATCGCGACCGTTGGTGTTGCGCCTCATATAGTAGGATGCCCGCCGCGAGCGCCGCGTTCAAAGATTCTACGCCCACGGTCGGGATTGAGATGCCGGCCGCGCCGCGTCGCCAAAACTCGCTGACTCCCTTTCCCTCACTGCCGATCACCAGAGCGCACCTGCGCCGCAGATCTACGTCCGCCACTGGCTTGGCGCCCGTGGGCATGGCGACATAAACGGCCGTGTCCCGCAGAGCGTCTCGCACAATCTGTGGATCGGCTCCATGAACGAATGGGACACGAAACAGCGACCCCGCCGAAGCTCGCAGTGTCTTTGGATTGAACGGGCTCGCCGTGCCCTTCATGAACAGGACACCCGTCGCGCCGAACGCCTCGGCCGCCCGCACGATAGCCCCCGCATTGCCCGGATCTTGAACGCCATCCAGGATGACCGCCAGAGTCTGTTCGCCGAGCGCCCGCTCCAGATCCCACGCGGGCGGTTCGATCAGCGCTATTACGGTATCCGACAGCTTCGCAAACACCGCCGTCTCGACGATTGCAACTCGAATCCCCGCCGGCGCGCGCACACGATCCCGGACCGACTCAGCCACCAGGATCACCTTGACATCGAGGCCGCTACGCAGCGCCTCTTCGAGCAGATGGAACGTCTCGGCGACCATGTAGCCCTGGTCGGTCAGGCCTCCGCGAGCAATGGCGCGCCGAACGTCCTTGAGCAGCGGATTCGCCGGACTGGTGAGCGTTTCGGTTCGTCCCATGCGACAACAATGTGCCAGAATCAGAATACCGCAGATGCGCAGCGTGCTCTCGAAAGCGTTAGTGACCAGTGCACTTGCGCTTATCGGCTACATCGTCTATGTTTCGATCCAGATTGGCCGGCAATCGACCGTCGACGAAGCGCGTCCGGCCGATGTCATCCTGGTGCTCGGCGCCGCCGAGTATCGTGGACGCCCATCGCCGGTCCTCAAAGCCCGCCTCGACCATGCCCTCGACCTGTTCCACAAGAAGATGGCCCCGACTCTGCTCACTACGGGAGGCGCGGGCGGCGACCCGGATTACACTGAAGGCGGCGTCGGCCGTTCCTATCTGATCGCTAACAACGTGCCGTCGGAGGCAATCATAGTGGAGCCGGAAGGCGAGACCACCGCTCACTCCATCGCCGCCGCCGGAGAAATCATGCAGCGCATGGCCCTGAAATCCTGCATCCTGGTCAGCGACGGCTATCACATCTATCGCGCCAAAAAAATGCTCGAATTCCGCGGAATTAAGGTTTACGGCTCTCCTCGCCAATCGAATGCACGCGAAGAGCCCGCCCAATGGTGGCAATATGTGCGCCAGGCAGTCGGATACCTGCTTTGGGCCATGGGCCTTTCCGGCTGACATTTCGTTCCCATTGCACGGTAGTTTCGAACGATATATAGTCTGTTTCATGTTTGCGGCGCCTTCACCCTGCGCGAACGCGACCTATTACGATATCGGCCTCGGAGTTTGGCAGGGAACGTTTGACTTTACTGTTACGGAGTGGAAACAACTCTGGTCGTCTGACATCGGAATAAAGAATAAATTTCTGGTAGTAGCGATGTTCCTGGTAACCCGCGTTTTGGGGAAGGGTCGAATTTGGTCGCGTCTCACACAACTTCCCGACCTCGACGGCGCGTCAGTGGTTGGCAATGAAGTCCGCATAACTAAATTCGGGATCACGTTGTATGTCCTCAACGAGCGGTACCTGCTCCACGGTGATTGCCGGCAAGTGACGGTGCAATCTCGCGAACGTTTTGGTCCTGTGCCGTTCCTGTTCAATGTCTCCAAAGAACATCCCGCCGAAATACTGGATCACGGCCGGCGAGCGATCTATTACATTCCGCTTCTAGGGGCGGACTGGATTGGCGACTACCGGGTAAGTGATAACCGCAATCAAATCCGATCCGTGCTCTCATGCCAGTGGGGTGAGGCCGTGGAGGCTATTGAGCGTGTCACCTAGTCTGCCAAAGTCGCGCGAGCAAGCCGCAGCCAAAGTCCGGGGACTGGCGCTCCGGCTCGCTCCTTACCATCGCAAATATGAAGAGGCGCGTGACACTCGCGCCGTTTTCGCCTTCGTGTACCTCAACATCACTCTTGACCTGGCCAGCCAACTCGAGAACCCCCAATCGACGTTTGGCGATCCCGAATGGGTCGCTGAGCTCGCGCACGCGTTTGGAAACCGCTTCGCACTCGCAATGGACGCTCTCGACGAGTGGCTGCTGCGTCACCCCGCCGAGAAGCCGACGCCGGAATCTCTGTATGGTTCGGTACCCCGTCCCTGGGCCGACGTCTATCTTGCGATATCCGGCAAGCAGTCCTATGTTTTCGAAGACCTTGTGTTCTCCATGATGGCGCACATCAGTTACGATCTGCCTCATGCGCTCCTCAATGTCGCTCACGATCCGGAGCGCCTCGCTGACTATCACCGCATGAACAGCACGTTAGCGACTCAAACCGATCTGATTCAGGACACCGTCGCGGATCGGTATGAGCATTTCCTGTTCTTCCTGGACAAGTTGGTGGGATCCTTTGATGAGTTCCTTACGAACTATGGAATTCGAGCCGCCCGTAGTGTCGCCTACTACAATGCCCTGCGGCTGTCCGCAGCAACCGCGCGCGCCGAGGCGACAGCTTCAATAGAGCGCAGCACGCACTTGTTTATTCAATCGGTCCGCGCGCCGGAGGAGTGGTGGCTGCGTCTGGCAATTCGAATCGGCCGGTTCTTGATTCCCCGCCGGCGACGCTGGCCGAAGCCAACCGAAGAGTCCACTAACGGCAATTATCGCGAGGCAGGCGCCGGCGGATCGCGCTAAAAAATAGCTGCCGCCCGTGTTATGTTCTAGGGGTATCAATCAATATGGCGAATCCGAAATACGCAGCCAGTGACAAGCCTGTCCCCGTCGCCGAACTCGTTGCGACGCTTGGCGACGGCACAAAGGTCAAACGCCGCATCCCTCGTATGCGGGCCTGCAATGAGAAGGACGACAAGGGCAAGCTCTGCGCCGGCCACCTCAAGCGTTGGTTCTTCTTCGGTGACGAGGTGAAGGCGAAGTGGGGCGCTGACGCTGAAGTTTATCGCTGCGAGCACTGCAAGACGCTGTATCTGCCAAATCCCGAGGAAGCTCCTCGCACCGGAACATTGAGCTATTAGTGCGCCTGGTGATTCAGCGCGTCCGTGAGGCGCGCGTGGAAGTGGACGGGAGTGCTGCTGGATCCATCGCCGCCGGCTTGCTTGTTCTAATTGCCGTAGCCAAGAACGACACACAGACCGACGCCGATTACCTGGTGGATAAACTGCTCGGGCTGCGCATCTTTCCCGACGACGCAGGCAAGATGAATCGCAGTGTCGTCGAAATGCGGGGCGGCCTGCTGGTGGTCTCAAACTTCACTCTGTATGGCGATTGCAGTAAAGGCAGGAGGCCCGGATTCGACCAAGCCGCCGCGCCGGAGCTGGCTCGCGCGCTTTACGAATACTTCGTCGAGAAGCTGCGCACCCGCGAGGTACCAGTCGAAACGGGAATCTTTCAGGCGTCCATGTCGGTCCACCTCGTCAACGACGGACCGGTCACTCTGATTTGCGATTCACGGAGCAACTGACGTCAGCTTCGCAAGCGCTGTCTTGGGAAGCTTGGCTGCGATGCTGACCTGCATGCCGACCAAGTCGACAACATCGTACTTGACCGCGAACCCCATCACCATCGCCGCTTCTGATGGATTTAGTTTGTAGTCGCGGTCGAGCCAGCGCATCATGCCGCTCGTGGCCATTTGCAGCGCTTCAGGTAGCGATCCGCCAATTCCGATACTGATTCGATACTCAGAGTTTTCGGCGAGCGGATGGCC
>Ga0075421_100008711_pt1 | contig 12482 bp, 11 predicted proteins | sample SoiMetdeltSBSDD5_FD_75292 | JGI IMG/M metagenome (GOLD analysis project Ga0075421, IMG submission 75292) | Bulk soil microbial communities from a Populus tree surrounding site in Tennessee, USA - Soil MetaG P. deltoides SBSDD5 | ecosystem: Environmental > Terrestrial > Soil > Tree plantation... | reverse complement strand
GATCCGAACGCGCGAGGGTCGATCCAGCGTGACGCCGGTCTCGAGCTCGAGTGTCGCCTTGGCGCCGTCGATATGGAGCGCCCACCGGAACGGCACGTGGCTGGCGTCCGGTCCCTCGAACAGGTTCTCGGGTGCCGCGGAAACCGGCTGCGGATAGTGCGCGACCTGCTCGCGCAGCTCGAAGACCTGCTTCTCCAGCTTCTTGACGTAGCGCTCGCGCTCGCGCGAGCGATCCATTAGGGCGTCGGCCGCGCCTTGGGCGCGGTCGGCATCGCGTTTGAGCTTCACGACGTCGCTCACCGCCCATTCGAACTGCTTGATGACGCTCTGGACGCGGATATCCGCCTCCTCGGACAGCGAGGTCAGCTCCCTGACGTGGGCTGCGCCACGCATGCGGCGAGCGGCCTGGAAGCTGACCCACGCGCACGCCATACCCGCGAGGAGTCCGCTCACCGCGCCTACGCCGAACCAGCGTTCCGGACCTGCGCCCATGAGGGCGATGACCACCGCGGCGGTCACGACGACCGCCCAAGGAAGCAGGTCGTTGCGCTGTTTGACGGGGCTCGCGGGCTCGTCGCTCTTGGGGTGCGGTGCGTTGCAGAGGGAGCACTCGTCCGATTTGACGGACGGACGTTCGGTGCGCAACGCGATCACGTTCATCCCAACACCCCGGATGAAATCTGGCGGTCGGGCCCCGTTCGTGCCATCACCCCGGTGGGGGAGCGCCTTTTGGCTGGGCGTCGCTGATAGGTGTGTGACACTTTTCCTGTGACGGCGACGGCCTCCCCCGAGCGCACCCGCCTCAGCCACTCGCTGGTGCTCCTGCTGCCCGCGGTGCTCTTTGGCCTGCTGGTCAGCGTCCAGTGGCGGACCCAGTCGGAGCGCAACGAGCTCACGGTCCGCTACAACACGCCGCTTCTCGACGCCGCCAAGACGCTCCAGACCGAGCAGGACAGGCTGAAGCTTCAGCTGGCCGGTCTTCGCGCGGAGCTGGACCAGATCCAGGCCAGCGCGTCCACCCAGAGCGACGCCGCCCGGGAATTGCAGGCGCGCATCGACGAGCTGAAGACCGTCGCGGGGCTGAACGAGCGCACCGGTGACGGCGTGATCGTCTTCCTGGACGACGCGCGCGGCGCATCGGCGGCCAAGGACATCGAGAAGTCCATCTGTCACAACACCGACCTCACCGACATCGTGAATCAGGCCTGGCGCGGCGGTGCCACAGCCATCTCGATCAACGACGAACGAATCGTCGGTTCCTCGAGCATCTACTGCGTCGGCTCCACGATCATGGTGAATGGCACGCTCATGTCGCCGCCCTTCTCGGTCCTCGTCATCGGACCGCAGAACGAGCTCCTCGCCACGTACGACGATCCGTCGCAGCTCCGAGATATCAAGCAGCGCCGCGACGTCTACGGTCTGGGCTTCCGTGTGAGCCGCGCGACGAACCTGCACGTACCCCCGTACCGCGGCGCGCTCAACGTCCGGTACGCGACACCACGATGAAGTCCAACGCCGGAGTCATCGCCGTCACGATCGTCGCGCTCTTCCTCGGAGTGCTGGCGGTCACGCAGATCCAGGCGCAGGAGGTCTACTCGCGCAGCCTTCAGCTCGAGACACCCGCGTCGCTCACGACGCTCATTGCCAATCTGTCCGAGCGCAACAACGCGATCTTGGAAGAGAGCCTCGACCTGCGCCACCGCACCGAGACCGCGCGCGAGGCGATCGCGAGCGGGAAGGGTTCGCTCACCGAAGGCGAGCGGCAGCTCAGCCAGCTCCGCGTGTTCGCGGGCATGAGCGCGGTGAGCGGCGCCGGGATCACGGTGCGCGTCGAAGGGGGCTTCGACGAGCGTGCGCTGTCGGACCTGGTGAACGAGCTGCGGAATGCGGGGGCGGAGGCCATCGCGGTCAACAGCGCTAGGGTCGGACCGAGAAGCTGGTTCGGCGCGACCGCCGATCGCGGGCTCACCGTTGACTCGGTCGCCGTTCGTGGTCCGTGGCACGTGCGAGCGATCGGCTCGCCTGAGGTCATGTACATCGCGATGACGCGGACCGGCGGCATCATCGGCCAGTTCGAGCTCATCTATAAGGGCACCCGGTTCGACGTGAGCAGAGAGGCTGCGCTCGAAGTGCCGGCCCTAGCGAAACCGCTTCGATGATCGGGCGGCCATGCTGCCCCGATCTGCTTGGCGCGTGGCTTCGCCCGCGCCGCAGCCGTCGCTAGACTCGCGCGAATGACCGAAACGCGCATCGTGCCCGTGAAGACGAAGGGACCGCTACCGCTCTACCTTGACGACGTCGTGACGCTACGAAAGCCGCATCCCTGCGGCGGCGCCACGTGGCGCATCGTTCGGTTAGGCGCGGACATCGGCGTGCGCTGCACGACCTGCGAGCACCGTGTACTCGTGCCGCGCTCGTCGCTCGAGCGCGACATCAAGCACTTCGTCTCGCGCGGGCCACAGGCCCCGACGGACTAAGCCCGACAGTTGGCCGAGGTCCAGGAGGCCGTTCAGGTCGGCCTCCTCAAGAATCGTGCGTTCCTCGCCGTGTGGGCGGCCCAGGTCCTGTCGCAGACGGCCGCGAACGCGGTCACCTCGGCGCTCATCATCCTCGTCGCCGAGATCACCCACTCGAACACGTCCTCGTCCTTCCTCATCCTCCTCGCGGTCATCCCGGCGGTGCTGTTCGGGATCGGCGCGGGCGTGCTCGTGGACCGCACCGACCGGCGCTTCGTCCTCGTCATCACGAACGCACTGCGTGGTGTCGCCGTGCTCCCACTGCTCTTCGTCGGCGAAGACCTCACGACGATCTACATCGTGAACTTCCTCGTCGCGGCGGTGACCATCTTCTTCGTCCCCGCGGAGTCCGCGACGATCCCTGGGATCGTCCGCAAGCGCGATCTTCTGGTCGCGAACTCGTTGTTCACGTTCACCTTCAACGGATCGTTCCTGCTGGGCTTCATCATCCTCGCGCCGATCGCCGTGAGCCTGTATGGATTCGAGTTCCTCTGGAGCGTCATCGCCGCGATGTTCGGGATCTCGTCGCTGCTTTGCGCGACCCTTCCGCCGTCGCCGCCGCCGCAGAAGGCCGCGCACCTCATCACCGCGGAGCTGGCGGCGCGCGCGGTCACCGAGACGCGCCAGGGGATCTCAGAGGCCTTCCACTATCTGCGGGCGACGCCGTTGCTGACCTGGTCGATGGTCTACATCGCGCTCACGTACACGCTGATCGCCGTTGCCGGCGCGCTCGCGCCCGGGTTCGTACGGGAGGTCCTGAAGCTGAACGAGCGCAACGTGGTCGTCCTCGTCGCACCAGCAGGCGTGGGCGTCGTGCTCGGGCTCGGGCTGATCAACGCGATCGGCAACCGGATGACCCGCGCGAACGCCGTCGGGACGGGCCTCATGGTCGTGGGTATCGCGCTGCTCCTCCTCGCCGGAGCCCGGCCGTTCTCTGACGTGTTCGCATCTCGTCTCGGCGGCGTGCTCGGCGAGACGCTTCCGTTCTTCGTCGGCCTGGTCAGCATCACAGCGTTCTTCTTCGGCGTCGCGTACGCGTTCATCACCGTGCCGGCCATGACGCTCTTGCAGGAGCATCTACGCGACGACATCCGCGGCCGCGTCTTCGGCGTGCTCAACGTCCTGGTCTCGATCTTCAGCTTCCTGCCGCTCATCTTTGTCGGGCCCATCGCCGACGTATGGGGCGTGGCACCGGTGTTCGTGCTCGCGGCTGTCGTCGTCTTCGCCGTGTGGTTCGGAGGTCGCAAGCAGCGGCTAAACTCGACTCCTTAGTGACCTCCCCGCGCGCCACGTTCCTCCACTACCTCGGACAGCACAAGCTCCGCGTCACCCTCGGGGTCGTCGTCGTGGGTCTGTCCGCGTTCGCCGCGGTCCTGGGGCCGCTGCTCATCGGTCGGATCGTCGATGCGCTGACACAGGGTGCCGAGCTGGAGACGGTGCTGCGCCTCGCCGCGCTCATGGTCGCCCTGGCCGCGGTCGAAAGCGCGCTGCGTGGCGCCGGCCGGTGGCGGATCCTCGATGCATCACGCCGCATCGAGTACCAGATGCGCAACGACCTCCTCGCACACCTTCAGACGCAGCACCTTGCGTACTTCCAGCACCAGCGCATCGGCGACCTGATGGCTCGCCTCACCAACGACCTGCAGGCCGTCCGTCAGATGGTCGGCTTCGGGATCCTGATGCTGACCAACACGCTGCTGACGCTCACCTTCACGTTCGTGTCGATGTTCGGCGTCGACACCAAGCTCGCCCTCATCGCGCTCATCCTCACGCCCATCTCGTCCTACACCTTTTGGGTCGTCGGTCGGCGGGTGAACAGGCACTTCGAGCAGCTGCAGTCGCAGTTCGGCGACCTCTCGGCGAAAGCGCAGGAGAACTTCTCGGGGATCCGCGTGGTGAAGGCCTTCTCCCAGGAGGAGCCCGAGATCGTCTCGTTCGCCGCCGTGAATCGCATCTACCTCGACAAGGCCGTGGCGCTGGCGAAGTGGAACGGCCTGCTGTGGCCGCTCATGGGTTTCGTCCTCGGCGGGGCGGTGCTCGCCATCCTGTATGTCGGCGGCCAGGACGCGATCGACGGCCGTCTCACGATCGGGCAGCTGGTGCAGTTCCTCGCGTACCTTCAGCTCATCTCCTGGCCGATGATCGCGCTCGGCGAGGTGGTCAACCTCGTCCAGCAGGGCTGGGCATCCCTGGGCCGGCTGCAGTCGGTGTACAACGCGCGCGCCGCCATCGCCGACCACATCGACGTCGTGGACACGCCGATCAAGGGTGCCGTCGAGATGCGCGGCGTGTCGTTCGCCTACGGACAGACGATCGTGCTGCGCGACATCTCGTTCTCCGTGCCTGCCGGCGGCTCGCTCGCGATCGTGGGCCCGACGGGCTCGGGCAAGAGCACGCTGGTCAACCTCATACCGCGGCTCTTCGACGCCCAGCAGGGTCAGATCCTCATCGATGGGGTCGACGTGAGGCGCTACCGGCTGGCTGCGCTGCGACGCGCTGTAGGGTACGTTCCGCAGGAGACGTTCCTCTTCTCGGTCCCGCTGCGCCAGAACGTCGGATTCGGCGTGGATCGCGCGCTCACCACTTCGGAGCTCGAATGGGCGGGTGAGGTGTCGCAGCTCGGAAAGGACGTCGCGGATTTCCCGGCCGGCTACGACACGATGATCGGCGAGCGCGGCGTGACGCTCTCCGGTGGGCAGAAGCAGCGGACCGGCATCGCGCGCGCGGTGGCAAAGGACCCCCGGATCCTGATCCTCGACGACGCCCTGTCGGCCGTCGACACGTACACCGAGGCCGAGATCCTCAAACGCATGCGCGGCGTCATGCGCGAGCGAACGAGCATCGTCGTCGCTCATCGGATCTCCACGGTGAAGGACGCCGACGAGATCCTCGTCCTCCACGAAGGCCGCATCGCCGAGCGCGGCACACACCAGACGCTCCTGGAGCGCGGCGGCCTGTACGCGAGCATGTACCGCCGCCAGCTCCTCGAAGAGGAGCTCGAGGTGGACGAGGAGCAGCAGGAGCACGAGAAGCGCATTCGCGCGACCGCCGACGACAGCAGCCAGTTCCCGCGGCCGCGGCCCCGCATGGAAGGGCTCGGGCAGGACTAGGTGGCACACGGACACGGCGGCGGCGGCTTCGTCCACGAAGACGAGATCCTCGGAAAGGCGTACGACGCCCGACTGACGCGGCGCCTGGTCGGCTACCTCGCTCCGTACAAGGCGTGGGTGATCCTGGCGCTCGGCCTGCTTCTCGCGATGTCGCTCGCGCAGATCGCCCCGCCGATCATCGCGAAGTACATCGTCGACACGGCGATCATTCCAGCGGTCAACGGCGAGGTCGGGCGCGAGGAAGCGTTCACCCGTCTCGCCGTGCTCGGCGTGTTGTATCTCCTGGTCCTGACCGCGGCCGCGGTGCTTCGCTTCGCGCAAACGCTCCTCACCACCTGGGTCGGACAGCGCGCGATGTACGACCTGCGCTTGGAGCTGTTCCGTCACCTGCAGTTCCTGTCGCTCTCGTTCTTCGACCGCAATCCGGTCGGCCGGCTGATGACGCGCATCACCAACGACATCGACGCCCTGACCGAGATGGTCACCCGTGGCGTCGTCTCCATCTTCGGCGATGTGGCGATGCTGGTGCTCATCTCGATCGCGATGCTGCTGCTCGACTGGCGTCTCGCGCTCCTGACGTTCGTGTCGCTCCCGGTCCTGACCGCGATCACCGCGTACTTCCGCGGCATGATGCGCGACTCGTTCCGGTCCATCCGTATCCGTCTCGCGCGGGTCAATGTCTACCTGAACGAGACACTGTCGGGCATGGCGATCGTGCAGCTCTTCACCCGCGAGAAGCAGACGTTCGATCAGTTCGAGGTGCTCAATCGAGACCTGCTCACCGCCAACCAGGGTCAGGTACGGGCGATGAGCGTGTTCCAGCCGACCGTGAACTTCACGCGCGCCGCGACCTCAGCGGCGCTGTTCGTCGTCGGTGCGTATTGGATCCAGCAGAACTCGCTGAGCCTTGGCACGCTGGTCGCGTTCTGGCAGCTGCTGGAGCAGTTCTTCCGGCCGATCCTCGACCTGTCGGAGAAGTACAACATCATGCAGGCGGCGATGGCCTCGTCCGAGCGCGTGTTCACGCTGCTCGACACCAGGCCGACGATCGTCGATCCGCAGAGCCCGGTCGAGCTTCCGCACGTGCGTGGTGAGATACGTTTCGAGAACGTCTCGTTCGCGTACAACGAGGGCGACTGGGTGCTGCGCGACGTCGATCTCACGATCAGCGCCGGCGAGAGCGTCGCCATCGTCGGCGCGACCGGGGCGGGGAAGACCTCGATCATCAGCCTGATCTCGCGCTTCTACGACGTGCAGAAGGGCCGCATCCTGCTGGACGGCGTCGACCTGCGCGACATGCGGCAAGCGGATGTTCGTCGCCATGTCGGCGTCGTCCTCCAGGACCCGTTCATCTTCGCCGGCACGATCGCGTCGAACATCCGCCTGAACGAGTCGTCGATCAGTGAGGAGCAGGTGCGCGCGGCCGCGCGATTCGTCAATGCCGACAAGTTCATCGACCGGCTGCCGGACGGCTACGCGACCGTGGTGACCGAGCGAGGTTCGACGCTCTCGGTCGGTCAGAAGCAGCTGCTCGCGTTCGCGCGCGCGATCGCGTTCAACCCCGAGATCATGCTGGTGCTGGACGAGGCGACCTCGTCGGTGGACACGGAGACCGAGCACCTCATCCAGGACGCGCTCAAGAAGCTGATGCAGGGACGGACGTCGATCATCATCGCCCACCGTCTGTCGACGATCCAGAACGTCGACCGGATCATCGTGCTGCACAAGGGACGTGTGGTGGAGATGGGTACGCATCGCGATCTCTTGTCGCAGCGTGGCGTGTATCACCGCCTGTACGAGCTTCAATACCGCGCGCATGAGGCCGAGTCCTCAATGAAGACCGGGTAGGCGCGTCAGATCTACGCGAGCACTATCTCGATCACCACGCGGTGCATCCGGCGGAGGCGGCTCGATCGCCTTTCCGATGCGCCACATGAGCCCGAACTGGCGCGTCCAGAGCTCGTCGAATGCGGCCGCGATCGTCGCAGCCTCCGCTCCATCGAGGATGCGCGCGCGCCCTGAGACAGCCGGAGCGAGCAGCGCGCCGCGCTGCGTGCATGGTGCGACCTCGACGCGAGGCTCGCGGCGGATCCTCTTGACCTTGCCGGAACGCGCGTCCGTGAAGCAGAACACCTTGCCGTCGCGATGCAACGCGCCGAACGGCGTGGGCACTCCCACGCCGTTTCGTCGGAACGTGGTGAGGAGAACGTACCGCGCACTGGCCAGCGCCGGGCTCGCAGCGGGCACCTAGCGACCCTTCGCCTGAAGGCAGCGCCTCAGCGCGCGCTGATCCACGAACCTCTTCCAGTGGCCCATTCGACGGACAGGCGCGTACGGCGAGAAGCGGCTCGCTGCGTCGGCCTCGTCGCTCGGCGGGGACCCGAAGGCCCCCGCCGAGCCAAACTCAGACGGTGACGCGTCGTCCCTGCGTGTACCGATAGATCGCGAGAACGATGATCGCGCCGATGATCGAGCCGATCCACCCCGCGCTGGGCGGAGGTAGTGCGGCGTTGCCCTGGAACAGGAGCTGCCCGAGCCAGCCACCGACGAAAGAACCGACGATGCCTAGAACGATGGTCGGGATCCAACCCATTGAGTCGCTGCCGGGCATCAGGAACCGTGCGATCACGCCAACGATCGCGCCGAAGATGATCCAGGTGACGATTGCGGTGAGGTCCATTGTGTGGTCCTCCTTTCCGTGGTCTTCCGCCTGCTTGCTCGTCGCAGGAGTTGTGCCAAGTCAGTAAAGAGCGACTGGCACGCTAGCGCACTGGCGTCTGGAACGGGAACACCGTAAGGGTCGATGGGCCCGCGGCGTCGTCGCAGCGCGCCTTTCCATAGGCAGGGATCGGGCGACCTTCGAGGTCCACGAACGTGCCACCCAGGACGCCGCCCGCCTCCGGCAGCGTGACGCGGAAGCTCTCGGCCAAGATGTCGTCGCAGTAGTTGGACCACTGCAGCGGCACAGTGGCGCCGAACCCGACCAGTCCCGCCGCGTTGGGCTGGAACTCGGTCACCGGAACGACGACCCACACGGGAGTGGGGGCGCTGACGATGGCCAGCCGGAGGTCCAGCGGAGATCCATCTTTCGCGAGGAGTGCGAGCTCGGGGTTGCCACGCAGCGTGCAGGGCCCGGTGCCGCGGTTCGCGAAGAAGACGGCCCCGATGAACGAGTCCGCCGCCATCGTCCCCGCGGCGACCGCCCGCAGCTGTGAGGCGGGACACTTCGGAAGTGTGGCCGGGTCCGGCGTCGGCGTGACGGTCGCGACCGGCGTGCGGGTGACCGCCGCGGTCGAAGGCGCCGCGCTCCGCTCGCCGCTCGGCGTCGCCACGACACCGGCCGGCGCCGAGCAGCACGCGAGCATCATCACCAGGAGCAGCCGGGGCATTGTTCGACGTTAGCATCGCGCTCATGCCCCGCCTCGTTGTTGCGCTCGTGCTTGCGGCCGTCGTGGCGTGCTCCACGCCGGTCACGCCGACCCCGACCTCCAGCCTGCTGGCGGACGATCGGATCCAGCTGCTGCACACAGACGACATCCACGGGCACCTCGACGCCGACATCGTTCAGAGCGCGAACGCTAGCTCGACATTCCGCGCTGGCGGCATGGCGCAGCTGGCGGGCCAGGTCGCCGTGTACCGCGCGCGCGCTCCGCAGCGGACGCTCCTGGTCGACGCGGGCGACGCCTGGCAGGGAACATTCATCTCGAACGCGAACAAGGGCGAGGCGGTCACGAGAGCGATGAACCTGATGCGTTACGACGCTCTTGCGGTCGGGAACCACGAATTCGACTGGGGGCAGGACGTAGTCGCACAGCGCGCGAAGGAGGCGACGTTCCCGTTCCTCGCGGCGAATGTGATCGAAACGAAGACCGGAGCGGCGCCCTTTTATCTGAAGCCGTTCGTGGTGAAGGACCTTGGGATCGCGCGGGTCGGGATCATCGGCCTCACCAACCCAGGCTCGGCGACGATCGTCAAAGCGACGAGCGTGACAGGGCTCCAGTTCGGGACCGCCGCCGACTCGGTCCGCCCGCTGATCGCCGAGGTACAAAAGCAGGCCGACATCGTGGTCGTCGCCGCGCACATCGGTCTGGTCGATGCGGTGCAGCTCGCGCGTGACGTTCCCGGGATCGACGTGATCGTGGCAGCGCACGATCATCTGCCCATTCAGACGGCGCGCGTCGAAGGCCGCACCACCATCGTCAACGCCGGCGCCTACACCCAGTACCTCGGCCGGCTGGAGATCGTCGTCGACCGGAGCACGCGCAGGATGAAAGACGCCGTTCGCGGCGGTGTGCTGATCGCCATCGCCGCCAACGCGAGCGTCAAGCCCGACCCGGAGATCGCGAAGCTCGTCGACGAGCGACGCGCCGATGGTGAGAAGTACACATCGCGCAGCGTCGGCCGCACCACCGAGCCGCTGAGCAACATCCGCGAGGAGACGGCGTTCGGCAATCTCATCACCGACTCGTTCATCGAGTACGGGCGCCAGCAAGGTTGGAGGACGGACGTCGCCTTCTACAACATGGCCGGCGTCCGCGCGTCGTTCCCCGCGGGTCAGCTCACGTTCGGCCAGCTCTACGAGGCGCTGCCGTTCTCGAACACCGTGGTGAACGTGGATCTGACCGGCGAGAACCTTCGCGAGGTCATCGACCGGGCGGTGTGCGTCACGGGGCGCCTGCACATGGCCGGCGTCGTCGTGTCGTACCGATTTGACGCCGGCTTACCGAGCTGCGCGAGAAGCATCACGGTCGGCGGCACGCCGCTCGACCCCGCGCGGACCTATCACGTCGCGACCATCGACTACCTCCTGCTCGGCGGCGACGGCCACGCCACGTTCAAGAGAGGCACGAACGTGGTCTATGGCGACGTCGAGGTCGACGTCGTTGCCGCGTACATCACCGCTCACTCGCCGGTAAGCCCCAAGGTCGAGGGGCGGCTCGCATCGTCCCAGTAGGAATGACGACTCATTCCATTCGCCGCCATTCATACGTGCACCTCCTGCCGGAGGTGCTGTAGGCGCTGATGCCGGAGCCGATGACCGTCGCGATCGACGCCGCGCGCGCCGCGGGCAAACAGCTGCTCGAGAGCTTCGAGGGCGTGGCCACCGGCGTCGACGCGAAGTCGAGTCACACGGACCTCGTGTCCGATGCGGATCGCGAATCCGAGACCGTCATCGTGTCCGCGATCCGCTGGGCATTCCCCGAAGACGCGATCGTCGCCGAAGAGGGCTCCCTCGAGCCCGGGGGCTCGGGCCGCACGTGGTACATCGATCCGCTCGACGGGACCATCAACTACCTGTACGGAGTTCCGCACTGGGCGGTCGTGCTCTGCCTCGCGGACAAGGACGGCGCTCTGTCCGGGGTCGTGTACGACCCCGTGCGCGACGAGCTGTTCGGCGCCGAGCGAGGCGCCGGGGCGTGGGTCTCGCGGGCTGGCGGATCTGCGCGGCCACTGCGAACGACCGAGGCGCGCGAGCTCCGGAGTGCTCTCGTGGCGACGGGATTCGCCTACGTGGCAAAGGACCGTGTAGAGCAGGCGCGCATCCTCACGCGAGTCCTCGGCGAGGTCCGCGATCTCCGCCGCAACGGATCGGCCGCGCTCGATCTGTCATGGGTGGGAGCGGGGAGATTCGATGGGTACTTTGAATCGGTCGACCAGCCCTGGGACTGGATGGCCGGAGCGCTCATCGTCCGTGAGGCAGGTGGACGCGTCACCGAGCTGAAGCAGAAGCGCTCGGGTCATCCGCACATCGTCGCGAGCGCGCCGGACGTTCACGATCCGCTCGTCGCACTGCTCAGGCGGGCCGTGCAACCCGGCTAGAACTCTCTAGACTTGAGTCTGATGCCGGTTCAGGAAGAGCGTCCCGCCGAGCGGGCGGGAGTACCGATCGACTTCGAACAGGACGTGATCCAACGACGCCCGCAAACATCTCAGGCGGGCCTCGGTAGCGAAGAGTTCCCGACGCGGGAAGGCGTCCTCGCGGACGAGGACAACATCGTCTTCACCACCGTCAACAACCTCATCAATTGGGCGCGCTCGCGCAGCCCCTGGCCCCTCGGCTACGGACTGGCCTGCTGCGCCATCGAGATGATGGCCACCGCGGCGTCGCACCACGACCTTTCGCGCTTCGGCGCCGAGGTCTTCCGCTCCAGCCCGCGCCAGGCGGACGTGATGATCGTCGCCGGCACCGTGACCCACAAGATGGCGCCGCGTCTGCGCCGCCTGTACGAGCAGATGCCGGAGCCCAAGTGGGTCATCGCGATGGGGAACTGCGCGTCGTCGGGTGGCGAGTTCTGGGACAGCTACGCGACGCTCCAGGGCGTCGACACCGTCGTGCCCGTGGATGTCTACGTGCCGGGCTGCCCGCCGCGCCCCGAGGCGCTCACCGAGGGCGTGCTCCGACTCCGCGAAAAGATCGCGAAGGGCGGATAGCGCTGAGCACCACCGACACCGAGCTTCGCCAGATCCGCGAAGGAGCCGGCGTCGACCTTCCGGTCATCGAGGACGAGGGCCTCGAGACCGAGGAGCTGATCCTCAATTTGGGACCCCAGCATCCCTCGACACACGGGGTCCTCCGCCTGGTGCTGCGGCTTTCCGGCGAGAAGGTCATCGAGTGCATCCCGGTCATGGGCTATCTGCACCGCGGCCTGGAGAAGATCTACGAGTGGCGGACGTACCACCAGGGTCCGCGCTACGCGGACCAATCCGACTACGTCGCCGCCATGCTCAACGAGCACGCGTACTGTGGCGCGGCCGAGGCGATCGGCGGCGTCGAGGTGCCGCGTCGCGCGGAGTTCATCCGCGTGATCGTCGACGAGATGTCGCGCAGCGCCGGCCACCTCGTGTGGCTCGGCAC
>Ga0075421_100008709_pt1 | contig 12484 bp, 11 predicted proteins | sample SoiMetdeltSBSDD5_FD_75292 | JGI IMG/M metagenome (GOLD analysis project Ga0075421, IMG submission 75292) | Bulk soil microbial communities from a Populus tree surrounding site in Tennessee, USA - Soil MetaG P. deltoides SBSDD5 | ecosystem: Environmental > Terrestrial > Soil > Tree plantation... | reverse complement strand
CGACTGAGCGCCGATGAGCTGCGCCGCATCGAGGTGCATGTGATCAAGAGCGCATCGCTGCGCGTGCCGCTCGGCGAGACGACTTTCTGTCCGCCGATCACGCGTCCAGGAAAGATCATCTGCCTCGGCCTCAACTATTTCGAGCATGCGCTCGAAGGCGGTCTCGCGGAAAAGCCCGCGCACCCCGTCGTGTTCATGCGCGCGGCGACGTCGCTCACCGCACACGAGCAGTCGATCCGCTTTCCCGCAACCTCGCACATGCTTGACTTCGAAGCCGAGCTCGTCGCGATCCTCGGTCGCACTGTGCGTCACGCGGCGCAGGCGACTGCGCTCGATGCCATCTTCGGTTATTCGCTGTTCAACGACGCGTCGGTGCGCGACTACCAGCGCCGCACACCGCAGTGGACACTGGGTAAGAACTTCGACGCGACGGGTGCGTTCGGGCCGGCGATCGTAACCGCCGATGCGCTGCCGCGCGGCGGCGCGGGCCTGCGCATCGAGCTGCGCCTGAATGGCGCGAGCATGCAACGTGCGAACACCTCGCAGATGATCTTCGACGTTGCCGATACGGTCGTTCGCATGAGCGAGGTGATGACGCTCGAGCCCGGTGATCTCCTCGTCATGGGCACGCCCGGCGGGATCGGCGCGGCGCGCACACCGCCGGTGTGGCTCAAGCCCGGCGATACCTGCGAAGTAGAGATCGAAGGGCTCGGCGTCCTGCGCAACCGCATCGCGTAGCTCAATGCGATCACCTCCCATCCGGAGAGGGGGCACGCGGGGTCTGCAGTGAAACGCTACCGCAACCGGAAAGAGGAGGATCGCCATGTCCGATGCCAAAGATTCGTATGCGAAGCTGAACAAGAAGGAAACGCTGCGACGACAACCGCGGCTCAAGCCGCTCTACACGAAGGAAGATGTCGATGCGGTGCCGTATTTCGACGAGGAAGACAAGCAGGTCGCGCTCGGCAAGCTGCTTCGCAGCATCAAGAACTACAACAATCAGCCGACCATCACCGTCGGCGTCGGCGTGCACGATCCAAAGGGTGCGGCTGCCGTCGGCAGTTACTCCGATGTGTTACGTCCCCTCGTCACGCCAACCCCTCGCGATGGCCACACGATAGGCGGGACCATTCTCAATTTGCTCGTCATGAGCGTGCACAAGCATACGAAGGACGAATGCCTGCTCGGCGGTCTCGCGCGCTTCGCAGCCGACCGCCATGTGCCGGGTTTTAAAGTACACCACTATGCACTGATGGATTTTCCGGAATCGGAGGTCTGGAGCGCCGAGCAGCGCCTGATGCTGAGGTATGCGAAGGCGGTGCTCGAAGGCACGATGACTGATGCGCTCTGGAACGAGGCGGTGAAGGCGTGGGGCGTGAAGATGTGCCTGCGCTACATCCAGTTCATCGGTTACTTCTGGTACGCAGGTGTGCGTAATCGCACCTTGCGCGTCCCGTATCCGATGCTCACCGAAGCGGAAGGCCACGTGACACCGCTCGACAGTCTCAAGGAAAAGTGGTGACGCGGTGAAGGAGGGGCGTCGTACGCTGCGGCCCCTCCCGTGCATGGGGGTGTCCTCGCTGGCAGCATGGCTAGGATGCACTTCGAAGAATCCGCGAACCGGGGGATAGTCATGATCTTCAACACGCGCCTGTTTCTGACCGGACTCACACTCGGCACACTCTCGGCGACAGCCTGGAGCGCGACAGACGGCAATCCGGACGAGTTGGCGCAGGTCGACGCCGGGACTCTCGAGCAAGTTGTGGTGACCGCGCGCAAACGAGAAGAGCGTCTTCTCGATGTGCCGCTCAGCCTCAGCGCCGTCCAGGGTCGGCAGCTCGAGGACGTCGGCCTGAAGTCGATCGATCGTATCTCAGTGCTCGATCCATCGGTGATGTACGATGCGAACGGAACCGGCCAGGGCGGCACGCCGTCGATTCGTGGCAGCAGCACGCGCTCAACCGGCCAGACCGAGACGCCGATCGGCCTTTTTCAGGATGGGATCTACGATTCGCGCCCGGCGTCCATCAACCGTCAGCCCATCGATGTCGCGCGCGTCGAAGTGCTGAAAGGCCCGCAAGGAACGCTGTTCGGGCGCAATACGATCGCCGGCGCCATCAGCATCACCACTAATGACCCAACGGAAATTTTCGAGGGCAACGTCCAGGCCGAGTACGGCGGCAGCTCGACGAATGGCGATACTCTCTGGGCCGCGACCGGCGTGATTTCCGGGCCCCTGACCGACAATCTTTCCGGCCGGATCGTCGTTCACAATGCCGAGCGCGAGGGCTACCTCGAGGATCCAGTCAGCGGGTTCCGCGGTGGTCTGTACCAGGTGGAGGTGTATCGCGCGAAGCTCATGTGGCGCGGCGAGGGCTTCACGGTCAAGCTGAGCGGCGAACACTCCTTCGAGGATCGACCGCGCGTCGACTGTCTGTTGTACGGTGACGGTAAGCGGTGGACCTCGAACCCGACCATGCCGGTCAGCGCCTTCACCTACTGCGGCCAGCCGAACCTCTGGGAAGCGGTGCGCAGCGACTTCCAGGCTTCATCGAAAGTCGGTTCGGACTCCGTCAACCTGAGCGTGGATTTCGACACGCCCATCGGTACGATCACGTCGCTGTCGGGCTTCAAGTCCGGGGACTGGCAGAGTCATCTGAACACGGACCAGGCGCAGTACGAGGCCGCCACCAGCAACTCCTCGGACAATCACCAACTGTTTTCCGAGGAACTGCGCGTTGTTGGCGAGTCAGGCCGCTGGTCGTGGCTTGGCGGCCTCTATTACTTCCAGGACGAAAGCAAGAACGGCGGCAACAGCATCACGGGCCCCTACGCCTCGGCCTACGCCACCGGTCAGCGCGAGTCCATCGACAACAACTACCAGCGGTTGCAGTCCTACGCTGTGTTCGGACAGGTGAGCCTGGATATCCTCCAGAACCTGACGCTCGCGGTCGGCGGCCGTTACTCGAACGACGACAAGCAGTCGCGATACGAGAGTTTCAATTACACGGTCAGCACGACAAGCTCCTTCTCCGTGCTGCGCGAAGGCACCTGGGAGTCGTTCGACCCGAGCGCCAGCCTCACGTACCACTTCACGCCGGACTCGATGGTGTACGTGAGCTACGGCAGCGGCTACCGCGCGGGTGGCTTCAACGACGGGGCCACTGCGGTCGCTTCCGGCCCGGCGGGCTACTACGAGCCGGAACAGGTCGATTCGTACGAGGTCGGCGTGAAGGGTCGCTTTTTCGACGGGCGCCTGCAGGGGAGCCTTGCTGCGTTCCTGACCGACTACACGGACCTCCTGATCAATACGTCGACGCGCGATGAAGCGACCAACACGATTTTCACTACGCAAGTGAACGCCGGTGAATCCCAGGTGACAGGAATCGAGATGAGTGCCGAGTACCGGATCATCGACCCGATCACCCTGACGGCTGCGGTCGCGATCAACGAGGGCGAAATCGACAAATTCACGCCCAAGGTGCCCGGCTCGGCGGATTACACCGGCTTTCCGCTGCCCCGCATGTCGCCGCTGAGCTACGTGGTCGGCCTCGAGTACAACTCATCCATCGGACTGGGCAACTTCTTCGGGCGCCTGAGCTATCGTTATCGCGACACCTACACGAATACGGTCAATGCCAACATAGACCCGTCCACCGGCGAACCCGCCAACCTGTGGACGCCGGCGTACGACGTCTGGGACCTCAACATTGGCTATAGCTGGTCGACCTGGAGAATCAACGCGTACGGCCGCAACCTCGCAAACGAGCAATACACGCCGAGTCTGATCGCCTCGCTTGCGAACAGATTCCCCGTCGCGATGCCCAGCGAGCGGCGCACAGTGGGCGTACAGGTTCGCGTATCGTTCTAGGAGAATTGCAATGTCTGAGGCCCCGCAGCGCAAAGCCGCGACAGTGGAAAACCTGAGGGACGTTCCGCTCCCACCACGTCCGCCGCGGTTGAAGCCGCTGCATACAGTTGCCGACGTGCAGGCGATTCCTTACTTGGACGACGAGGAGAAGCAGCTCGCGATCGATCTCTTGCTGCGCAGCCTGCGTCTCTATGGCAATCAGGCGACCATGACGGTCGCTACTGCGCTGCATGACCCGAAAGGCGCGCAGGCGAAGTTCAAGTACGGCGAGGAGCTGAGCGCGCTGATCGGAAACACGGGCGATAAGCGTCACACAGTCCAAGGAACTCTGCTGCACCTGATGGTGCTGAGCGTCCTGAAGTTCACGAAGGACGAGGCGCTCGTCGGCGCGTTGTCCGCAGGCAACGGCCGGATGGCGCCAGGGTTCAAGCCGCATCATCTCGCGCTAATGGATTATCCAGAGTCTGAGGTCTGGAGCGACGAGCAGCGCCTGATGCTAAGGTACGTGCGCGCTGTCCTGCACCATGAGATGACAGACGAGCTGTGGAATCGCGCAGTCGCAGCCTGGGGCGTGAAGATGTGCCTGCGCTATCTGCAGTACATGGGCCACTTTTTCACCACCGGCATCCGCAACCGGGCGTTGCGGGTGACGCACCCGATATCGCGTGATGCCGGCTATGTGAGCTTCGTCTCCTAGGTTATCGCCTCCCTATACATCGGGTGCGGGACGCGGAGTGTTCGGTTGCGCAGTGCCGTCGTCCTGTAGTGGCCCATGATGTAGATATAGCGGATCGCTTTCTGCACGCCCCACGTGCGGACGACCTCCGCCCACAGCTCGTCGGTCACGGCGTCGTTGTTAAGCGCGTTGGCATAGCGAATCATCAACCGCTGTTCCGGATTCCACACTTCGGAGTCGGGAAAGTCGATCATGGCAACGTGATGGGGCTTGAAGCCGGGAATCGCGCCGCTGCGTAAGTTGCCCTGGGAGAGCGCACCGACGAGATTCTCGTCGTTCACCGCACGGAAGGCGATGAGCATCAGGATCCAGTGCAGCGATCCCTGTGTCGTGTGTCGCTCGAGCCCTTTGTTGTTGCACAGGCGTTCCAGCGCTTCGCCGTACGCGAACTTGGCTGCGGTGGACTGTGGCTCGTGCATAGCGCAGCACACGCCGATCGTCGGCTGGTTCTGGTAGACATCGAGGCTGCGCGTGAGCAGCGAGATGGCCACACGACGATCCTCATCGCTAAAGTAAGACACCTCCTCGACATCCTTCACTGTGCGCAGCGGCTTCACCCGCGGCGGCCGGTTCTCCTGTGGCTTGTCCTGCAACAAGTCGGGTGTGGCTCTTCGTGGCTGCTGCGTCATCGGACTTCTCCCGCGTCTGGTGTTTGTGTCGATACGGAGAGTGCTACTTCACCGCGCGGCGAGGCCCTCCCGGCGCGGGAGGTGTCGCGTTCGAGCCGCGTCATCTAGCCTCACGGTCACGACGATGGAGTACGAGAACATGGACGAGCGAGGACCTCATGACGCAATCTGCAACCGCCAAGAAGTACACGCTTGACGATCTCCGGAAGGCGCCAGCGCCGTCGCGTGCGAGCCGCCTGCCGGCGCTCCACGTGCCGGCTGATTACGAGAACCTCGCGTATCTCGACGAGGAGGAGAAGGAGCTCTGCGGCATCCAGCTGGTCTCACGCCTTGAAAAATTCGACAGTCAGCCGACCGTCACCGTAGCGACGGCGGCGCATGATCCCAAAGCCGCCCGGCTGCGATCGGCGTATGGGGGCGCACTCATGGCGCTCGCCGCACCCACTTACGAAACGCGTCATCTGGTAGGCGGCACGCTTCTCAACCTGCTCGTCCTCACGGTGATGAAATTCGCCGGGGACGAAACGCTCATCGGCGGCATCACGCGCGGCCTGTACGACCATCACCTCGAGGGCTTCAAGCCGCATCACGTTGCGCTCATGGACTTCCCTGAAAGCGAGGTGTGGAGCGACGAGCAGCGCCTCATGCTCCGCTATGCGAAGGCGGTACTCGAGAACTCGATGACCGATGAGCTGTGGGATGAAGCCGTGCGAGCATGGAATCCGAAGATGTGCGTGCGCTACATCCACGTCATCAATTTCTTCCTTGGCGCGGCCATCATGAACCGCACGCTCCAGGTGACCTATCCGATGACCACCGAGGCCGGCAAGCCGCGTAACCCCGACTCGCAGATCAACCGCGAGCGACGTGACTATCTCGAGCGAATGGGCAGGAGTGAAGCATGACCGACAAGATCCCTGATCGCCTGGTGGCGCCGCCACCGCTCAAGCGCCCGCCGCGGGTGAACCCGCTCTCGACCGAGGAGGACGTGGCTGCCGTGCCCTGGTTCGATGATGAGGATCGCGCCGTGTGCCTGGACACGCTCAGGCGCAGCATCAGGCTCTACAACGCACAACCCACGATCGTCGTGCGTACTGCGGTCAACGATCCCAAGGGCGCGCGCGCGAAGTTCGAATACGGTGCCGAGCTGAACAAGCTGCTCGGCAACGAAGGCATGAAGCGCCACACCGTGCAGGGGACCGTTCTCAATCTGCTCGTCGTGATGACGCTGCTGCACACGAACGACGAGTGCCTCGCGCCCTCGATCATCGCTGGCAACGGCAAGGCCATGGCCGGCTTCAAGCCGCACCATTACGCGTTGATGAATCATCCGGAGTCGGAGGTCTGGAGCGACGAGCAGCGTCTGGTCCTGCGCTACACGCGCGCGGTGCTGGAGAACACCATGACTGATGCATTGTGGACTGAGGCAGTCAAGTTCTGGGGTCCGCAGACCTGTCTGCGCTTCATCCATCTGATCGGCCACTTCTGGACCACCGGGATCCGAAACCGTACGCTGAAGGTGCCGTACGATCTCAAGAAGGGCTGACGCAGTCCTTCAGGTCCGGAGATCTTCGTCGAGCGCCACGCCGTCTTCGAGCTGAACGCCGAAGGTGTTGAGGACCATGCACACCTGAGTGTAGTGCGCCACGATGAAGACCAGATTCATCAGCTCTTCCTCGGACAGGAACTGCTGCAGGCCCTTCCAGGTGGCGTCCGACAGAAATTTGGTCGAGTGCAACTCATCGGCAGCACGCAGCACCAGGTGTTCGACCTCGGTCCAGCCGTCGACATCCGCGCCCTGCTTGATTCGTGCGATCGCTTCTTCCGTCATGCCTTCGCGGCGCGCGCGCCGCGTGTGCTGCGCCCATTCGTAGCCCGAGCGGCAGAGCCAGCCGATTCGCAGAATGACGAGCTCGCGCAGCTGAGTGTCGAACTTGGCGCGACGTAGCACATAGCCGCCCCAGCCATGGAAGCTGCGCGCCGCGTCGATGTTACGTGCCATCGTCCGGTAGATGTTGAGTATTCCCGTGGGCGTTTCGTACGGTTTTAGAAACGCGTGCTGCTCGGCGGTCGCAACGCTGAGATTCACGGGCGCGATGCGGGCTTGCGAAAGTCGCATGGGAAGCTCTCCGACTGTGGTTCTGGCGCAGCGGTTCTACGCCAGCGCCGTGCGGTGCCACCAGACCCATGTTGGGAGGGTCCTGCAGTGTGAGCGCTCTGCACTTCCGTCGAAGTCATCGTGAGCATCGAGAGTGAGCATGCATTGATCGCTGCGAATGAAATGTGGAGAGGCAGCACCCCCCATCCATGGGAGGTCGAGCCGCCGGAATCGCTTGTTAGCGTGCAATCACCATCGGCATGCGCTGCAGAGAGGGTTCTGTTCATGAGCAAGACGCAACCTCCCCGGACCCCAACCGCCGCGGATTTACAGGACAAGCCGCCTCTGCCGCGGCCGCCGCGCCTGAAGCCGCTGCGCACGAAGGCGGACATCGACGCTATTTCGTATTTCGATGACGAGGAGCGGGAGATCGCGCTGGAGTATCTGCTGCGCAGCGTACGCAACTACGGCAACCAGCCCACGATCACCGTTGCCACGGCGGCTCACGATCCCAAAGGCGCGCGCGCCAAGGCCCGTTTGAACGAAGCACTAAATCCGTTGATCGACAACGACGGCCTGACCCGCCATACCACGCAGGGCTCTGTGCTGCATTTGATGGTCTACCTGACTCTGAAGCACGTGAACGACGAATGCCTGGTGGGCGCGCTGGCCACCGGCAACGTGAAGCGCGGCGCGGTACCGGCCTTCAAGCCTCATCATCTGGCGATGGTCGACTTCCCCGAGTCTGAAGTGTGGAGCGACCAGCAGCGACTGTCCTTGAAGTTCACCAAGGCTGTGCTCAACAGCGCCATGACCGACGAGATCTGGGATGCGGCCGTGAAAATGTGGGGCGTGAAGAAGGTGCTGGGTTACATCCAGATGATCGGGAATTTCTGGTACGTCGGCACGCGCAATCGTGTTCTCAACGTGCATCACCCGGTTTATCGCGATAGGAATGAATCGGCGTAGCAGGAAAGAAGGCGATGGACGATAGCGGATGGTGGATAGTCAAAGAGGGACGGTCTCAATCATGACTATCCGCTATCCGCTTCATTCATGAGGTACATCCATGATCCTCGATATCCGACCGATGGAATATCACCTGCGGAACCGCTTGTACGATGACCTTGGACTGCCGATCGTGCATTGGGAAACGGTGCGGCCGGAACCCATTCCGTCGGGATGGCTTGAGCCAGCGGATTTCGACGCCATCATCATCACCAGTCCCGTCGCCGTCACTCTGATGCCGAACGGGTGGAGCAAGCACGTGGGCTACGCGTCCGCGGCTGGTTCTGCCGCGGCCCTGCGGGACACGGGATTCGCCAAGGTCATCGATGCAGGTCCGGACCGGCGCAACGTCGTCAATATCATGCGGCCCGGTGATTTTCGCCGTGCGTTCTATCCGTCGTCCTCGACCGTCTATGTGACCTTCCCTCCGGAGCTGGCCACCAAGATCGTGCGAAGCGATATATATCGTGTGGTTGCCGTGAACGGCGTCCCGGACGACGTGAAGCACAAGATCCAAGGCCGGCGGATCATCGCTCCTCTGCTCAGTCCCGGCGGCGCCCGGACCCTGGCGAGACTTCTGAATGCGGCGCCGCAGTTGAACGTGACGGTCGATGCGGTGGGAATCAGGCCCGATATCTTCGACGCGCCCGGTCCGTGGCGGAACAAGATCGTCGCCGCCGAACCGACAGTGCAGGGTGTCGTAGCAAGCATCCGCGACCTAAAGAGCAGCGGATCGTCATACTAAGTCAGCCCCCGGTAGTAGACAGCGGACCATGAAGAGGTTCATTTCCTTCGCGGGTCGGCCCGGGATCGATGGAAATTGGCTACAGATGAGAACAGGGAGGATGCGCATCATATTGAGTACTGCGCTCGTAGCTACGGCACTCCTTGGCTGCGGCAGGCCGGCGCATCAACCGCTGGATGGGGCTGCGCTCGAAGCCAACGATGGCCGTGAGTGGCTGACGTATGGACGCACTTACGATGAACAGCGCTTCAGTCCACTCACGGACATCAACGCAGCGTCCATCGGCCGCTTGGGTCTTGCCTGGTCGGCGGAGTTCAAAGCCGACCGCGGCCAGGAGGCTACACCGCTGGTGCACGACGGCGTCCTGTACACCACCACGGCGTGGTCGCAGGTCTATGCGCTCGACGCCAGAACCGGTGCGCAACTGTGGCATTACGATCCGAAGCCGCCCGGCAGCACTGGCTTGCGCGCTTGCTGCGACGTGGTCAATCGCGGCGTGGCGTTGTGGAACGATCGCCTTTTCTTCGGTGCGCTGGACGGTCGGCTGATCGCGCTGAATACCAAGACCGGTGCGCCGATCTGGTCGGTGCAAACGACGGATCCGGCGCGGTCCTATACGATCACCGGCGCACCGCGAGTCGTGAAGGGCAACGTGATCATCGGCAACGCTGGCGCCGAATTCGGCGTGCGCGGGTATGTGTCGGCATACAGCGCCGATGCGGGGCGACTCGTGTGGCGGTTCTATACCACGCCGAATCCCGACGGGCAGCCCGATGGCGCTGCGTCGGATGACGTACTCGCCGAGAAGGCCGCGCAGACATGGTTCGACGGCGTGTGGCGGCAGACCGGCGGTGGCGGCACGGTGTGGGACGCGATCGTCTACGACTCGAAGAGCGAACTGCTGTTCGTCGGCGTCGGCAATGGCACACCCTGGAACCACAAGTTCCGTTCGGGCGGACGCGGCGACAACCTGTTCCTCGCCTCCATCGTCGCGCTGCGGCCGGAGACCGGGGAATACGTCTGGCATTACCAGACGACGCCGGGAGAAAGCTGGGATTACACGGCCACGCAGCCGATCATGATCGCTGACATCATGCTCGACGGGCAGCGTCGGCGCGTGGTGATGCAGGCGCCCAAGAACGGCTTTTTCTATGTGCTGGATGCCGCGACGGGTCATCTGATCTCCGCCGACAAGTTCGCGCCGGTGGACTGGGCCACTCATGTCGACCTCACAACGGGTCGTCCCGTCGAGTCCGGTTCCGCACGCTACGAAAATGGCGCGGTCGTCTGGCATTCTCCCGCCCCGGGCGGGGCACACAATTGGCAGCCGATGGCGTTCAATCCGAACGAAGAACTGGTCTATATACCGGTCTCGGTTGCGCCGGGCCGCTATTCCGATGCCGAGGGGTATCGCGTGCTTTCGGCTGCATGGAACACGGGCATCGTGCGCATCGTGCCCTTGCCTACTGCATCGGGTGCACCGTCCGTGCCGGAGCCGCCAAGCGAACGACTCAATCAACTGGTCGCGTGGGCGCCTACCGCCAAGGCGCCGCGATGGACGGTGGATCTCGGAGCACGCCGCGGCGGCGGCGTTCTCGCGACGGCGGCAGGCCTTGTGTTCCAGGCCGCGAACGATCAGCTGATCGCCTACGACGCCGCGACGGGCAAGCAGGTGTGGTCGCATGGCACCGGAGGGCTCGTACGTGCCGCGCCCATCACTTACGCGATCGGCGACGAACAGTACATCGCCGTGATGGTCGGGTACGTGGCGGAAGGTTCGATCCAGGCACGCTACCCCGGGCGGCTTCTCGCCTTCAAGCTCGGGGGAATTCAGAAGGTGCCGCCCTATCCACCGCGGCCCGCGCCGGCACCGCTCGATCTCAATGTGATCGAGCCTTCAGCCGGCGATGCTCAGGCCGGAGCATTGGTCTATCGCGACTACTGCGCAGTGTGCCACGAAGGGGCGCGCGGCTCGCTGCCCAACCTGACGCGCTCACCGATGATCGCCGCCCGGGCAAGCTTTGAGGCCGTGGTGTTCGCCGGGGCACTCGCCCTCACTGGCATGGCGTCCTTCCGTGACCATCTGAGCGATGCTCAGGCTGACAATCTTCGTGCGTATCTTCTGTGGCGCGCGCGGTCCGAAGCCACGCCGGCAGCCGCTGCGACGGAAGATCGTTGAGAAGAGAAGAGTGTCAGCGATCCCTGTGTGCGATCCCGCGCCAGGGTGAGTTCTGCTTCAAGAAGCATTAGTTAGAGGAGCCAAGCGCCGTGGCCGTCAGTTCCTATGTCATCACATCGAACAACTTTGTTCTCGACCGCAACGACTGGCTCGACCAGCATAAGGAAGACACCCTGGAGCCGGACATTCCGATCATCGATCCGCATATCCATCTCTACGACGAGCCGGGTAACTATCACTATCTTTATGAAGAGGCGAGAAAGGATCTGGCCTGCGGGCACAATGTTGTCGCCACGGTTTTCGTGGAGTGCCGCAGTTTTTACCGCGCAGATGGGCCGGAGGAGATGAAGCCGGTCGGTGAGACCGAATTCGCCAACGGCATCGCGGCAATGGCCGCGAGCGGCCGATATGGCAAGACGAAGCTGAATGCTGCAATCATCGGAAAGGCCAGCCTGTTGCTCGGCCCGGCGGTCGAGAGAGTCCTCGAAGCACACATGCTCGCCGCGCCGGATCGCTTTCGCGGCATTCGCCATAGCGCGGGCTTCGTCCAGGGCGTCGACAATCCCTTGCAGAAGCCCGGCCACAAGAACTTTGCCGGCATGATGGCGGACCGCCGTTATCGCGAGGGCCTGTCGAGGATCAGGCCGCTCGGCCTGATCTTCGAGGGTGGTTGCCATTTCACGCAGCTTCTTGAGTTTCGGGATCTTGCGCGCGCTTTCCCCGATACCACGATGGTGCTCAACCACTATGGCACACCGGCTCCGAACGGGCCTTATGCCGGCAAGCGCGCCGAAGTCATCGCGGCGTGGAAACCAGCGATCCGTGAGGTCGGCAAGTGCGAGAACGTCATCATCAAGATGGGCGGCGTCGGCATCTATTCGTTCGACTACCGCTTTCATGAGCGGCCTTTGCCACCAACCTCGGAAGACGTAGCGAATGCGATGCGCGAGATCACCGAAACCTGTATCGAAGCTTTCGGTCCGGATCGCTGCATGTTCGAGAGCAATTTCCCGGTCGACCGAGGCGCGTTCAGCTATCACACCTATTGGAACGCGGCGAAGCGGCTGGCCGCCGGTTACAGTGCGTCCGAGAAAGACGCCATGATGGGCGGGACGGCGAAGCGGGTCTATTCGATCAAACTTTGATCGCATTCTTTCATACTGCCTCTGGGTAGTAACCGACGTCCCTGCGCTCATGCGCGGTTGCGACGCACGTACG
>Ga0075421_100008708_pt1 | contig 12484 bp, 13 predicted proteins | sample SoiMetdeltSBSDD5_FD_75292 | JGI IMG/M metagenome (GOLD analysis project Ga0075421, IMG submission 75292) | Bulk soil microbial communities from a Populus tree surrounding site in Tennessee, USA - Soil MetaG P. deltoides SBSDD5 | ecosystem: Environmental > Terrestrial > Soil > Tree plantation... | reverse complement strand
ATCCGACACACATCCGGGCAGTGGTCGTGCTGACAGACGGAGAGGATACTGCGTCAAACACGCCGCTTGATGCAGTCGTGCGAGAGATTGGCAATACGAGCGAGGGCGGCAACGCGATCAAGGTGTTTACGATTGCCTTCGGCAGCGATGCCAACACCGACGTTCTCAAGCAAATCGCGGAAGCTACCGGGGCCAAGATGTACGAAGCCACCCCGGAGACAATCAAAGCGATCTATACCGAGATCGCAACATTCTTCTAGGAGAATCATCTATGCGCTCACCCTGGCAAATGGCGCTTGCTCATCCCTTAAATCTGGCGATGCTCGGCCTCATCGTGATCGCGGGTTTGCTGGCGGCATGGTGGCTAGCCCCGATTGGGCTGGTGCTGTGGGCGATCATGGTGGTCGTGCTCGCGACTTCGCCCGCGATGCGCCTGAATTATGATGCAGAGAAGCGTACCAGTCTACCGATGCGCTTCCAGACCCTATTTAACCGCCTTCAGCGCAACCAGGTGAGTATTTACAACACGCTCTCGAATTCCCCGGCGAATGTGCGGCGCGTGTTCGCGCCTGTGCAAACGGAAGTCGAAAAACTGGTGAACGAAGCCTATGGGCTGGCTCTACGGCAGACCGCCGCCGAGAATTACCGCAAGGTGACGACCTCGCGGGCGGATATAGAGGCCGAACTTACGCACATCAACGAGGCGCTGAAGCTGCTGACCGATCCCTTGATCATTCAGCGCTATGCAGAATCGCGGGAGTCACTGGAAGAACGACTTGCTACGTCAAAGAACGCCGAGTCTCGGTTGGATAAGCTGGAAGCGCAGATGAACAGCCTTGCCACCGAACTCGATACGGTAGTGGCTCAGGTTGCGACTATCCAGACGTATGATGCTTCTGAGATGGGCGGCCAGGTTCAGGGCATTGTCGAGAAGTTGGAGCAGGAGCGCCGTGAAATCAAGCAGTTGGAGCAGACACTACGCGGGGCGAACGTATAAAATTGATCCCCTCTGGGGGAGGCAGAGATTGTGTGGTTAGAGGAAGCGGCGTTTCTTTCCGATTTGCTGCTTTGTGCCGACGATGCCTACCACGATCCCGGTAATCAGGCTGACGATGGGAGCGCCAATCGCCATGATGCGCCGAGCCAGAGGGCGCGGCGGTAGGGAGGGTTTGCCCTGTTCGGCACGCTCGGTCATGGTCTGCGCTTCAGCCTTGATCGCGTCAAGCTGCTCGTCGAACTCGCGTTCAATTTTGTCTAGCTCGGCTTGATGCTCGGCTATGGTTTCGCGGAGCATCTGGACAGCATGTTTATCGGGCAGGATCGCACGCCCATGACTGCGCGCGTACACCTGCGAGAACTCCGCACCGAGCAGGAATATCTGCATCGAGAGGTAAATCCAGACGAGCAAAATGATGATCGAACCCGCCGCGCCATACGCAGAGCCGATCCCAGCCCGCGCAAAGTATACACCGATTAGGTACTGTCCGGGCACAAACAGCGCCGCGACAAAAGCCGCACCTGCCCACACATCCCGCCAATGAATGGTAACGTCGGGCAGCACCCGGTAGATGATCCCCGTCAGCAGGGTGATCACCGCAAAGGCTAGGGCGAAGTTCAGCAGGCTCCAAAGCGGTAGGGTATCGGGGATAATGCCGCGCAGCCGGTTGTTGATCGCCGCCACGCCTGCATTCGCCAGCAGCGATGCGACGAACAGCGCTCCGATGCCCATCACCACGCCGAACAACAAGAACTGACGCCAGATGATTCCGCGCACACTCCGCGAGGGCGTCGGGGCGACATCCCATATAAAGTTTAGTGTGCCCTTCATCTGGCTGAATAGGCGAGACATGCCCCAGAGCGCCGTACAAGCACTCAAGACTGCTGCCAGCACGCCAATTTCCTCTTTGATGGGGGCCGCTTGACTCAGCAGCCCGCGCACCGCCTGCGCGCCCGGATGCCCGATGACACCCTCGATAGAGCGGATGATGACCTCGCCGCCGCTCCCTGGCCCCAACAGCTTGCTCGTCACCAGTGCTGCCAATACGAGTAGGGGCGTTAAAGAGAACAGGGCGAAGTAGGCCAGCGCTGCGGCCAGCCGCGATCCGCCATCGTCGTTGTATTCTTTGATGGTTTGCCGGATCATCCCGGTGATAATTGAGAAGGTCATTGGGTTATCCGTGATTGATATGCACTCTTGAGGCGAAACGCGCGACTTGCTGCTCCAAGACTCGATATACATCGCCTACTGCCAATTGCAGCCTCAATCTTGTTCGGTACGACCGCCTGCCTCATGCAGAAGCTGGCGTACCTCGGCTGTCTCGTCATCCTCTGTCTGAACCACCACGAGAGTCGCGCCGCCGTGAACGACGGTGCGCGCAAAGAATTCGGCTTCATCACGGGGAATGCCGAGATCGCGGAGCGCATCACGCAGACCCTCGACGCCGCCCGTGTTGTAGGTATCGATCAATCCGATAGAACGCTCCTTGCCGTACACAGGTAGCGGGCCGACAGGCCCAACCGTCATCCCGTCGTCATTGGTCGGGCGCTCTGGGTTGACGGCGCGATCCGCCCCGTAAACCACCTGAACGTCGTCATCAGTAAAGCCGAGTTCAAATAGCTCGTCGAGGGCTTGCTCGGCATCTTCTTCGGTTCCAAACAATGCTGCCACTGTTGGCATCGGTTGTTCCTCTTCTCGGCAGTATGATCCAATTCTAGGATAGCGGCGTCATGTATGAAATGTATTTGTTGGAACGCAACATGAGGCAAATGTAGGATTGGCGAGTTATTCGTGAGCGGCAGGGTAGTCGTTCAGACTGGCGGCGGGGACAGCGAAGACTTCGTAGCGGAAGCGCACCGAGACCATCTCGATGCTTTCCTGCTTATAGGTTGATAGCACGACGCCTTTCCCATATTCGGGATGTGTGACAGGCTGCATCCGGCGGAAGCGGGGCTGAGTCGGAACAGGCAGCACAATCCGCACACCGCCTGTCTCGGCAGAATAGCTGCGCTGCGGCTTCCGAATCAACGACGCAAGTAGGAGCGAGGCAACAAAAACGATCAGAAAAGATAAGGTTGCAGCGAGGGCTGTAAAACCGATGAACGTCTGCCGCGCCGGGATTGGGCTGGTCGAGACGACTACAAACATCAGCCCGGTGATCAACCAGATGAGGCCGAGGATCAGAGTGATGGCGCGGCCTAACAAGGTCTTCCTCTCGGCAGCGCTTAGTGCGCCGCTCTCCTGGCGGACAATCCCCGTAATTCCGATGAGTGTCATCGCCGCGCCGAGGAGAAGGGTGATGATCGGTTGCATGATACTTGAATGCCCTAATTCTCGGATGATATGTGCCGTTCCCATGAGTATATCGGCTGACCAGGATACGTGTCGGGCACGGCTGGTGTGTGCAATAACTGCTTGCAAAAAAGCTCTGCACGCGGAGACGATACAGAGCACCAATTTCCCATCACGATCTGAGATGATTTAACTTACGGCATTGGGAAGCCATTAGGATTGTAGGCGCATCGGAAGCCAACCGCCTCGTTGCGTGTATCCGGGTCGCCATGCTGCCGTGCCGCGCTGCGAAGCTCTGCGCCGAAACTGGCATAGCTGCCGCCGCGATACACCTTCTCGATTCCGCTTTCCGGCCCTATCGGGTTGGCGTAAGGCGTGATGCTGTAAAAATCCTCGCTGAACCAGTCGTAGACCCATTCAGCGACATTGCCCGACATGTCATTCACTCCATACCAGCTTCGTCCCGGCGGGTATTTCCCCACACCGGTCGTATCTCCGATGCGAGTGCCCCCAAAGTTCAGGAAAAAGCCATCGACGGCGTTCGTGCCCCAGGGAAATTCGCGGGCTTCCTTGTTATCGTTGTCCCATCGAGCAGCTTTTTCCCACTGGGCTTCGGTCGGCAGGTTCGATCCGCGCCACTCACAAAACGCCTCGGCTTCCTGCCAGGTCACGTTGGCAACCGGATACACATCGTATTCGGGTGGGCCGTAATAGATGAAGCGCGTTCGCGATCTCACAACCTCAGGGACAGGGCACGCGCCCGCATCGACACAGTGCTTGTATCCGCCAATTGTGACTTCGTTGCGGTCGATGTAATAGCTGTCGAGAAAGACCTCATGCACCGGGCCTTCATCTTGCAGCCCGACCCGGCTGCCCATCATGAAGGGGCTTTCGGGGATCAGTATCATATCCGTACCACTCTGCACGATGATAGGCGGCATACTGGTAGGAGAAATCTCCGCCGTTGGCGTGACTTCCTCAGTAGGTGGCTGTGTGACCTCGGTAGTGGGACTTGCAGTAATCGTAGCGCTTTCTGTCGTGGTTTCTGTAGGTGGCTCAGTAATGGTTGGTTCGTTTGTTTCAGAGGGAATCACCGCCACATTGTCACTGGTTGTGCTGGGAATTGCGGCAATCGTGGTCGGAGTAGCGGGGCCACCGCCGCCCCGACTCGCCGCGATGACGCTGCCCACGATAACTAAGACCGCGAGGCTGATCAGCCCAATAATTGCTTGTCTTCGTGTGATGACCCTGCGGCGGTGCGGTGCGTAGGGTAAGACCTCTGTTTTCTGCGACCCCGGTGTACTGGTGTCAATCAGGGGTCGGATGAACGGCGGTGTCGGTGCTTCAGGTGCGCGCTCCATCCTCTCGGTGATCGGGTCTGACTCGACGATGAAATCGACATCAGGAAGCTGCGAGCGCGTGCCGGGACTCATGATGGTGTCAGCTTCAGACTCGTGGGCAGGCTCCCGTTGAAGCAGGCCCGCTTCCAGCGCTTCGGCTAACAACGTTGCCGTTGAATAGCGATCCGACGGGCGCTTCGCCATCGACCGCTTCACCACCTGATCAGCTTCTATCGGCACACTTGGATTGACAACCCTTACCGAAGGAACGGGGCGCTGCACATGCATCAAAATTTGCGCAATAGGCGTCTCTGCGGTGAAGGGGATTTGCCCGGTGAGCATCTCATACAGCGTTACGCCAAGTGAGTAAATATCCATCGGAGGGGCTTGTGGCCCTTGCTCGGCTTGTTCGGGGGCCATGTACGCCGGAGTCCCAACAATATTGCTGCCTGTCAGCGAATTGGTTCCTTCGCCCAGCCGTGCCAATCCAAAGTCGGTCAGGTAAGCGTTGCCGTGACTGTCGAGCAGGACATTGCTTGGCTTAACATCACGATGCAGAACTTGATGCTTGTGCGCGTAATCCAGCGCGCTGCCAACCTGCCGGATGATTTGAGCAATCTCATCGAAAGTCAGGTCATTCTTACGAATACGATCATGCACACTGCCGCCATCGACGTAGCGCATGACGATGTAGGGCATATCGTCATATTCCCCGTAGTCATAGATGGGCATGATGTGCGGGTGCTCAAGCTGGGCAACCGTCTCCGCTTCGCGGCGGAAGCGGTTCATGAATGTGTCGTCATGGGTGAAGTTGCGCGGCAGAATCTTAATCGCGACCGTGCGGCTGATGCTCTTTTGCACCCCCCGGTAGACAGTCGCCATGCCGCCTTTCCCGACTAAGCTCACAATCTCATACTGGCCCAACATCAGACCGATGAGGTGGGATTGCTTCTTCGTCAAGTTATTCTGCTCCGCCGCATTCAAACTGGGTTGTGAGGTCTGCAACAGATACATGACACGGACGCACTATCCGATGCAGAAATATCCCATTATCCTACCGCTAGCGCCCATCTTAAACAAGTAGGGTTGCTAGGTAACAAGCATAGTATATGATTCCTATGCCTGCCACCTTACCTCCTGAACTGACGAGGGTTTCAGCTATGATCTGCCGCGAAGTGACTCTGCCAGATGGGACTACAGGGCATCTATTCATTACCCAGATGCCGGGGCGAACCGGGGACTGGGAGGGTGACCTGAAAGTGCTGAACGACACGCATCCCGATGTCGTCGTGTGCCTCACACCACTTGACGAGATTCAGCAGGAATCACCGGGCTACGCGAACGCGATCACCTTTGACAAGTTCGGGTGGGATCAGGTGATGCTTCCCATACCGGATTTCGGCCTGCCGGACGACCGCGATGCCTATCTGCGGCTGGTATTGGGTACAGCCGATCAGTTACGCGAGGGACAGCGTGTGATCGTTCACTGTGGGGCGGGGATTGGACGGTCAGGTACGTTTGCGATGTGTGTGCTGATTGCGTTAGGACTTCCGATTCATGCTGCCGAGGAGCGCGTACGCGCGGTCGGTTCCGGGCCAGAAACCGAAGGGCAGCATGCGCTTATCGAGTGGGTCGCAGAGATGCTTGGCAAGGCGGAAGAATAATCAAACCGCTTCGTAGGGGCAAGACATGGGCAGATGCTCCGCTTCTGCATGCCCCTACGAAGTTTGTAAGTGAGTCAAATTATGGGTTGTATAACCTATCGCCGGGAACACTCAGGTGAACGTGCTGATCGACGCTGGCGATCTGATCTCGCTGGACGAACCGGTGCGAGCCGATCAGGTTGTTCCTTTTGATCAGGACATACCCGTTACGAAGCAAGCGCTCCGCCAGCTCGCGGGGAACGTCATTATCGACGGTGAAGATTCGCGCAAGCATTTCACCGGGATCATCCGGCCCGTTGAGATCGATGCCGGGGGCTTCGGCTTCCCGACCACCCATTTCGATCTGATCGTTGCTGACGCCGCCCATGAAGGTCTCTTCCACCCAGCCAATGGCGTTTCCCTCAGAGTCAACTACTTCCATCCCTGTGCGCACCTGTGTCAAGATGCTGTGATCCTGTGATTCCATGCGTTCCATCTTATCTTCTCCTTGAGTCTACCGAGGCATGACGCCTCATGACCTCAGGGTAGCAGATGGGTGTCAAAAATACGTTGGAAGCAATACGGCACGTGATAGTAGAGGCGATGCATTGCATCGCCCCTACGTGCGATAGGGCTACGGGAGGATTTTGATAGTTCCAGATGTGCTCAGAACATGAATCTCGGCGCGCACATCATGCGATGGATCATAGTTGGCAGACTGCCATACCAGCGCTTCAGCACTCTGAACATCCGGGTTCTGTGTGGTCACCACGGCCTGATCGCTGGCTGCATCGAGGCGCACGGGGAAGTCATGCGGTACGGCAAAGTCAATCTCCCCGAATGGAGAGTTCGCATTGATCGTGTACGCCACCGCCGCAGGTAAATGCACGGTTACGATTCCGAGCGTATCCTGAATCGTGAAGGATGAGATTGTCAGATGTGCGGCGTCGTCAGGGGCATTAAAGGTAATGTTCCCATACGTGCCCTGTACCGTTATGGCGATCTGGCTGTCGGCGGGCAGGAACACCTGAACGGGAATACTCCCCTGGGTAAGCGTCAGCGAGCGCACATTCAGATCGGTCAGGTCGATGGTTGAGTCGCCCAGCCCGGTCTGGATGGTGAGGTCGAGCGGAATGTCGCGGGGAAGCAGCACCGTCAGCTTGCCCATCGGGTCTTCGCCAATCGTGAAGATTCCCGGTACTTCCTGCGTGATCTGAAACTTTGCAGCGCGTGTTTGAGTGTCGCCGGTCACAGTCGGTACGATAACGGCGGGGTCAGCCTCAAATGACGCCTGTATGCTGCGTACATCTGGATCGGCGGCGTGCAGGGTTAGCTCGGTAGCTCCCAACGCCATGTTGAGGTCGATTGTCTCCGCGTTATCGACCGCCTGATCGAGCAGCATCCCCGATGCAGACCCCGCTTCGGTTGGCTCGGCGGAAGCAGGCGGCTGAGTCGCCTCGACTGTCGTAGGCACTTCGGTCACGACGGGTGGCTCGGTCGGAATAACGGCGGTGGGCGGCTTCAAGAGGGATGGGCCAAATACTATCGCGCCCACCAGCAGAATCAGCAGAACTGCCCCGCCGACCACGATTGGGGTCATGTTGCGAATTCCGCCAGCACGCGATGTTTCTACGACCGTTGGCGCTTCCCCGACCCGGCGCGCACCGGCTCCCTGAGTGGGTTTCGTCTTGGGCACACCTGGGGAGGTCATCGGCATTGTGCTCGGATAATCCTCGGCGATTTCCGAGGCGGCTTGTGGAACCTTCCCTGTCGCGACGGCGGCAACATCGGCGGCGAGGGCGGCTGCGGTCGGGTAGCGATCTTCGGGTTCCTTCGAGAGCGCCTTGAAGATCACCGGACGGATGGATTCAGGCAAATTGGGCCGTGCCTGCAAAATATCGGGGATGGGTTCGGTCAGGTGCTTGACGGCAATCCCCATCGGCGTATCGGATTCGAAGGGCAGGCGGCCTGTGACGAGTTCGTAGAGCACCACCGCCAGCGAATAAATATCGCTGCGGCCATCGACCTGTTTGCCTGCGGCTTGCTCAGGACTCATGTACATGGGCGTGCCGATAACACCGCTCCCGGTAAGCTGAGACGCGTCTTCGGTGAGCTTGGCAATGCCGAAATCGGAGACGTAGGCTTCGCCGTTCTGATCGAACAGCACGTTGCCAGGCTTGAGGTCGCGGTGGACAATTCCCTTACGATGTGCTTCATCGAGGGCTGAGGCAATCCGAGCGACAATGTGCGAGGCTTCTTCGAGGGACATGCCGCCTTCGGGGATGCGGCTGGCAAGCGTGCCACCGGGCATATAGCGCATCACCAGGTAAGGTGTGCCATCCTGCTCGCCGATGTCATAAACGGGTACAATGCTGGGATGTTCTAATTGAGCGACAATGCCCGCTTCACGCTTGAAACGTTCGACGGCGTTTGCCTGATGCATGAGAGGTAACGGGATGATCTTGACAGCAACTTCGCGGCCAAAACCCGGATCGAAGGCATGGTAAACGGTCGCCATGCCGCCATGACCAAGCTCGCCTTTGATCTCGTAGCGGCCAATTTTCTGTTCCATAAACACTCACCCTAACCGGTGGAAAGTTCGGCTCAACGGGTGGGGATTGTATAATGACGCGGCAACCTCCGCCAAGTAGAGTTCTGTGACACGGTTTTGGGGAAGGGCGTTCGTTTGAGGCTAAGATGGCGCGGGGTGGTTAGGCTCAAGTGAGGGGGACAGAACGCTATTGTGACACAGATTTTGCGGCGATTGTTCGAAAAGTGCGGATCGGATGAAGGAGCGGCTCGTATCTGCTAAATACAACAGCAATTCAACGCAAAGGGCGCAAAGACTAATAATGATAAGTTTTATAGTGAACTGTTGAAAAAGGCGGCTCGCACACTAAGGGATTTCTCCAAAGAACAGGATAGAGTTATGGACTCTCTTGCTAAGAGAATAGCAAGTCATCTTCTTGCTCAAACTGAGCCTTTCATCTCTGCGACAATTCAAAATGAGATATTGCTTCATTGGATAGCTCTCATGAAGCCCAAAACTGTTTCAAAGATGGTTCGGGATGTCTACAGTAAAGCAGATATAGTTTATCTTCTAAAATTACCAATGGATAATCAACGGATGTATCTGATTAGCGCTATTCGATTCCAAATATTGGAAATTGAGCGCAATGGTTGCCCCAACACTATAGACACTTCCCTCGGAAATAAATACATACTTGCAAAAGAACTTGCGAGTCATGAACCTTCGAAAGCAAAAGAAATCTACTTGCAAGCAACTAAATTGTGGGTATGTAATATGGCGTTTGTACGAGGCTCAGATATTGAAGATGAAGCTAAGGAATTAGGATTTGTGTATCAGGAGTGGAACCTCCACAACCATGTAGACTATCTTCTCAAGATTTCCTTCAAGTTACTAGACGACCGCGAAAAACCATTTGACTTTGATCAATGGCGAACCGAAGATGCCTTCTTGTATTTGTAGTAGCAAGGTGCGTTATTCTGCTCATTATTCTATCAGTGATAAAGCACCTTCAACCGCAACCTCACGGCCTGACCTCGCAAGCAAGTGATAAACGACTCGGCGGCGGAGCTGAGCGGCGTTGGTCAACAAGTTCATTGCATCGGCTACTCCCCGATGAACTCAAAGGTCTGAGCAACTTGATCAAATAGGGGTTCGAAGACATTAATGTCTGAGAGTAAGCTGGTGCAGATGATCGCGTAGGCGAATTTACCGTGTACGAGAAAATACTGTCGAACTGAAAGGTCGAGAGCCTGGCTCTGAGGCCCAATACCTACAGTGTTCGGATAAGAATATTTCTCGGCATCACCCGCCGGGAGGAATGTTATTCGTTCTTGACCAATGACAACCCCCACATGCTTTTGAAGCGCTGCTCCGTAGCCGCTGGCAGCTACATCTAAAGATCGAGGTTCAGCCATCTCGACTCTTGCGATGACAATGTTGGTGGGATAACCATCTGCAAGGCCCTCGTCGGATAGTTCAAGCGCAAAATATAGATCAGCGCCAGAGGCGAAGTCCTCAGCTATCGCATCAAGCATAGGGGCAAGAGGAGGGTGCGCATCGTGCGCTGCCTGAAATTCTGCGGTGTCCGGCACAAGCTGCTGTAAGCCCGGCGGGAGTCCGATGGCGAATCCCTTATCCGCTACCTCGATACGCAGCCAGCCTTCGGGAAGGGGGATCGGAGCCAGTGTTGCGGTCGGGCTTGGCTCCGGTGTGGGCGTGAGTGTGGCAGCAGGCGGTAGGGTCGCTTGCGAGCCGTTGGTCGCTGCTGGGGCGGCTGATTCGCTGCCGCAGGCAAGAATGGTCAGCCACATCAAGATGGCAGTGAACAAAATCCTGTTCTGATGCTGGTTCATGTTGGGTGATACCTTCCAATCGACGGTGATGTTATCGCCATCTCTAACAGGTTATAGCTTCGACTTTTTTGGATACGTTGATAGTTTGTAAACTAACCAAGCAAGAATGAGCAGCAGGCCCACAACCAGAATAATAGCCTTATCACTACTTCCAGCTTCCGTCCATATGACTATTGCGCTAACCTTCGCAAAGGCTATTATGGCTACAGCGCCTAAAAAAAATCCGCAGCCAAAGCCAAAACGTTTTAGTCCACTCATCAATTTTCCTTTCTACACAATGCGTTTGTACAGCAGGTTACGATCTCAACTACTCGCCTGAGATTCTTCGTAAGCCAACCGCATAAGGACGAGCAATAAGCCCGCAACTAGAAGAATCGCTGAAGCAAGGTAAGGCGAACCAACAACAGTGGCGAGGATCGCGTAAAAGGTCATCAGGAGTATGATGACGCCAGGACGTGTAGGTGTTGTAGTGCTTGGTATATATTCTAGCCCTAACAGGGCAAGCACAATGCCAATGACGCCTGTGATGACGAGCAGAATTCCGCATCCGCGACCGAAACGTGTTAGCCCACTCATTGATCTCTTCTTTCCACCGCTTGAGAAATCATAGGGCCAATGGCTTAGACTCCCCATCATTTGGTGGCTTGAGAGCGCTCCCAGCACGGAAAAAACTCAAAAGAGTTTGGTATTCATCATACTGGCAAGTTTTCAGCGAAAGAACTACCCAAATGGATCATATGCTGCCCCTCTGATCAGGGCATCATCGGGCAAGGGAAGGCATGCAGATGAGGTTTTCAGTGTAGGAGTTAAGTATGACGATCACAATCCGAACAGCAGAGGCGGGCGATGTGCCCGCAATTCTCGAAATCTACAACGATGCGGTGATCCACACGACCGCCTCGTATGACTACGAGCCGAGTACGCTCGAACAGCGCCTCCGGTGGTTTGAACAGCACCGGGAGGCGGGGCTGCCTGTGCTGGTGGCGGTGAACTCGGACGGTCGGATCGTGGGTTGGGGATCGCTGAGCAAGTTCCGGGAGAAGATCGGGTATCAGTACTCGGTTGAGCATTCGGTGTACGTTGCACCGGATCAGCGCAGGCAGGGGATCGGGCGGTCGATTCTACAGGTGTTGATCGAGGTGGCCTGCGATCTAGGGAAACACATCATTATCGGCGGGGTTGATGCAGATAACGCGGCCAGTCGGCGGCTGCATGAATCGCTCGGCTTCGAACAAGTCGCTCACTTCAAAGAGGTTGGCTACAAATTCGACCGTTGGTTGGACTTGATCTTTTATCAGCGCGAACTGTCACCTGCAATCACCTCTGACTAACCTCGCCTTCTACTTGTCATCCTCGTTGGGCGGGCCGTAGATTTTCTGAATGGCTGCTACATCTCCTGCGCTGAGGATGCGGATTCCCTTGTAGACGGGCCACATCATTGAATCAGCATCGCTGCTGTGGGGCAGGCCCAGCGAGTGCCCGATTTCGTGCATCACAGCCGTTTTCAGGTGAACTTCCTCCGGGAACGGCCCAACCGAATCTCCCACTATCCAATTCTCGGCGGCATCAAGGTGCAGGTCGCCATCCAGCCAGTATTTGCCATTCGTATAGGGATATGCGGCATGGGCGACCTTCCCGCCGGGGCCATCGAAGGGGCTGTGATCGCCATGTTCGCCTGATTCCCATGAGACGACAATATCGCCGCCCTCGGCCAGTTCGTCGAGGCGCAGCCCACAAACTGCATCCCACGCTTCGATGGCCTGCCGGACTGCCGCCTTCGCCGATTCGCAGTCGAGGGAGGTGGGACAGTTGGCGATGCGGTAGGTGAC
>Ga0075421_100008707_pt1 | contig 12484 bp, 9 predicted proteins | sample SoiMetdeltSBSDD5_FD_75292 | JGI IMG/M metagenome (GOLD analysis project Ga0075421, IMG submission 75292) | Bulk soil microbial communities from a Populus tree surrounding site in Tennessee, USA - Soil MetaG P. deltoides SBSDD5 | ecosystem: Environmental > Terrestrial > Soil > Tree plantation... | reverse complement strand
CGCCGGCCAACCCTGGTTTGTCAGATGCTGCACCATCGCTGTCGATCGGGCCTGGCTTGCAAACGCGGCAATCTGCACGACCCACGTCTGTTCCGGCAAGGTGGCAGCACGCGCCGCGATCTCCGGACCGGGCGCTGGCTTCGTGACGCGTTCAGACGAATGCACAATCGGCCGAGCGGGTGAGGCCGCAAGCAGCAGAGGCGATGACGGGAGGGGCGGGAGTTCCACCCGTGGACTGCCCTTGCCGGCAGTCGAAACCGCGATGCCGCCGGCGAACAGCATGACGCCCATCGCAAGCGCTGGCAGCAAGAGCGATCTGAGCGCGCGCCGCCACCAGGCATTGCGGCGGGTCGAGCGACGACGAGTCGCGACCGGCCTGTCGATCGTCGATGACGTGTCCGGGTCACTGGCTCGCCGTGGCACTGCCGGAAGATTCAAGAGCGCCGTCAGGTCCATGCTCGCCGAGGGGGCCGGCTCATCGCTCGACGTTTTCACGAAGAGGCCGCCCGGTGTGGCGCCCGTTACGGGAGCGACCGGCGCGGGCGATGCGTCCTCGATCGGCGCCTCACGCCATGTCACTTCTTGTCCGATGCGCCCCTGACGAGGCGGCACCATCCACACTTCCTGCAGTGCCCTCTCGACATGCGACTGTCCGATCAGCGGGCTCCGATCGAGGTAGCCGTAAGACAGGGCGCGATCGCAAATCCGATTCACGAGCCGCGGCAGGCCGAAAGACCCGCCGAACACAAGGTCCAGCGCCTGCGGTGAGAACTCCACGCGATCGCGAGTGCCGCCGACGAACGCCAGTCGATGGGCGACGTACCCGGCGACGCCCTCGCGATTGAGCGGCTTGAGCTCGCACACGGTCGTGACCCGTTGCGCGATCTGCTGCATATCGCGAACTCTGAGACGAGCGCGCAACTCCGGTTGTCCAACGAGCACGATCTGCAGCAGCCGTCGCCCCGCTTCCATTTCCGAGAGCGCACGAATCTCGTCGAGCAGTGGCGCCGATAGATTCTGCGCCTCGTCGATCACCAGCGCCGCGAAGGCGTCTACGGATTCGAGCGAGGTCAGGAACTCATACACTTGAACACCCAGGTCGGCCCGCGGCGCACCTTTCAGGCGGCCCTCCTTCAAGTCGTGGACCGAGACCTCTCCAAAGCCGACCAGCAACATTCGAAGCAGATCTTCCCGGGAGAGGTCGGGATCCGGCACGAAGGTCGTGAACGTCTTGCGATCGAGCTGATAAATCGCCGCGCGACACAACGTCGTCTTGCCCGTTCCAATGTCCCCGGTCAGGACGATGAGTCCTTCGCGCCGACGGATTGCGGCGAGCAGATCTTCAAAGACCGGCGCGTGCGACGAGCTTTGGTAGAGGCTGCGTGGGTCGGTAGACAGGCTGAACGGCTTCGCCTTCAAGCCGTAGTAAGGCTCGTAGGTCAGGACGCTGGATGTCGGCGCCTGCGTCGACGTTGCGTCGGTGACATCGACGTCCGTGCGCACGTTGCCTGGGCGGAAGCCTGTCCAGTGGTTCATGGAGTCTCAACACTCCTCGCGGGCAAAACCAACGCTGTGACGAGCGAGGCGGAGCCACTCGCTCGTCAGTCCGAAGCAGCGCCTCGCTAGGCATCTATCGGCGTGAAAGACGTTGCGTGACAGGCCATTCGGGCTCACGCCCGACCGCATTGCACACCTGCGCAATTCTGCGTCCTACTCACGCTTGCGTCGGGGGCCGATACACGTTCATCGGGAGGCGCACTTCCTCGCGCTGCCCGTGTCTGCGATGCCTACGAACGATTCGCTGGCGCCCACGCGGCATGAGCCGCTGCCACCTGCCATGGTGAGGCCGGCGGAAGTCCACGTGCTCGATCGCGCGCAAGCGGTCTATCGGTATCGCTACGTTGCCGCAGCCGCATGTCTGCTGGTCCTGGCGGGCTCGACTCTCTACGCGTACTGGCAGACACCGCTCTATCGCGCAAGCGTCAGGCTGTTGATCGAGCTGGAGGACGAGCGGTCGCTTGCGATCGAAGGCGTCGGACCAACGCGGGCGATCGACTACTACCAGGACCCAGAGCCGTACTTTCAGACCCAGTACCGCATTCTCACCGGGCGTGAGCTCGCGCAGCGCGTCGCAACTCGACTCGCCAGAAATCGGCCCGGGGTCACAGCCGACGGAGTGATGGCTCGAGTCTCGGTCGAGCCGGTGCGCGCCAGCCATCTCGTCGACGTCTCATTCGTGTCGGCCGCACCCGATCTGGCGGCTGAAACCGTCAACACACTGGCCGAGGAGTATGTCGCGCAAAATCTCGACTTGCGGCGCCAGAACATGGCGCACAGCCTGGCGTGGCTCTCTGATGAACTCTCGCGACAGAAACGGCTGGTCGAATCGAGCGAACGAGCGATGGCGCAGTACCGCGAGGATCAGGATGCGCTCTCGCTCGAGGACCGCCAGAACATCGTCATTGCAAGACTGAATCAGCTGAACGAGGCGGCAACACGCGCGCGAACGAATCGGGCGCAGAAGGAGTCGCTGTATCGGCGCCTTGATTCGCTTGGGCCATCGGCATCGCCTGACACGATTCCGGGAATCCTCCAGAACTCGTACATCCAGACGATGAAGGCGCAGGCGGCGGAACTCGAGCGCCGCAGGGCGCTGCTGTCGGAGCGATACGGCGAGAAGCATCCGGAGATCCTGACGATCAACGCGTCGATCGAAGACGCGAATCGGCAGCTGCGCCTGGAAATGGCCAAAGCTCTCGATGGGATTCGACACGACTACGAGTCGGCGATGGTCGAGGAGCGGACGCTCGCGAGCGCACTCAACGAACAGAAAGCGCTCGCCACGGATCTCGATCGCAAGAGCGTCGCCTACACCGTTCTCCAGCGCGACGCAGAGAGCAATCGCGAGCTGTACCAGACACTCCTCCGGCGCGAAAAAGAGCTGCAGGTGCTTGCGAACAGTCGCGGCAACAACGTCCGCCTCGTCGAACGCGCCGCGATCCCGGGAGCGCCGTTCAGCCCGAACCTTCGACGAGCTGCGCTTCTCGGCGGGATGGTCGGCCTGCTGTTGGCACTAGGGCTCGCGCTGGGACTCGATCACATCAACGACACGATCCGGACACCTGATGATGTGACGCGGCGGCTTGGATTACCCTTCCTGGGGCTCATTCCGGCGGTCAGGGGGCATCAGGACCGGCCAGTGCTGTCAGGCTCGAGCGACTTCAGCGAAGCGATACGTGCGCTGCGGACGTCCCTCGCGCTGAGCCACCCCTCCAGGGGGAGTGCCATCGTGCTGGTGACGAGCGCGCAGCCGCTCGAAGGCAAGACGACCACTGCGTGCAACCTGGCGCTCGCCCTCGCATACGGCGGCGCCCGGGTTCTGCTGGTCGATGCCGACATGCGTCGCCCGGGTGTGCACACCGGGCTCGGACTCGACAACACGCGCGGCCTGTCGGACCTTCTGGACAATCGGGCTGCGCTCACCGAGACCGTGCAGCGGCTGGCCGAGCCGAATCTCTGGGTCATGACAGCGGGGCAGACACCGTCGAATCCCTCGGAGCTGCTGGCCTCCGGGAGGATGGACGGTTTGATGCGACAGGTTCAGACCGGCCCGTTCGACTGGGTCGTCATCGACACGCCACCCGTTCTTGCCGTCACCGACGCCTCTATCGTCACGCGATGGGCGTCAGGCGTGGCGTTCGTCGTGGGATCCGAGATGACGCGGGGCCGGCTCGCCGAGCGTGCGATCGAGATGCTCGCTGCCGCGCGACCGAGCTTCATTGGCGCGGTCTTGAATCGCGTGGACGTCAGCCGCCACCGCTACTACTACGCGCAGCAGTACGGGTACGGGTATCTCGAAGCCACCCTGTAATCCAGTGCTAGTGCGTAGCGGCGGGTCTTCAGACCCGCCGTTGGAACCACGACTTGCAACCTCCCGCCACGCGACGTAAGTAGAAGAGCGGCAGCTGTGCCTGAACCCTCACGTCGTACTTCCGCGTGATATAGCCAGCGGGCGGAATCAGATGCTCGCTCAGCAACCGCAGGCACTCACGGGTCCCGAGCACGCGCAGGTCAACCATCAGCCGATCAAATCGCGACAGATCTTTTCGCAGATACACTGCTGAACGCTCGGACCTTTTGGCGTCGCTGACCAGATGCGACGCGACGTCAGATGGGATCGACGTGTAAAAGCACTTGCGTGCCGCACGCAGACCATCGCCACACAGCGCGCACACACGATGAGCCGATGCGAGTGTAACGAAGTCACTCCAGTCGGCTGCCGTGAAGCGCTCGGCGAGCAGATGAATGTCGTACAGCCAGATCAAGTCATCAGACAGATCGTGGTGCGCAGCGCGATGGACGCACGCCAGCAGCAACGCGTCGACGGGGCGAGGCATCCGCACCGACTGCCCTCTCACAGATATCGTGGATGCTCGCGTGGCAAGCTCGTCATAGCCTGGCATGTCCACAAACAGCTGTGGATTCGCAATCCGCCAGTGCACGTCGAGATGCATCTCCCCCATCCCGTGCGCGCGGGCGAAGGGCATCTGGTACATGACCAACTCGCCGGACACGAACGGCGGCTGCGTGTAGCCGAGACCAACCAGAACACGGGCAACGAGTGGACGGTGTGAGCTGTCGATCAGCAGATCGGCATCGACTCTCGGGCGCAGCCACGACGCCTCGTAGTGCGTGTGCGCCAGAGCCGCGCCCTTGAGGACGAGCGGTACGACGCCGTGCTCTTCGAGTCCTGCCAGGACGCGGTTCAGTTCTCTGACATCGATCTCGTCCAGGATCGCGGCCGCACGGACCTCGCCAGTGATCGCACCGGTGCGCCAGGCCAGAAGCCGATCGACTCGGTGCGCTGTCGCCGTCGCGATCAGTCGGTCGCGCGCTTCACCTGAAACGTCGATCGACTCGCCGCGGAGGATGGCGCACAGATCTGTAATGGGGTCGGGGGTCATTTAAAGGGGACACTGGCGCGCCAAGCATACTCGCGCCAGTGTCCTGATCAAATGACCCCCGACCCTATTACAGAAATGATCGAAGGAAGATCTGACGGGCGGGAGGATGCTTCAGCAGCGCCACGATCAGCTGACGATGCCGATTGAACGTCGCCGTTCGGCGAACGATCGGCATGACGCCGTCCGTCCTCGCCAGCTCGAACAGTCCCTCGATGTCCTCATCCGGCATCCGCTGCGCCAGCGTGCGGAACGTCAGCTGGGTATCGAGTTCCTCTTCCAAGCGAGCACGCCATGAACGCTCATACTCAGCCAGTCGCCCCGCTGAGAGATCGTCCTCAGACAATGCCTCGATCAACACATCAGCGGCGATCGACGCGCTCACGAGACTGTAGTAGATCCCGCCGCCGGTGGTCGGCTTGACGAGGCCGGCCGCGTCACCAATGACCAGCAGCCGCTCGCCATACGTTTGTGCGATGCGGTTGAGCGGCAGTAGCTTTTGACGAGGCGTACCCTCGACCGCCTGGACACCCCATCGCGCGCGAACTCTGGCCACCATGCGCTCGAAATACGTCGGGGAGCGATCCTCGGACATCACACCGATTCGGGCGTAATAGCGATTCCCGCGCCGGATCGGCACAACCCACCCGAAACCTCGCGGCGCGACGTGGCTGCCGAAGTGCACCTCCACCTCGTCGGGTCTCTCAACGGGCAGTTCGCGTTGCGCGGTGTGCAGAAAGAGCGATGGAACTGTCAGACCGAGCTGCCGGTGGAGCGCGTAACGGCCCCCACACGCCAGAATGCACACGCGGCCGCGCACGTCCGGCTGACTCGCCGCGCGTACGACGACTCCGTCCTTCTCGACCCGCACGCCGGTCGCTCGACAGTCGTGGCGCAGGTCGACACCCGCGCGACGCGCGCGCTCGGCCAATGCCGCATCGAAAGCCACGCGGTCGATTGCGACGGCTTCGATGCTCCGTGTGTTGTAGACGACGTCGAGCCCGGAGGGTGAGAAGAAGCGAGCGGTGGTCAGCTCGTTGAGGACAACGTTGGAAGGGAGATCGAACTGGTCGAAGGCTTCACTGGCGAGGATGCCCGTGCAGTGGACCGGATCGCCTACGACTTGATGTTCTTCGAGGAGTGCGACTCGCCGCCCGCCCTGCGCCAATCGAAGACTTGCAAACAGCCCGGCGGGACCTGCACCAATGACGACGGCATCATACATTCAGGCTAACGAGTTTCCACATCGTTAGTTCAGCTGTCAAACATTCAGCGGCGCATCAGCACTTCGACGTCAGACGTCGAGGGCGTTGATCGGCCAGAGACAGAGCTGCCGGTGGCTGTTCGGAGCTTCGCTGATCGCGTCCAGCGGTGAGGGAAACGAGAATGGCGGGCGCAGGAAGTTCACACGCCGAAAACTTCCGATAGCGATGTCGTGATACGACTCGGCCTCGAGATCGTTCGTGAGAAGCAGATACCTCGCGCCCGACGCTCGAAAGTTCGCAAGCGCCGCGCGAATCAGCCGCGTGGGGAGATGGATGAAACAGTCGCGACAGAGGACGGCGTCGGCTGTGGGAAGTGGATCGGACGCGATGTCGGCGCAGGCAAACGACACCCGCGTCGCGCCGTGCAACCTCGAATTTCGTGCAATCAGTTCCGGCACGATATCAAGACCCACATACCGGTCCAGACAGCCGACGATGTGCTGCATCCAGTGAAAGTCGCCGCATGGAGCATCGAGCACGGAGCGAATACCGTGGCGCTCGAACAACACCGGCAATTCGCACCTGACCGTCATTGTCGCGGCCGTCCCCGATCCGCCGCCCGACACCGACTCGGGATCACCCCAGAGATTCTCGTCGTAGATTCGCTCGAAGACCGCACGACGATGGGCAGCGCCACGAATACGGTCGTGCGCCGCGTCCCTGAGGAGCCATGCGCGGCGTCTCAAGGTTTGGACCAGGGGCGAGGCGTTGATTGGCAAACTGAGGTTCAGAACTTTGACCCGCGTGCTTCCCAGGTGCCGCGAAAGGTAATCCAGAACGACAGCGCGACGAGACGCATGTCGAGCCAGAACGACTGCTGGCGCACGTAGAGGACGTCGTAGCGGAACTTCGTGCGCCGGGGGATATCGCGCGGCGCGAAGATCTGCGCGATGCCGGTGAGGCCGGGCGGCACACTCGCGCGCAGGGCGAAACCAGGCACGTCTTCGAGACGTTCCAGACGGCCCGATCCCAGCGTCTCGATCTCTCCGGGCCGCAGCGCGCGCGGGCCGGTAAAGCTCATGTCGCCGCGGAAGATGTTCCAGAGCTGCGGCAGTTCGTCCATCGCGGTGGCACGCAGCAGGCGCCCCACGCGCGTCACACGCGGATCATCCTCAGTGGCTTGAACAGCACCGACCCGCGCCTCGGCGTTTTGAATCATCGAGCGAAACTTGCGTACCTGGAAGGGGACGCCGTGCAGGCCAGATCGTTCCTGACCGTAAAACACGGGGCCACCGTCTTCGAGCTTGATCAGCAGGGCAATGAAGGCCCACAGCGGTGCGGACACGAGCAGCCCCACGCCGGACAGCGCGACATCGAACGTGCGCTTGGCGAGCATCGATCGACCGTGCGCGATCACACGACTGCCGCTGGTTCGACGTGCGTCGCCAGCGAATCCTGGCTGACGATCTCCTGGTAGAGCGTATGCGTGGCGCTGCACATCCCCTCCGCTGTGAAGTGACTCAACACCCTTGCCTGAGCCGCGGCGCCCAGCCGCTGTCGCAAGATCGGATCTCCAAGCAGGCGCACGATCGCCCGGCGCAGATCGTCGACGTCACCCGGCTTGACAATGAGACCGGTGCGTTCGTGCTGATTGACCCAGGAGACACCCGTTCCAAGGTCCGTGCTGACGACAGGGCGGCCGCAAAGCATCGCTTCCAGCTGCACCATCCCGAAAGCTTCCTGGCGCGTGACCGACGGAAGAACACAGGCGTCACAGGCGTGATACAAGGCAAGCAGTTCGTCGCTCGCGACCTCACCACGGAACTGAACACGGTCGGCAAGACCGAGATCGTGGGCGAGCGACTCGAGCGACCCGCGGAGCGGGCCATCCCCGACGATCACGGTCTCAGCATCGAGACCCGGCAAGGCACGCAGGAGAACGTCGACGCCCTTGTAGCCCACCAGCCGCCCCACGAACAGGAACGTCGCCTTCGTCGCGGACCTCCTGATCATCTCGACTCGTGGCGCCGTTCCCGAGACCATGCGATAGCGCTCGAGGCGAAGACCGAATGGCACCACGGCGCATTTGCCCCGATACCGGGCAAGTGCCGGTACCTCTCGCATGGGAGGTGACGCAACAACGATCCGGGCGGCTCGCTGCAGAGCGAACTCCAGGAACGGCTCGTAGAGCAGTTGGTACTTCCACTGCGGCCGAATCACTTCACTGTGGTACCAGACCACGAGCGGGATACGAGGTCGCGCGAGGAAATAGGCGACGAGCGCCATCGGATTGGGCTCGTGGAGCACGAGGACGTCGGCCTCCGCGCGCGCGAGCCACAAAGGAAGGGTCGGTGCCACGGAGACAGCACCCAGGCTTGCGACGCTTCCGATTCGGCGGACCGCGACCCCGTCGCGATGCTCGACGGTCGTCAGAAGGCGCTTGTTGAGCACCATGGCCGATGAGTCCGACCACGCGGCCTCGCCACGGCAGAGGGTCTCCACAACGGTCTCGATTCCGCCCCTGACGGGCGGGTAGTACTTGCCAAGGTGCACGATGCGGAGTCGCTTCATACGGCGGTCGCGACGCTCGCGATGTCGTCGCTGTCGGGCAGCCCCGGCAACAGCTCACGGTACACATCGAGCATCTTACGGGCATGTTCCAGCGCGTCGAATCGGCGCGCATCGGCGACGGCTGCGGCACGCCGGGCGGCCCACGCTGGTCCATCGGCGCTGCGTTCGTCCAATAGCGCCGATACCGTATCCGTCCAGGCGCTCACGTCGCCCACTGGGCAGTACGAGGCAATCGCCCCACCCACTTCGCGAAGGGGTTTGAGGTCGCTGGCAACGACGGGCGTTCCGCACGCCATCGCTTCAGCGACCGGCAGCCCGAACCCCTCTCGCTCGGAAGGCTGCAATACGACGGCGGCACGTCGGTACACCGCCGCCAGCACGCGACGTTCGAGGAACGGCAGGACGGTGATGTGGCGCTGCAGTCCAAGCCGCGCCACCTGCCTGCGTTGCTCTCGCGTGAACTCTCCGCCGACTCGTATCAGTCGCAGCGAAGGATACCGCTCCCGCAACGCAGCGACGACGTCCAGAAGCACGTCGATCCGCTTGCGCCGCACGGTGCTCCCGACGTGCAGGATCTCCGGGCACGCGCCATCGGAAGGGCCGAGGTATTTGAAGGCGACTTCTTCAGCTCGTGGGTCTGCCCGCGGTGTGCAGGAAGGATGCAGTCCGTACGGCACCACGGTGACACGCGACGGTTCAAGGATCCCCGACGCGAGCAAGGCATCTCGCGTCGCGTGACTTCCGCACACAATCTTCCGTGCGAGCACGAGTCCGGCGAGGAGGCGTGCTCCGAGCAACTTACCGACGATCGACTGCCCTTCCGTGCCTGGCAGCACCCCGGCAAAGGCGTCGACGTCATGGCACATCACCAGCGAGCGATCCGGCGGGAGCACCGTCACCAGGTGAGCGTAGCTGTGATCGACGATGTGAAAGAGGTCGAAGTCGTCGGCCTGCATGCTGAGCATCCGACGGTAGTCCCACACGCGGTTGATGATGCGATCGGCGGTCGTTGCCGGACTCAACCGGCCGACTCCCGGAAGTCGCGTCAATCGTCGAACCATCGATGGGCGGATCTGGGTTGCATCGACGATGCGCGTACGCGGCGAGCGCAACCCGAGCATGAGGATCTCGGCGACGAGATCCATGCTGTGCCACCGCTCTTCGGCGAGATCGGACACGACAGCAACGCGAGGGCGCCTGTGCCCCACGCTCACGCGGCTTCCTCGGCGCGTAATGCCAGCGCGACGCCCGCAGCAGATGCAAGATCGCGTCGCAGCGAATCGAACGCGCGTGCCCGATCCCAATGCGACCGGACGTAGTCGCGTCCGCGCCGAGCATCCAACCGGGCGGCCTCCGGGTTCGCGGCAACGTCCAGGATGGCCGCCGCCATCGCGGCGGCGTCACGACGCGGCGTCAGTCGAGCGTAGGGACCAAGATGCGCCCCCATTCCACCAATGTCAGTGGCAACAACGGGCGTATGACACGCGAGCGCCTCGAGCGGTGACAACCCGAACCCCTCGGCCAACGACCCCTGCACCAGCAGATCGGCGGAGCGGAGGTAATCCGCGAGTTCGCACATCGGGTGCGCCGCAGGGCGACCAGAGACCCAGCGTTCGTGATCGGCGATTCCAAGCGAGCGGGCGAGCGTGACGAACTCGCGATACCCGCCACCGAGGTTCAGCAACAGGGCATCGAGACCACGCGCTCTCGCGAGCGCCACGGCACGCAGGACGGTTTCCGGGTCCTTCTCGTGACTGATTCGGCTCGCCAAGACGATGAGGAAACGGTCGGCCGGCAGACGGAGCAGTCGGCGAAGACCGGCGCGCGTGACCTCGTCGGCGGGCCGGAAGACATCAGCGTCGACGCCGTAGTAGTAACCCATCTTGGTCCGCGGACAGACTCGTGATGAGACATCGCAGAGATGTGGGCCAAGCGCGAGGCAGCGAGTGGCGAGCTTCCCGTTGATCGCCATGAGCGTCCGGATGATCGACTCGCCTGCCCAACAGGCGACCTCACTGATTTGACCGCGCTCGCGCCGACACCTGAAGTACTCCACCGGAGAGATCGCCATCGTCGTGACGACGGGCACGCCTCGAATGGCGCCCACGACGGTGGCGTTGAGCGATCCGCGGAGCACTTCCTGCGAGAGGATGACGTCGAAGTCCCGGGCGACCGACCACAGGTAAGCCAGCGACCGCGCCTGGAATGCAAGTCGGCCGCCTTCGATTTCGTGGACACGGAGACGTGCGCCGCTGGACTCGATACGCTCTTTGAGCGTGCTCTCTTCATAGGCACGAGCCGGCAATGCCATGGTGAGGTCGCAGATCTCGCTCAGGCCAGCGACGAACCGGATGTCGGTGAAGCCTTCGACGAAGAAGAGCACGCGCAATGGATTGGTCCGTGTCATCGCTTTTCGGCAACGACAAGCGAGTGCAACGCGAACCAACGCAATGGCCGGATCGAATCGAGCAGCGACGTCGACAACGGTGATCGCCCGGGCCACGGCAGATAGTGCCCGGTGGCATCAACCACCCGCACCGTCAGCCCGGCACGATGCATCCAGACGAGGGTGCGCGGCAGCGACGTCAGGTGACAGATTGGCTGGCCTCCTTCGGTGTAACGGCGACCTCGTACCCTGAGGTATCCACGGTAGAGGCCCATCGGGCCGAGATAGTTCGGCGTCGTCAGCAGGAGCCGCCCGCCGGGTCGCAGCACACGGCGGATCTCGCCGAGCGCACGCACCGGGTCGACGACATGCTCGATGGTCTCGCACGAGATCACCGTGTCGAACGTGGCGTCTGCGACCGGAATCTCCTGGATGCTGGCGACAGCCCATGACACTCGATGACTCGATGCCGTTTGTAACCGGCGGCGACCACAGTGCACGGCGGATTGTGCGAAGTCGGCAGCGACGAGGTGGCGCGGCCCGACCGCTCTCTGGACGAGACGCTGAACCAATTCGCCGCGACCGCATCCGATCTCGAGCACGCATCGATTGGCAAGATCGTCCGGAGTCAGATATCTGCTCACGAGGGTGTGCCAGGGGGAGTCCGCTGCGCGAACGTCGCTTTCGACACTCGCGTGCCACGACTCGTAGATTTCACGCGCCCTGGCTTCAGGCAGCATCGGGACGAACAAAGGCCGAGTCACGATCGGCTGTGCCGCGACGAGCGAGCACGCCGTGCACGCGGGAGGCGAAGTCGACGCATGCGTCCCGCAGGGCGAAGTGTTCGGCCGTGTGGCGCGCCGATGAGCCCAGGGCCTCGCGTCTTTCTGCATCGCCGGCCAGTTGCATAACCGTAGCAACCAGAGCGGTTGCATCGGCGCACGGCACCAGAACAGCATTGCATCCGCTTTCGATCAGATCGACGGCCGCGCCGACCGGCGTGGTGACGACCGGTAGCTCGGCGGCCATCGCCTCGAGCAGCGCACAGCTAAAACCTTCGGACAGAGTCGGGAAGAGAAACACATCGGCACGCTGCAGCTGTTCGTAGAGCTCCGCGCGATCGACGCGAGGACGCACCACGACGCGTGACCTGACGGCAGCCGGAAACTCCTGCTGCACGACCTCGTGCTCAACGCCGGTGCCCACACATGCCAACTCGAAGTCGGCGAGTGCCGCCAGCGAGGTGAACGCGTCGATGAGATAGCGAGTGCCCTTCGCCGGAAGCCACTGCCCCACGAACAGGAGTCGTTGTGCGATGTGGCGATGACGTCGTGACTGGAAGCAGTCCACTTCCACACCAT
>Ga0075421_100008706_pt1 | contig 12484 bp, 13 predicted proteins | sample SoiMetdeltSBSDD5_FD_75292 | JGI IMG/M metagenome (GOLD analysis project Ga0075421, IMG submission 75292) | Bulk soil microbial communities from a Populus tree surrounding site in Tennessee, USA - Soil MetaG P. deltoides SBSDD5 | ecosystem: Environmental > Terrestrial > Soil > Tree plantation... | reverse complement strand
CCGTAGACGCACGAAGCCAGGAGGAATCGCCGCTTTCCGTGAACCCAGCCCGGGCTTCCGTTCAGATCAGAACGGGATACCAGCCCGGGGTCAAGCGGCGGCATGGAGTCGACGTCGTTGTCAGAGAGCATCTCGTACAGCACGTCGAGGTCGGCGTCGCCGCCGGCCTGCTGGACGGCGTACTGCTCACAGGCGAAGACCCGGTCCAGCCGGTTGCGGAACAACGTGAACCTTGTGGTGCCGAACCACGTCGCATCGTGGCCATCAGCCTCCGAGTAGGTCTCCAGAGTCCTCGTCGCGGCCGATCGGTAGGCCCACCGCACGCCCGCCAGGATGCCAGCATCGTCGAGGCTCCCGATCACGTCCTGTTCTTCGCTCACGCAGCCGACGCTACACGATCACTAGTAATCAGTGCATGATACTGAACCAGATCACCGCGTGGCCGTCGCGAAACACACTACGCTGTACGCAAGTGCCGACCGTACGGCTGCCCTCCGGACGTCACTGTGGCGCGGCAGGCCCCCGGCCTCGAACGTCAGTTCGGATCGCTGCGATGAGTGGCACGTACGCGAAGGGAGAGCCTCATGCCCGAGGGCGATATCGAGACGTACTACGAGGATGGCAAGTGGAAGAATCGTCCTCAAGGAAACACCCGAGCGAGCAACACCCATGACACCAAGGCCGAGGCCCAATCGGTAGGCAGGGACATGGCTCGTGATCGAGGTGTGGAACACCTGATCAAGAAGAAGGACGGCACTATCGGCGAGCGGAACACCTACCCCCGGAGCCGTGATCCTCGCCAGACCAGGGGCTAGGCCCAGAGTCTCGCCAACTTGGCAACGCCCTGTCGGTCCACTAGATCCTTCCCTCCTTCGAGCCCTTCGGGGCGCCCTTCACCGGCGCACCAACCCAGGAGCCGGCGACGGTAGTCTGTGACCCGTGGGGACGCGATCGTAAGGACGCCGCTCTGGAGCGACGAACGAAGGATGTGCGTCACCGATAGTTGGCTGCAGTGGCAGCGTGTCGCCGACATGGAGCGCCTGGCGGCTGAGCGAGGGCAGCGCGGCGAACAGCCAGACACCGGTGCGAGCCCTGTCGACGACCTGGCGGGCGGGAGTCGCGTCTCGGCTCGTGCCGCCGCCACGGCCGCAAGCTCCATGCAGGCCCTACGTCTAATTGCTACTGGGTACTCTGGCGCTAGGAAGGAGAGGGTGGGCGCGCGGGACAGTGTCCACTCGCCCCGCCACACGACCTTTCCCGCACGACGTACCGGCCCAGCTAGAACGGGCTGCGTCCGTAAGGGTCCGTATCGAGTGGTGGCTTTTGGGGCTACCACCGTTGGGCACTAGGGCCGGACGATCGGACCGTCGAGCTGGTTGCAGCGGTCGAGGACGCTCTCGACCTCCATGAGGCCGTTGTGGGCGGCCTCGACCTGACGGGCGACCTGTATGCGCGGCTCGGGCGAGTCAGTCGTCACGCTGACGTCACCCTGGGCTATACCGAACCAATTCGGTGGCGCGCTGGCCCACGCGCTGCGGAGGCAATCCGATAGGTGGTCGACCCGGTCCTGTAGGACGTGTTCGTGGAGCTGGCCGCGCACGTCCCTCAGCCGCTGCTCCAGGGTCTGGCGGTCGCCGGTCAGGAACTCCGAGGTGTCGAGTTCGCCGTGGGCCGTGATGTCATAGAAGTTGATCCGCGCCTCGGCGACCAGCTCGCGCACGTCGGCTGTGCCGTAGGCCCGCCACCGGAGCCACGCCTGCCACAGTGCGAACGCACCGCCTAGGCCGACGATGATCGACACCACGACGGCCCAACATGGTCGTACATGATCGCGCGGTCCGGCGTGCCTGCCTGGACCTCTGAGGGGTTGGTCACGGCCCCCGGGAGCCGATCACCCGCCATCGGCTCCCGTGCCATCGGTATCAAACCCGAGGTCGAGACGACAACGCTTCTGGAGCTGCACCCGGAGCTTCACCAGCCTCTCGGCGTCGCGCTTCAGCTGGCCAGCGTCGGTGTTCGCCGTGACGAGCGCGGCGTTGGCGGCCAGCTCGAAGGCGGTCAGGCCACGGAGCAGCGCGGCATCGACGGCGACGAGCGTGATCTGCTTCGCGGCCGCCCGGAACTTCTCCAGCTCAGCGGCGACGAGCTCCGGCGCCATCGAGCGCACGTACGTGTCCCAGTTGTCCTCCGGTGGCTCCGCGTCCTCCAGCGCCGAGGTGTAGACCTCGGCCAGCCCGTTCACCACGTTGTTGACGGTCCCCAGCAGCTCCCCGTACACCTCTCGCCGCTTGTCGGCGTGTTGCTGGATGAGCTGCCACTTCCGGTCGTCGGCCCGCAGCCTGTCGTCGCGCTCGGCGGCCTCCCGGCGGGCCGTGGTGTCTTGCCGTCCCTTGATCCACAGAGACACGACGGTGACCACACCGCCGATGCCAGCGCCGATGCCGGTCCCGACCACGCCTACCCACTCGGATGCCACGGCCCCGAACGTAGTGATGCGCCTCGGTCAGCCCGGGGATGCCGGCCACTGGCGCGGGTGCGTCGGTGACCTCTCGTAGCCTCGGCGCATGGCGCGTTGCACAGCACCGGTGTATGGCCACCGCACGGCGAGCGGTCGCGCGAACTGCCCCGCGTGCGGGGGCCGGTCGTACTACCGATCCTCTTACTACACCCCGCCGGCCACCCAGTACCGGGGCGGTGGGGGCGGGTCGTCCACCGGCGGGTCGTCGAGTCGGTTGGGAGGCGGTTCCGTGTCGTACACGCCCGCCGAACGGCGCACGCTCGAACCCGTTGCCCGCCAGGCCGAGAAGCAGGCGGTGGCCCACCCCGAGCGTCGCGACCTGTTCCTCTGCCACGCTTGGGACGACCGGAACGGTGCTGCGAAGGAGTTGCACGGTCTGCTGACGTCCTTCGACGCAACGGTCTGGTTCAGCGAGGAGGACGTCGGACTCGGCAAGTCGTTGCTCCGCGAGATTGACCGGGGGCTGAAGAACTCCCGGATCGGCATCGTTCTGGTGACCCCGGCGCTACTCAAGAGCCTCGAGGCCGAGGGGATCGCGGACAAGGAACTCTCCGCGTTGCTCGCGACCGACCGAGTCATCCCCGTCGCCCACGGCACGACGTTCGAGGCGCTCCGGGACGTCAGCCCCCTGCTCGCCGCGCGTTCCGGACTGAGCACCGAGGGGTCGTCGCTAGAGGAAGTCGCCACCAAGGTCGCCGACACGGTGCGCGTGAAGGACCACACCTGACAGGAAGCGACGACGCCCCGGCAGCCTTCCGGTGTCGGGGCGTCTTGCTGTCCGTTGCGGAATGTTGCCAACCACTCGGAACGCTTCGGCTGACCCAGTCCCAATGTGCGCCAGAACGACGGGTTGAGGGCGCACAGAACGACGGCGCCGACCGCGCGGTAGACCAACGCAGTATCGGCGCTATGCGCTCATTGGCTTCGTCACGGGCTGACGCGCCGCGCCGTCAGCCGAGTAGGTACTCCGGCGACAGGAAGGAGAGGGCAGGCGTGCGGGACAATGTCCCATCCCCCCGGCAAACGACCTCTCCCGCACGCGACATCGGTCCAGCTAGAGCCGCTGAGTCCGTGAGGGTCCGTATCGACGAAGCCGGCCGAACGCGCCCTAGAGATTCGCGCCCACCGAGGACGTTTGGTTCCGTCAAGTGGCGGGTCTGCCTGCTCGCTGAGCGCATCGAGCCGGCCCCGGCGGCTCAGGGAGCCGTGGCTCACGTGTCGTCGTGACGCACGCAGCGGTCCCAGAACGGGGAGCCCGGCTGGTGGACCGCCTCGATGCGCTCCGGCCCGAGCGTGACCGTCGTGTTCACCGACGTGCCCGGCTCCTCCCCGGCCAGCCGCCTGCCCGATACCGGGGTGCGCGTACGAGCACTCGGTCGCCGGCTCGAGCAGCGCCACCACGACCGTCGGCGTACCGACCCGCTCCAGGCGACGGGACTCGGCGGACCGTGTGGAGAACGCGTGATTGATGGCCTCGCCGCCCCACAGGGACAGCAGCCACCCCACCTGGAACGGGCTGGCGAGGTCGACCCGATCACCGACCAGGCAGAGGCGGCCGTTCCGGTTGCGCTCCCTGCACATGTGGCTGGCACGGTAGAGCTGACCCAGCTCGTCTGCGAGGTGGCCGTCGGCGACCGCCTGATCGATCTTCCTCTCAGCCAGCGCCGCGCTGGGCGGGTGGAGTCCCTCCTCTCGCACCCACGCCACCTCCGTGTCCGTCAACCTTGTGCGGTGGTAGGTCCGGAGCAGGGCCCCGCCGAGGGCGTCCACGAACGGCAGGTCCTCGATTTGACCCGCCAGCGCCCGCTGCTCAAGGCGACCGCCTTCGGCCACCTTGCGCACCAACTTGCCAAACGCGGGCGGCCATGTGCGCCGATCTGCGAGATCCACGATGCGGGGCTGCCCGTCCATCGCACCAGGGTACGAGTGGGGGGTTGACCACGACGCCGCTGATTACTGGTCGTCGGGTGGCTCGACCTCGTAACCGAGCAAGTCCTCGGACGACGGCTCCTAACCCGCCCACGGGTCGGCAGCTTCAACAAGCTCGGGGCGCTGCTCGATCGGTGTCGGTCCGTCCGACAGTCGCTCGCTGAATGCGATGATCTCGGTGACGAAGGTCCACGCCTCGTGGGTCGCCTGCGGGTCGTTGGTCCATGTGGCGAACTCGAGCGGCTCGGCTCTATGAGGACGGCTGGTTATTGGCTCGCATCACCGCCGAGTTCAGCATTCACACTAAGACCACGGCGAACAACCTGCGACAGGTCGGTGTAGGCGTCCGGCCGAGAGGGGCTGGACATAGACATCCTCTGAGACCGAGCCTGAGCGGTTACGATCGCTTGCTGCTCACCGAGCCACGAATGTCTGGCTCGGCGATCGCGAGGTTGCGACATGAGTTCAGACCTACCTCTTCGGGTCACGCAAGGGCCAGGACGGATCGACTTCTTCATCTGCCATGCGTCCGAGGACAAGCGTGCTGCTGCACGGCCGATCTACGACGAGCTGGTCCGGCGAGGACACAGTGTCTGGCTGGACGAGGCGGAGCTGACGCTGGGTGACAGTCTCCGTCAGAGCATCGACTACGGCCTTGCCAATTGCCGCTTTGGTGTGGTCATCCTCAGTCGAGCGTTCTTTCAGAAGAACTGGCCGCAGTACGAGCTTGACGGTCTGATGGATCGGCAGATGTCGGGCACCAAGACAGTGCTTCCCGTTTGGCATGACATTCGCCACGATGACATCGCAGTCTGTTCGCCAAGCCTCGCGGGGCTGTATGCCGCTTCGACCAGCAATGGCATCGCCGCCGTTGTGGACGAGATCGTGCGAGCGTATGTGAAGGCAACGGTACCGCAAGGTACTCACAGGCAGGCAGCGGATACAGGGGAAGTTCCCACTCCAGCTCGACTTCACTTCCCGCTATTTGACGGAGAAAGAGCACGACTGGTATCCGACCATCCTGACTACTGGGAGTATCTCCTATTCGCCGACGCTCTGACTCGGGGCTTACTGGCCCACGAACCTGCGTGGCGAGATCATCAGCTGCGCTTGATCAGGCCTAACGGTCCAGTCGTACCGAAAGAGCAGATTCTGGCATATGTGAGTCAGGCATCTCAAGATATGGCTCGCAATATTGACAACCTCCCGAAGCTCCTTAGTCCTGGTGCACTGCAAGCTGCCTTGGGTCCACCGGGCCAGAGTGGCGATGCGGAACTGATCGAGCACTTATGTCAACGAGTTACTGCTGTGTATGGTCAGTATCTTGAGTGGGCAGCTGAAGTTCGCTCAGTGAGGTGCTCGAGCGACTTCAATCGCCTGTTTGAGATCCTGGGCAGCATGGCTGACAATGCCATCGGCCAATTCCGCACGTTCGTTGAGGAGTGCGCATCTCAGTTCTCGGACACCGCCGCTTTAACGGAAGGCGACGAGCCAATCACAATCCACTTCACGCTGGTACACGAGAGCATCGATGATGTGCTGCGTGAATACAAAAAGGAACTGAAACGTCTCAAGCGTCGACGCAAGCTCTAGCTTTCGTTTAGCCATTCTGTTGGTTGTAAAGGTTAACTCTGTCTCCCAGTCGTGATGCTTGGCTGGATCGCATGCGAGGCCGAACGTGCGTGGACGGCGCAGAGAGTCCCCCTTCTACGTCTCGCCTCTGACCAGATACTCCGGTGATAAGAAGGAGAGGAGGGGCATGCGGGACAATGTCCCATCCCCCCGCCACACAACCTCTCACGCACGCGACATCAGCCCAGCTACCGGCCGGTCTGGCCGTGAGGGTCTGTATCGAGGACGGGTCAGCTCCGCCATTGCGGCTGGCCCGATGAGCCAGCGTCACGGGTGGTGCCCCGGATCGTCGGGCCCGTCTAGCAGCCCTCGCCCGGGTGCGTGTAAGCAAGCACGCATAGACGATCTCCATCCGGGCTACTGGAACATGAACTATTCCGACCTCGCCTACAGCGACGACGGCGGCCACACGGACGGGGGTCGGGCTCGTCAGGCTTGATCGAGCGCCATGTCCAAGCAGCTCAAACCTCTCTCGTTGGGATCGCTACCCGGCACGCGCCGCGCTGAGCACGCGTAGGATGCGGTGAGAGAGGATTTCGACCGCTAGGCGGAAGCGGGGCGGCGTGAACAGGCGGAGAGGGTTGTTCGTGGTCGGCGTTGTCGCCGCGGGCTTGGTGCTCGCGGTCGTTGTTGCTGCCGCGGTGGTTAGTGGTGGCGACGGCGCGCGGCCGCGGTCGGATGGTGAGCTGGATGACGAGGAGGCTGCCTCCGCGTCTGAGGTCCTCGCCATGTTCGAGGCGGGAGAGCCACTCGGTGATATGAACGCCGCCTCCGTGGAGCTCGCGGAGGCCGCCGTTGCCGGTGAGCCTCAGGCGGCGGCGGCGTGTGCTGCGGCGGTCGATCGCCTCGACGGGATCGGCACACCGGCCGAGCTCGCCGAGGCCGCGTCGGGCATCGGTCACCTGGAGGTAACCGAAGCGGCGCTGGAACAGCAGGCTGGGGTGATGTCCGTGCTCGCCGCGTGCCGGGGTGAGGCACCCGTGTCGGCGACCGAGGCGGCGGAGGAGCTTGCGATGTCGAACGCGGCGTTGGACGGGCTCTTGGGCGAGTTGTCCGAAGGCAGCGACTGATGACACGGCCGGATGGGTGGCAGCGGCGCTGGCGGTGGCGGTGGCGGGCCAAGGCGGGCAGGAGCATAGGTAGGTGTTGCGGCAGCCGGACGGGACGATGGTCGACCCTGGTCGCGACCACGCTGATCGTCCTCATGAGCATGGTCAGCGTGGGCACACGGTCCACGATCCCCGCGGCCGCACACGGTGCGCACTCGCCGCGGATCGCCCAGGGCGACGGTCTGCGCTGGGCCTCCCTGGGCGATTCGTATGCGGCCGGTGAGGGGCTCGAGCACCCGTCGCGGGACGACATCCCGGTGTACGGGAGCGATGAGCGTGTGACCGGGAGCGGTCAGACCTCTCACCGTTGCCAGCGCGCTCTGGTCCGCGACGACGACCAGTACCCGTCGTCCGCCTGGGGGGCGCAGGTCGCGTGGGATCGCGCCGGTCCCTTCGCCTTCGTCGCCTGCACGGGTGCGATAACCGACGACCTGTTTCCGGCACCGGCCGGGAGGCTGCAGGCGGGTCAGCGTGAGCAGGCCATGTTCTTTTCGGGACGGCAGCGCTTCGACGTCGTGACGTTGTCGTTCGGCGGCAACAACATCGGGTTCGCCGACATCATCACCGGCTGCACCGGCTTCAGCGCCGAAGGAGCTGGTGCCGCAGCGGCGGGCGGTGGTGTTGTTGCGCCTGCTGGCGCCGTCGCGACCTGGGCGGTCGCGCCCTGGGTTGGCTGCACAATGTCGGTCGACGAGATGCGGGCCCGCATCGACGCCCTCGCCAACCCGGCCAGCCTTGATGGCGCTCTGCCAGCGTGCAACGACCTCGGCGACGACACCTCGACCGCGGTCCACTGGGATGACGACGGGCTGGCCTACGGTCGGATCACTCTGCCCGAGCTCTACGACGTGATCGGCCGCTGCATGGCGGCTCCGGGCGGGACGGTGGTGGTGATGGGCTACCCCCAGCTCGTCGAGGAGTCGGGACGCTGGGGCCGGCTCGAAGGCAACCGATGCCACCGGATCCGCCGTGCGGACGCCGGCAAGCTCCGGGAGGCCGCAGCCCACCTGAACTACCGGATCCGCCAGGCTGTCGAGCACGCCGACGCGACAACTCCGGCGCGCTTCGTGTTCGTCGACCCCAACCACTTCTGGGAGGGAGGTTCGCTGGACCTGAGCGAGCCGACCCGTGAGGAACGCGAGAACCCGGCGAACCGGCACGCGCTCTGCGGCGGAGGCGAGGACTGGTTGAACGGGCTGACCGTCGGTGTCGAGGGTGACGGAGCATGGCGGCGCCTGCGCAGCTTCCACCCCAACCAGCGCGGCCAGAATGCGATGGCCACGGCCGCCAAGACGATCCCGTTCGAGCCAGCCTCCGAGATCACGCTCAATCCGGCCGAGGGAACCGTCGTGCTGCCCCCCGAAACTTGCAACGAGATGCACCAGTACCTGCTGCCAGACAACGAGCTGCCGCTGCGGCTGGAGAACGGCCACGCTCCGATCCGAGCCGTCGACCAGTACCCACCGACGGTGGTCCTCAGCGATCACCGCAACGCGTTGACCGTCAGCGACCTTGACGGCGACGGGTCCGACGAGGTGCTCGCCATCGTCGGCTGCGCGACCGGTGGCTCAGGGGCGTGGGACGAGATCGCCGCGTTCAACGCACTCATGGAGCCCGTGGGCATCGTGCCCATGGGCGAGGCCATCGATCCGCAGTGGGAGTTCGTAATCGACTCCCTCGAGATCGTCGACCGGACGATCGTGGTCCGCTACCGCGGTGGTGAGCACGACGAGGCCCTCTGCTGCGGAACCCGAATCATCACCGACCACATCGTCTACCGCGACGGACGGTTCGAACGCACGGACCGCGAGGAGGTGTCTGCCCTCACCTGGATCAACGACTTCATCGATGCGGTGAACGCCGGGGACCGGGACCGGGCGGGCGATCTGGCAACGGCCGAGGCCGTGGCGTCCGGGCTCAGCCTCGTCGCATCCGGTGGGCCGCTCGCCCCCTGCGACGAGACGGTCGCCGTGTCGCCGTTCGGCGGCGACGCCCGCTACTGCTTCGCCCGCCAGCCCGACATCTCCCACGAGATCGTGGCCGAGCCCACAGGCGACGCCACCTGGCAGGTCGTCGGCATCACCAGCTACGGCGGCGAGTAGTCGCCGTCCTTGGAACGACGCGAAACCAGTCAGGCGTTGTCGAAGACGAGCGCCCGCCATCAGCTCGGCGCACTCAGCCGCATGCGTCTCGAACCCTGACCAGTTGTGGTTCCCATCGATGACTTGCGGCAGGGGTTCCTTCGCGATCGAGGGGGTGCTGACGGACCGCCGCACGGGAGCCAGAGAGCGGATCTCGATGGTTCGCCTTCGAGAAGACCTCGAAGGCGCTCAGGTCTCGTTGGAGAGTTGCTCACCTACGCCGAGGACCTCGTCGAGGGCCCCCCACGGCCGAAGAGCTCTCCGGGCGACGTGTTCCTGGGAGCGCGCTTGCCCTGAGCGGCTGGAGGTCGGGTTTGCCACCTGCCAAGCGATCGATGCCTCGGGGGGCGAAGCCCGAGTGATGCACGTCATGGTGTCCCCGTCACCGGGGGTCCGGACCAATCGATCGCGACGTACCCAACAGGCGGAACAGCTTCGTTCCGCCTGCCCGTCACTACCTCACCGCTCGATATCTGCACCCGAACACGTAGCTCCGGGGTTAGGAACGTGAGGGATCCGTCGCACCGGGACCCAGGTCTCAAATGTCTCGTCGAGAGCGAGCCGCTTCGGCAACGGGCGGTCGAGAAGGTCAACCCGTGGATCGGTGTCGAACCAGATGTGAGTCACTTCCAGTGGACGAGACGGTGAAAGATTGGTCATCTTGATGAAGAAGTGCTCCTCCTGGCTTTCGTCGACCCCACCACCCGGTTGCATGAAGCGAGCGCGGTGGACGAGTACTCGCAGCTCTCGAAGCGTGTTTGGGTCGCGATCCACCTCCGAATCGAGACGGTCATGGAGGTCGAGGACTAGACGCACCACCTCGATCTGCGTCGCCGACACCTCGCTGAGGCGAGCATGCAACAAGCGATCCTCCGGCGTCGCTTGATCGACTACAGCGGCCTCTACCACCATGGCCAGCTCTCTGGCCAAGCTCTCGACTTCCTGCGGGTTCGGGGCTGAACCGAGGAGGTTGTCGAGGCGACCGTCGTCCACTCGCCTTCGCAGGCCCTCGTCATGCGGATTGGCGACAAAGGCGAAGAACTCTGGATCGTCAAGTAGCTGCCCGACCGTTCTCGCGTCGACGTGACCGGCGCTCTCCAACGCCTCCGAGACTCTCCTTGCCAGCCTCCGACGGAACGCCGCGTTCCGCATCCGCTCATCGAGCCTCGTCTTGGTCTCGTCGGAGGCCATACCCCAAAGGAGGTTGAGCGCCTCCGCCAACGAGAAGACAACGCCCATCCGACCTCCCTCGTCGCAAGACTCCACACCCTACGTGTTGATCGCACCTCACTGATCGCACATACGTCCCGACCGCCGACTCAAAGCGGCCACTGCTGTGTGAGACGGCGAAGGCGCTATTCGACCAGGTACTCGGGCGACATGAAGGTGAGGACGGGCGTGCGTGAGAATGTCCTATCCCCCCCTCCGACACGACACTCTCACTCACTTTTGGGCGGCACATCACCCGAGCCCCTTCGAGTGAGCGGGGTCGTAGCTGACGAGGACACCCAGGTTGGACAGCAGTGCCCCCTTGCGAGTGCCGTCAGCTGCGCCGAGCGCCTCGGCCATCGTGCCCCATTCCTGCCGGAGGTCGGCGATGAGGCCGGGGATGTTCCGTATCGGCTTCGGTGATGTCGGACCGAGGCCAGCCAGCTCGGTCTCGGCCGCGGCCATAGCGCTTTCCACCTCGGCGGTCCAGGTGGCGATGAGCGCTGGGTTGGTCCCGGCCTCAAGAGCGTCCCGGTAGCGGTCGAGCTTCTGGTCCAGTTGTGCGATCGTCCGGCGCAACATCTCGGCGCGCGGTGAAAGCGCATCGTCCGCGGCCGGCTGGGTCAGCTCGGCGATGGTGTGTTCGATGTGCTCGGGGTCGAAGAGTTGGGCGAGCCAGATGTCGATGCGGGTAGTGATCCGGTCCTCGCGGACGTACGCGGAGCGGGGGTGGTCGGCTTCGAGCTCGCGACTGCGGGCGTACTCGGCGGGGTCGGCGAGCCTGCACTGGTAGTAGGCCCGGCTCTGTCGCCATGAGCCCTGCATACGCCGGCCACAGCGGGCGCATGTGATGATGCCACGGAGAACGTAAGGGTGCGGGGTGGCGCGCTGGCGGCGGACCGGCGTATGTATTCCCCCGGCGAGGCGTTCTTGTACGGCATCGAAGGTCTCCCGATCCACGAGAGGTTCTCGGCGTGTTCCGGGGGCGGCCCCGCAGCGCGGCGGCGGCGCTGCGCGAGGCCGACCTGCTGCTGGGCCGGTTCGACTACGGGCTCCGGCGGGGCGTGCTGGTGTGGCTGGCCATGGCCGACGCCCTGGCCGGCGACGCGGCGGCGGCCGAGCGGGCCCTCGCCGCGGCCGAGCAGACCACCCGCAGCCGGGCCCGGCTCTACGACGCCGACATGGCCCGGGCCCGCGGCGGCGGCCGAGGTGGCCGCCGGCCGGCGGAGCCGGGGCCTCGAGTCGATCCGGGCCGCGGTCGACATCGCCACCACCGCCGAGCGGTGGGCCTACGAGGTGCTGGCCCTGCACGACCTGGTTCGGTTGGACCGGCTCGACGAGCTCGGCTCGCTGGTCGACGGCCCGCTGGCCCCGGCCTGCGCGGCCCACGCCCGGGCCCAGGCCGCGGGTGACGGCGACGGGCTCGACGCCGCCGCGGCCACCTTCACCCAGCTCGGTCTCGACCTGTTCGCGGCCGAAGCCCAGGTGAGCGCGATCGAGGCCCACCGGCGCCAGGGGAACCGGGCCCGGGCCCACGCGTCGGCCGAGCGGGCCCGGTCGCTGGTCGAGCAGCGCGAGGGGTCGTCGACGCCGCTGCTGCTGGGCCTGTCGTCGGCCGGCCTGCTGGGCGAGCTGACGCCCCGCGAGCGCGAGGCCGCCGAGCTGGCGGCCCGGGGGCTGACCGATCGCGAGATCGCCGAGGCGCTGTTCCTGTCGATCCGCACGGTGCACGCCCACCTGCGGTCGGCCTACGCCAAGCTCGGCGTGGCCGGCCGGGGCGAGCTGGCCGACATCCTCGTGGTCCCGCCCGGTGGGTAGGCACGCGCCTCCCGCGTAGGCATGTCGCTACGAAATAGGTAGGTCGCTACCGATCCGCCCGGGCCCGGAGCTTGCTTGGGTCGGGGGGTGGCCGAGCGGGACGAGCACGACGAGCGCGGCGGGAGCGA
>Ga0075421_100008704_pt1 | contig 12486 bp, 15 predicted proteins | sample SoiMetdeltSBSDD5_FD_75292 | JGI IMG/M metagenome (GOLD analysis project Ga0075421, IMG submission 75292) | Bulk soil microbial communities from a Populus tree surrounding site in Tennessee, USA - Soil MetaG P. deltoides SBSDD5 | ecosystem: Environmental > Terrestrial > Soil > Tree plantation... | reverse complement strand
CGCAGCATTCATCAGGATATGCACTCACCGCATCGTCATTCATAATTTTTTCAGCAGCGTGTTCAACTGTGATCATTTCTTAATCAGTTTTTTTATTACCTCTGAATATTTATCTGCATTGTCGGGCAGGATCGTAACTATTATTCCTTCTCTCATTGTTGAAGCCACCTTCAATGCGCCTGCTACGTTTGCAGCAGACGAGGGACTCAACAACAGATTCTCAGTTTCATACACGCGAACAATCATTTCATAAGATTCTTCCGTTGTCACTTCAATGATGTCGTCCGCAACCGAAGGATCATATATTTTTGGCACCACAGCAGTCTCAAGATGCTTCCATCCTTCGAGGCCGTGCAATGCGCTGTCGGGCTGAAACGCGATCAATTTAATTGAAGGGTCCATCTCACGCAACCTTCGTCCTGTTCCAACAAAAGTTCCTGTCGTTCCCATGCCGGCAACGAAATGCGTGATCGTGGGCACCTGGTTCAGTATCTCAACAGCAGTAGTATTGTAGTGTGCCTTCCAGTTGTTTTCGTTCTTGTATTGGTCGGCGTAAAAGTATTTATCCGGATTTTCTTTCACCAGTTCCCGTGCCACCTGCTGCGATCCGTCGGTTCCTTCAAGTGGAGATGTATATATAATGTCAACCCCCAGCTCGGTAAGGATCTGTTTTCTTTCTATCGAAGCATTCGAGGGCATACAGAGGGTTACCTTAATACCCACCTCTTTTGCTATAGCCGCATACGCAATGCCGGTGTTGCCGCTGGTTGCGTCGAGCAGGATGGTGTTTTCGGTTAGTCTGCCCGTTTCAACGGCGTCCCTGATAATTGAATAAGCCGCGCGCGCTTTTACACTGCCGCCGATCTGCATCCATTCCATTTTACCCACCAGTTTCACCCTCGTATTGCCGGTCAGCTCACTGCTGAAATGATGGAGGGGAGTGTTTCCCACCCTGTCGCCCAGTGCAATGACTTTGTCCAGTAACGCCTGTTCCTGTTTAGTACCTGCTGAAATCATCGTTATAAAATAAAAAACTCCACATTTGTGGAGTCATTCAGTTTTAAGCGTCTGTATATCGTTGAGGTAGCCCACCTTACACCTCCTTGCCGCTACTCAAAGCAACAACAACAATTGGCTGGGGCTGTACCTTCAATCATAGTAAAAATAAAAAGCAAATATAAATGCTTTTGGGCGTAATTCTCCACCAGTAATGTAGAGTGATTGTTAATTGTTCCTGGTATCAGGAGTGGCTCATGTAGTTATCCAGATCCTTAAGCGTGAGGGGTTTCTCCCACACCTTAAAGCCATATTTTACCTTTTCGGGTGTATTTGGCTGGTAGGCGCTGATGAGATGTACCTGCAGGCCCGGATGCTGCTCCAGGAGGCCGGCTGCCTCTTCCCAGCCCACACCGTCGGGGAGGTTATTATCAAGGAAAAGGATGTCTGGTTCAACCTGTTTAAACTGGTTTATCCCTTCTTTCAGCGTATGGGAATAGTAAACGTCGTAGTTCCTCCGGTTCAAATAAGTCTTTAAGAGCAGACACAGATCCACCTCGTCGTCTATGATCAGTACTTTTTTCTTTTGGGACATATCGCTTATAAATATAGAAAATTTCTTACCACTGCATTTAAAGGCATGATGTAGAATATAATACACAGGCACCGTGAGTAAGTGAGACAAAAATACCTACCTTACTAATTAAATATCAGGCATAATATTTAAGCTCCTACCTTTGAATTGTAAGAGTATATCATCAACTTTTAAATCAATAATGCTATGACCTCAACAACTAAAGTAGTATTAGGTATTTTAGGCGCTGCCGCCGCCGGAGCAGTAATTGGAATGCTTCTGGCCCCTGAAAAAGGCAGCGACATCCGCCAAAAAGTTAAAGACGCGGCCAATGACTGGGCTTGCCAGCTTGCCGACCTCTTTGCAGAAGGCAAATCCGAACTCAGTAATCTTACTAATAAAGCGACCAGGAAGGCAAAAGATCTGGCAGGACAAGCGGAAGACAGATTCAACAATGTTAGAGAAAATCTGAGTTAAATAAAGAAGCAGGTGGCAAGCCTGCTTTTTTCCTTTCAAAAATCGCGGACATATATGGAAGAGTTGAAATCTAAGGCTGGGGATTTAACCGATAGCATCACTGAATATATCCAGTCGTATTACAAACTAACTTTGCTGAATGCTGCCGATAAAGCCACCTCCATCGCAGCTTCCACGTTGGCGTCTGTCACAATAGTATTTCTCGGAACATTTGTTTTATTATTTGGCGGGATAGCTCTCGCCATCTGGCTGGGAGATTTATTGGATGACCCGGCATTGGGATACCTGCTGGTTGCTGGTTTTTTCTTACTGGTGATCATCATCATTGTGGCACTTAAGAAAAAGATAGTGTTCCCCGTTATACGTGATAATTTAATTAATAAGCTTTATGAGCCAAACGATCAAGACATACGCAGACCTGTGTGAAGAACGGGATCGTGTCAAAAGCTTACTGATTGTTCAGAAGCAAAAGATAAGGGACGACTGGGAAGAATTGAAAGAAGAATTTCTGCCTGTTAAAAATGCATTTGGCGTTGTTGGCAGATTCACACATGCCGATAAAAGCAATCCCCTGATAAATGCCGGTTTAAAAATAGCGTCGGATCTCTTCCTTAAAAACTTTGTTTTAGCCAAAGCAGGTTGGGTTACAAAGCTTGCTGTACCCTTTGTTGTGAAAAATTACTCTTCGCACCTTCTTGCAGAAAAGGGTGGCAATTTTTTAGGAAAAGTATTTAATTTCTTTACTAAAAAAAGAACAACCAGGCATCGCCCTACACCTGCCAGTGACCAAAAAATTTATCCAAATGGACGACAAGGACAATAGGGTAGTAAATACCGAAGAACAGAACCGTGCTGTAAATCCGGGCACCGGCGACTACCAGGAAACCTCTCCTAAAGAACATGTTGGAACCAACCAGGCGCTCACAGAAGAATCAAACAAGGAAGATAAAAAGCGCAACAAGCCCGATAGAAGCAACAGGGCCGAGGAATAGCAATCAAGCCGGAAAATACATAATGAAAGTCGCGCCGTCGTTGATCATTCCACGTGCCATGATAATGCCATTATGATTGGTCATGATGCGCTGTGCAATTGCCAATCCGATACCTTTTCCCCTGTACCCCGATTGCTGTGTATGCAACCGCTGGAATATCATAAATATCTTTTCCGCAAATTCGTTGTTGAAGCCGATGCCTTTATCCTCCATTATTATGCGATGATAATTTTTTCCTTTAGGCACGTCGTCTTCTTCATTATCGCCCTCGATATACTTATATGTGATCTTTATTATCGGCGACTCACCGGGCTTTGCAAACTTGAATGCATTGTCGAAAAGTGATTTGAACAAAAGATGAAGCTGCTCACGGTTTCCGAGTATTTCAGGCAGCTTGTCCCATTTTATTACCGCATGAGTCTGTTTACTCTGTTCGATGAAGTCGGTCAGTACATCGGCAACCGTTTTGTTCAGATCCACGTATTGTTTTTCGTCTTCTTTTGTTACGAGGCTGGTGAAGTTGAGCATGTCCTGAATAAGCTCCTGCATCCTCTTGGCGGATGATTCAATTCTTCCTATAACAGTTTTTACTTCGCTGTCGATTTCATGTTGATGCCTGTACACAAGTTTGTCGCTGAACGTACGGATCTTTCGGAGAGGTTCCTGCAGATCGTGCGACGCGATATAAGCGAATTGCCTGAGCTCAGAGTTCGACCTGTTCAGCTCCTGGAGCTTTTTCTCGAGTTCTGCCTGGTATCTTGTTCTCATTCTCACTTCCCTGTAGATGAAGAAAAATGAAATAAGCGTTATTATTCCCGACCAGATAGAAATTGTGTTGAAATAGCTCGGGTAGAAGTCCTCATAAAATTCTTTCGTTCTGTAAAGTTCATCCCTTTGCTTCAGCTCGGCTTTTTGTATCTGCGCCGACTCTTCAAGGAAAGAATTCATCAGCATTCTAGACCTTAATATCAGTGTTGTCAAGGCGGCTGAATCATCGGCTCCACGCATCTGGATGCTGCGGCTGTACATGTTCACCTGGTTGATCACAGTAGACTTCATCAACAGGAACCTTCTCATTTGGTCGCTGTTCGATTCAATACGCGTTTTAAGGCTGTCGAGATGAACGAACACGCTATCTCTTTCAACTGCGACATGGTTGAGGTATGAGCTATCACCGATAATAATGAAACCGCGGCTAAGGCTCTCCAGACGTGTGAGGTGTTGGCCTAGATCCTTTAATTCAAGGATGACGGAATAACTGTCTTTAAATTCAGCAGTGTATTTTATGTGAGTGTTGAGCTTCTTATAAAAAAGGAAAGACAGGATAACCAGAAGAAGGAGCGATACGATAAACGCTATGTATAGGTATGCAAACTTCGGTTTCATAATTTCATCTCCTCAAATTGGGGAACAATTTTCCCGCCAACCATTAATTCAGACAGATAGTATTTTACCTATTTCCCCATCGTAAATCCTTCATTCCGCTCAAAATGCCCTATAGTACTGGCTTTGAAGGCTTAAAGCAACCGTCCCTGAAAATTGGTTCCTTCCTTGCAATCTTGATTATACAAATCACAACCTCTATGCTTCACCAGAACTTAGCGCAAAAGCAACAGCTAAAAATCCTTCCCCAACAGATCCAACTACTGAATCTTTTCCATTTGAATACTATTGAGTTAGAGCATCGTATTCAGCAGGAACTGGAGGAGAATCCGCTGCTTGAGGAAAGCGCATCAGAGGAAATGACTGATGCCGACAAATATAGTAAAGATGCAGTTCAGGATTATAAAGACTGGGATGAATATGGTTATGACGACGTACCCGATTACAAAACCGAGTATGAGAACTATTTCAACAATGAAAAGATCCCCGAACGTCCACTGCCTGAAAGCGCAGACTTCAGGGAATCGCTGAAACAGCAGTTTAAGCTGATGTATAGCGACGAAAAAGACGTTGTGCTTGCAACTTATCTAATTGATTCACTTAATGAATGCGGACTCCTTGAACAGGAGCTGCCGGCCATTGCCGATGACCTTTCATTCCGAAACAAAACCTGGATAGAAGTGACTGAACTTGAAGAAGCGCTCGAAAAACTGCAACAGCTTGAGCCCGCTGGAATCGGTGCGAGAAGCATACGGGAATGCCTGCTGCTGCAGCTCAAAAGAATGAATCAGAAACGACCCGATGTGAAGATGGCCATCAGGCTCCTGGAAGAGCATTTCAACGACCTGGGAAGCCGGAACATGGACAAGATCATGCATCACCTGAATATTGAAGACGATGAATTGAAGATCATACTCCAGCTCCTCGCTTCACTGAAAATGAAGCCCATTACAGAAGGCACAGAATCATTTCAGGCGAACCAGCAAATCATGCCCGACTTTATTGTGACCCTTGATGGTGATGAGCTGGAAGTGTCATTGTACCGCCAGCGGTCCGCGTCGCTGCATATTAACCAGAGCTGGATGGAGAATGTGAAGAGTACAGAAGAAAATGCACATGCCGACAAAGCGACCAGGCAGTACCTGCGCAACAAACTTAACGCGGCGCAGTGGTTCGTATCGGCGATAAAACAAAGAGAAAGCACGATGCTGAAAGTTGTACGGGCAATCGTTAAGCTGCAGTATGACTATTTCCGCGAAGGCGATATCAAGCTGATTAAGCCAATGATACTCAAGAACGTGGCCGAGATGGTTGGAGTTGACATATCAACCGTTTCAAGGATAACCTGCAATAAATACGTATCAACGCCTTTCGGCACCCTACTGTTGAAGGACATCTTTACTGAGGGGATCATCAACCAGCAGGGTGAAACGATCAGCAACCGTGTTATCCAGACTGCCATTGAAGAGGTGATTGAAACAGAAGACAAACAAAAGCCATATACCGACCAGCAACTGGTTTCCATATTATCGCAAAAAGGTTTTAGTATTGCGAGAAGGACAGTTGCTAAGTACAGGGAACTACTGCAGATTCCAGTTGCCCAGATGAGAGCATTATGGGCATAATTATTTAGCAAACCAAAATAACCGAGAAAAGCCCACTGCATGCAAAAAATTCTAGTTATTGATGACGACAGGGACATGTGTTTATTACTAAAACGTTTTCTGTCGAAACACGGTTTTGAAATAGAGGACGCAAACACAGCCAAGAAAGCTCTTGAATTGCTCGAGACCACGGAATACGATCTTGTTCTATGTGATTTCCGGCTCGACAACATGGATGGCAAGACGATGCTTGTAAAGATCAAGGAGAAGTATCCTCATATGCCGGTTATCATTATTACCGGCTACAGCGACATCAAGATCGCTGTGGAAGTGATGAAACTTGGCGCATTCGATTATATCACGAAACCTCTTTTCCCCGACGAAATTATTCTGACGATCCGCAAGGCACTTGAGAAAAGTGAAACGAAAAACGTTCCTGTTGCAACAAGCGCTCCTGCTTCAGTGAGTACCAGCGATGATAAAAAAGAAAAGAAGAACGGCAGCGGCAACATTATTATCAGCGGCCAGTACATCTTTGGCGACAGCATGGCCTTCAGGCAGATACTTCAGCAGATAGAACTTGTTGGACCAACAAACTACAGCGTGATCATTTACGGCGAAAGTGGAAGCGGTAAAGAAGCCATCGCGCAGGAAATTCACAAGAGAAGCAAGAGAAGCCACAAACCATTTGTCGCGATAGACTGCGGAGCCCTTTCGAAAGAGCTTGCAGGAAGCGAATTATTCGGACATGAAAAAGGGGCATTCACCGGTGCGCTGAATCAGAAAATCGGCAGTTTTGAAATAGCAAATGGAGGAACAATCTTTCTCGATGAAATTGCAAACCTCTCGTATGATATCCAGGTTTCGTTACTCAGGGTAGTGCAGGAAAGGAGAATGAGGAGAGTAGGCGGAACTAAAGATATCGATCTTGATGTGCGTATTATTATAGCAAGTAATGAACCGCTATGGGAGGCTTCCAAGAGAGGCAAGTTCCGTGAAGATCTTTTTCACAGGTTCAACGAATTCAGCATGACGATACCGCCATTGAGGGAGAGGAAAAGCGATATCATGATATTTGCGAGACATTTTCTTAACCTCACCAATGAGGAGCTTAACAAGAAGGTAAAGGGATTTTCACCGGAGGTGGAAGAAATATTCCAGAAATATGTTTGGTATGGAAACCTACGTGAGCTGAAGAACGTAGTGAAAAGAGCAACGTTGCTGACAGATGGTGATTACATAGAAGACCGTTCGCTGCCCTTTGAGATCGTGAACTTCAACAAGCTTTCGTTTGATGGAGCCAGTGAGCCCTCAGCACCGCCAGCGCAGGTTAGTGCAGCGCCGGCGCCGGCAAATTCACATGCTAACCCATCGCACGGACGCACTGTGCTGGATGAAACCACTTTGAAGGCTGCGAGCATTGATGCGGAATATGAAATGATCATTGAAGCATTGAAGCAGGCAAATTTCAACAAGAGTAAGGCTGCTAAACTTCTCAATATTGACAGAAAGACGCTGTATAATAAAATGAAACAATACCAGGAATTTAATAACCATTAGTGCTGATGGAAAAATCTGTGGATAACAACATACCGCAAAACACGGAAAGAACTGAGCCTGATATTTACGATTATAAGCAGATGGTTCTTGAAAAAGAGAAGTTCCAGAAGATACTTGAGAATAAAGTGAGAGAACTTGACCGTTCAAATAAGGAACTCGAGGAATTCGCATACATAGCATCTCATGATCTGCAGGAACCACTCCGGAAGATCACGTCATTCAGCGAAAGACTGAAGGAAAAACTTCCTTCGAACCTCGAGCCCGATGTACAGTTGTATCTCAACAGGATGCTCGCGGCCACAGATAACATGCGCACACTGATCGACAACCTGCTTGAGTTTTCACGCACGAGCCGCATCAGCGAACCGTTTGTAAAAACAGATCTTAACAATATCATATCCGAGGTTAAAGCTGATCTTGAACTGAAAATAGAAGAAACATCAACAACGATAACGTCCGAAACGCTTCCTGTTATTGATGCGATTCCTATGCAGATGAGACAACTGTTTACAAACCTCTTTACAAATGCAATCAAGTTTAAAGGCGAAGGGTCAACACCTAAAATAGAAATAAGATGTTCGGAGCTGCCTGATGAACAAAAAGAACCGAATCATCTCCGGCATAACAACAAGTATTACAAGATTGTAGTAAAAGATTACGGAATAGGGTTTGACCAGGAATTTTCGATGAAGATCTTCCAGATCTTTCAGAGGTTGCATGGCAAGGCCGAATATCCGGGATCAGGTATCGGCCTGGCTATTTGTAAAAAAATTGTCGAAAACCATTCAGGACGGATCTTTGCAGAAAGCGAGCCGGGTAAGGGTGCCGAGTTCATCACCATACTGCCCGAATCTCAATCATAAGTCTTTATGCAGGATCAAAACCACCTCACGCGCATACTTATCATTGACGATGATGAAGATGATTTCTTCATTACGAGCGAATACATCAATAAAATCAGCGACAGAAAATTTCAGATCGATTGGTGCTATAAATACAATGATGCCATTAAGCATTTCAAGAATAAAGATTACAACCTTTATTTCATCGACTACTATCTCGGAGCAAAAACCGGTCTTGATCTGATAAAGGAAGCGGTTTCGCTTCAATGTGAGGAACCTATGGTGTTGCTTACCGGTAAAGGAAACCAGATGATTGATAAGGAGGCTATGCAGGCAGGGGCAATGGATTATCTCGTGAAGTCGGAGCTGAATGTTGAAAAAGTTGAACGGTGCATCCGTTATTCACTTGACCGCGCGGCTTCAATGAAAGCAATACGTTCGAATGAAAGAAAATTCAGAAGCATATTTGAAAGATCAAAGGATGCTGTTTTTCTTGCGAATGAGGATCTTGTGTTCCGCGATGTGAATGACGCCACTTCCTCGTTGCTGCAATATTCAAAAGAGCAGTTGCTGAATATAAGCCTGTATGACCTGTTAGATGAAAAGGAGAATAACTTTATTCGTGACAGGATCGCATTCAGTGGCGTTCTGCACGACCGTGAAATAGAATTGCAATCCCAGGAAGGCGAAAAGAAGAACTGTATTCTTTCATTATCTGTTGAAACCGACTCGAACAATCAGAGGTATGTTCACGGGTTGATGCACGATATTACCGAATTGAAAAAAGCCGAGAAAGCGGCCCTTCTTGCAGAAAAACTTGCAGCAACGGGAAGGCTCGTGCAAACACTTGCTCATGAAGTAAGAAACCCACTGAACAATATAAATCTTTCGCTTGAGCAGCTTCATCACGAGATGGGACAGGTGGATGATGCGGAGATATATATGGAGATCATCCAGAGAAACAGCAAGCGTATCAGTGACATCATAACCGAGTTGCTGAACACGTCACGCCCGGCAGAAATGTCGCTTCACAGCAAGCCGCTGCAGGTAATACTTGATGAAAGTATAGCTGCCGCGCTCGATAGAATCACGTTGCAGAAGGTAAAGCTGCAGATAAACTATACGCCGAATCCGGCTTTTGTTAAGGCCGACGCGCAGAAGCTAAAACTTGCCTTTCTTAATGTGATTATCAACGCGGTAGAGGCCATGCCGGAGGATACCGGTATTTTGATGATCAGCATCGAATCGGACAAGGAAAACCATATTGTAAAGATCCGCGATAACGGAAGCGGCATTGCCGAAGAAAACCTGTCCAAACTGTTTGAGCCTTATTTTACATCAAAAAGGAACGGTCTGGGGCTCGGTCTGGCGGCCACCCTCAACATTTTGCAGGCGCACAAAGGGAGAATTGAAGTAACTTCAGAGTTAAATAAAGGCACGCAGTTTACTATAACGTTTCCAGCAGCCTAAATAAGTGAAACTTCTAAAAACGGTTTTATGAGATCACTATGGACAGGGGCTATAGGGTTTGGACTGGTGAACATACCAGTAAAGCTATTCAGCGCCACACAGCAAAGCGACCTGGATCTCGACATGCTTGACAAGAAAGATCACTCGAACATAAGATTCAAGCGTGTAAATGAGAAAACAGGCAAAGAAGTACCGTGGGCCAACATTGTGAGAGCATACAATTATGAAGGCAACTATGTTGTACTTGACGACGAAGATTTCAAAAAAGCGAGTCCCGAAAAAACCAAAATGATCGAGATCGCTGAATTCGTTGAAGAAAAAGAAATCGATTCTATTTATTATGAAACCCCATATTATCTGGAACCAGCGAAAGGTGGCGAAAAGGCATATGTTCTTTTGCGTGACGCGTTGAAAAAAACCGGTAAAACCGGATTATCAACCTTTGTGTTAAGAACTAAAGAAAGCTTAGGATTAATAAAACCTTCGGGCAAGATCCTGTTACTGCAAAAGATCAGGTACGCAGAAGAGATTAGAGCGACAGAAGATCTAAACATACCTGATACCGCACCAAAGGCACCTGAAATCAAGATGGCCATCACCTTGATCGACCAGTTGAGTGGAAAGTTTGATATCTCTAAATACAAGGATACTTACTCAAGCGAATTGATGAAGCTGATTGAAGCGAAGGCGAAAGGTAAGAAACTGCCGACACCTACTATGAAGGTGGTGCATTCTACTTCGAAAGATCTGATGGAGCAGCTAAAAGCCAGTTTGGAAACGAAAAGAAAGAAAGCTTCCTAAAAAAAACCCCCGATGAACGGGGGTTATTAGTTAAGATAAAGAGTTAAAGATCTACCTGGAACTTTGAATAAACCTTCGCGCCGGAGTGCCAATCAACATATACAGTGAAACCTTCTGCATTAAAATCGACAAGGTGATATTGTAAAGGATTGTACTGGTAGTTTACAAAGTTGAAATAGGGACCGCTTTTATTAGCACCAATTGAGAAGTCTCTAGTAAACACATCTTCTGAAATCTCAGAGAATTTGTTCGCATTTTGAGTGATAGTAACTTTTCCGGTGCTTACGTCAAACACGTTTACATCGTCCTTAATCCAGATACTAACATAGGGCCAGAGGTTTGTTTCGTGTTTTATTTCGGCATCATCTTCTACGTAATCAATCTCTTTGTCTGACCAGTAGTCAACCAGCGTGAACTGTTTTCCCACAATGTAGGATTTGAAATTTTCTGCTTTCTGCTTGTCTTCGGGACTCGCTTCATCGCCGCCCTTCTTGCAGGACGACAAAACACCAATTGCTAAAAGGGCAACGGATAAGTAGGTAACAATTTTCATAACGTAGTATTATTTATTTTCCGGATTAAAATTTTGTGCAGTCCTCCTGTACCGGACGCCAGTAGGATAAACGAATTAAGTACGATAATATTGCTTAATATCTTAAAAGTCAAGCGATCTTAGTTAAATTAGACCGAAATTTTGGCGGTTAGTTTAACCAGTCAAACCTTAACTACAATTTTAATTTACCAACGTCTTCTTCTGTGTACTTTTCGCGATTGGCTATGGCCTTCAACATTTTGAAGTAAACTCCCATGCTTCCCGAATTACTGTTCCAATAATTCGCCTCTTCGGTCACCACCTGGACAAGACATAACTTAGGATCATCTTTACCTTTTGGAAACCATGCCTTTAGAAGAGGGTTCCATAGTTCATCGATTTTTTGCCGGTTCAGCACCACTGAACTTGTTCCCCGCACCGTTACATATATATTTTTCCCGGGATGCGCATATATCAGGTAAACCGTATTATCACGGGAAACTTCCTGAATCTTCTCTGAGAACTCATTTGTAAAAAACCATGCGTTGCCTTCATCATCAATTTTCGCGGTAGACATGGGCCGGCTGAACAGCCTGTTATTGTCATCAATTGTAGTGAACATGCAGATGTTCACATCGTGAACCAGATTCTTAAACTTCTTTATTGCTTCTTCTTTCCCGGTTTGTTCCATAAACATTAAAGGGTACGGTTTATCAGGTTGCAATTTTATTTCTCGACTGATGTATAATATTGTACAGGAATGCGCCAAAAAACGGTACTGCCACAACGATAATCAACCAGAATGATTTTTGATATTTCTTGAGATCGCCGGCACTTGTAACTTCTATAATGGACCATATCCAATAAACTGCACCCAATGCCAAGCCCGCGTATAGAACATACACACCGTTTGGGTTCTCACTTGCAAACATGAAAAATCCAATGAAAAATACAGCCGTTACTATGAGCCCAAAGATTAGTGAGGGTCTCCTTACATTCTTCATAAAAGCGGCGCTTTTATATATAACAGGAAAATCTATGCCCAAGACGAATCGTTAGCGGTTAAATGGCACATGAATTAATGGGGAATTTTTTACACATCAAATGGGCTTTTTATCCGGATTCACCATTTTTTTATTGATGTTCTCTACTTCCAGAATAAACTGGTTCACTTCCGGAGACGCGTATGGTCCGTAAGCATCCACTAGAGTGCCCTTCACGCCATCGTTTGTTTCAATTGCATATAATATCGACA
>Ga0075421_100008703_pt1 | contig 12486 bp, 11 predicted proteins | sample SoiMetdeltSBSDD5_FD_75292 | JGI IMG/M metagenome (GOLD analysis project Ga0075421, IMG submission 75292) | Bulk soil microbial communities from a Populus tree surrounding site in Tennessee, USA - Soil MetaG P. deltoides SBSDD5 | ecosystem: Environmental > Terrestrial > Soil > Tree plantation... | reverse complement strand
TCTCGATCAACTCACGATGCCGTTCATTCGCTACGAGCAGGGCGACCTCTGCCGCCTGCGCGCCCATGCCTGCGAATGCTGCTGGCGGACGCCGCTGATCGATCCGCCGCTAGGCAGAAGCGCCGACATGATTACGCTTCCCTGCGGGGGCGCGCTCTCCCCGCTCCCACTCGACGTTGCGTTGCGCAACGAGCTTTCGCTCTGGCAATACCGCTTCATCCAGCACCGCCCCGATCATATTGAAGCGCAGCTCTGCTTCCGGGAACTTCCCTCGCCGGACAAAGTGGGTGAGCTCAAGCGCCTGATGGAAAACACCGTCGGCCACGGCATTGTTTTTGATGTTCAATTGATTCCCGAAATGCGGTTTGAAGGCTCGAAGTTTAAGGTGTTTCTGTCGAACCTGAGCCCGACTGCGTGAGAGAATCCGATATGCGCCCCGATTCGTCGACAGTTTGGGCATTACTGAAGGACAGCGCTAATCGCCATCCCAGCCGCGCCTCGATTCTCGCGCCCGATCGTGAGCCGCTCACCTATCAGGATCTGGCGGGACTCGTCGAGCGGACAGCCGGGCAGTTGCGCTCACTCGGGCTCGACCAGCAGGCGCGCGTCGCCATGGTCCTTCCCAACGGACCCGAGATGGCCACGTCTTTCGCCGCGCTCTCCGCTTCGTGCGTCTGCGCTCCGCTCAATCCCTCGTTCACTCACGCCGATTTTGATTTCTACCTGCGCGATCTCGGCGCTCGCGCCTTGCTCGTGGAACACGACAGCAACACTACCGCCATCGCATCAGCCGAGGCGCTCGGCATCAAGGTCCTACGGATTCACAAAGCCCCCAAAGCCGGCGCCTTTGACCTTGCCGACTCGATTCGCCCCACGCAGCCCGACTGGCCCGGAGAAAACAGCGCCGCCCTCCTGCTTCACACCTCCGGTACGACTTCGAAGCCGAAGCTGGTTTCGCTCTCCTCGCGCAATCTCTGCGCCTCGGCGCAAAACATCGCCCGCACGTTGGACCTGTCTCCCGAAGATCGATGCCTCAACATCATGCCGCTTTTCCACATCCACGGCTTGATGGCCGCAGTCCTGGCGTCTCTCGCTTCCGGAGCCAGCGTGGTCTGTCCCGGAGGCGCCTACGCCAGTAATTTTTTCGCCTGGATGGCCGCCTATCGCCCGACCTGGTACACAGCGGTCCCGACGATGCACCAGGGGATCCTCGCGCGCGCCGCCGATCATGGCGACGTCATCGAGCACGTCCCCTTGCGTTTCATCCGCTCCTCTTCGGCCTCGCTACCGCCCAGCGTCCTTGCCAGTCTTGAGGACACGTTCCACTCCCCCGTCATCGAAGCCTACGGGATGACCGAAGCCGCTCATCAAATGGCCAGCAACGCGTTGCCCCCCGGCGTGCGCAAACCGGGTTCGGTCGGACTGCCCGCTGGCCCCGAGATCGCGATCATGTCTCCTTCCGGCGACCTCCTGCCCACCGACGCCATCGGCGAGGTCGTCATCCGCGGTCCCAACGTCACCGCCGGCTACGAGGCCAACGACGCCGCAAACGCCGAAGCATTCCGCGACGGCTGGTTCCGCACCGGCGACCAAGGCTGCCGGGACAGGGATGGTTATCTTTGTCTCACGGGTCGCCTGAAGGAGCTGATCAATCGTGGCGGTGAGAAAATCTCCCCGCGCGAAGTGGATGAGGTGTTGCTCGGCCACCACGCTGTCCGTCAGGCGCTCTGTTTTGCCATTCCCCACGCGCAACTCGGCGAGGAGATCGGCGCCGCGGTCGAGCTCGAAACCGGCGCGACACTGCAGGTCTCGGAGCTGCGCACATGGGCCGGTGAACGCCTCCCAGCGTTCAAAGTGCCCCGCATCATTCGCCTGCTGGACGAAATTCCCAAGGGCCCCACCGGCAAGCTGCAGCGAATCGGACTGGCTGCCCGCATCGGTGTCGAGCCGCTCGACGATTCACTTTCCGACGCCGTCTTCGCCCCGCCCGCTACCCCCGCCGAGGAACAGATCGCGGAGATCTGGCGGCGATTCTTCCCTGGCCGTCTCATCGGCGTGAACACGCGATTCGAGGCGCTGGGAGGAGATTCCCTTCTCGCCGTCGAAATGCTTTCCGCGGTCGGCGCCGCGATCGGCGTCGACGTCCCGTATCTGCGCTTCGTAGAAGAGGGCACGATTGCCGCTCTCGCCCAGGCGATCGATTGCGGCCAGAGCGAGCGCGATAGTCCGCTCATCGCTCTTCAGCCCAAAGGGACCCGGCAGCCGCTCTACTGCGTCCCCGGTCACGATGGAACTCTGCTCGGTCTTGCCCGCCTTGCCTGTGCTCTTCCGAACCAACCCCTCTGGGCATTCGATCTTTTCAAAATCCAAACCTCGCCGACTCTGGAGCTTCTCGCCACTGAGTGCGTGGATCTTCTTCTGGCTCGCGATCCCAAGGGACCGTACATGCTGGCGGGCGTGTGCTTCGGCGGCGTCCTGGCCGCGGAAATCGCCCGGCAATTGGAGTCCCGGGGAAAGGGCGTGAATCTTGTCGTCCTCGTTGACGCTCTCAACCCCGCTTGGAACAGGGGACTGCCGCTTTCGGCGACCGCCCGGGCGCGGCTCGATCAGCTCCGTGAAAAAGCCCTCTACCACGCCGGACACCTCCAGGCGATGAGCCATAACGCCCGTCTTGGCTACCTCTCGGGCAGGATCGCCGCGTTCTTTCAAAACCACCGCGAAACCGCCGGAGCTGTTCTCGGCGCATCCTCCCGCAATATGCTGAACCGCCGGGTCGCTTTTCAACACATCCCCACTCCCGTCGCAGCGCCCGCGCTTATCATCCGCGTTCTTGGACGCCGTCCTCACGTCGCCGCTCTCGGCTGGCAGGACATTTTTTCCGGTGGCCTGGTTTGCTCCGACCTCCCGTTCGAACCCCACGGCGCTCTTGCCGGAGACAGCGTCGACCGGGTCGCAACGCTTCTTTCCGAGAGGCTAGTCTGAGCTCGGAACGGGTTGTCTGGGAGAATCTGGGCGAACAGAGCGCCCCCTCCTGGTACCTTCATCCTCTAGTAGGGAAGCAAAAACGCGAAGCCCATCTTCGGATCGTCCGGCGCTGGACCAAAGGCTATACAATTCGCCGCTTGCTCAAAACCGATCTGTTTGAGGAAGCCTTTGGCGAAGACCAATTCCTGCCCGGCCTCTTCGCAGATGCCCGTCTCACTTGCGGCATCGACGAAGCCTTTTCCACGGTGCGCAGCGCCGCGAGCCGCTTCCCTTCAATCGCGGCTGGACTCGCCGTGATGGACATCCGCCAGCCCGCCTGGCGCGCCGAGTCGTTCGATCTCGTCATCTCGACTTCCACTCTCGATCATTTCGATCGCCGCGACGACTTTGTCGGCGCGCTGTCGGCCATCACCGAGCTCATCCGGCCGGGCGGCGTGCTCATTCTCACCCTCGACAACCCGCTCAATCCCCTCTTCCATCTGCTGCGCTGGCTCAGCCGCACCCGTTATGCCCCGTTCCCCCTTGGCTACACCCCCACCATCACGACGCTGCGACGCGACATTCAGAGTTGCGGATTCAATGTGCAGGATCAGGACTGGCTGATCCACAACCCGCGCGGTCTTTCGACGGCGCTCTTCGTCTGCCTCGCAAAACTGCTCGGGTCCCGCGCCGACCCAATCATCGCCGCGTTGCTCGCCGCCTTCGGCCTCTTCGGCGCCCTTCCAACTCGACGCTTCACCGCCAGTTTCCAGGCGGTCGCCGCCATCAAACTGCCTGCCGGCAGCGCCCAAACACCGTTCGCGCGATCGATCGAATAACCGGCCAGCCGAGAGCCGGAGCCCAAAGAAAGCTCACCGGCAGCGCCTCTAATGCTTTGCGGATTTCCTCGAAGCTTGCGGTTCGCGCGCCGGATGACCCGCCAAAGACGCCCAGCCAATCGTAGCGCCGGACCCAGTCGGCTCCTGCGGGAAGTGTTCGGGATCCTGTCTCGAGAGAGAGGAAAAGCAGGTAGGGGGCAAGCATGATGATGGAGAACAAGAACAACCCCATAAAGTAGATGCTCCACACTGCGGTCAACCAGATCACCAAGTGAAAGATCAACCCCGTGACGATGGCAGCCCCGCGGAGAGCCGGTCTCCAGAGCCCGATGGCAATAAAGAATTCAACCGCGATGACCAACGCCGCCAGTACCGGTCCCAACGCCGGGACCGATTCGATCGGTCCAAGATGAAACTGCCGGAACAGTACCTGCCCGTTCATGAATGTCGGATGGATCAGCTTGTTCAGCGCCGCGAACGCATAGACGATAGTGATCTGTGCCTTAATCAGCCACACAGGCCAGTAATCGACGGTCGATGCCGCGCGCCCGAGAAGCGCATCGACGGAGAGCGCGCGACCGGAGTCGGCTACCGTCAATAGCAGTATGAGCAGCGTCAGCAGATACATGTGATTCATGAAAAAATTCTGATCCCGCAAGATGTGATAGCCGATTCAGAAAAGTAAGCGCGCTGCCAGCGGTGCGGGTAAGGAGCCCGGCGGTAAAAGCAAGCGCGGCAAGCGTCCAAACTGTCCCGTAGATCGTTGCGGCGCCTCTCGGCAACTGTGGCCACCAGGGCTCAGCAGCCTTCAGAATCTGGGGTCCTAAATCCCTGAGCGCTTCAAAGCCTTCCACTGCCACAAGCGTCGCCGCAACCCCCATAACAATACGCACGAAGCCCACCTGTCGCGCGTTGATCCTCCGCGTGAAGATATCGCTCACGGACATCGGTGTTCCGCGGGCGCGACGGTCGACACGTGAACACGCACCCACGCAGCGTCCGGCAATTTGCCGCACAAGTACGACGGCGCAAATCGCGGCAAGTCAACGTACGAGCCGATCACAGGAATCCAAACCTTCGGCTCAAGCGCATTGAGATCAAGAACACGCCCATCCCGGAAACCGATCTCGAAACGCGCGAAGCGCGCCGACTCAAGAAACATCCGCCAGCTGAAACGGGTTTTCTCGTACGGACGCAGTGTTCCACGCACGGCGAACGTCAACTGCGCCGCCAGATACAGCGCGACAAATATTACCGGTCCGGGCTTCATGCGCGACTTCATAGCCTAACACGCGCCCGGCTTGTTAAGCTTAGGGTATGCGTCACCTGCGTACTCTTCTAACCGGCTTAACGATCTCGATGCTCTTATCCGCCCAGCAAGCGGCCAACCTTCCCCAAGTGAGTGTCTACAAGACCTCGACTTGCGGCTGCTGCAAAATCTGGATTGAGCACCTCAAGAAGAATGGTTTCGCCGTCACCGCCACCGACGTGCCCAATGTGGCTGAATACCGGCACAAATACGGAGTGCCAGTTGGGATGCAGTCATGCCATACGGCGGTCGTCAACGGTTACACGATCGAAGGACATGTCCCGGCAGCCGAGATCCAACGGCTCCTGAAGTCCGGCTCGAAGGCGAAAGGCTTGGCCGTGCCTGGAATGCCCATCGGATCGCCCGGCATGGAAGTCGGCTCGCGAGTCGACCCTTACGAGGTCTTGCTGTTCGACAGCCAGGGCAAGACGTCTGTTTACCAGAAATATCCACGCGAATAGTTACAGCCCATACCTCATCTGCGCCAGGAGCTGCGTCGCAATGAGCTTGTTCGCCTTGGCGTTCCAGTGGCCGTCATATTTGCCGAAAATGAAATTGCTGTTTTCATCGCTAGTTGTCCCGGCCCGGATTTCAGACCCAATCTCCAGATATTCGATGCCGGCTTCGTTGCAAAAACTTCGCAGCTCGCTTCTGTCAGCCTGAGAAAGGTTCGCCGCGACGATCGCGATGTGGTGATTTCTTCGACGCGCGGTGTTCCCGGCGATGCGCAGAAGGTCTTTCGCGAAAGCGTCAACCATCCGCCGGGATTCGGTTAACGATGGTCCCGCCTCGTTCCTGGCTTCATTGAAAGTCGCCAGTTGCGTTTGGACAAAGTACGGCAGATAAAAAGGGCTGAGCATACCGTAGAGCAAGCTGACCGCTTCATTCTTGTGCTTTGGAACCGGCACGCGGGTCAGGCGGCCGTCCGGTTCGCGCCTGAACACCGGCTTGTACTTGCTATAGATAAAACCCGTGCGGATTCGTGACAGTGTCGAGGCGCCTACGAAAAATATCGCGGCGTCAGCGTTCAGCGACGCTCCTTCTTTTTCATACAAAACGATCTCCTGATCGAGCCCCCAGCCGGCGATGCCGTGGTTCCATACTTCCAGACCGCTCCTCTGGCTTTGCATGATGTTCGAAAGACGCTCTTCATCGTTAAGCCCCCAACCGAAGATCAGCGAGTCGCCATAGAGCAGGATTCGATAAACGCCGCTTGCTTTCGCAGCGGTCCTCTCTTCGTCTCTGAAGCCCTGGGCATTCGTACGGTACCGGGCTTCAAAGTAGCGGGAGCGATGTGTCGCTGTTTTCGAAGGAGCGAGTTTCCACCCCAGATCGTCGTCGATGGCAAACAGGTTGCCGGGTATTGCGTAGTCTCGAGCGTGCGGATAAAAAATTCGGACCATTCCTTCGGCGAGACCCAGCCCTATGAGAACACCGAAAAGGATCAGTCCTGCTCCGATCAGAATTTTTTTCATATCAACCCTGATCGCCCGGCGGCAATCAGTGATTTGGAAAGTCCGCAGAACCGTTCCCGAATAAGAAGGCGCGCGGGGAAATAAATGCTGGTTTCAATCGTTCACAACTTCATCATGCGGGAGCTCTCGGCGGCCATCTGTGTACGAATCGCCACGTCACTGATACGCCACACGTCCGCCGGCGATACGAGGGGTTTCGTACCGTTGTAGATCGAGTTCAGGAAGTCCGGGAATTGCGAAAGTATCGGAGGAGCCGAGTCGGTGATTTTCTGCGGTCCCTTGCCATTGATGAGGGTCGTGCCCGCATCGGTGTGCTCGATGACACCCTTGGTTCCGATGATGCGCAAACGGTCGTCCCCGTGGGTCGGAGCGCTATCCGGACGAAGATAGTCGGTGCGCAGGTTGGCGGTGCCGCGATTGTCCAGTTTATAGATAATCGCGCAATTGTTCTCCAGCTCGCCGATGCTGGGATCGCCGACGGTGGATTGGAACGCTGCGACTTCCGTGTATTCACGACCGCTGGTAAAGCGCATCAGGTCGATCATGTGGATGCCGGCGTAAAGGATGCTTCCGCCCCAGCTAGCGCGGCGCCGCATCCACAGGGGACGAGCGCTGGCCGTCAAGCCGAGCTTGTAAGACTTCTGCGCCCCGATCGCCACCGGCTCTCCGATCTCTCCTTCGGCAATCAGAGACCGCATAGTTCGATACGCCGCGCCATAGCGTGCGCCGAGCTGCACCGTTATATGGGTCTTGTGTTGGGCAGCCGCCTTTTGCAAGGCAGTGAGTTGTTCGAGGGTAGTTGCGAGCGGCTTCTCGACGATGACATGAATACCGCGCTCCGCGCAGGTGATCGCGGTCGCCGCGTGGTCTCCATTCTCGTTGCAGACGCCGACCACGTCCGGCTTCTCGACATCGAGCATCTTCCGAAAGTCATCGTAGCGCTTCACAATTGCGATCCCGGGATCGGACTTGGCGCGGAGCTTCACCATCTCCTCGCTTGCGGCTGCGCCGACGAGCTGGATGTCGGACGAGGCTCTGGCAAGATTGGCAGCGGTGACATAGTGGGCTTCGAGGCCGATCAAGGCGAACCGGACCTGCTTCGGCAGCTTCAGGCTCTGCGGCTCGGCGGCGGCGAGTCGTGTGGCTGTGACCGCTCCCGCCTGGAGGAGGGTCCGGCGGGTCAGGTTAGAGTTCATGCGGTACTCCTATCAGTGCGGCGCGTCGTAGATATGGTTGGAGCCGGGATAGCTACTGGACGTCAGCCGGCAAGCGGGGCCGTCGCCATAGAATTCCGGGCGATGGAACGTGTTCGGCGGCGCATAGACGATATCGCCTTCCTCGCCGATGATCGGACGGTCGACCCCTTCTATGATCCACTGCAGCTTGCCTCGCATCACGATCCACATCTCAGCAAAATCAGCGTGCAGGTGTCCGCGATATCCGGCAGGCTGCTTGCGAAGGTCGGCCGCGTAACCGTAATGAAAATTTCCGCGAATCCGGTTCTTGCGCTGAGTGGGTTCACTCCAGTTGCGCTGACCCTTATGGGCCGCTTCCAGGTCCTCGATATTCAAATGAAGGCGATCCTCACCAGGAATATCTTCGAGATTCTTACCGATGGAAAGCGTTATCGGGAGATATTCGATTCCCCGGGGCGGATTTTCGGGCTTGGTTTCATAGACAGGGGACGCCTGGCCAAGGGTAACCTCGACACGAATTGCCGGCGAATCGCCGACGACCTCGAGAGAGTGGAAGTGGCGTTCCGGCGCGAAGACATAGGAGCCTTTGCGGGCGTCGATCTTTTTCACGCCTTCCGCTGTCTCTATTTCAAATCGGATGCGCCCTTCCTGCACCACCCACCAGGCAGGCGAATCCGGAAAGAGGCGCCGCGGCGTCTTTGTCCCGGGCGGCGCCGAAATGACGTGCGCGCGGGTATTGCCGTCGTCAACGACGAGCTCACTCCAATTGGTTTTCCCTTGGTTCTTCGCCTTGAGATCAGCAAGGCGGGTGAGTGGCTTCATGGGCGCTTGGTAGGGCGTCTTTTTGACAGGCCTGGGAAAGTAGACCACGCGCTGGGTTTGGCTCCACGCGGTTGCCGCTAGCAGGATGAGCAGACAGAGTCGTGTTCGCATGACGGCTAGTGTATTACTTTCCTCAGCTCGCGGGAACGATCTTGGTGACCTGGATCGTCTTGGTCTTCTCGTCCAGCGTGCCGGTGACCGTGACCTTCTTAGCCGGGAACTTCGCCGGCGTACGCTGATCGCTCAGAGCATAGGTCTCTTTGCCATCCCAGAGAACGTACTTCCCGCCCATTCCCTTGACGCAAGCGGCGACGCATTTCGGATCGGGGCTGATGTTCATGTCCTTATGACTGCCCTTGGGGCAAAGATCGTCGGTGATGACGCCGGTGAACGTGGCTCCAAACATCAAAGCCGCGGAAACTAGTAGAAGAGCGATCTGCTTTTTCATGGGAACCTCTCGAACAGTGTACATCACCAAAGACGTGCAACCTCTCGTCGAACAGGCTGAAAACGCCACGAACAAGCTAAAGCTTGTTCCACAGTGATGCAACTTTCTGATTTGTCATTGTGGAGTGATCGATAATGAGACACGTGACCAATCTGTGGGACGAAGCCGTCGCCGATCGCCTGTCGCCGCGTGAGCGACTCGTCTACCGATCTAACCTGCTCGGTTCGGACCGGCGGATCACGAACACCGGAGGAGGTAACACTTCGGCGAAGCTGTCCGAACAGGGCGTCGAAGTTCTCTGGGTGAAGGGATCGGGCGGGGACTTGCGAACCATCACTCTCGACGGATTCGCCTCGCTGTATCAGGAGAAACTGCTCGCGCTTCAGCAGATTTACGCCGAGACCGATGCCGAGGACAGCATGGTCGAGCACTACTGCCGGTGCGCGTTTGGCTCGAGTTTGCGGCCACCTTCGATCGATACTCCGCTCCACTCCTTTGTGCCGGCCAAGCACGTCGATCACACCCATCCCAATTCGGTGATCGCCATTGCGGCGTCACGGCGTTCGAAGGAGCTGACGGCGGAGATTTTCGGCGATGAGGTTGGGTGGATTCCATGGAAGCGGCCGGGCTTTGAGCTCGGGCTTCAATTGGAGCGGATGTGCCGGGCGAATCCGAAATTGAAGGGCGTCGTTCTGGCGCAGCACGGGCTGATCAATTGGGCCGATGGCGACAAGGCGTGCTATGAGCTCACGTTGCGACTCATCGAAAAGGCCGCGGGGTTCATCGAGTCGAAGGATAGGGGCGCCGCCACATTCGGCGGACCAAAGTATGTCACCGCGCCCGAGAGCGCGCGCGACTTACTGGCCTGGTTGCGCGAGCAAATGCCATCTCGACCTGCGATGACTCTTCAATGCGATGACCACATTCTTCGCTTTGTGAACAGCCGCGATGCCGGCAGGCTCGCGGCCCTCGGGACGTCGTGTCCGGATCATTTCCTGCGCACCAAAATCAGGCCGCTTTACTCGGAACGACAAACCCTGGCTGCCGGGATCGAGCAGTATCGCCGGGACTATGCCGCGTACTACGAAGCTTGCAAGCACTCCGACTCGCCGCCGATACGCGATCCTAACCCCGCTGTCATTCTGATTCCCGGCATCGGGATGATCGCTGCAGGAAAGGATGAGAACGAGTCGCGGCTCTGCGCCGAGTTCTATACCTGCGCGGTCGAAGTAATGCGCGGGGCGGAGGCGCTGGACGAATACATCGCGCTTCCGCAGCAGGAAGCATTTGACATCGAATACTGGCGGCTCGAGCAGGCCAAGCTGGTACGCTGATCTATAGTGAATCCCGAACAGGAGTATGCCCAGCGCCTGGCCGCGCGACGCGCCTGGGCAGAGAGACAGGAGCGGCTGCATATTCGCGCCGGGAACCTGCGGCTGCTGGTCTTCCTCATCGCTGCCACGCTCGCGTGGGTCGCATTCAGTAAGGGGACGCTGTCAGGCTGGTGGCTCGTCGTCCCCATTGCCGCATTTATCGGGCTTCTCGTTTATCACGAGCGGATTCTGCGCGACAGAGAATGCGCTTTGCGAGCTGTTCGCTACTACGAACGGGCAATCGCCCGGATCGAAGACCGCTGGGTTGGCACGGGTGAATCCGGCACGCGCTTTCGCGATCCCCACCACCCCTATGCCGAGGACCTCGATCTGTTCGGAAAGGGGAGCTTGTTCGAACTGCTGTCGACCGCGCGGACGCGCGGCGGCGAGGATACGCTCGCGCAATGGCTGCTAAATCCAGCCGATTCGGACATCGTGGGCAAGCGCCAGGCTTCCGTGGATGAGCTGCGGCCCAAACTGGATTTGCGCGAAGATCTGGCCGTGCTCGGCGAAGATGTCCGCAACCAGGCGCATCCCGAGCACTTGGTCGCCTGGGCTGAAACGCCGCCGGTGCTAGTATCGGGCAGCGCTCGCGCAGCCATCACGGCGCTGTCGCTAATAACTCTGGCCGTCGGATCCTACTATATGTGGGGAGCGCCGCCCGTCGTCCGGGTGGCGCTGATCGTTCTACTCGCGATCAACACAGCGATCGGTTGGCGATTTCGCCCACGCGTCCTTCGGGTGGCGGGCCACACCAGTGAAGCAGCGCACGACCTATGGTTGTTGGCGAGAGTCCTTTCGCGTCTGGAGCGCGAGCAGTTTACTTCGCCCCGGCTGAACCAACTTCGGTCGGCGCTCGATTCCGGCGGATCGCCGCCATCCCAGCGAATCGCGCGATTGATTCGGCTGGTCGAGCTGCTCGACTCGCGCGAGAACTGGATCATGCGAATCATCGGTCCGCCGCTGCTGTACACGACTCAGATCACGTTTGCGATTGAGGCTTGGCGCGCGGCCTCGGGTCCTTACGTAAGATCCTGGCTGGACGCCGTCAGCGAATTCGAAGCTCTCAATTCGCTCGCCGGCTATGCTTACGAACGTCCCCGTGATCCGTTCCCTACGATCGCAGCCGGTGACGCCTGTTTCGAAGCGGAAGGCCTGGGACATCCTCTTCTCCCGGAATCGCGTTGCGTACGGAATGACCTGATGCTTGGCGGCGAGCTTCGACTTCTGGTGGTCAGCGGCTCGAACATGTCGGGGAAGAGCACGCTTTTGCGCAGCGTGGGGGTCAGCGCTGTTATGGCGATGGCCGGAGGTCCGGTGCGCGCCCGGAGCCTTCGCATTTCTCCGCTCACGGTCGGCGCTTCGATTCGTACGAACGATTCGCTCCAGGATGGCACTTCGCGCTTTTACGCGGAGATTACACGGCTGCGGAAGCTTGTCGACTTGGCGACCGGGCCCCGGCCGCTGCTGTTCCTCATCGACGAGTTGTTAAACGGAACTAATTCTCACGACCGTCAGATCGGCGCGGCCGGAGTCGTGCGAGGCCTGGTGGGTCGCGGCGCTATCGGCCTCGTCACAACTCACGACTTGGCCCTTACGGAGATCGCCGAGTCCCTGGCTCCTCGCGGCGCCAACGTCCACTTTGAGGATCATCTTGAGAATGGCAAGATCACGTTCGACTACGCCATGCGGCCCGGCGTCGTACGCAAGAGCAACGCGCTCGAATTGATGCGCTCGGTCGGGCTGGACATTTAGTATTTCGGCAAAAATGAAAAGGGTGATGAATGTGATGAATTGGGATGAAGCGCTGCCTGCAAATGAGTATTCTCCCGATTTCAGCGTAGCAGGGCGTGTCAAGGTTTACGGGCTGTGAGAGCGCCGTTCACTTGTATTTGCAGGTGGTTGCGGCATTGTGACCGAACAATTCGCAAGCGAGCCCGACGGAATATGACGGCTACTCAGGTCAACCCTTTTTCATCATCAATACGCTCGGCGGGAACCAGGAACGCCGAGTATTCGACCTGCAGCGTTTCCTTCGCGCCGATCCAGCGGTAGCACGG
>Ga0075421_100008701_pt1 | contig 12488 bp, 15 predicted proteins | sample SoiMetdeltSBSDD5_FD_75292 | JGI IMG/M metagenome (GOLD analysis project Ga0075421, IMG submission 75292) | Bulk soil microbial communities from a Populus tree surrounding site in Tennessee, USA - Soil MetaG P. deltoides SBSDD5 | ecosystem: Environmental > Terrestrial > Soil > Tree plantation... | reverse complement strand
CCCTTGTACTTGTTGTAGTCGGTCAGGGGGACGAGCGGATGCTCCTCCGTCACGTTGTCGCGCTCGCTCACGCCGTACACGCTCGACGTCGACGCGTAGATGAATCGCCGCACACCGCTCTTCCTCGAGATCGCCACCAGCGGCTCGAAGGCGTCGAAGTTGATCGACTTGCTGAGCCCGGGATCGAGCTCGAAGCTCGGATCGTTCGAGATGCATGCCAGGTGAATCACCGCGTCGCTGCCGGGAAGCGCGCGCCCCAGCAGCTCCTGGTCGCGGATGTCGCCCTTGATCCGCGTGAGCCGCGGATGCTGCGGCAGCACGTCGTCGCCGAAGAGGAACAGATCGAGCACCCGAACATGGTGGCCGCGGGCGAGGAGCTTCGGCACCAGCACGGAGCCGACATAGCCCGCGCCGCCGGTGACGAGTACGGTGTCGAAGTGCTGGCTCACGCTCTCGACTCCCTTCGCTGGAGGTGGCTGCCAATCCGGATCGTCCACGTGATGCGCGCGATCGTGCGCAGCGCGCGGACGATGTTGCGGAGCGAGACCGCCTTGGACCGTCCGTGCGCCCGCTCCTGATGCGTGAGCGGCACCTCGACGTACGTGTGGCCGGCCCGGATGGCCTGGACCAGGATCTCGGTCAGAAAGAAGAACCCGCCGCCGGCGCTCGGTATCCCTCTGACGAGCGACGTCGGATAGATGCACGGCCCCTGGTAGTACCGCAGCCGCATGCCGAACGCGGTGTTCATGAGCGCGGTCGAGACGCGGGTGAGGACGCGGCGGTGCCACTGCCTCGCCTCGCTGTTGCCGTGATAAGGCACCACGATGTCGGCCGAGCCGACGGCGCCGAAGATGCGCTCCACGGAGTCCGCGGAGACCTCGTGATCGCCGGGGAGGAAGCTGAAGTACTCGAGCCGGGCCTCCGCGAGGGCGCGGCGAAAGCCGGCGGCGAGGCCCAGGTTGCGGGGCTGGTGCAGGACCCTGACCGACGGCAGCGTGGCGGCGAGTGAGTCAGCCAGGGCCCCGGTGCCGTCGGTGCTCCCATCGTCGACGATGAGAACCTCGTAGCCCTGCAGCACGCTCTCGCCCGCCTTCACGATGTCCCTCACCGCGCCCTCGAGGTTCCGCACCTCGTTGAACGCCGGCAAGAACACGGTCACCTTTCGCGCCAGTGCCATGGCGGGCTAGTAGGGGCCGGCGAAGGAAGCCTGAACGTCTTCGACGCGCTTGCGCGCGCCGACGTCCGATTTGAGAACCTCGAGGCACGCCTGCGCGATGGTCATGGGCGTCGGGTGATACGCCTCCTCCAGCGGCCGCGACACCGGCGCCGGACAGTCGGCGATGGTGACGCGTCGCACGGGAGCCCGCAGGTCCGCCCAGCCCTTTTCGGCGGCGAGGGCGGCCACCTCGGCCGAGAAGCCGTAGAGCGCCCACGACGTGTCCGCCACCACCAGACGGCCGGTCTTCTTCAGCGACTCGAGGATCAGCGCCTCGTCGAGCGGCCGGATGCTGCGCGGATCGATGACCTCGGCGTCGATGCCGTGATCGGCCAGGATCTCGGCGGCCCGCCGCGCCTCGTAGGCCATGAGGGAGGCGCCGACGATCGTGATGTCACGTCCCGACCTGAGAATGCGGCCGCTCCCGAACGGGACCGCGTAGAGCTCCTCGGGAACGTGCTCCTCGTGCTCGTACACCGCCCGATTCTCGAGAAGCACGACGGGACCGTTGCCCGTGAGGGCGGAGACGACGAGGCCCTTGGCGTCGGCGGCCGAGGCCGGCGTGGCGACGTACAACCCCGGGAAGTGGGCGAACAGGGAGTGCAGGCTCTGCGAGTGGGTCGCCCCCTGGCCCCAGCCGCGGCCGACGATCCCCCGGAGGACGATCGGCACACCGCTCTTGTCGCCGAACATGTACCGCCACTTCGCGGCCAGATTGAAGATCTGGTCCATGCAGAGGAACATGAAATCGTTCCGCGGGTGCACCACCATCGGGCGCTTGCCCATGGCGGCGGCGCCGATCACCACGCCCGTGAAGGCATTCTCACAGTTCGGGATGTCGAAGACGCGCGCGTCGCCGAAGCGCTGATGGGCCTCCAGCGTCGTGCCGAAGATTCCCTTGAAGTCGTCGACGCCGATGCCGGACACGAAGATGCTCGGATCGGCCTCCATGCACTGCACGGTGGCCTCGCTGATCGCCTGCCAGTACTTGAGCGGCCGCATCGCGTTCCTCTAGTACGTGCCGAGCAAGAGGTCTGTCACGGCCGGGAAGGAGTCGGCCCGCGCCCGCGCGATGGCCTCGTCGACCTCCGCCTGCTGCTGAGGCCGCCAGGACTCGACCTCCGCCTCCGTGCAGGCGCCCTCGGCCACCAGCGCCGCGCGCGCCCGTGCGATCGGACAGCGGGCGATCCACGCATCGACCTCGGCCTTCGAGCGATAGCCGCGGTCGTAGTCCCACAGCGGTCCGACGTGCTCCCGCCAGCGATAGGTCGTGCATTCCAGGAAGTAGGGGCCAGCGCCACTTCGCACGTGGGCGACGGCGGCCGCGGCCGCGGCATGGACGGCGAAGACGTCGTTGCCGTCGACGAGCGCCGAGGGAATCGAATACGAGCGGACGCGCTCCCAGATCTGCGTGTCGGACGGCTGACGAACGCCGAGCGGGGTATGGGTCGAGTAGCCGTTGTTCTCGCACACGAGCAGGAGCGGCACCTTCTTCACCGCGCTGAAGTTCAGCGTCTCGTGATAGATGCCTTCCTCCACCACGCCGTCGCCGAAGAACGCGGTGGCGATGCGCGGCACGCCGTCCATCTGGAAGGCAAGGGCCGAGCCGGCGGCCACCGCCATCGTCTCGCCGAGGATGGCGGACGACGCGATGAGGCCGGCGGCGGGGTCGTTGAGGTGGACGGAGCCGCCGCGGCCGCCCGCACAGCCGGTCTGCTTGCCGAACAGCTCCGCGACCATCGCCTTCAGATCACCGCCCTTGGCCAGATAGTGAGCATGGCAGCGATGACCACTGTAGGCCACGTCGGTGGGCTCGAGGGCGGCGCATACTCCCACCGCCACCGCTTCCTGCCCGATCGAGAAATGCGTGGGTGTCCGCATCTCGCCGCCGGGATAGAGGTCGGCCAGCGTTTCCTCGATGCAGCGAATCCGCATCATCGCGCGTAGCAGGCCGAGACGTCGGTCACGTGTCGCGAACATCCGTGCTCAATCCCTTTAGGTACGGCATGAAGTGTGACGCGGAGTTCGTTTAAAGGATTTGCATTTTAACAGACCGCCGTCTCAGGTCAACCGTCGCAGGCTCATCTCGACCCCGCCATCGCCGAGAACTGCACGGGGCCGCGGAGCCGGAAGATGGTGAAGCGCTCGTTCTCCACCACCACGTCGTGGCGGGATGCCACGAGATTGTGCAGGTCCTCGAGGCAGTCGCCCAGGCACATCGTGAATCCCGTGAACAGCGCGCGGAAGAGCACGTAGTGCGTGGGAACGATGTCGGTCCGGCGGCCGAATCCCTTGAAGAACCCGGTGTGGCAGCGATTCGGATCGACGCTCCCGTCGTCGGCGAAGACGGCCTCCTCGCAGCCGCCGTAGGCCGCCTCCTCCGTGAAGAACCCCGCCGTCGTCGGATAGACGTTGGTCATGACGATCTCGCCGGGGATGAGCCGCCTGATCTCGAGGAGCGCCCGGTCGGGATTCTTCTGCCGCGCTTCTCGCTCCACTCCGCCGAGCGCCTTCAGCTGCTTGGCGCCGACACCGGCCATGGCGGCGAGGGCCAGCACCACGACGCCGAGCCAGAGAACGAGGCCCATGGGATTGAACTGGCGCCAGGGCATCGACCGGAACCAGCTGGCCGCCGTCACCAGCATGAACCCATAGGCGGCCACGGCGGCAATGCCCAGGAAATACTCGTTCATGCCCGACAATCCATAGTCGGCCGAGTAGGCGGGGAACATCAGCATGGGGATGACGATGGCCAGACTCACCCACACGCCAAGCACGACGAAGCGGCGGACCGTGTGCGCGAGAGCCTCGGCCTCGGGCGTCCGCGGCACCACGAACTGACGTCGGCTCCATTCCATCCGACCCAGCCGGGCGAACTCGAGGCCCACCACCATCACCACGAGCACGACGGTGAGGGCGGTGCCGACGAGTCGCAGGGCGGCCGCCACCGCGCGTGCGAGGCGGAAGAGGTCGAGATGATGCGTCCCGTGGTGCACCACGTCGATCGAGCGATAGAACGCCTTCAGATCCTCGTAGTTCGGGACCCCGAACATCCGGTTCGAGAGCGCCAGGACCGTTTCGCGCATGAAGACCGCGGGGCCGAACAGCACGACGCTCTGCAGGGCATGGGCGACGATGCCGGCCACGGCCGCGCCGAGAAACGCCGTCGCGTGCGCGCGCTGGAACGGTACGAGGCGAAATACCGCCAGGGCGATCCAGGTGACGAACAGCATGAAGAGATTCTGGTACGGCAGATAGTTGGCGGCGAGGAAGACCAGCAGCAGGGCCGCCGCCAGATGCCATCGGCGGGGCCGCCGCGCGTAGCGCTGCATCAGCACCAGCGGGAGGAAGGCGAAGAGAAGAAAGGGACTGAAGGCGGGGTGATCCATCGTGTGCAGCACGAAGGTGGGCTTCAGAAACAGTAGCGTGTAGCCCTCGCCGGTGAGCCCGAAAGCGGCGAGCACCTGGCGCGCAAACATCAGGAACGCGACCAGACCCGCCACGAACACCGCCGCGAAGGCGAGGCGGATGAGCACGTAGCGCTCCCCCACCACGCGCATCATGAGGGCGGTGGCGATCTCCGGGCCCGGCGGCATGTGGTTGTAGACGTACGGGTGCAGCTCGGCGCGGGTGCTCAGGGAAAAATCGTGCAGGAACATCGTCGGCAGGAATCCGAAACGATTGAAGTTCTTCGCGGCAACGTAATAATTCAGCTGCTCGTCGACCGTGCTGAACGGACCCGAGTACGGAAATCCTCGAAGCGTGGTGACGTATACGACGACGTAGAAGAGGACGAGCAGCGCGGCCAGCCACCAGCCGTTGGCGATGGCGCGGCCGACGCGGCCCCAGGAGAGTACGAACGTCTCCGGCGTAACGGTGATGGGCAGGAGGCCGGGGACACCCATGCCGACGCCGTCGCTCGGGTGACGGCTCGGATGACGCGGCTCCACTCGGAAGAAGCTACGGATCGTGCTTATCAACGCGACGGCTGCGCCAGTGCCTACCTACCGTTTGGTGGCCCCGGTATGCGCCGCGGAGTCTAGCACACTCGCAAGGGGTCGTCGCTCAGTGCGCCACGCTTCGACTCGGCAATGAGACCAGGACCGGCGCCGGCGGACGGAAGGTGAAGGCGATGGCCACGGCGCCGAGGCCGATGCCACAGGAGCCGAGGAAGAGCCAGAAGTAGCTGCCGAAGGCGTCATACAGCCAGCCACCCGCCCACGGACCCAGCGCCATGCCGAGGGTGGACGTGAAGGCCACGGCGCCGAACACGGTGCCCATGATCCGGTCGCCGAAGTAATCCCGCACGAGGATGGCGTAGAGCGGCATCACGCCGCCGTAGGCGAAGCCGAACATCATGGCCACCGCATAGAAGCTCGCCGTCTCGCGAGTGACGAGATAGAGGCTCACGGCCACGGCCTGCAGCGCGAGCCCGGCCACCAGCACGCGCTTGGCGCCGACCCGGTCCGCCACGAGCCCGCACACGATCTTGCCCCCCAGCGAGGCGAGGCCGGCCGCGCTGAGCACAGTGGCCGCCGTCATGACCGGCAGGCCGTGATCGATGGCGTTCGTCACCATGTGAAAGATCGGGCCTGAGTGGGCGGCGCAGCACGCGAAGAAGGTCAGCGCGATGGCCGCGAACTGCGGGGTGCGGAGCGCCTCCGCCACCGTGAGCTCGCGCCCGGCCGCGTCGGCCGTCGCGGCCGGGGTGGCCGGCACCGCCGCCGGCGGGTTCCGCACGAGCAAGGCGGCGGGGATGATGACGATCCACGCGAGGTCGCCGATCACCAGCATGGCGAAGCGCCAGTCGTAGCTCGTGATCAGCCATCGCGCGAGCGGCGCCGCCGTCGACGATCCCAGGCTCAGTCCCGCCGACACGAGGGCGACGGCCAGACTGCGATGTCGCGTGAACCAGCGCGTGGTCACCGCCGTCATCGGCGTGTAGAGGCTGCCAGCGGCGAGGCCGACGAGAACGCCGAAGAGCAGCTGGAACTGGCCGAGCGTGGCCGCCTGGCTCGCCGTGACCAGGCCAAGACCGAGCAGGACGCCGCCGCTGAGCACGACGGCACGGGCGCCGAACCGGTCGGAGAGTGCGCCCCACACGAAGGAGCCGACGCCCATGCACAGGAAGTTGAGCAGCGCCGCCATCGAGATGCCGGTGCGGGACCAACCCATGGCCTCGGCCATCGGCTGGAGGAAGACACTGAGCGAGAGCATGGCCCCGAGCCCGATGCAGGTCACCACGATCCCGACCGCGACGATGATCCAGCCGTAGAACACGTCTAGGGCCTCGGCGCCTTCCGCCTCAGCTCCTCGCGAAGCGCCTCCTCGCGGGCGACGGCCTCGGGCGGGAAGAGCTCCGACGGGAAGTCGGAGGCCTCGAACACCTGACGCACCTCGAGCTCCTCGCCGTCAGTGAACGGGACGCGCGAGGCCCAGTCGACGGCCTCTTGCCTGGACTTCAGGTCCTTCGTCTCGGCGAAGGGCCCGTCGGTCACGAACCGCTTGGCGCCGGAGAACTTGATGCGCGCGCCTTTCGAGCTGGCCTGGAGGCCCTCGCCCGCCAGCAGGACGCCGGCCTCGGCCATCTCCTCGTTGAACTTTCCCATGGCCGCGAGGAGGTCCTTCTTCGGAAGCGCTCGCATCTCATGACTCCTTCAGTGTAGGTACTCCCGCCCTCAGTCGTCGATGGCCTGATAGGCGGAGGTCCAGAAGTCCTGACAGACGGCCGGAGGCGTGGGCGACGTCCACGCGCGCTGGGTCATCAAGATGGTCACCATCTCCTCGCGGGGATCCGTCCGCCAGGCGGTGCCGAGGCCGCCGTCCCAGCCGAACGTTCCGACCGATCCAAAAACGTCGTCACGTCGGGTCGCCATGGCCAGGCCAAAGCCCCACCCATGGCTGTCGAAGTAGCCGCCTATCAGGCCGGACGACGCCTTCTGCTGGGGCGTGAGATGGTCGGCGGTCATGGTCTCGACCGACGGCCGGGACAGGATGCGCTCGCTGCCGTACGTTCCCCGGTTCAACATCATGTGGCCGAACGCCAGGTAGTCGTCGACCGTCGAGACCAGACCACTGGCGGCGGCCGGAAACGCCGGCGGCCGACTCCACTGACCGGTCTTGGCGTCGTCGTAGAGCTCGAACGCGCCAGTCTCGAAGTTGGTCCAGTAGCTCGGCGCGAGCCGATCGATCTTGTCGCCCGGCACGCTGAAGCCGGTGTCCTTCATCCGCAGCGGGCCAAAGATGCGCTCGCGCATGAACGCCTCGAGTCCCTGGCCGGCCGCCCGCGCGATCAGCACGCCCAGCACGTCGAGTCCCATGTCGTACATCCACGTCTCTCCCGGCTGGTGCATGAGCGGCAGGGTCGCGAAGCGGCGCAGCCACTCGTCCGGCGCCGGCAGCTCCTGCGGCCTCGGAGGGCCGAGGAGCAGCCCCTGCGCGTTCGCGGCGCGGACGATCGGCGACGGAGCGGCTGCGTCGAAGACGTAGCCGAAGCCCAGGCGCAAGGTCAGCAGATCGCGCAGTGAGACGGGCCGCTTGGCGGGCACGGTGTCCTCCAGCGGGCCGTCCAGCCGCCTGAGCACCTTCCGGTCGGCCAGCTCCGGCAGCAGCCGATCCACCGGCTCGTCGAGGCGGAGCTTGCATTCCTCCACCAGGATCATCGCCGCCACCGCGGCCACCGGCTTGGTCATCGAGGCGATGCGAAAGATCGTGTCGCGCCGCATCGGGCCCAGCGCGTCGACGTGCGTCTCGCCGCGCCGGCTGACGAGCGTGACGAGCCCGGGCACGCCGCCGTGCTCGACGTGGCGCGCCATGACGTCGTGCATGCGACCGAGACGCGCCTTCGAGAGCCCTCCGGCGCTCACTTGGCCGGCTGCAGCTGCGACGCCCGGCTGGTCCCGCCCGCGGGGGCCAGCCGCCAGCGTCCATACGCGACGAACGCGGCGAGCAGTCCTACGACCACCGTGATCGCCGCCGACGCCAGATCGCCGCCCATCAGATTGATCACGGTGGCTCCGATCATGATGATCACCAGGCCGAGAGCCGCCAGCGGCGTCAGACCCGGCCGGATGCGAAGCAGCCCCGGCAAGATCAGCCCGAGCGCGCCCAGCACCTCCATGACGCCGAGGAAACGGAGGAACCAGCCCGGCAGCGCCACGGGCCCCGTCATCTGATCCAGCGGCAGCACGAGCTTCGCTCCGCCGGCGAACAGGAAGAGCGCCGCCAGCAGAGCCTGCACGATCCACAGCGCATAGGTCATCCTCGATCTCCTTCACGCTTCGTGGGCAGGTCAGGAATCTCGACGACCGGACGCACCTCGACGGTGCCCAGGCGCGCCATGGGAATGCGTGCGGCAATCGCCAGGGCGTCCTCGAGGTCCTTGGCGTCGATCAAGAAGTAGCCGCCGAGCTGCTCGCGTGTCTCGGCAAAGGGGCCCTCGGTCACCAGGCGCTTGCCCGCGCGGACCCGGACGCTGGCCGCCTTCGACGTCGGCATGAGCGGCGCCGCCGCCAGATAGCGCCCGGTGGAATCGAGGTGATGCGCCAGCTGCGTGGACTCGCGGTAGCATTGCTCGCGCGTCGTCTCGTCCAGTGCCTGCTCGTCGCCGTAGATCAGTAGCATGTACTTCACGCGTCAACCTTTCCTGCCCGCGAGCTAGCCGCCGGCCATGGCGCCGATGACGAGGAACGGCTCGGCGCCCGTGCCGACGGCCTCGGGCAGCGGGGCATCCTGGGATTCGTGAGAGAGATCCTGTTCGCAGGCGAAGAACCGCACGAATGGGCGGCGCGTGCCGGTGACGTGGTCACGGATGGTGCCGCGCAGCATCGGGTATGCGGTCTCCAGCGCGTCGAGCACGGAGCGCGGCGTGACCGGACTGTCGACGTCGAGCTTCACCTCGCCGCTCACGCGGGCCAGCGTCTGGAGATGCGCGGGGAGCACGACACGGATGGTCATCGCAGCGTCTGGACTTCCACGGAGACCACGGACGGAAGATCGCGCACGATCGGCGCCCAGGTGTTGCCGCCGTCGGGCGACGCGTAGACCTGGCCTCCGGTGGTGCCGAAGTACACGCCGCACGGATCGAGCGCGTCGACGGCCATGGCGTCGCGGAGCACGTTCACGTAGCAATGCCGCTGCGGCAGGCCGTTGCTGAGCGGCTCCCACTCCTGCCCCCCCGAGCGGCTCCGGTACACCCGCAGCTTCCCGTCGGGAGGATAGTGCTCCGAGTCGCTCTTGATGGGCACGACGTAGATCGTCTCCGGCTCGTGCGCGTGCACGTCGATCGGGAAGCCGAAATCGCTCGGCAGGTTCCCGCTGACCTCCTGCCACGACTCGCCCGCGTCGGCGCTGCGCATGACGTCCCAGTGCTTCTGCATGAACAGCACGCCCGGCCGCGACGGGTGCATGGCGATGCGGTGCACGCAGTGGCCGACCTCGGCATTGGGATCCGGAATACCCTCTGACTTGAGGCCACGATTGATCGGCCGCCACGTCGTGCCGGCGTCGTCCGATCGGAAGGCGCCGGCGGCGGAAATGGCGACGAACAGGCGCCGGGGCTGGCTCGGATCCTGAACGATGGTATGCAGGCACATTCCGCCGGCCCCCGGCTGCCAGGCCGCCGCCGACCCGTGGCCGCGCAGGCCGGGAAGCTCGTGCCAGCTCTGGCCGCCATCGGTCGTGCGGAACAGGGCCGCGTCCTCGACACCGGCGTAGACGGTGTCCGGATCGGTCAGCGACGGCTCGAGGTGCCACACACGCGCGAACTCCCAGGGATGCGGCGTGCCGTCGTACCAGAGATGGGTGCCGGGAATGCCGTCGTAGACGAACTTGTTCCCCACCGTCTCCCACGTCTTGCCGCCATCGTTCGAGCGCTGGATGACCTGCCCGAACCACGCGCTCGACTGCGACGCATACAGGCGATTCGGATCGGCCGGAGATCCCTTGAGATGATAGATCTCCCACCCGCCGAAGTGCGGCCCGCTGACGTCCCAGCGCTCGCGCTTGCCGTCTCCGGTCAGGACGAACGCCCCCTTGCGCGTACCGACCAGGACCCGAACGCTGCTCATGGCATCCTCCTTCTCGCGCTTCTCGCGCCCGACCGTGCCAATTGTACGGATGCGGAACGCATTCAGCGCTCCACGACCGATTTCATGTCGGCCAGTCCTTCCTCGAACTTGCCGCCAACCATCCGGTCCATGTTCATGACCAGGTGAATCGCCTTGGCGATGAAGTTGTTCTGGCCGGTCATGCTCCACGTCACGACGGTCCGGTCAGCCTGGGGTGTGAAGGTGAACTCGGCGACGCTGTTGCCCGCGAACGGCTTCATGAACTCCAGCTGGATGCGAACGAGCTCGCTCGGACGGCTCTCGGTGATCGTCATGCGGCCTTCGCCCACTTGCCTGTTGCCGGCCCACGTGTAGACGGCGCCGGCTCCGGCCGGTGGGCCGTCAAAGGTTTCCTTGATCCCGGGGTCGAGCCTCGCAAACGGATTCCACGCCGCCCACCGATGGAAGTCGTTGACCTGAGCGAACACTTTCGATGGAGGGGCCGCCATGGTCGCCGTCCGCACGACGCGGAAGTCGGCCGGGCGCGTGGCCACGATGGCGACGAATACCACCACGATTCCGAAGAGTGCGATGAGAATCTTCATGAGCCTCGCTCCTGAGCTGGCCGTTGGATGTCGATATAGATGATCCGGTCCCTGTCGTCGATTCCGCACGCCCCCGGGCCGCACGTCCATCTCATGGGCGTAGCGTCCTCTTTCATCTCTATGTCGCTCGGGAAGGGTTCAGATCGACAGTGGCAGGGGCGACTGATGCACTATCGCGGGGCGCCGTCCCTCAGGGGTCGCACTTCGACGGTGCTCGTGCGGGCCAGCGGGATGCGCGCCGCGATGGCGATGGCTTCATCCATGTCCTTGACATCGATCAGCATGTAGCCGCCGAGCTGCTCGCGGGCCTCCGCGAACGGACCGCTGGTCACCAGCTGCTTACCGTTGCGGACCCGGACGCTCTTGGCCGAGGACGAAGGGTTCAGCGGGGCACCGCCCAGATACTGGCCCCGCGCGGTGAGCTCTTCCGACAGCGCGAGAGTCTCCGCGTAGATGTGCTGCCGCTCCGCCACGCTGAGCTTCTCCCAGGTGGGTTCGTCGCGGCAGATCATGAGCATGTATTTCACGGCCGCCTCCATCGAGAGAGTCGAACGGCGGGGGTCCGGATCGACACCCACCGCAAGATTATCTACCCGGAGGGAACCTCGAGGGCGGCCGGCGGAGGGGGCTACGGCCTCAGCGTTGTGGCATCGAGTCCGAGCGGTCGATGACGCGCAGCTGGACAAGGTGCGCGGTGCCAGCCACCACGGCGGCGGTGATGGTGGCAAAGCCGTCACGCGACTCTTCGATGATCTGGCCGGCGAAGTCCATGATGCGCCAGCGCCATTCGGGCCGTGCCGGCGTCGAGAAGGCTATGACCTGCATATCGTGAGCGTATCGCAGTGGTTGGCCAGTACGCAGTTGGACCAAAGGGCAACGCACGACCGGCCGTGACGCTGCGCCGTCGCGGCGAGTCGTGTACGCGACAATCCTAGTTCGAGGTGGCCTTCAGAAGCGCCGTGGCGCACGCTTCGGCGACGTCACGATTGGGGCTCTCGCTGCCCGGCACGGTCGCCCAGCCCGTCTTGGTCACGAATTCCTGCTGATCATAGGACGACGAGATCGCCTTGAGCTCGCCCAGCTTCTTCACGCTGGCGCGATCGGCCTTGGACTGCGCGACGCAGAACGGCACCAATGCCGTCGTCACGGCGATGTCCGACTGTTGCTTGGCCAAGCGCGTGACCGTCCCGCTCGTCGTCCAGCCACCGTAGCTGAACCCGACCATCATGGTCAGGATACCTCCGAGAACCGCCCCCCACACCGCCGGCTTGATCCAGATCGGCATGCTCGGCATCGCGCTCCTCCTTCGTGTTCAGAAACGAGTCATCGTTCGCTGCGCCGGAATCAGGTCCGGCGACCTCCCGGGAGCCTCGTTAGCGATGGCCCCTCTCGGTCACCATGGACAGAAGCATCAGACGCCGACCGATATCCTGGATGCGGTCCGCGGCCGCGGCGTCCGGCGTTTCCTTGCTGCGCATCCGTTCGAGAAGCTGCGCGAACGACGAGGTCCTGAGGATCGAGTTGAACTGGCTCCGGTAGCTCGCCACCAGGCTCACGCCGTCCTGGACGACGTCGTAGACAGCCCACCGATCGCCGGTCTTGAACAAGCGGTACTGGATC
>Ga0075421_100008699_pt1 | contig 12488 bp, 10 predicted proteins | sample SoiMetdeltSBSDD5_FD_75292 | JGI IMG/M metagenome (GOLD analysis project Ga0075421, IMG submission 75292) | Bulk soil microbial communities from a Populus tree surrounding site in Tennessee, USA - Soil MetaG P. deltoides SBSDD5 | ecosystem: Environmental > Terrestrial > Soil > Tree plantation... | reverse complement strand
TCCGCACGTCCGATCCGCCAGCGCTGGCGGCACTGCACGACTTCCTGCGCTTTCAGATCCGCGAGCACAAGACCGGCGATCCGCTCATGCCCGCGGAGCGCAGGAGATAGACGGCCATGCGCTCCAGCGCGCTGGCGCGCGCCGCCGGCGTCAGCACGGACACGCTGCGCTACTACGAGCGGCGCGGGCTGCTTCCCCGGCCGCCGCGTACCGCCAGCGGCTATCGCTGCTACCCTCCGCAAGCCGTCCATCGAGTGATCGTCATCCAGCGCGCGCTCGATGCCGGCTTCACGCTGGCCGAGCTGACGCGCATCCTGCGCCAGCGCGATACCGGTGGGGTCCCCTGTCGAGAGGTGTTCTCAATCGCCTCTGCTCGCCTGCGCGATCTCGACGAGCGAATTGTCGGCTTGATCGATCTTCGCGATCGCTTGAGCGCGGTGGTCGCCAGCTGGCAGCGGACGCTGGACAAGACGCCGGCCGGCATGCGCGCTCGGCTGCTCGATACCCTCGCGGATCCCGCGAATGCCCGCTTTGCGAATTCCGAACCCCGAGTCTCGAAGCTCGAGCCCCGAACCCCGCGTCCCGACCCCCGTCAGCGAAGTACCCCTCGCCGCGTCAGCCGTCCATCCGGTTGAGCGACACGTAAAGCGGCGCGACACCCAGCACCATCATCATGGCAATGGTACCGACGCCAGTCCGGTTGACCGCCTCGAAATACGCCTGCTGCCCCGGCGCGAGCACGCACTCGACCGTCTTCCAGACGAGCGTGTTGCTGACACGAATGCGATGCGGCCCAGGCGGCAGGTCCTTGGTAATCGAATCGCCCCACAAGAGCGTCGCGGCGCGCTCGCCGTCGATCCAGACCAGCAGCTGACGCGACTTGAAGTCCGCTTCGGACGTGCGGGTGACAGTGATCGATGCGGGAAAGACTTCCTCGAAGGCCCGATGCTGGATGATGGCATCGGCAACGGCGACAGGCATGCCGATTAGAGTAAATCAACGCAGACTGAACGAGACCTCGACTGGGACACGCACCTGCACCGGCTTCCCCAGATGGCGCGCCGGATCGAATCGCCACCGGCGCACGGCTTTGATCGCCTCCTCGTCGAGCCCGAATCGCGAGTCGAGCGATCGCACCAACCGGATGCTCCCGACCGAACCGTCGGCGTAGACGACGATCTCGAGCTCGACGATGCCCTCGATGCGGGCACGCATCGCGTCCGGGGTGTAGTTTGGTTTCACTTCGACGATCAGTTTCGGCCACGAGACGCCATTGCCGGGGAACAGGCTCGTGCCGGTGCCACCGGGACCGTCTCCCGGCCCACCGCGACCGCCGGGCCCCGGCCCACCATCGCCCCCTGGTCCGGGTCCCGTACCCTTGGTGCCGAAGTCCGGAGTCCCAACCGATGTCACGGAACCAATCGCGTCGCGGAGACCGGAACTGACCTGCTGCTCGGGAACGGCAATCGACGGCATGATCGAAGTCGGTTGGGGCCGTAGATTCGTCTCCCCATGGCGCGTCGTTGCCGGCGGTGCCGGCCGGACCGCGGCCTTCGACGGTTCCCCCCCGCGTGGCGCTCCATTGTTCGCACCTGCAGGTGTGTAGAGCAGAGCGGCGGAAACCACAGGCATTGCATCGTCAGAAACCGACGGAGTGTGGGACACGATGACGGCCGCAATCATGAGCGCGCCGAGGTGCGCCGCGAGGGACAGCGAAAGCCCGCCGAGGGTCCGCTCCCCGACGCGGGCCGGCTGCGGCGGAGTGTCGGTCAAAAACCGGTTGCGCCTGCCAAAACTGTCATCGCGCTCGCCGTCCATCGTCATGGCTTTTAGACGGCCGACTGCACGTTTGGGCCTGAGCTTGAGCTTGAGCCCTGAGCCCTGAGCCTCTGAGCCTTAAGCCTTGAACACCCCCTAGGGCGCCACGTATGCCGTTTTCACAATGGTGTAGAACTCCTTCGCATAGGCGCCTTGCTCGCGGGGCCCGTAGCTCGATTTCTTGCGCCCGCCGAACGGCACGTGGTAGTCGAGACCGGCGGTTGGCAAGTTGACCATCACCAGCCCGCTCTGCGAGTGACGCTTGAAATGGCTGGCGTGCTTGAGTGACGTCGTGACGATACCCGCGGACAACCCGAATGGCGTCTCGTTGGCAACAGTCAGCGCTTCGTCGTAGTCCTTCACTCTCACGACCGATGCGACCGGACCGAAGATCTCCTCGCGGTTGATACGCATCGACGGAACCGTCTCGGTGAAGATCGCTGGCGCCATGAAGTAGCCATCGGTCTCGCGCTTCAGACGCTCGCCGCCGAACGCGAGTCGCGCGCCCTCCGTCTGTCCGATTTGGACGTACTCGAGGTTCTTTCCGAGCTGACGCTCGTCGATCACCGGACCGATCTCCGTGCCGGGCTTCAACGCATCGTCGATGACCAGCTTCTTCATGCGCTCGACCATCGCCTCGACGAAGCGATCGTGAATGGCGGCGGTGACGATCAACCGGCTTGACGCCGTGCAGCGCTGCCCGGTCTGGAAGTACGCGCCGTTGACCGCCACCGACACCGCGGTCGCGAGATCGGCGTCGTCGAGCACGATCAGCGGATTCTTGCCGCCCATTTCGAGCTGGACGCGGGTGCCGTTCTTGATTGCCGTGAGCGCGACGCCGGTGCCGACGTCCTGCGACCCGGTAAAGCTGACGGCGTCGATATCCGGCGAGCCGACCAGCGCGGCGCCCAGCTTCGACCCCTGTCCCATCACCAGGTTCAGTACACCCGCCGGCAGCCCGGCGCGGCGCAGGATGTCGACAATCGTCCACGGCGAGGCCGGCGCCAGTTCGGCTGGCTTGAACACGACGCAGTTGCCGAACGCGAGCGCGGGCGCAATCTTCCAGGCCGGAATCGCGAGCGGAAAGTTCCACGGCGTAATGATGCCGATGACCCCGAGCGGCTCGCGCGTCACCTCGACTTCGACGCCGGGGCGCACCGAATCGAGCTTGTCGCCGCGAATCCGCACCGCTTCGCCGGCAAAGTACTTGAAGATCGCGCCGGCGCGTCCCGCCTCGCCAATGCCGTCGGCAAGCGGCTTGCCCTGCTCGCGAGACAGCTGACGGCCCAACTCCTCCTTGCGCGCCAGAATTTCCGTGCCGGCGCGATCGAGGATGTCGAACCGTTCCTGCGGAGTGGTTTGCGACCACTTCTTGAATGCCTGGCGCGCCGACTGAATGGCACGCGCGACATCGTCGGGCGTGGCGCGCGCGAACTCACCGACGATATCCGACACGTTCGAGGGGTTGACATCGGCCGTCCGGTCGGATGAATCGACCGCCTGGCCGTCAATGAGGTTGGGAAATGCCGTAGCCATCCCGTGAGTATATGCTCTCGGGCCATGCGTTGGATTGTTCGCGGCGACATCGACGGCTTCTTCGGCCTCGCGCTCGACAACCTCGTGCAGCTGCTGCTCATCGATGCGCTCTGCCGCGGTGTGCTCGGCTTTCCACCCGAGCTGGTGTACGGACGCGTGCTCCCTGCCGCGGCGATCTCGATCCTGGTCGGCAACGTCGCCTACGCCGTCCAGGCGCGACGGCTGGCGCTGCGCGAGGGCCGCCGCGACGTGTGCGCGCTGCCCTACGGCATCAACACCGTGTCGCTCTTCGCCCACGTGTTCTTCGTCATGCTGCCGGCCAAAGCGTTGGCGCAGCAGGCCGGCCATCCAGATCCGGCGCGCGTCGCATGGCAAGCCGGTCTCCTGGCGACGTTTTTCGCCGGCGCGATCGAGCTCGCCGGCGCGGTCGTCGCCGAACGGGTCCGCAAGGCCACGCCGCGCGCCGCCCTGCTGTCGACGCTGGCAGGCATCGCGCTGAGTTTCATCTCGCTCGGCTTCCTCTTTCGAACCTTCGCGCATCCGGTGATCGGCCTGACCACGCTGGCGATCGTGCTTCTGACCTACTTCGGCAGAGTGCGGTTCAAGGGACACCTTCCCGGCGGCATCGTCTCGGTGGGAATCGGCACGCTGCTGGCGTGGTGGACGGGACTGGCACCGCTCGGCGCGCGGCCGGAATCGGCGGCGCTTCACCTGCCAGTACCGGTGATTGGCGATCTGGCCGCGTCCTTCAGCGGAGGCCACGTGCTTCCCTATTTGTCGGTCATCATCGCGATGGGGCTGTTCAACGTGCTCGGATCGCTGCAGAACATCGAGTCGGCGGAAGCGGCCGGGGATTCGTACGACACGAGGTACTCGCTGACCGTCAACGGTATCGGCTCGCTGGCCGCGGCGTTCTTCGGCTCGGCGTTTCCAACCACGATCTACATCGGGCATCCGGGGTGGAAGGCGCTGGGCGCGCGTGCCGGCTATTCGATCCTGAACGGCGTCTTCGTCACGCTGATCTGCGTCACCGGCACGCTGGCGTGGATTGCCTGGGCGATTCCCATCGACGCCGGCATGGCGATCGTGTTGTGGATCGGGATCGTGATCGTCGCGCAGGCGTTTCAGGCGACGCCGACCGAGCACGCGCCGGCGGTGGTCGTCGGCCTGCTGCCTGGCATTGGCGCGTGGGGCGCGCTACTCGCCAAGAACGGCCTGCGGGCGGCCGGGCTGGGCGGGCCGGCCGGGCCATTCAGTGAATCGCTGGTCGGCGAATTTCAGAAGAGCGACACGTGGATCCACGGCGCGTTCGCCATCGAGCAGGGGTTTCTCTTCACCGCCATGCTGATGTCGGCCGCGGTGGTCGGCGTGATTCGGCGCCGATGGTCGGAGGCGGCGGCGTGGTGCGCCTGCGCCGCGGCGCTATCGGCTTGCGGGTTGATGCACTCGTATCAATGGACGTTCGGCGATACCGCCATCCGGCTCGCGCCGGCATGGCCGTACGTGATTGGTTATAGCGGCATGGCGCTGCTCTTCTTCACGGCGCGCTGGACGACCGAGGAGGGCGGCGAGCACTGAACGGGGTCTACTTGTCCATCAGCTCGATCTTCACCACCGACTTCGCGTTCATCTTCATATTGACCGGCGTCCCGTCGGGGGCATTGCCCGACATGGTCATCGGCAGCGTGATCGACGTCGTGGCGCTGCGCAGGCGGCCCTTGGCCACGTCGAAGAGCATCTCGGAATCGCCGTTCGCCGCCGTCAATTGCGTCTTCATTCCCATCATGCCTGGGGGCGCCGGAGCTTTGGGATCGGTCTCGACCTTCACTTTGGCCGCGAGCTTCGCGGTTTCCCCATCGGCCGACGCCAGGGTCATGGCCACGGTGGTAATCGTCGTACCGAGCGCGGGATTGGGAAGCGTCAGCGTGTTGCTCCAACTGTCGCCGGGCTTGACTGGCTTGGCCGGAAACTGCGGAAAGCCCTGCGAGAACATCGCCTTCATCTGGTCGTCGCTGAGCCCCGCCCTCAGATTTTGAAACGCCGCGGTCGCGGCGGGATCGGCAGGGACGCTCGCGGCCATCTTGTCCATCAGCTGCGTGAAGCCCTCGATCTTCTCGACCTTGCCCGAGGGCGCGAGCACGATCCTGATCGGCGACCCGACGAGGGCCGAAAAGATCTTCTGCGTGATCTGCTCGGGCGGCGCGGCGTTCGCGTTCGGCGCGGCGCTGTCGATTGAGATCTTCCCTGCCGGCGTGGTCAGGTCCATCCGCATCGATTCGAACACCTGGCTCAAGGTCACCACGCCGTCGGCGGTGAGATCGTCGACCGTCATCTTGAAGGTCTGATTCGCGACCTGGCTGAGCGACACCTCCGGCATGCCCGGCATGCCGCTCATGGTGGTGTCGTTGCTCTGATCGATCCTGTAGCGAAGCGTCTCCCCCTTGGTCCATTTGTAGGCCAGCGTCACGTCCTGGCGGAACGCGGTCGCTGGAACCGACGCAACAGCGAAGGCGAGAGTGGCGGCGAACAGGCCGGCTTTCGTGGAGATGCGCATGCCGACCAGTGTATATCCTCAGGCCGCAACGCGCGCCCGCCAGCGCCAGATCCGCCAGATCGGAACGCCCAGGAGGAGCGCCCACAACAGCAGCGCCGGCGCGACCTGCAACACGACCAGCAACGCTTCGACTGCGCCCGCGAAGGCCGAGCGCAAGCCCTCGATGAAGGCGTTCCTGATGCGAGTTGTCAGCGGCAGCGGACCGAGATCCATCGATGATTTCTTCGGTTCGTCGAACTGCAGCGTGATGGCACTGAACGTCACCTTGTCGGCCAAGCTCTTGCGTTGCGCGTCGAGCCGCTCGATTTCCTCACGTACTCGAGCGACTTCACGCTCGGCCTCGAGCACTTCCGTGAGCGTGCCGGTTCTCGTCCGCAGCAGTTCGTTCATCCGCCGTTCGGAGTTGCGGCTGTTCGCGAGGCGCGCCTCGAGGTCGACGAGCCGCTCGGTAACGTCGGTGGCATTCTGCGAGTCCTGAACGACTTCGCCAAGGGTGCGAAAGGCCCTGACGGTTTCGTCGAGCCGCGTCGCTGGCACGTTCACCGTCGCTGCCAGCGTTCGTCCGGTCGCGCGAGTCCCACTGACGACGACGGTTCCGAGGTATCCGCCGGCATCGGCGACAATCCGATCGACGGTGGCGCGCGCCGCGTCGAAGTCCTTGGGCACGAGTTGCAGCGTCGCGGTTCGAATGATGCGCGAGCCCAGTGAGGTCTGCGAGGTCTGGGGTGCTTCCGCGGTGGATCCGGCTCGACCCGTGACGGACGGCGCTCTACTCCGCTCGGCGCCCTCAGCGACGGTCGAGACACGCGACTCCGAGCGTGCATCGATAGCTGGCGCTTGACTGTACCTACCCAATGGAACGGCGATAAGCAGCGCTGCAAGGGCCGTCAACCCCAATACCGGAACCGTTGCCCACGAGGGAATCCAGCGCACGGGCCATTGCCGACCGAAACCTGCCTTGCCGAAGAGCACTCTCGCCCGCAGCGCGTTCGGCGCCGCCTCGAGGCTCCAGGCGGCAAGGTCGCGCGACACACCGCGTAGATCTCGCACCGTCTTCTGGCACGCGGCACACGTCGCGAGATGCGACTCGACGTCGGCCCGCCGCTCCAGCGACACCTCGCCGTCGACGTATTCGGTCAGCTCTTCGGGATCGAGCGGATGGTCAACGGGCTGCATGGCTCACTCCAACGATGCGCTGCGCATCGAGCCGCTGTTTCAACGCCATCCGCGCGCGGAACAGCCGCGAGCGGACGGTATTGATCGGAATCTCCAGCACCTGCGCAATCTCCAGGTAACTGAGCTCCTCGTACTCGCGCAGCATGAGCAACTCGCGTTCATCAGCGTCCAGTTGCGCGAGCGCCGCCTGAATCCACAAGGCGGCGTCGCGATCCGCCGCCGGCGCCGGTGGGTCGCTCCCCGCGGCGCGTGGCTGAGGGGCGGTCTTGCGGCGATCCGCGAGCAGGATGTTGTAGGCGACGCCGAACAAGTACGATCGGAATGGTCCTCGGCCTTCGTAGCGCCGCGCGCCTTCGAGGATGGCCACGAACGTGTCCTGCGTGAGCTCCTCCGCGCGGCCGCGGTCGGCAACCCGGCGGCGAAAGAAGCGCCAGACTGGCTCGCGATAGCGATCGAACAGCGTCGCGAACGCGTCGCGGGACCCGCCCCGCAACTCGGCGACCAGGTTTTCGTCAGGGGTCACATCGACCTTCTACCCTGTAGTGTCAGTACGCTGGAAAAAGTTCCGCGGGCGCATAATGATTCCGCAATGGGTCCGCTTGCTCGACCGTTGGTCATCGCGGCGCTCGCCGTCCAGGCGAGCCTTCCCGCGCCGCTGCAGGTGTTTCACCGTGCCCGTGCGCTCGCGCCGGGAGAAGCCGTACTCGTCGACGTCAAGTCCCGGGACGTGATCGACGAGGTGCAGGCCGAGTGGATGGGGGGACGAATCACATTTTTCGCCGTGGGTGACAACACCTGGCAAGGAGTGGCGCCGATCGATCTGGCGGCCAAGCCAGGCACCTACACCATGGTGATCTCGGCACGCACGCCGAACGGCACCCGCCCGACGCGGTATCCCCTGACGATCGCGTCTCGAACGTTCCCGACACGGACGCTGCGCGTCGAGGACAAGTTCGCCGAGCCGCCGCGGTCGGCGCTCGCCCGAATCGAGCGCGAGTCGAAGACGGTCGAAGCGATCTTTGCGCGCCGGGCTTCGGCGCGGATGTGGAACGAGGCGTTTGTCGCCCCGGTGCCGGGCGTGGCGACGAGCAGCTTCGGCCGTCGAACCATCGTCAACGGCGAACCGCGGGCACCGCATTCAGGAATGGATTTCCAGGCCGAGCCGGGCACGCCGGTCGCCGCACCCAATCGCGGGACCGTAGTACTGGTAGCCGATCAGTACTTTGCCGGACGCGTGGTGATCATCGACCACGGCGCGCGCGTCTTCTCGTATCTGGCGCATCTGTCGGCGATCGACGTCGAGACCGGTGACGTCGTTGAACGGGGCCAGCGCATTGCGCTCTCGGGTGCGACCGGCCGTGTCACCGGTCCGCACCTGCACTGGACGCTGAGAATCGGCGCGGCGCGCGTCGATCCCCTCTCGATGGTCTATGTGACGCGCGCGCGATAATCTGCCCTTCCGGCTGAAGCCGGAAGCCACGAAATGCCCGAACCGTATCTTCCGGCTGAAGCCGGAAGCCACACGCCGAGCCCCCGAGCAACCGAGCCCCCGAGCCCCCGAGCTTCCGAGCTTCCGAGCTCCCGAGCCTCCGAGCCTCCGAGCTCCCGAGCTTTACCCGGCGAATCCCGGCACGGGCACCGGCGAGGTCTCGCAGGCCGCTCCGCTCGCGCAGGTCACTTGCATGTTGCGCGCGCAGGTGTAGGCGGCGAGTTTCAGACCGTTCGCTTCGACGCGCCACGTGAAGGTCTCGAGGCAGCTGCCTTTCGCGAAGCGGGTGTTGTAGAACCCCATCACGAGGTCGGCGCCGTCTCCCGCGGTGGTGCGGGTGTAGTGCGCGCGCTCGCTCGCCTCGAGCCGGCCCATGATGCGCGTGTCCAGCAGCGAGCGATGGAACTGATCCTGGCTGTACTGCGCGCGGAGGAAACCGCTCGACTGCGAGTAGATCAGATCGGTACGTCCGTCGCGTAGTTGCTGGTGGAACTCACGCGCCGCGAACGTTTCGCGGGATTCCTCGGTGGACGCCGCGCACGCACAGGTGAGCGCAAACGCCGCACACGCCGTGACGCCGACAAATAGCTTGGATTTCATGACTGCCGAATCGGGCAACCTTCATACCGGTCCAGCTTTGATACCGGGGCGACGAATTCGGAAGATTTCGGCGGAAGAGCTAGGCCGGCACGGCTGAGACGGCTTGCAATTTCGATCGGATCGGCACAGATCCGTCAGACCACGTTCTTATAATGGGTTGGGATGCCCCCGTCGCTGACCCACCCACAGGACGCCTCGTCCGCACACGCTCCAGACGCGCCCCCGGAACTGTTCGGCCAGGATCAGCTCGAGCGGCACGCGGCCGCGCTAGCCGGTCTCTACGCGCTTGCGTCCGAACCGTCGCGCGGTCACCCGTTGTCGCCGCGACTCGATCGTGCGTCGGAGGAGCTCGACGCGGCGTATCGCTTTCTCTCCGATGCGCCACCGTCCGATGGTCCCGCGGTCGGATCCGAAGACTGGCTGAAGGACAACCATCACGTCGTGCAGGATCAGGTCCGCGAGGTGCGGTTGGATCTGCCGCGGCAGTTCTATTACGAACTGCCGAAGCTGGCGGACGGTCCCTACGCCGGCTACCCGCGCGTCTACGTGATTGCGCGCGAGTTGATCGTTCACACCGCGGGCCGCTTCGACGTGCAGACCCTGGTCGATTTCGTGGTCGCTTACCAGCGAGTCGCGCCGCTGACGATTGGCGAGACCTGGGCGATCGCGATCATGCTGCGGCTGGCGCTGGTCGAAGAGTTGCGGCGTCTGGCGTCGGGTGTCGTGGCCGCGCGTCGGGCCCGCGACCGGGCGCGCGCCTGGGGACAACGGCTGGCCGCCACTCCAGCGGACCCCGCCGACGTCATCGATCGGATGCTGCGCGACGAACGTCGCGCGACCGGCACGTTGTCGGCCGCGTTCGTCGTCGAGCTGATGCACTGGCTGCGCGATCAACCATCGTCGGCGGCCCCCGCCTGGGTCGCTTTGCAGGACGCGCTCCGCACTCAGGACGATTCGGCCGACGAGATGCTGCGTCTCGAGCACCAGCGCCAGGCCGCCGACCAGCTCGCCATCGGCAACATCATCACCAGCATGCGGCTGCTGTCGTCGATCGACTGGCCGCTGTTCTTCGAGCGGGTCAGCCTGGTCGAGCGGATTCTGCGCGACGATCCTGCCGGCGCCTACGCGCGCATGGACTTTCCGACCCGCGATCGGTACCGCCACTCGATCGAGGAGCTGGCCAAGGGCGCCAAGACATCAGAGCAACGGATCGCCCAGCGCGCCGTGGAGCTGGCGCGTGACGCGCAGCGGGACACACCGCAGCACGACCGCGCCCACCACGTCGGCTATTTCCTGATCTCTCGCGGCCGCTTTCGCCTGGAAGGCGACGTTGGCTACCCGCCAACACTCCGCGATCGCTTCGCCCGCTTCTTCTACGGCCACCCGGTGCTCGGCTATCTCGGAACGATCGCGTTTACGACCGCGCTCGCGGTTGCGAGCTTCGTCGCCTACGGGCAGCGTCACGGCGGCAGCGGCACGATGTCCTGGCTGATCGTGCTGGTGGTAGTGCTGCCGCTGAGCGAGCTGGCGATCAGCCTCATCAACCTGGTGGTCACCACGCAGGTCAGTCCTCGGCCGCTGCCCAAGCTCGATTTGCGCACCGGGATTCCAGCGGAAGACCGGACGATGGTCGTCGTCCCGGTGATTGTCGACTCCGAGGCACGGCTGCTGGCGTTGTTCGACGACCTGGAAGTGCGATTCTTCGCCAACCGCGACGCTCACCTGCATTTCGCGCTGCTCTCCGACTTCGCCGACGCCAGCGCCGAGACGCTGCCCGGGGACCAGACGCTCATCGAAGCGGCCACCCGGCGCGTCGACGAGCTGAATGCGCGCCACGGGCACGATCGCTTCTTCTTTTTCCATCGCGCGCGCCGCTGGAACGCGGGAGAGTCGCGGTGGATGGGTCGCGAGCGCAAGCGGGGCAAGCTCGCCGAATTCAACCGCCTGCTGCGCGGCGCCACGGACACGTCGTTCGTGGTCCGGCACGGCGACCTGTCGATTCTGACCGCCGTCCGCTACGTGATCACGCTCGACTCGGATACGCAGCTGCCGATGGAGGCGGCGCAGCGGCTGGTCGGCACCTTGTCGCATCCGCTCAATCGCCCGCGCTTCGGCGCGGGATCCGGGGGCGGGTTCCAGCGCGTCACCGAGGGCTATGGCGTGCTCCAGCCGCGCGTCAGCGTGAGCGTGGTCAGCGGCAATCGCACGATCTTTTCGCAGGTCTTCTCGGGATACGTCGGCGTCGATCCGTACACCACCGCGGTGTCCGATCTCTATCAGGACATCTTCGGCGAAGGCAGCTACGTCGGCAAGGGCATCTACGACGTCGACGCGTTCGAGCAGGCGCTGGCGGGCCGCGTTCCCGAAAACACACTCCTGAGCCACGATCTCTTCGAGGGCTTCTACGCCCGCGCCGGTCTCGTCACCGACATCGAACTGGTCGACGACTACCCGGCCAGCTATCTCGCCTATTCCGCGCGACAGCATCGATGGGTGCGCGGCGACTGGCAGATCGTGCGCTGGTTGTGGCGGACGGTGCGCGACCAGCACGGCACCACCGTCGCGAACACGCTGCCGGTGATCTCGCGCTGGAAGATCGTCGACAACCTGCGGCGCAGCCTCATCTCACCAGCCTTGCTGCTGTTGCTGGCCGCTGGATGGACGATGCTGCCAGGGTCGGCCGCGGTCTGGACCACGCTGGCGCTGCTGGTGCTGGCCTTCCCGGCCTACATTCAGGTCGGCCGCTCGATCGGCAGTCATGTGGCCGGCGTCCCGCTGGGCGATCACTTCCGCGCCGAGCGTGACAACGTCCTCACCAGCCTGCGGCAGGCCGCTTTCTCGGTGATCGTGCTCGCGCACCAGAGCGTGGTCATGTTCGACGCGATCGGACGTGCGCTGTTCCGCATGATCGTCACCCGCCGGCGGCTGCTCGAGTGGGTGACAGCGGACCGCGCCGAGAAGCCGGTGGCGTCGCCGTGGACGGTCTATCGCCGGATGTGGCACGCGCCCGTCATCGCGGCGCTGCTCACCGTGCTGATCGTGTCGGTCGCGCGCGACCGTCTCCTGCTGGCCAGTCCCATTCTGCTGCTGTGGGCGATTTCACCCGCCATCGCGTTCGTCACCGGCCGTCCCCTCTCCCATCGCCGTGGGACACTGAGCCGTTCCGAACGCGCCACCTACCGCGCGATCGCGCTGCAGACCTGGCGATTCTTCGACGAGCTGGTCGGACCGGCCGACAACTGGCTGGTGCCGGACAACTACCAGGAGAATCGTCACGACACCGTCGCGCACCGCACGTCGCCGACCAACATCGGC
>Ga0075421_100008698_pt1 | contig 12488 bp, 16 predicted proteins | sample SoiMetdeltSBSDD5_FD_75292 | JGI IMG/M metagenome (GOLD analysis project Ga0075421, IMG submission 75292) | Bulk soil microbial communities from a Populus tree surrounding site in Tennessee, USA - Soil MetaG P. deltoides SBSDD5 | ecosystem: Environmental > Terrestrial > Soil > Tree plantation... | reverse complement strand
CCCACCATGGAGGTGCCGACACCGACGATCAGCTTGATCGCCTCCAGGGCCTGCAGACTGCCGACGATCCCCGGCACTACGCCGAGCACACCGCCTTCCGCACAAGACGGCACGAGCTCGGGCGGAGGCGGCTCTCGATAAAGACAGCGATAGCAGGGCCCCCGCTTGGCGTCGAACACCGAGACTTGCCCGTCGAACCGGAGCACCGCGCCGTACACATTGGGAATCCCCAGCATGACGCAGGCATCGTTGACGAGGTAGCGCGTGGGGAAGTTGTCGCTGCCATCGAGCACGATGTCCCAGCCGCGCAGCACATCGAACGCATTGGCCGACGTGAGATGCGTCTCCACGAGCTCGACCATCACGTTCGGATTGAGATCGCGCAGCCGCACGCGGGCCGATTCGAGCTTCGACACGCCGATCGCCGCGGTGCCGTGCAGCACCTGCCGCTGTAGGTTTGAGCGGTCCACGGCATCGAAGTCGACCAGACCGACCGTCCCCACCCCGGCGGCGGCCAGATACAGCGCCGCGGGGGAGCCGAGACCGCCGGCGCCGATCAGCAGGACGCGCGCCCGCTTGAGCTTCTCCTGCCCTTCCATGCCGACCTGCGGCAACACGAGGTGCCGCGAATAGCGGACCAGCTCCTCGTGCGAGAAGGGTGGCGACTGAATTGCAGCGGAGGTCGTCATCGAGTTTCGGAATATGGAAAGAACGCGGCCGCGGCTCAATGGCCGGGTGCGGCGCCCGACTCCGGATGGGCGAGTTTGGGGCTGAGACTGGCGCCAAGCTGAACCGCGAAGACGTTGTCGCCCGAGCTCCGCTGCAACCACACGACGCGGGCCGCGAGATTCCACATGACGCGGCCGTTGAACACATCCGCGCCGAGCCCGCCATGCAGTCCTTGCGCCGTTCCGCGGTCGGGGCCCTCCGAAGGGAACCCCGCGATGAGGGCCCCGATCGTTCCGTAGAACCGACCCCAGGATGGCCGCAGGCTCGGCTCGTACCCCGGTGCGAACAGAATCGCGAACGGCCGGCATCCTGGATTGGTGCAAGTGCCGGTTACCTGCAGCGGGGCGTAGTCGATTTGCAGCCCGACGGCTCCGGCTTTCTTGGTGTCACGACGGAAGCGGACGCCGGCGAGCGGCCCCCTGCCCCGCAGCGTTCCGGAGAGCGGAATCCAGACGCCCACCACGGGGCCCACCGTTCCGCCCAGCAGCTCGGTCTGCCGCACACTTCCCAGGGCGGCGGACACGTTGGCCCGCGCCTCGAGTCCCTGGATGAAGCTGTTCGGCACCTGCAGGAAGCGTCCCTCGATGCTCCCGACAATGTCGCGGCCCAGACCGACGCGTACGCCCAGGCCGAACGCGAACCCGATCTGACTGGTGGTCTCGACCGGCGTCGTTCCGGTGCAGGTGAACAGCAACGGAACCTGCGACTCACTCACCCGCGCCAGTCCCAGCTCGGTCGACGCAAACGGCGCGACGCCTTTCGGGCCGATCGGGTAGTAGCTCGAGTTGAGTCCGATGAACGTCAGCCGCCGTACGCACGAGTTGTCGGAGAGATCGTTGAAGCGGCTGACGACGAGACCGGTTTCATCGTAGTCGCCGGTCAGCAGCGCCACCGTCCCGCCGTACCCGGTGTAATCGCGGGCGGCGCCGGTCCCGTTCTGGACTGAGATGGAAGAGAGCAGCGGTCCGATCCGGATACGCCGCTGGGCGAACAGTGGCTGGGTCACAGCCAGAACCACGAGCAGGGTGACACCGAGACGTTTCATGCGCCTCTAATACCCACCGGGCGACGTCCGGGTCAGCGATGCACCTCACAGAAAAAGCGAAAGCCGGGTGCGCGTGATCGCGGTCACCCGGCTCTCGTGACGACGGGGTGTTGGGCTAGTGCATCAGGATGCCGACCAGGAGGCCCGCCACGTTCATGCGCACGAACCACGACCAGGCGGTCGCGTTCATGAGTGGACGCGCCTTGTCGTACCACACGCTGGTGCCGAGCGTCGAGAGCGCGATGGTCGGCAGCCACAGGACCGTCGCGAACTCCATTCCCGCGAGCGGTCCACCCCCCATCACCCAAAGACTGGGGGAGAGGCGCGCGTAGATGTACGTGAACACCAGCCCGAAAACCACCGACAGCGCCAACGACTTCAGCAACATCGGTCCCATGTTCATCGCCTGTCCGGCGGGAGGGGGTGTTACCTGGTTCTCCATCCCCTTCACGAACACCTTGCCCCACATGACATAGTCGACGAACCACACCACCACTCCGGCGATCAGTCCCGCGAGCCACCAGTTCATGCCTTGGCCTCCGTTCGGGTCATGTCGTTCATCCGCCACCACCGATCCCACGCACACCGATTTCCGTCATGGCGCGCACATCCAAGACCTCGTCCAGCTCTTTTCCCTTGAGAATGCCCTTCTGCATCAACAGCTCGCGCACCGAAAGATTCTTTTCCACCGCCTCCTTGGCGAGCTTGGCCGCCTCGGCGTACCCGATCTTCGGCGCCAACGCCGTGACGAGCGCCGGGGAGCGGTCCAACCAGTGAGCGCTCATGGCGCGATCCGCTTCAATGCCGTCCACGCAGCGCTCGGCGAGCACCGTACTGGCGGTGGTGAGCAGACCGAGGGTGAAGAACAGGTTGTGCGCGATCACGGGCATCATCACGTTCAGCTCGAGCTGCCCCGCCTCCGCGGCGGTGGCGATGGTAACGTCGTTTCCCATCGCCTGGAAACAGACCATGTTCACCATCTCGGCGATCGACGGATTCACCTTGCCCGGCATGATGCTGGAGCCCGGCTGCACCGCCGGCATCCGGATCTCCGCCAGACCGGTGCGCGGGCCGGAGACGAGCAGGCGCAGGTCGCTGGCGATCTTGCCCAGATCCACGGCGTAGGTGCGCAGCGCTCCAGAGAAAGCCGCGGCATCCCCCATGGACTGCATCAGCTGAACCCGATCCTTCCCTTCCCGCAACTCCAGTTTCGTGATCGCCTGCAGGTGTTTCACCATCAATCCCGGATACGCCGGCTCCGCGTTCAGTCCCGTCCCCACCGCGGTCCCGCCGATACCGAGATCCCGCAAATCTTCGGCGGCGCGGGCGAGGCGCTCCCGGTTGCGCTGGATGGTATGGGCGTAGGCCATGAACTCCTGGCCGAGGCGGATCGGGGTGGCATCCTGAAGGTGCGTGCGACCAGACTTGAGGACGTCGTCGAACGCTTTCCCTTTGGCGGCGAACGCGCCGGCGAGCCGATCGAGGGCCGCCAGCAGCGCGGGGACGAGGCTCAGGGCCCCGAGGCGAATGGCGGTCGGGATCACGTCGTTGGTGGACTGGGCCATGTTGACGTGATCGTTGGGATGAACCGGTTGATAATCGCCCCGTTTGCCGCCCAGCAGCTCGTTGGCACGGTTCGCCAGAACCTCGTTCGCATTCATGTTGTGCGAGGTGCCGGCGCCGGCCTGGTAGGGATCGACCACGAACTGATCCCGGTGGAGTCCGGACAGGATCTCGTCGGCGGCGCGGACGATCGCATCGGCGCGGCTCGCGTCCAGCCGGCCGGTTTCCTTGTGGGTGAGGGCGGCCGCCTTCTTGATCCACACGACCGCGTCCACGAACGCCGCGGTCGGCCGCAGGCCGGAAATGGGGAAATTGCGGCGCGCGCGCTCCGTCTGGACGCCATACAGCGCCTCCGACGGAACGGGCAGCTCACCCAAAGGATCACGTTCCACGCGCGTGGCGCTCATCGTTTCGGTCCGCTCCGCCCGACTGCCGTCGGTTTCGAGCCACGAATCACCCATGCGGGTATGTGCTTCCATTGTATTCCGCGCCAGGGCAAAAGGCGAGTTATGGTATGGCCTTCGGCTTGCGACGACCCCAACCGATCGTCATGAGCTGTTTCGCCGCCCGGCCGCCGAGCGAGTGCACCATCAGGTACACGCCGACGATGGTCAGCAGGATCACCGAATAGAAACGCCACCAGAGGAGTATGCGCACGCCATGCGCGCCGAAGTCTCCCGCGAACCCGGACAGGAAGGCCACCTCGATCCCTCCTCCACCCGACGGCAACGGGACGAGCAGCGGTGAGGCCAGCAGGGCCAGGGAACCGAACAGCATCTGCCCGAAGGGTGGCGCATGCGGGATGTCCCAGGCCAGCGCGGGAAGGATCAGCGCGCGGGACACGAGACTCACGGCCGTCAAGACGGCGTTCACGACTTGCACCCACAGCGGCGCCCGGCGTACGTGCGCCAGCGCCACACGCCACTGACGCCGGACGCGGTGACGGATCGCTCCCGGCTTCGCGAGGCGCTGGATCAGATAGACGACGAGCAGGACCGCCAGCGTGCCGACCTCGATCAGCACCAGGTCGGTCGCCACGTGGCGGCGCAACCAGTGCTGCGCGGCGTGCTGCCAATCCGGGACGTAGTGCACGATCAACACGCCCACGAGAATCAGAAACACCGGCCACTCGGCCGCGACCTCGACGCCGACGGCCACCAGCGCCGTCACGGGGCGTAACCCCGCCTCCGTGAGCCCGGCGAAGCGCGCCGCTTCCCCGCCGAGCCGGTTCGGCGTCAGCTGCGAAGCGGCTTCGCCGTAAAGATTGAGCCGCACGGCCGGCCAGAAGCGCAGGCCGCCACCGGCCGTCCAGGCGGCCAGCTGGATCCGCCAGGCGCGCACCAGGACGTCCACGGCCAGCGCACCGAGGGCCAGGAGATGCGGAATCAAATGCAGAATGAAGAATGATGAATGCAGAATGGCATAGTCGGCGACTTTCGCCAGCGATCATTCATCACTCTACATTGTTCATTCTGCATTGGTCAGTCCGAGCAGTCGCCCAATGGGTACAGGAAGCCGCAATTGCTGCAGGGATTCTTGCATCCCCATGGCCTGGGATGCACCGAGGCACCGCAGCGCAGGCAAACGGCCGGGGAGCGGCCGTCAGGACGGGACCGGGAAGGTGCCCGTGAGGAAGGGATTGGCGCGGCGCTCGGCGCCGATGGTGGTGTGCGGTCCATGCCCGCTGTACACGATGGTGGAATCGGGCAGAACCAGCAACTCCCGCTCGATGCTGCGGATCAGCCGATCGAAATCGCCGCCCGGCAAGTCGGTACGGCCGATGGAACCCTGAAACAGCACGTCCCCGGCGAACACCACCCCCTCACCCACCAGGGAGACACTGCCGGGCGAATGCCCCGGCGTCTGGCGCACGTTGAATGTGAGCCCGCCCACCCGCATGCGATCGCCGTGGGCGAACGAGCGGTCGGGTGGCGGCAGGGCATCCTGGGCTTTGAGCCCGAAGGCCATGGCCTGCTGCGGAACGCGGTCATACAGGAGGCGATCGTCCGGATGCAGGAACACCGGCGCCCCGGTTGCCTCGCGCACCTGCGGAACGCCCAGCACATGGTCGATATGCGCGTGCGTGAGCAAGATCGCCACCGGTTGCACCCCCTCCTGCTCCAGCTTGTGCAGAATGAGCCCGGCCTCCTCCCCAGGATCCACGATGGCGCATTGCCGCGCGACTTCGTCGATCACGAGGTAGCAGTTCTCGAGGAATGCACCGTTGGGGATGGTGACGACCTTCATGACGCCGCCGTCGGCACGGTCTTCTCCTGCTCGCGCAACGCCGCGAGGTACTTCTCCACCGCGATCGCCGCCGTAGTCGCATCACCCACAGCCGTAGTGATTTGTCGTGTGAGCTGGCTGCGCACGTCGCCGGCGGCGAACAACCCCGGGATCGAGGTCATCATGCGATCGTCGGTGATGAAGTACCCCGCCTCGTCGTGACGGACGTGTCCTTCGACCAGCCCCGAGTTGGGCTTGAAGCCGACGAAGATGAAGACCCCTCCGATGGTGAGCTCGCTCCTGGCGCCCGTCACGGTATCCTCGAGCGACAGGTGGTCGGTTCCTTTGCCGTTGCCGACGATCTCGGTCACCTTCTTGTTCCACACCATTTCGATTTTGGGATTGGCGAACGCCCGTTCCTGGAGGATCCTGGAAGCGCGCAGCGTGTCGCGGCGATGAACGATGTAGACCTTGGACGCATATCGCGTGAGGTAATCGGCCTCCTCGACCGCCGCGTCGCCGCCGCCAACCACCGCGAGCACCTCGCCCTTGAAAAAAGCACCGTCACACACGGCGCAGTACGATACGCCCTTGCCGGCGTATTCCTTTTCTCCAGGAACGCCGAGTTTTACCGGAGTCCCGCCGGCCGTGATGATCACGGCCGGCGCCCGATACCGGCGATCGCGGGCCGTGCGGACCTCGAACCATCCGTCGTCGCCCTTGCGAACGCTCATTACGGTATCGGTGACGAGCTGCGCCCCGAACTTCTTGGCGTGGTCCGCGAATTTCTGGGCCAACTCCCACCCCTTCACGCTTTCGAATCCGATGTAGTCCTCGATCAGGTCTGTGTTGAGCAGCTCGCCCCCCGGCGCCCCGCGCTCGATAGTGAGCGCCTTGAGCATGCCGCGACCGGCGTACATCGCGGCGCACAGCCCGGCGGGGCCGCCGCCCACGATGACCACGTCATAGGTATCTGCGCCGTTCTCAGGCATCGCCGAGCCATTCCAGATGCGGGGGATCCCCCTCCCCCGCCAGGGCTCGCGCCAATCGAGCGCGAAACTGCACTGTCTCAAACTCGACCGCCGGATGCTGCGGCCTCGCCAGCTTGGCGAGCGCGGCCGCGCCGACGGCCACAACCCCGTGCCGATTGCCGCGCTCCCGATGGAGCAGCGCGGCCGCGGCCTGGATCAATCCCTGCCACACCTGCCGTTCTGCTCCCTCAATAATAGAACGCCAGACGGTTTCCAAGGCTTCGTGCGCGAGCCAGAATTCGCCGGTATTGAACAGCTCCCGGGCGTGCTCCAGGTGGCGCCGGCGCTCTTCGCCCGTCAGGCGCGCACCCGCAACAGATTGACCGCGCCGTGACACGAGCTCACCGTGCCGACCAGCACGAGGGCTTCCTCCGTCGACCGCGCCGCCTCGGTGACGACCCGCTCCCCTTCCAGCACCGAGTCGACCGCGAACGTCCCTACCCCATACACGTGATGCTGACACTGGAACAGCGCCTGCCCCCGTACCGGCTTCCCTTCGGCGCGAAGCCGCTGGGCGAGATCCGACAGCGCGTCCGACATCTCCCACGTGCGCGGCTGCCCGATGGCCGGGCAGATCGCTGGTTCGATGCAATGCGTGGGACAGATCCAATCGGCGAAGGAAACGTAGCGCGTCCGGTCCGGTGCGGTTCGATCGTACGGCAGCGTCAGGGTGCCCGGGACCTCGACCACGTCGAACCGCCGGCCGGGGATCCGGGCTCGCACGCGTCGCACCAGCCACTCGAACATGAGGTGCGGCATGTGGGGCGACGGAACGATGTAGTCGCGCCCGTGGTCGCCGGACGACCGGTCCGTGGTGAAGAACCGGTCGAAGAACGTATCCCATTCGCTGGTGACGAACAGCCGATCGGGAGCGTCCGGCAGCTCGAGGCGCGCCCGGCAACGCTCGTCGCGGTCCACGATCATGACCGTGCGGTAGGTCGCCTTGCCACGTTGTTTCGCTTTGGCGAGCTGCGTCGCGTAGAAGGTTCCGTAACAGCCGCCACCCACGACGACGACGTCACGCAACTCCGTCACCGCACCAGCCGGCCGCCGTCGACCGGCAACACGACGCCCGTGAGGTAGTCGTTCTCCAACAGAAAGACGACGGCGCGAACCACGTCCTCGGGGGATCCGAGACGGCGCAGCGGGGTGGTGGCGGCCAGTCGATCACGCGCAGCGGCCGGCCAGTCGTCGGGCGGCAGGACGGCACCCGGCGCCACCGCGTTCACCGTGACGTCCGGCGCCAGGATCCGAGCCAGGCCGTGCGTGAGCATGACCACGCCCGCCTTCGAGACGTTCAGCGGCAAGTACGACGGCCACACTTCGAAGGCCGCCAGATCGGCGAGGTTGACGATCTTGCCGCGTGCTTTTCGCAGGTGGGGCGCGGCGCCCTGCGACACGAAGAACGACGCCGAGAGATTCAAGGCAAGAGCGTCGTTCCAATCGGCGGCCGTGATCGAGGCCAGCTCACGTTGCACCATCACCGCGGCCGAGTTGACGACGATATCGAGCCGGCCGAACGCTGCGGCGACCTGGTCGGGCAGCGCCCGCGCGGCCGCGCTATCGCGCAGGTCCGCCTGAAACACGCGCGCCGTGCGGCCGGCCTCCCGAACCGACCGGGCCGTCACTTCGGCCCCATCCGCGGATCCATGGTAGTGGACAGCCACGTCACAGCCCAGGTGGCCCAGCCCGACGGCAATGGCCTGTCCCAGACGCTTGCCCGCACCGGTCACGAGCGCCACCCGGTCGTGCAGATCCATGGCTACGACTGGGTTGCCATGATGGGAAGAATCTGCCCGGTCAACGTTGCCGCCGCATCCGACACGAGCCAGCGGATCGTCTGGACCAGGTCGGCCATTTCCACGAAACGCGCGGCGGCGCCCATGGATTGCTCGTTGGCCGGGGTCCGCACCGCCTCGGGCGCCAGGGCGTTGACGCGGATCTTGTCGTCGCGGAGCTCACGGGCCAGCGAGCGCGTCAACGTCGCGACGGCACCCTTGGCGGCCGCATACGCCGCGAGGTTGGGCTGGGGATGGAGCACGGCGATCGACGCGAAGTTGACGATGATCCCGCCACCGCGGCGGCGCAGCGAGGGGATCGCGGCCTGGCAGACGCAAAACGCGGTGCGCAGGTTGATCGCCAGCTCCCGCTCCAGCGCCAGTGGATCGGACTCTTCGAACGGGCCGTAGCTCGTGAGTCCACCGGCGACATTGACCACGATATCGAGCCCGCCGAACCGTGCTTCGGCGAGGCCCACGGCGGCGCGCGCGACCCGTGGATCGGTCAGATCGCCCGGGGCGGCCATGGCCGCTACGCGCGCTACGGCGAACTCGTGCACCCGCGCATCGAGCGACTCGGCGCTGCGATCCGCCAGCACGAGTCGAGCACCGGCAGCGCCGAGGGCCGTGGCCACGCCGTGACCGATCTGGCCGACCGCCCCGACTCCGGTGATCAGCGCGACGCGACCGTTCAGCTCAGCGGTCACGCCCCTCCTCCTGCACGGACTCCACGATCATGTCGGGCGGCGGCGCCCCGCGCTGCGCGAAGCGCACGGTCCCATCGCGTCCCACGACATACACGGTGCGCGCGATCCCCTTGTTGTCATCCTTCAGGGCCTGGTAAGCGCGGGCAATCGCCCGGTCCGGATCGGAAAGCAGGGGAAAATTGAAACGCATCTTGTCCACGTAGCTCTTGTGGCTATCGATCCCTGCCGGATTCACACCGAACGGTTGAATGCCGGCTTCCATGAACTTGGTCATCTCATCGCGCACGGCGGAGAGTTGTCGGTTTCACCCAGGGGTATCGTTGCCCGGATAGAAGATCAGCGCGACGTGGCTGCGCTGCAGCACATCCGCCAGCGCGTAGGTCTTTCCATCCGACGCCGGCGCGGTAAACAACGGGGCTTTGGTCCCTACTGACAATACATCGCTCATGACGGTTTCTCCTTACGTTGTTCCCCCATACGCCTTCTCCTTACGTCGTTCCAGCTCTTCGAGCCACTCCATCGGCACTTCCATCCCCCCCAACGGAGCATGGGCCAACGCACTGCTTTCCTCCCCGTGCCAATCCGATCCGCCGGAGACGGCCAGATCGAGCAGGCGGGCCAGCTTCACGAGCCGTGTCTCGACGTGTTTCGGGTGGCTGGGATGGCGCACCTCGATACCATCCAGGCCGTCGGCCTTGAAGGCGCGCAGCTGGGATTCGTGGCCGCGATCACCCAGATGCGCCGCGACGGCGAGGCCGCGGACCCCGTGCACGAGATCGGCCACCTCCCGCAGCGCGGGGAGCGGCTTGGCGACGAACGCTGGGCGCCCGCGACCGAGATACCGGTCGAACGCTTCCTCGAAATCATCGACCACGCCCGCGTCGATCAGGGCCCGCGCGACGTGCGGGCGGCCCACGGCGCTATTCCCGACCTGCACCGCCAGGTCCTCGAGATCGATTTCGACACCCAGACGCTGCAGCTTCTCCACCATCTGCGCGCCACGCTGCTCGCGTGCGGTGCGCGCCTGCGCGAGGAAGGCGTTGAGGGCGGGGTCGTCGGTCGGGAGAAAATAAGCAAGCAGGTGCAGCTCGCCCCAGGGCGCGCGCACGCTGAATTCGCAGCCGGCCACGACCCGGACGCCGAGCGACCGCGCGGCGGAGGTCGCCGCCGCGACTCCGTTCAACGTGTCGTGATCGGTGAGCGCGAAGGCGCTCAGCCCGGCCGCGTGCGCGCGTGCGGACACCGCCGCGGGGTCGACCTGACCATCCGAGGCGGTGGAGTGGCAATGCAGGTCAACGTGCGCCGTACGCGCTCTCCGGAGCGGTCCAGGCGGGCTGGGACTGCCGGAACAGCTCCAGGAGCTGGTTATCGGAGAGCTCACCGAGGGACGCGTCGGTTCGTCTCGTGCCGGTGGGGTTGTAGCGGGTGAACCGTTGCTTGCGCTCCGGCCCGGTACCGAGCTGGAACAACAAGCTGTATTGGTCCTGTCCGTAGACAGAGGAGCGGCCGGAGGGCGTCACTTCCCACCGCTGCCCGTCGACCACCAGTGTGCGGCGCGCCATGTCAGGGCTCCATCGCGGCGGTGGGCAGGGCGACCTCGGACCACAGCTCCCAGGCGTCCGGGGCGTAGGTGACGAGGCTCTGCAGCTTTTTCTCGAGCTTGGTCTCCTCGGGGAGACGTGAAGCCTGCGCCCGATGCGACATCTCGGTGGGGCTTTCGGAAAACTCGATGAACAGCCGCGGATCCTTGGCGTTGCGGAACAGCCAGATGCGCTGGCCCCGCGCGTCCGCGAACTGCGCCAGCTCGCGCAACGTGGCGAGATAGTCGGCCTCGTTCGCGGCCGCGACGCGCACCCGCGAGGCGGTCAGCACCTTCGGCATCGTCATACCGCTCCTTCCGGGAATTCCTGCAGCAGCTTCTTCACGTCGGCAAGGAATTTGTCGGCATCCGCGCCATCCACCACGCGGTGGTCGTAGGACATGGTCAGCATGCCCATGGTCCGGATGGCCACGGCATCGGTGCCATCGGGAGCGGTGATCACTTTGGGCCGTTTCTCGATCGTGCCGACGCCCAGGATCGCCACCTGCGGCTGATTGATGATGGGGATGCCGGCATACGGACCAAATCCACCGGGATTGGTGATGGTGAAGGTGCCGCGCTGGATCTCGTCGGGCGTCAGCTTCTTGGTGCGGGCGCGCTCGCCCAGATCGTTGATGGCGCGAGCCAGTCCGAGCAGCGACAGCTCGTCGGCGTGCTTGATGACGGGGACAATGAGCCCCCAGTCGAGCGCCACCGCGATGCCGATGTTGATGTCCCGGCGGTAGATCGTGCTCTCGCCGGATACGGCGGCGTTGACGATGGGATGCGTGCGCAAATTCTCGGCGCAGGCCTTGGCGATGAACGCGAGGAAGGTGAGGTTCACGCCGCGCTCGGCGTAGGACTGCTTGTGTTTGCCGCGCAGCTGCGCCACCCGCGAATAATCGATTTCGAAAAAGCTCGCGACGTGCGCCGAGACACGCCGCGACATGATCATGTGATCCGCGGTGATGCGGCGGATCTTGGACCACGGCTCGACGCGGTCCCCGGGCCATGCGTCCACGACCGGGTGCTCGATGGGACCGGTCGAGGTCAGGGGTCGGGTGCCGGGTGTGGGGGGGAGAGCCGCTGGGATTCCTCGTTCGATAAAGCCGAGGATGTCGTGCTTCGTGACCCTCCCGGCAAATCCCGTCCCGGGAATCTGGGTGATATCGAGCTGATGCTCGGCCGCGATCTTGCGCACCAGCGGCGTGGAGCGGCGGCGCAGCCGTTCCTCGGCGGTTTCGGCGCCGTCGCCTTTGGGAGGGACAGGGGACAATTGAGGGACGGGGGACGGTGGACGGGGGACGGGTGGTGCCGTGACGGGCACTGCCGCAGCCGGCTTCGCCGCTGGTGCAGGCGTCGGGGTCGGGGCCGGAGCCGGCTTCGCAGCGGGCGGTGGCGCGGCGGGCGCCGGCGCGCTCGCGGCCGCACCCGCTTCAGTCTCGATCACTGCGACCAACGTCTGCACCGGGACCGTCTGGCCTTCCTGGACCTTGATCTCGGCCAACGTGCCGGCCGTGGGCGCGGGGATCTCCGCGTCGACCTTGTCGGTCGAGATCTCGAACAGCGGCTCGTCGCGCTTGACTGCCTCGCCGACTTTCTTGAGCCACTTGCTGAGCGTGCCCTCGGCGATGGATTCGCCCATCTGGGGCATGAGTACGTCTACGCGCGCCATGACTTCCTCTGAATCGTCATCGGTACTCTGTCATCGGTCATCGGTACTCACCGAGGACCGATCACCGTCGACCGACAACGCAGTTAGTAGTTCGCCAGCCATCTCGCCGCCTTCACGATGTCTTCCGTCTGCGGCAGCACGAAGTCTTCCAGGGT
>Ga0075421_100008696_pt1 | contig 12491 bp, 11 predicted proteins | sample SoiMetdeltSBSDD5_FD_75292 | JGI IMG/M metagenome (GOLD analysis project Ga0075421, IMG submission 75292) | Bulk soil microbial communities from a Populus tree surrounding site in Tennessee, USA - Soil MetaG P. deltoides SBSDD5 | ecosystem: Environmental > Terrestrial > Soil > Tree plantation... | reverse complement strand
CAGCAGATCGAGTTCGCGCGCCTGAACCTGTCGCACACGGTGATGTCGAAGCGGAAGCTGCGGGAGCTCGTCGAGGACGGCGTGGTGAGCGGGTGGGACGACCCGCGCATGCCGACCCTGGCCGGCATGCGGCGCCGCGGCTACACGCCGGAGGCCATCCGCGACTTTGCCGATCGCGTCGGGGTGGCCAAGTCCGACAACGTGGTGGAGCTGGCGCTCCTCGAGCACTGCGTGCGCGAGCACCTGAACAAGACGGCCGAGCGTCGCATGGCCGTCCTACGGCCCCTGAAGCTCATCGTCGAGAGCTATCCCGAGGGGCAGGTGGAGTGGATGGAGGCGGTGAACAACCCCGAGGATCCGGCGGCCGGCACGCGCAAGATCCCGTTCAGCCGCGAGCTGTGGATCGAGGCCGACGACTTTCGCGATCCCGCGCCCCCCAAGTACTTCCGGCTCTCGCCGGGCGCCGAGGTGCGACTGCGCTACGCCTACGTCGTCAAGTGCACGGGCGTGGAGCGCGACGCCGCCGGCAACGTGGTGGCCGTGCGGGTCGTGCACGATCCCGCCACCCGCGGCGGCGAGGCCTCCCGCAAGATCAAGGGCACCATCCACTGGGTGTCGGCCGCGCACGCCCTACCCGCGGAAGTGCGGCTCTACGACACGCTGTTCTCGGCGCCCAGGCCTGAAGACGCCGACGACTGGAAAGCCGCCCTCAACCCCGCCTCGCTGGAGACGCTGGCCGGGTGCCAGGTCGAGCCCTCGCTCGCCGAGGCGGAACCCGGAGGGCGATTCCAGTTCGAGCGCACCGGGTACTTCGCCGTCGACACGCGCGACTCGAAGCCGGCCCGCCCCGTTTTCAACCGAACGGTCGGCCTCCGCGACACCTGGGCGAAGATCGAGAGCGCCTCCGCGCGGTAGCCCCCAAAGCTTGACGTCGCGCCCTGGGTTGACTAGGGTTGGCGGCGTGTACGCCGCGCATTTCGGCCTGACGGAGCGGCCGTTTGCCCTCGCCCCCGATCCCCGATACCTGTTCCTGAGCCAGGGTCATCGGGAGGCGCTGGCGCATCTGGTCTACGGCCTCCAGGGCGGGGGGTTCGTCCAGCTGACCGGCGAGGTCGGCACGGGCAAGACGACCGTCTGCCGGGCGCTTCTGGACCAGCTGCCGAACGAGGTCGACGTGGCCATGATCTTCACGCCACGGCTGACCGCGGTGGAGCTGCTGGCGGCGGTGAGCCAGGAGCTTCAGGTCGAGGTCCCGGCGGGGACCACGAGCGTGAAGCTGCTGGTGGACGCGCTGTCAAAGAAGCTCCTCGATGCGCACGCGCGGGGCCGGCGCACGGTCGTCATCATCGACGAGGCGCAGAACCTCAGCACGGAGGTGCTGGAGGAGCTGCGGCTCTTGACCAACATCGAGACGACCCGCGAGAAGCTCCTGCAGGTGATCCTCATCGGCCAGCCGGAGCTGGCCGAGCTGCTGCAGCGGCCGGAGCTTCGCCAGCTGGGACAGCGGATCACGGCGCGCTATCACCTGCGGCCGTTCGGCTTCGCCGAGACCAAGGGGTATGTCGCCCACCGCCTCGAGGTGGCCGGCCAGCGGGAGATGCTGTTCACCCCGGCCGCGCTGTGGCTGGTGCAGCGCCGGTCGGGCGGCGTGCCGCGGCTCATCAACAACATCTGCGATCGCGCGCTGCTCGGCGGGTTCGCGAAGGGCAAGCGGCGCGTCGGCGTCGGCATCGTGCGTCGCGCCGCCAACGAGGTCCTCGGGCCCGGGCCGGGACAGTACTGGCTGGAAGCGAGTATCGCGGCCACCGTGATTGCCGCGATCCTCCTCGGTCTCACCATGCTACGGCCGAACGCACTCGAGTACGTCACCGGCTGGTGGGCCAAGCGCATCATGCCGCCCGCAGTGTCGGTGACGCCGAGCAGTGCGGCGCCGGCCGTCGCCGCGGCCGCGCCTCCGGCGGCGACGCCCACCGCCTCGACGGTGAGGCCGAGGCCGGACCTGGCGGAGATGCTGGACTTCCGGACTCTCGATCGCGAGGGAGCGTTCACGAGTTTGTTCCGCATCTGGGGCGAGGACTACTCGGCCCGCCGTCCTGACGGCGGCTGCGAGTTCGCACGCCGCGTGGGACTCCGATGCCTCGCCAAGACGGGCACGTGGAAAGTGCTCCGGCGGCTGGACCTGCCCGCCATCCTCACTCTCCAGACGCCGTCGGGCGCGAAGCACTACGCGACCATGACTGCCCTCGACGACACCACCGTCACCCTCGACCTCGCCGGACAGTCGGCGACGTTCCCGCTCGCCGAGATCGACCGGCTCTGGGAAGGCGCCTTCCTGACGCTGTGGCGGACGCAGGGCCTGACGGCCACGGACCTCCGCCCCGGGATGAGCAGCAAGGACGTGTCGTGGCTGCGGCAGCGACTGACGGTCGACGGCGACACGGAGCGCACCCTCTACGACGAAGAGCTCAAGCAACGCGTCGTCGCGTTCCAGCGCGAGAACGGCCTCACGCCCGACGGCATCGTCGGCGACGAGACGCTCCTCCGGATCGCGGCGACAGCCCCGGACGCGCGAATGCCCTCACTCTCGAAGGCGAGGCCCTGACGTGTCCTACATCCTCGACGCGCTGAAGAAGGCCGCGGAGCAACGGGACGCGCACGTGCCGGCGATGCGGCGGCTCCTGTCGGCGGCGCCGGACGACGAGGAGGCGCCGCGCTGGCGGATGGCGTTGATCGGCGCCGCCGCCGCCTTCGCCGGGGGCGTGGCGGCTGTCTGGGTCTTGTGGCCCGCAGCCCCGGTGACGACCGTGGTGGCCGTCACCGCCCCGCCCGCCACCGCCGCCCAGGCCGAGCCACCCGCCGCGGTTCAGCCGCCTCCACCACCGGCACCGCCCGTCGTCCGTACGACGCCACCGCGGCCGGCGTCCGCGCCGAAGACGATCCCGGAAAAAGCCCCGGCGCCCGAAAAGCCCGTGCCGCTCGCGAGACCGATCCCCGAACGACCCGCGGCGGCGGAGACGCCGGCACCCGTCATGCGCGCGCCGGTGGTGGAGATGCAGCGGCCCGCGGAGGTGCTGCCGGCGCCCCCGCCACGAACGGCGACGGCGCCGCCGCCCGCAGTGGCGGCCGCGCGGCCGACTCCGCCGGGCCCGGCGGCTGCGCCCGCGCCAAAGTCCGAGCTGAGCACACCGGTCCGCCTGGAGGTCATCGTCTACGCGGAGGAGCGCTCGCGGCGTCTGGCGTTCATCAACGGCAAGAAGTACGTCGAGGGCGACACCCTCCTCGACGGCGCGAAGATCCAGGAGATCCAGCCCAACGCTGTGGTGATCATCGAGGACGGACGGCGCATCGTCCTCCGTCCTTGATCCGGGAGACGCCATGCCGCTGACTCGCCGTGACTTCCTCAGAGCCTCCGCCGCCGCCTCCATCGTCACCGCCGCCGGCAGCGCCCCCGCCTTCGCGCAGGGCACGCGACTGCACTTCCTCCAGTGGTCGCACTTCGTGCCCGCCGCCGACCAGGTCTTCGACGAGCAGGCCAAGGAGTTCGGCAAGCAGGCGGGCGTCGACATCGCCGTCGAGCGCATCAACCAGAACGACCTGCAGGCGCGGATCACGGCGGCCATCCAGAGCGGCGCCGGCGCCGATCTCGTCACCGTCCCCAACAACTATCCGCAGCTCTACGAGAACGCCCTCGTCGACGTGAGCGACGTGGCCGAGGAGATCGGGCGCAAGCAGGGCGGCTGGTGGGACTACGTCAAGACCAACGTGGTCACGCCGAAGGGCCCGTGGATCGGCGTGCCGTTCTTCGTCATCTCGTGGGCCATCACCTACCGCGAGGACTGGCTCAAGGAAGCCGGCCTCGAGTATCCGAAGACGTGGGACGACTTCCGGCGCGTCGGCAAGGCCATGAAGGCCAAGGGCAAGCCGTTCGGTCAGGCGTTCGGCCACACCGTCAACGACCCGAACGCGTGGGCCTACCCGCTCGTGTGGATGTGGGGCGGACAGGAGGTGCAGCGCGACGGGCGGACGGTGGCGCTGGACAGCAAGGGCACCGTCGAGGCCGTCAAGTTCACGGTGGCGCTCTGGAAGGACGTGTTCGACGAGGGCGGGCTGGCGTGGGACGACAGCAACAACAACCGCGCGTTCCTGTCGCAGGAGATCTCGCTCACGGGCAATGCTCCGTCGATCTACGTGGCCGCCCGGCAGAAATTTCCGGACGTGTACAAGGGCACCAATCACGGTCACTATCCGCCCGGGCCGAGCGGCCGCTTCTACTGGCTGCCCTGCTACAGCTCGTGTGTGATGAAGTACAGCAAGAACGTCAAAGTCGCCAAGGACTTCATCCGCTTCTACATGGACCGCGCGCGCTTCGACCGCTACTTCGAGACGATGGACACCTTCGGCATCCCCGGCACCAAGGTCTACGCGGACCATCCGCTGTGGAAGAAGGATCCGAAGACCGCCGTGTTCCCCGAGACGCTGAAGAATGCGCGCCAGGTGGGCTATGCCGGGCCGTCGGGGCGCGCGGCCACCGAGGCGCTCAGCAAGTTCATCATGGTCGACATGTACGCCAAGGCCATTCAGGGCATGGCCGCCGAAGACGCCGTCAAGTGGGCGGCGGGCGAACTCAGGAAGATCTACTCGAGCTAGACGCGGCGCGCGCGCCGCAGCCGCTTCACGCTGACGCCCGTCAGCACGGCGGTGAACGCCCACATCAGCACGGCCGCGATGCCCCACACCACGCGGCCGTTCATCTCTCCTACGGCTCCGCTCACCGTGGCGCCGCCGAGGCTTCCGGTGGCCGTGAACTCCCGTGGTCCCGCGCCGAAGGCCACCCACGTCGCGATCACCGCGAGGAGTGACGAGATTCCGAAGCCGAGGGTGGCCTGGGCGACCCGCACACCGAGCGGCGTGCCGGCTGCGAAGTCGCCGTCCGGCGTCACGCCCGTCGCGACGCCCCAGCCGACGATCACGGCCAGTCCGCCGAGCACGAACACGAAGCCGGCGCAGACGACCACCCATGGCGGCGCGTCGCCCGGCCTGAGCTCGCCGACCACGCCCAGACCCACCAGGACGACGAAGATTCCCAGGGCGCCGACGAACAGCCCGACGCCGATGGCGCCGCCGGGCGAAAGCTGCGGCGAGCTGTCCACGCTGTCAGCAAAGCGTGGTGGGCCAGCGGGTGTCAAGAAATCGCGTGCGCCATCTGGTATAGAGGACGTGATGCGTGAGTGGCGGATCCTCCTGGTGGTGTTGCTGGCGGCGGGATGCGCGTCGATGAACGCGTTCACCTCGGTGAGCGAGGGACGCACGGGACGGATCGATATTCCGACGCTGACTCTCGCGCCGAACGGCGACGAGACGCCTGCGGTCGTCACCGGCGAGCTGTCGCTGCCGTCCGACGGCAGTGGACGGGTGCCGGCCGTCATCCTGTTCCACTCCTGTGCCGGAGTTCAGCCGAACCTCGCGGACTGGGTGGAGCAGCTTCACCGCATGGGCTTCGCCACGCTCGTGCTGGACAGCTTCACCGCGCGCGGCGTCAGCGAGGTCTGCACGGGCCGGGCGTCGGTCAGCATCGGCAGTCGCCTCACCGACGCCTTCCGCGCGCTCTCGATGCTGGGCGCGCATCCGCGGATCGACCCGCGCCGCATCGCCGCCCTCGGGTTCTCGCACGGAGGCTGGGTGACCCTCTGGGCGAGCCAGGCGCAGTTCGAGCGTCGGTTCCTCCGCGCCCACGTGGAGTTTGCGGCGCACGCGGCCGTCTATCCCGCCGGCTGCAACGCGCGGCTGCTGACCGAGACGGACATGGCACCCGGCCCGGTGCGCATCTTCGTCGGCACCGACGACGACTGGACGCCGATGGCGCCGTGCCGGGAATGGGTGGCGCGGCGTCAGGCGGCCGGCCGCCGCGTCTCCCTGGTGGACTACCGCGGGGCCCTGCACGCCTTCGACGTGCCGGCCTTCACGCCGCCACGCCGTCTGGCCGACGTCGTCAATCCCGCCAGCTGCGCGGTCGTCCAGCGGCGCGACGGAACGTTCGTCGACAACGAGGGCCGGCCGTTCAGCGGACTCTCGGCCTGCATGTCGCGCGGGGCCATGCTCGGCTACAGCCCGACCGCGCACAAGCAGCTCGTCGCCGACGTCAGAGCCTTCTTCGACGAGTCGTTCAAGCTGCGCTGACACTCCGACACCGTTCCAGGGAGCGCGAGATATGGCTCGAGCCGATCGTCAGCTGACCACGCCCAAGCGCGTCCTCTCGATCCACGCGCATCCGGACGATCAGGAGTTCACGGTGGCCGGCACCCTGGCCAAGTGGGCGCGTGCGGGCGCCGAGATCCTCACCGTCTGCCTGACGCGCGGGGACGCCGGCTCGAACCAGTTCACCCCGGCCGACATGACGCGGCCTCGCCTGGCCAAGATCCGCGAGGAGGAGCAGCGCGCGGCGTGCCGGGTGCTGGGCATCAAGGACGTCGTGTTCCTCGACTACGAGGACGGCGTGCTGACCGCGAGCCTCGACATGCGGCGAGATCTCACGCGCCTGATCCGGCGCGAGAAGCCCGATACGGTGGTGTGCGGCGATCCGACCATGCGCTTCTACGGCAATCGCTACATGAATCATCCCGATCATCGGGTGGCGGCCGACGTGGCCCTCGACGCCGTGTTTCCCTCCGCCGAGACGCGCTTCATCTTCCCCGAGCTGCTGGCGGAGGGGCTGCCGCCGCATCACGTCCGCGAGGTCTGGCTGCACGGCTCGCTCCAGAGCGACACCTTCGTCGACATCACGTCCACCCTGGCCGTGAAAATCCAGGCGCTGCGCGAGCACAAGAGTCAGATGGGCGAGTGGGACCCGACGGCCATGATCAAGACGTGGGCGCGCGAGCAAGGCAAGCGCAAGCGCCTGCGCGCCGCCGAGGCGTTCCGTCGCATGAAGCTGGACGACTTCGAGGAAGGCGCGTGAGCGTCGTCACCACCGCGGTCGTCGGCTCCTATCCCCAGCCCGACTGGCTCGTCGACAAGGCTCGGTATCGGGCCAACGTGGTGCCGCGCGTTCGGATGCCCGAGCTCTGGCGCGTGCCAAGCGACGCGCTGGAGGAGGCCCAGGACGACGCCGTGCGCCTCGCCGTGCGCGACATGGAGCTGGCCGGGATCGACGTCATCACCGACGGCGAGCAGCGCCGCGAGTCCTACTTCAACCAGTTCGCGACCGGCCTGGCCGGCGTCGATCTCGAGCGGCCGGGCACCGCGCTGAGCCGTCTCGGCAAGCCGACCCCGGTGCCGCGCATCATCGGACCCGTCCGGCGCGAGCGGCCCGTGTTCGTGCGGGACGCCCGCTTCCTGCGCTCGGTGACCGGCCTGCGAATCAAGGTGGCGGTGCCGGGCCCCTTCACGCTGGCGCAGCTGGCGCAGGACGAGCACTATGGCGACGACGCCAAGCTGGCCATGGCGTACGCGGAGGCGGTGAACGCGGAGTTGCGCGAGCTGGAGCCGCTGGTCGACGTCCTGCAGCTGGACGAGCCGTACGTCGAGCCGCGTGCCGACCGCGCGCGCGACTACGCGCTGCCCGTCATCGATCGCGCGCTGGCCGGCATCGTCAAGCCGACATGCATCCACGTCTGCATGGGCTATGCGTACTCGCACGCGCTGGCGGGGACCAAGAAGACCGGCGCCTACACGTTCGCCACGGAGCTGGCGCGCTCGTCGGCCGCGCAGGTCTCGCTGGAGGCCGCGCAGCCGCGTCTCGACCTGGCGAGCCTGGCCCCGCTGGCCGCGTCGAAGACCATCGTGCTCGGCGTGCTCGACCTTGGGGAGCCGTCGGCGGAGACGGCCGACGTGGTGGCAGGACGGATCCGCGAAGCCCTGAAGCACGTGCCGCGCGAGCGGCTGGTGGCCGCGCCCGACTGCGGAATGAAGTATCTCGGCCGGGCCACCGCGCTCGCGAAGCTGCGCGCCCTCGCCGAGGGCGCGCGCCGCGTCTGATCGCTCGCTACTTGAGCAGCTTGGTCACCGGCGCAAGCACCGGCTGCACCACGTTCTGCACCACCGGCTGCACGATCGGCTGAATCAGCGACGTCGTCGCGGGCACCACCGGCGGCGGCGCCAGGGTGGTCGGCGGCACCACGGGCGGCATCACGCTGGCGATCGGCGCGGCCAGGGTTGCCGTCGGCAGCGTCGGGGTGCTCAGCGTGGGCGCCGCGCTGAGCGTGGGCGCGGCTCCCAGCGTCGGCGCCGCGGTGTTCAGGGTCGGCTTGGCGGCGTCGAGCGGCGCCCCCGCCGTCGTGGGGACATTCCCCGCGACCGAGCCGGTCGACGTGCCCGTCGTGCGATCGGTCTTCGCGTTCGCCGCCGGCGGCACGAGCGCGTTGATCAGGGTCGCCGCGCGGGCGACCTCGTCCTTCACCGGCATCACCGCCGAGGCGTCCACCGACCGCATCGGCGGCGTGAACTCGGCGGAGAGCGCCTGCGCGCGGGCGGGCGGGATCGACTGCGCCTTCGGCGGCAGCACGTTGTTGCGCACGCTGACGGCCTGCTGAGCGCCCACCGGCGTCACCGGCCCCACCGCGCGGCCGGTCTTCGGATCGAGACGCACGACTTCCACGAGGCCGCGGAGCACCGTCACCGTGGAGGTGTTGCGCTCGGCCTCGACGATCAGCACCGTACCCCGCACGCCGGCGATGGCGTTCGGCGTGCGCACGTCCACGCGCTCGCCGGGCTTCATGCGCGTCTTGTCCACGGCCACCGCGATGCGGCCGCTCGAGAGATCGATGGTCGAGAGGCCGGGAACCTCGGTGATGGTCAGCGTCGAGCGCTCGCGCGCCGTCACGACCACCTTGCCGCCGAGGAGGATCCGGGTGATCGCGTTGTCACCGGTGGTGACTCGATCGTGGCGGAAGATGTCGTCCTTGAACTTGAGCGGCTCCGGCGGCGCCGCCGTCCGGGCCACCGTCACCGGGCCCACCACGGTGGTGACGACGCCGAGCTTGTCTTCGGACCGGGCCGGAACGGCCAGCGCGACTGTGAGAGAGAGGGCGCACACGGCGCCGGTCGTCCACGTCTTCATGACCCACCTCGAGCGAAGCGTTGAATGTCCGGGCGGGCATTGCTGCACTCGAGGGGCCACGGGCGTGGCACGCGAAACGGCGCAACGGATTTCCACATTTGCGGGCGGACGTCACGCCGATGACGCGCGGCGGCGGGCACCTTCTTACCGGCGCGTGACAGGTTGGCTTGACAGCACGCAGCACCTGACTTACCGTCCGCCCACCAACGCAGGAGTTCGGCGCTCATCTTCGATGCAGGAGGACCGCCCCGATGACGACCCGCCGTGAGTTCCTCACCGTCTCCCTGGCCGCCACCGGCGCCGCACTGGCGCCACAGCTGGCCGGGGCCGCCAGCAAGACCACCAAGGCGATTGGCACCGTCCGCGAGAGCTCGTTCATCAAGGGGTTCGACGACTTCTTCGTCAAGACGCTGGCACCGGAGTACGAGAAGCTGACGGGCATCAAGGTGAGCTACGAGCCGGTGAGCGTGGGCGGCATGCTCACCCGCCTGACCACGATCGCCGAGACCAAGTCCGGGCCCGAGATCGCCGGAGTCGGCCTGAACTGGCCGCACCTCTTCGACAGGGCGATGGTGGACGTCAGCGACGTGGCGGGGGAGGTCGGCAAGAAGCTGGGGGGCTGGCACGACCTCGTGCAAGACGTGGTGGTGGTGAACAAGAAGTGGAAGGCGCTGCCGTGGGGCAACATCGGCCAGCTCGAGGTCTATCGCACCGACTGGTTCAAGGAAGCCGGGGTCACCAAGTTTCCCGACAACTGGGAAGACCTCCTGGCCGCCGGCCGGATCCTCAAGAAGAACGGCCATCCCTTCGGCTTCGAGATCGGCCACGGCTTCGGCGACAACCACGGCTGGATGTATCCGCTGTTCTGGTCGTACGGCGCGCGCGAGGTCGATCGCGACGGCAAGACGGTCCTGATCGACTCCGACGAGACGGCCAAGGCCGTGGATTTCTGCCGGCGCTTCTTCAAGGAAACGATGATCGAGGACGTGCTCGGCTGGACGGACGTCAACAACAACAAGGCCTACCTCGGCGAGCAGATCTCGTGCACCAACAACGCGTCGTCGATCCTGGTGGTCGCCAAGCGCGACTTCCCCGAGATCGCCAAGGTCACCGACCATGCGCTCAATCCGCAGGGGCCCAAGGGTCGCTACCACATTCTGAACGCGCAGAGCCTCGCCCTCATGGCCCACGCGCCGGACCAGGTAGCCGACAAGGCCTTCCTGCGCTGGCTCTATGACGACAAGCAGCTGAGCCGCTGGCTCGTCTCCGGCGACGCCTACTACGCGCCGTTCCTGGGCGCCTATGACAACCATCCGATGTGGAACGCGGAGCCGCGCTACCTGCCGTTCAAGGAATCGCTGAAGACGTCGCGGCCGCACGCGTGGCCGGGACCGATCGGTCAGGCGGCCTCGGAGAGCGTCGCCAAGTACGTCCTCGTCGACATGTTCGCCAAGGCGTGCCGCGGCGACTCGACGAAGGACGTCATCGCCACCGCGGCCACGCAGCTCAAGCAGATCTACAAGGCGAAGTAGCCGATGGCGGTCGGCCCGGCGTCGCTCGCGCGGCCGGCGCCCGTCGCGGGCCGGCCGTTCACGCTGAAGCGCGTGCTCGAGCGCGAGGGCGTCTTCAGCTGGCTGATGCTGACGCCGGGCGTGCTGTTCCTGCTCGCCTTCGTCGCCTATCCGTTCTTCTACGGGATGGTGCTGAGCCTCCAGGACCGCAAGGTCGCGCAGCATGGCGTCTTCGTGGGGCTGGCGAACTTCGCGCTGCTCACCCAGGACGCCGTGTTCTGGCAGGTCACGCGCAACACCTTCGTGTACACGGCGGTGGCCACCGCGTTGAAGATGGCCGGTGGCCTCGCGCTGGCGCTGGTGATGAACCAGCAGTTCCGCGGCAAGAACCTGGCGCGGGCGTTTCTCCTGCTGCCGTTCATCGTGCCGACCGTGCTCTCCACCGTCGCCTGGATGTGGATCCTCGATCCCACCTTCAGCGTGATCAACTGGACCCTCGTCCACACCGGTCTGATCCGGGAGAACTTCTCCTGGCTGGGCAACGCGACCCTGGCCATGGTCTCGATCATCGGGGTCAACACGTGGCGGGGGCTGCCGTTCTACGGGATCACGCTGCTGGCCGGACTGCAGACCATCTCGCCCGATCTCTACGAGGCCGCCGCCATCGACGGCGCCAGCATCACCCAGCGCTTCTGGCACATCACGATGCCGCTCATCAAGCCCGTGCTCATCATCGTGACGATGTTCTCGGTGATCTTCACCTTCTCGGACTTCCAGCTGCCCTTCATCCTCACCCACGGCGGACCGGCCAACGCCACCCATCTCTTCGCGACGTACGCCTTCGAGATCGGCACCACAGCCGGGCAGCTGGGGATGGGAGCCGCGGTGGCGCTGGCGATGCTGCCCGCGCTCGCCCTTCTCATCGTCGGACTGACGCTCTACCTCAGGCGGGACTGATGGTCGGCGGGCGCGGGCTCGGCGGGCGCACCCTGCGACTGTACCTGCCGCTCGCGTTCTTCCTGGTGGCAATGCTGTTTCCGTTTTACTGGATGGCCATCACCTCCATCAAGCCGAACCGCGAGCTCTACAACGCCAAGATCATGCCCCTCATCGTGCATCAGCCCATCCTCAAGCACTACGTCGACCTGCTCGAACAGACGAACTTCCTGACGTGGACCTACAACACGCTGCTGGTGGCCGTGGTCACCACGGTGATCTCGCTCGTGATCGGCACCATGATGGCCTACCCGCTCGCGCGATTGAACTTCCCGGGGGCGGCCGTGGTGGCCATCGGCGTGGCCGCCACCTATCTGGTGCCGCAGCCGCTCCTGTTCATTCCGATGTCGGACATCATCAACACGCTCGATCTCGGCAATACCCTCACGGCCGTCATGCTGACGTACCCCACGCTGCTGATCCCGTTCTGCGCCTGGCTCTTGATGGGCTACTTCAAGAGCGTGCCCCGGGAGCTCGAGGAGGCCGCGCGCATCGACGGGGCCAGCCGCTTCCAGGCGATGACGCGGGTCATCCTGCCGCTCTGCACGCCCGGGCTGCTCTCGGCGGGCATCTTCGCCTTCACGCTGGCCCAGAACGAGTTCCTCTACGCGCTCATCTTCCTCACCACGAGCGAGGTCCGCACGGTGCCGGTGGGGGCGATCACGGAGCTCATTCGCGGCGACGTCTTCTACTGGGGGCAGCTAATGGCGGCCGCGCTGCTGGGGTCGATTCCGGTGGCGCTGATCTATTCGTTCTTCGTGGAGCACTACGTTGCCGGCCTCACCGCCGGCGCCGTGAAGAACTAGCGCCCGAGGCGCGCCCCGCTGCTGGCGAGAACGTCGGTGGCCGGTGCGGGCAGTGCCACCGTCAGCACCTGCTCGGAGGCAAGCGACGTCGGCGGCTCGAGGGCCACGCGCGTGACGGGATCG
>Ga0075421_100008695_pt1 | contig 12491 bp, 9 predicted proteins | sample SoiMetdeltSBSDD5_FD_75292 | JGI IMG/M metagenome (GOLD analysis project Ga0075421, IMG submission 75292) | Bulk soil microbial communities from a Populus tree surrounding site in Tennessee, USA - Soil MetaG P. deltoides SBSDD5 | ecosystem: Environmental > Terrestrial > Soil > Tree plantation... | reverse complement strand
TCATTTGCGCAGGCGAGGCAACCGCAACAATTGCCGCCACCTGCAGCCTTTGCGAAGCCGCCCCCCGATTTGTCACGAATCGTAATGCATCCTTCGCTATGCTCCTGCGCAATGCCAACAGGAGCTGGAAGAGCCATGACACTGGCCTGGGCCTATCTCATCGTCGCCGGACTGTTCGAAATCGGTTGGCCGATCGGACTCAAATGGGCCCAAGCGCCGGGGAAGCTCATCATCGGCGTGGTCGTGGCCGTGGTGTCCATGGCGCTGAGCGGCGTTTTGCTGTTTCTGGCGCAGCGGGAAATCGAGCTCGGCACCTCATACGCGGTCTGGACCGGCATTGGCGCCGCGGGAACCTTCCTCGTGGGGATCTGGTTCTTCGGCGATCCCACGAGCCTCGGCCGCTGGCTCGGCGCGGCCCTCATCATCGGCGGGGTCGCCACGCTCAAGCTCGCGCACTAGCGCTTGGCGCGCGAGAGGGCGCGGTATACGCTCGGTCGCCAATGCGGCAACAGGACAAGGCCGTAACGCCATGAGGAAGCTTGTTCTTGCAACCGCCATCGCTGCAACCATCGCTTCTCCGGTCGCGGCACAGCCATCGATAGTTATCCTGACGGGCAGCACCAGCGGCGTTTATTATCCCCTCGGCCACGCCATTTCGGCGATTTTCCTGAAGACGATACCGGGCGCGCGGTCGAGCGTTCAGGTCACGCAAGGCTCGGTCGAGAATCTAAAGCTTCTGGAGGACGGAGATGGCGAGCTGGCCTTCAGCCTCGGCGACTCGCTGTCGGCGGCATGGAAGGGCAATACTGACGCGGGCTTTCGCAATCCTCTCAGCAAACTGCGCGGCGTCGCTGCGATCTACCGCAATTACGTGCAACTAGTGGTGAGCGAAGCATCGGGAATTAAGAGTCTCGCCGACCTGAAAGGCAAGCGCGTCTCGGTCGGGCCGAAACAGTCGGGCACCGAACTCAATGCGCGCGCGATCTTCACGGCCGCCGGTCTGTCCTATGGTGATTTCTCCCGCACCGATTATCTGCCCTTTGGCCAGTCGGCGAAATTGATTGAGAAAGGCGATTTGGACGCGACCTTGCAGTCTGCCGGACTTGGAGTGGATTCCATCCGGCAACTGGGAACATCGGTAGCGATCCGTCTCCTGGAAATCCCCAAAGACGTGGTCATCAAGATCAATGATGCGGCGATTGTTCCCGCGGTGATCCCGGCGCGAACCTACGAAGGTCAGACCCAGGACGTCGAGACCGCGGCGATCGTCAATTTCCTCGTCACCCGCGAAGGCGTAAGCGCGGACACCGTCTACGCCATGACGCGCGCCATATTCAGCAACCTCACCCAACTCGTGCAGACGCATCCGGCAGCGAGCGGTATTTCGCTCAAGGACGCTGCGGCTGCAACGCCGGTGCCGCTGCATCCCGGTGCCGAGCGCTATTATCGCGAGATGGGGATCCTGCGCTAGGTTGCGCGCGTTGGGCTGCGCGCAGTCAGTTGGTTTGTTCGACCGGGATCGGGATTCCAATTTCACGGTAGTAACGCTCGGCGCCGGGATGTAGCGGCAGAATCGTGTCACGGCTGATATTCGCCGGGACGGTCTCTTTCGCCGACGATTGGGCCTTCACCAGCTCCTCGTGGTTGTCGAACACAGCTTTCACGATTTTGTAAACGAGGTCGTTGGGCAGATCTTTGTGCGCGACTGCAAAATTGTAGAGGCCGATCGTCTGATAGTCGCGAGCCAAGGAAGAATACGTGCCGGCCGGTACCGTGGACGGGGTAATTTCCGGCATTTCTCTCCGGATTAGGGCGATCTGGTCGGCTGAGGGTTGGACGAAGTCAACTGCCTCCGCCGCAATCAGCTCAGTAAGCGCCGGAGTGGGGAATCCAGCGGCGAAGACGATGCCATCGAGCTCGCCCGATTTTAGTTGCGAGGTCATGCTTTCCCATGCGCCAAAGCGCAGATTAGCCTTGATGTCGAGCGCCTTGAAGACCATGGGCACATATGTACCGCCCGTTCCGGCGCGTGGTCCGGCACCGATGCGCAACCCGGCCACATCCTCGAGCCAATTGATCCGAAGACGCTTCGCCGCGACGAACTGAAAGGCCGTGTCGTACATTGGGAATATCACGCGCATGGAACGGTAGCGCGCTCCCTTGGTCCAATCGGCACCGTTCCAGGCCTGCAGGCCGACGCCCGTTGTAGTAAAGGCAAGCATCATCTGCTTCTTTTCGAGCAGCATGATGTTTTGTACCGGGCCTTGAGTTGATTGTGCGGTGACCTCTTGTCCCAGTTCGCGGGACAAAATGCGAGCCAGGCCCTGACCATAAGTCAGATAAGGTCCGCCCGGCGACGCCGTGCCGATGATGAGCGGCTCGGCCGCGCGGGCATCCTCGCAGACTGCGGCGCCGACAAGAACAACCGCGGTTAGAAGCGCACATGCGGCACGGAATGTAGCGATCATCTTCTTGCTACCTTTCGATGGCTCTTATCGAGCTTGGTTGGTGGTAGGCGAGGCGGTCCAGCTCGAGTGTCTTCATCACTTGTCAGGTTTTCAATCCTTATCTTGTCAATTACTCACAGCCGCGCCCGGCGGAACAGGGACGCCGACCTCGCGATAGTAACGCAACGCTCCTGGATGAAGCGGAAGCATCGTATTGCGATCTATATTTTCCGGGATTGTCTCTTTCGCCGACGATTGGCTTTTCATCAGTTCGTCGCGATTGTCGAAGACGGCCTTCACGAGGTTGAAGATGAGGTCCTCCGGCAGCTCCTTGTGTGCGACCGCGAAGTTATAGAGCCCGATCGTATGATAATCCTGGGCCCGAGAACGATAGGTGCCGGCCGGTATCAAGGACGGCGAGAACTCCGGCATCTTGTTCCTGATCATGGAACTTTGCTCGGACGAAGGTTGCAAGAAATCGATCGCCTGCTTGACATCGAGTTCCGCAAGGGCGGGGATCGGGAACCCGGTAGCAATGACTACGCCGTCGAGTTTGCCGTCGGCCATTTGCGCGGCCATTTGTTCGACAGCTCCAAAGCGAATGTCGGCGGAGACGCCAAGCAATTTGAAAATCTCAGGGACGTAGGTGCCGCCTGTACCCGCCCGGGGACCAACACCGATCCGCAATCCGGCGAAATCGTCGAGCGATTTGATCGCAAGGCGCTTGAGCACCGCGAACTGAAACGCCGTGTCGTACATCGGAAATATCACACGCATCGAGCGATACCGGGTTCCCTTCGCCCAATCGGTTCCGTTCCAGCCCTGCAAGGCGACGCCCATGGTGACGAAGCCGAGCATTGCTTCTTTCTTCTCCATGAGCACGATGTTTTGGGCCGGCCCTTGGGTCACTTGGGCGGTTGTTTCGATCTGCAATCTTCGGCCCAGAATCCGAGCCAGACCCTCGCCATAGGCGTAGTAGATCCCACCCGGCGACGCAGTCCCAATGGTAACGGAGCGGGGCCAATTCGGCGCTTGAGCCCAAGCCGATCCGCTCCAAGCCGGTACCCAAACCACGAGCGCCGCAGCCAAGTACAATACGCCGATCACGTTTGTGACGGTCTGGCGCCGGCGGGCGATCGTTAGGGCAACCGTCTCTCCCATGGCGATGGTCACTTTAGTTGGCGCTGCTGACCGGCATGGGTAACGCCTTTATCGATCGAGCGCGATGGTTCAATTGGTCGCCCCGAGTGCTGCGGGCGGCACCGCAATCCCCTTTTCGCGATAGTAACGCAGCGCCCCCGGATGGAGCGGGAAAAGCGTATTGCGCTCGATATTTTCAGGCACCGTTTCTCTCGCTGCCGGATGCGCCTTCACCAGCTCCGCGCGATGCTCGAACGTCGCGTTGACGATTCGATAGACCAGATCCTCGGAAAGATCTTTGTGGGCGACCGCGAAGTTATAAAGCCCGATGGTCGGATAATCCGTGGTTAAGGACTGATACGTCCCGGCCGCGACTGTGGAGGGCGTGATTTCCGGCAGCTGGTTCCTGATGCTGGCTATCTGTTCCGGGGTTGGTGCGATGAATTCTATGACTTGCTGCGCATCGAGCTGTGCAAGAGCGGGAAACGGCGCCCCAATGGCGGCGGCCGCACCGTCAAGCTCGCGCTCTGCCAATTGCGAGCCAAGGTTGTCCCAGGCGCCATGCTGAATGCGGGCAGGAATTCCGAGGGCCTTGAAAACCTGTTCAACGTAAGCGCCGCTCGTTCCACCGCGCGGCCCGCCGCCGATCCGCAAGCCGCTGAAATTGTCGAGCGACTTCGCAGCTACGCGCTTGTGCACCGCGAATTGAAACGCCGTGTCGTACAGCGGAAACATGACGCGCATCGAGCGATAGTGCGTTCCCTTCGCCCAATCTTTGCCGTTCCAGCCCTGTAAGCTCGGACCGACATTGACGAAGGCGAGCATGGTTTGGCGTTTTTCGAGGAGAATGACGTTTTGCACCGCGCCTTGAGTCGGTTCGGCTGTCACCTCAATCTGCAAAGCACGAGAGAGAATTGGTGCCAGGGCCTGGCCATAAATGAGATAGACGCCGCCCGGAGATGCTGTAGCCAGCGCGATTTTGCCAGGGCGCGCGACCTCTTGCGCGGCTGCCATGTTGATGGCAGGCAGAACAGACGTCAAAAGCGCCAAAGCGAGAAGCCAGGCACCGACCTGTTTCACCGGCTCGTCCTCCCCTGGCGCGGTTGATTGGTTGTACTTTACCGAAGCCGGTTGTAAAAGGCGACTGCCCGATATCAGGCCCCTCGCGCTCCGTTTCGACCCTCGGGCCAGGTCTACCGGAGGAGGCATGAGGATCTCTGATGGAGGGCTCGCAAGCTAAATATCAAAAGAGCGCTTGGCCCGAACCCTCCATAGCGGATTCTGGTAACGAGTCCGGCGGGCAGACTGCAGTCCCAGAAGAAAAAATCGGTCTCGGCCTCAAGGGCCGGCTTCAACTCGCCTTCGGCGCGATCACGTTGCTGGTCGTGATTGCCACCGGCGTCGGACTTTATGCCTTCTTCCAGGTCGGCAAGTCGCTTCAGCGAATCACCGAGGAAGCGCTCCCTCCCGCGCTCGCCGCCAGTGAGCTGTCGATCAGGGCGGAATTCATTGTCGGCGTCGGACCGGCGCTTCTGGCGTCGAACAATGTCGACGAGGTCAATAGGCTTTCCGCGTCCGTCTCCGGCGAGCTCGCAAACGTCACCAAGATTCTCGATCAACTGCGGCGCGCCGACCTCGACAAGGCCGTACTCGATGCAATCGGCGAGGCCATTTCGAATCTCGGCGCGAATCTCGCACTCCTGCAAGTGACCACTTTGGAGAAAGTTTCCGCCGAGACTAAGCGCGAGACGTTGGTCGAAGCCACTTTCGCAGCGCATCGGGAATTCGATGCCATCTGGGAGCCGCGCTTTGCCGACATGAGAGGCAAAGTCTTGCGGCTGCAGCGTGCCCTCGTTTCGCCGAACGAGTCGCAGCAGGACCGTCGCGCCGAGTTGAACAGTCTCGATCAGGCGATCCTCGCGTTGTTGCCGCTGGAGCAGATCAGGCGCGACTTCAGCGTGACGTTCGAGATCGCCCTTCGCGCATCGACAACGAACGATCCGCGGGAGCTCGCGGAGTTCAGAAACCAGGCGCAACGTTCGATCCGCTCAATCGATGGCCTGGTTTCAGACATCGACCCGGATCTGTCGACGGAGCTGTTCCGGCCGATAGCCCGGCTTCGCGCCAACGTCAGAGGCGAGACGAATATCTTCGTCTTGCGCCAGACCGAGATCGAGACCACAGCCAGGAGCAAGCAGCTCATCGCAGAGAATACCGCGCTCTCCGCCCACCTGCATAACTCCGTCGAACAGCTGGTCACCGGCTCGCGCGAGGACATCGACACCGCCGCGCTGGTTGCCAACCGGGCCCAGCAATTCAACAGGAATGTGCTTCTCTCGGTCTCGGCCCTGGCCGTGATCAGCTCGTTTCTGATCGTTTGGCTTTATGTCGGCCGCAGCATCGTGGGGCGGCTGACGCAGTTGAGCAGCGCCATGCTCTCCATCGCCGCGGGACGGCGCGAAATCCCTGTTCCCGCGACCGGATCGGACGAAGTTGCCGCGATGGGGCGCGCGGTTGAAGTTTTCCGACAAAACGCCATCGAACTCGACCATTTGCTCGCAGAACGCGCCAACGAAGCCATCCGCCTGGAAAAGCTCGTGGAGGAGCGCACGTCCGAACTGCAGCGGCGCGGAGCAGTCCTGCGCGTCACCTTCGACAATATGGAACACGGCGTACTGATGTTCGACCGTGAGCTGAAGCTGGCCGCTTGGAACCGGCAGGTCATGGAGTTGCTGGAGCTGCCTCAGTCATTCCTCGAGAGCGAACCCGGATATAGCGATTACCTTCACTTCCTAGCCGAGCGCGGCGAGTACGGCTCGGGCGACGCCGAGGCCGAAATGCGACGGCTCACGGACAACATCACGCGCGATTACAGATGGGAGCGTACCCGTCCTGACGGCACCGTGCTGGAGATACGGCACAGCGGCTTGCCGGAAGGCGGATGCATTATCATTTACACGGATATCACCGAGCGCAAGCGTTACGAGGAAGCGCTCACCGCCGCACGCGACCAGGCCGAGGCGATGAGCCTCACCAAGTCCGCCTTCCTCGCCAACATGTCGCACGAGTTGCGCACGCCGCTCAATGCGATCATCGGCGTGACGGAGATGCTGCAAGAGGATGCCCGCGATCTCAAGCGGGACGATGAAATCGAGCCACTCAATCGCGTGACCGGGGCCGCCCGGCACCTGCTCGCCTTGATCAACGATATTCTCGATCTCTCCAAGATCGAAGCCGGGCGGATGGAGCTCAACCTTGAGACCTTCTCGGTTGCGCCGTTGATCGACGAGGTGGTCAAAACCTTCGATACGCTCGCGGCGAAGAACGCCAACCGAATCGTGGTCGATTGTGATCCGGGGATGAAGACCATTCATGCCGACCAGATGCGCGTTCGGCAGGCGCTGTTGAACCTCGTCAGCAATGCCAACAAGTTCACCGAAGGCGGCACGGTGACGATCCGCGCACAGCGCCGGAAGATCGCCGATCGTGAGTGGATTGAAATCGCGGTGACGGACACCGGCATTGGTATGACGCCCGAGCAGATGGAAAGGCTGTTCCAGGAATTCTCCCAGGCTGATTCTTCGACCACCCGCAAGTATGGCGGGACCGGCCTCGGTCTGGCGATCAGCCAGCGGTTCTGCCAAATGATGGGCGGAGAGATCTCGGTCCAAAGCGAGGCCGGCCGCGGGTCGACCTTCACGATCCGCTTGCCCGCAAATGTCGTAGGGATCGACGCAGCTGCCGCCACACCGGAGACGACGCCGCGCGTACGCGCAGCCACTACATCGCACGATGCTCCGCTGATCGTCGTCGCCGACGACGATCCCACCGGACGCGAGGTGGTGGCGCGGTTTCTCGAGCGCGAGGGTTTCTCCGTCGCGCTCGCCGACGGCGGCCAAGAAGCGCTTCGCCTGGTGCGCAAGTTGCACCCCGCCGCAGTGACGCTCGACGTCATCATGCCCGACCTCGACGGCTGGACGGTGCTCGCCGCCATCAAAGGCGACCCCACGCTCGCGGATATCCCCGTCATCCTCCTGACAATTGTCGATGAGAAGAATCGCGGATATTCGCTCGGCGCCGCCGACTATCTGGTCAAGCCCGTAGACCGCGAGAAGCTCACTCAAATACTGCGGAGAATATGCGGTTCAGTCCGCGGGCGCGTTCTTTTGGTCGATGACGACGACATCGTCAGGCGCCAGATGCGGATCCAGCTCCAGCACGGCGGATGGACTATTTCCGAAGCGGCGAACGGCCGGATCGCGCTGGCGCGCATCGCCGAAGCCCGCCCGGACGCGATTATCCTCGATCTCATCATGCCCGAAATGGATGGCTTCGAGTTCCTCGAAGAACTGCGCAGTCGGGCGGAGTGGCGCGACATTCCGGTCGTAGTGGTGACCAGCAAGGACCTGACGGCGGAGGACCGCGCCCGCCTCAACGGCGGCGTCGAACGCATCATTCATAAGACCGGACGCGACGAGACACTGCGCGAGGTTGGCGGTGTGTTGAGCAAATTGCTCGAGCGCAGGCGCGGCGGAACGCCGGCGGAGGCTTGAATGAAAAATTCTGCGTGCCGAGGTTTGTATGGAAGCGCAGCCCCCGGACAGAGTCTACACTGACACACACAGCTGAGAGGACAGTCGCTATGACCGAAGAGGTGCAAGAGCGCCAGCAGTCCAACTATCGAGCTGTCACATTATGCCTTGCTCTATGCGCCGCCATTCTCCCGTGGGGCTCCATTGCCCGTGCCCAGTCCGTCGCGTTCATCAATCCCGGAAAATCTGACGAAATCTACTGGGTGACTGCCACCCAAGGCATGCAAGCGGTCGCGAAGAGCCTCGGCATGACCTTCGAAGTGCAGTACGCCCAACGCGAGCATCTCAAGACCCTCGAGATTGCTCGCGAAATGGTTGCGCGCCCTGCCGGCAGACGTCCAGAATACATCGTGATCACCAACGATTATGCCGTGGCCGGCGAGCTCTTGAAAATCATCGACGGCGCCGGCGTGAAGAGCTTTCTCGCCTATAGCTCAATCCCCCTCGACCAGCGCGCGGAGATCGGAGCACCTCGCACCAAGTACAAAGGCTGGCTCGGCTCGCTGGAGCCGCAGGCCGAAGACGCCGGCTATCTGACCGCGCGCGCTTTGATCGAGCGCGGAAAAAAAGAAAAGGCATTCGGGCCCGACGGCAAACTTCACATGCTGGCGATCGCTGGAGATCGGTCGACACCCTCATCGATCAACCGCAATCAGGGCATGCGCCGCGCGGTCACCGAAGATTCCATGGTCGTTCTCGAACAGGAGGTGTACGCGGCGTGGACTCGAGAAAAAGCGGCCGAGCAAGCCGAATGGCTTTACCAGCGCTACCCCCATGTCAAGTTGGTATGGGCGGGGAACGATCTGATGGCATTCGGCGCCATGGCCGTCTGGGAAAAGCGCGGCGGCATACCGGGCGTGGATGCATGGTTCAGCGGCGTCAATACCTCAACCGAAGCGCTCGAAGCGATTAAATCGGGACGGCTGACGTCGCTGGCCGGCGGCCACTTCATCACCGGCGCGTGGGCACTGGTGATGATTTACGATCATCATCACGGCCGCGACTTCGCCGACGAAGGGCTCGAGCTGCAGCGCCCGATGTTTGCCGAGTTCACTCCGCCGCTCGCGGACCGCTACATCGAGCGATTCAGCGGCGGTTTCGACGGCGTCAATTTCAGCCGCTACAGCAAGGCGAAGAATCCGCAGCTCAAGCGCTACGACTTCGGCTTCGCGCAACTGCTCGAGGCAACGCCTTAAGCACATGACCGATGCTCAGAAGCGGATTGCGCCGCGTCGCTTCCGCTCGCTCGGCAATAGGCTGATCCGCTCGATCGCGACGGCGGGCGCGGTTTGCACACTGGCGGTCGCTGCACTGCAGATCGCCCTCACGTATCGCGACCATCGCCAAGACTTCGAAGCCGAAATCCGGTCCATAGCACGCTTGAACGTGCCTCTCCTGTCGATAAACCTCTGGGACATCGAGCCGGATGCGATTCGCCGGCAATTGCAATTGATCGCCGAGCGGCCGCAGATCGCATACGTCAGGCTGGAGGCCGTAACCGGCCAGCAATTCGAAAGCGGCAGCCCGACGCGCCGCGAAGATCCGCGTACCGTCATCCTTGATATTCCTTACCCCGAAGGCAAGCCAGGGCGGCTCGGCACGCTGCAACTCGCGCCGAACGTCGAGCACCTGTACACGGTACTGGTAGGAGACGTGCTTCGTCTGCTCGCGGCGTTCGCTCTTCTGATCGGGCTGATCTGCATTGTTACTTCGGTGATCCTGCGCCGGCAGTTGCAATTGCCAATGCAGCACATCGCCGATTTTGCTGCGTCACTCACGCCGAATGATCTCACGCGTCCATTGACGCTGCAGCGCCCGCCGGGCCGCTCGCGTGACGAGATCGATGAAGTCGCCGACGGCTTCCGCCTGTTGCAAGCCGACATCCGCAAGCACGTCGACCACCTCGACCAACTTGTCGCTCAGCGTACGGCCGAACTAGAGGCAAAGAGCGCCGAGCTCGAGGCGGCCAGTGCGCATAAATCACAATTCCTTGCCAATATGAGCCACGAGCTGCGCACTCCACTGAATGCGATCATCGGAGTTAGCGAGATGCTGCTCGAGGACGCTCGCGACCTCGGGCGCAAAGACGCAATCGAGCCGCTGGAGCGGATTCTTCGCGCGGCGCAGCATCTCCTTGCGCTGATCAACGATATTCTCGACTTGTCGAAGATCGATGCCGGTAAGATGGAAGTGCATCTCGAATCGGTCGACCCCGCGCCGCTCATCGAGGAGATCGCGGCTACCATCCGTCCGCTGGCCGAGAAGAACGGCAATCGCGTCGAGGCCGACTGCGCAACCGATCTCGGCCCCGTTCATGCCGATGCGAAGCGGCTGCGTCAGGCGCTCCTCAATCTCGCCAGCAATGCCGCGAAGTTCACTGACAACGGCACGATCCGGATCGCCGGCGGCCGCGCATCCGAAAACGGTAAAGACTGGACCGTGCTTAGTGTATCCGATACTGGAATCGGCATGACGCCGCAGCAGGTATGCCGGCTGTTCCACGACTTCGTTCAGGCTGACGCATCGACGACCCGCAAGTACGGCGGCACTGGCCTCGGGCTCGCCATCAGCCGCCGCTTTTGTCGGATGATGGGTGGAGACATTACCGTCGAAAGCGTGCCTGGCCGTGGGTCGACCTTCACCATCCGCTTGCCGAGTATGATCGCAAACACGCAGGAGGTCGGGTCTGCCCACAATGGTTTCGCGGCCTCCTTGTAGCGCAGCCACAGGAGGCAACGGGGCCGCCGCTAACCGCCCCCCAATGGAGGAATCGTTCGGTTGACTCCGGACGGTGCGACAAGAATCGAGCTGCCGAAGGAACCTATGCCTCGCCCCACGCACATCGCCAACCCTCGCGATAGTCTGCCTCGGATGAAGATCGAAATGACAGGGAATGTGTGCTACCCTACACGGCGCTGTCGGGTGTCGGGCGATAATCTCCGAGCGGGATGAGATGCTGCGTGAGGTTTGTCTTGACCAAACTATTCGAGCATGGGCGCGGCGAGAAGACGGGGGGAGCGAATGAAAATCCTGTACGTCGAGGATAATGAGGACAATGTCTACGTGCTGAAGAACCGGCTGACGCGAGCTGGGCACACGGTGCTCGTCGCCACCGATGGCGCACAGGCCGTAACCATGGCGGCAGCCGAGCAGCCCAACCTGATCTTGATGGATTTGAGCCTGCCGGTGCTCGACGGTTGGGAAGCGACGCGCCGGATCAAGGCCGCGCCCGAGACACGACACATCCCCGTGATTGCGCTGACGGCGCACGCCATGGCGGGCGATCGGGAGAAGGCGATAGCCGCGGGTTGCGACGATTTCGATACCAAGCCGGTCGAAATGTCCCGACTGCTGGATAAGATCGAGGCGTTGGAAAAGGGGGGAGCCTCGTGAGCGTTACAGATGCCACACTCCTCGTCGTCGACGACAACGAGGACAATCGGTATACGCTCACACGACGGCTCAGCCGCGAGGGATATGCGGATGTTGCGACCGCCACTAATGGGCGCGAAGCCCTGGAGCTGCTGCGGACAAAGCTGGTCGACCTCGTCTTGCTCGACATTATGATGCCGGACATGAACGGATACGAGGTGCTCGAGCATTTGAAGGCCGATCCACAACTGCAGCACATCCCGGTGATCATGATTTCGGCGGTCGATGAGATCGAAAGCGTGATCCGCTGCGTCGAGCTCGGTGCCGAGGACTACCTCTCCAAGCCGTTCAATCCGACGCTCCTGCGCGCACGGGTCGGAGCCAGCCTGGAACGCAAGAAGCTGCATGACCAGGTGCGGGCGCAGGCCGCCGATCTGGCCGCCTGGAACCAGACTCTCGAGCAACGTGTGACCGACCAGTTGACCGAAATCGAGCGCATGGGGCGGCTAAAGCGGTTCCTCTCGCCGCAGATCGCGGATCTCGTAGTGTCATCGGGCGATGGTGAACGCGTATTAGAGAGTCACCGGCGCGCCATAACTGTCGTTTTTTGCGACTTGCGCGGTTTCACGTCCTTCGCCGAGACGGCAGAGCCAGAGGAAGTGATGGCGGTGTTGCGGGCGTACCATGAAGTTCTTGGTCCACTCATCCATAAGTACGAGGGCACGCTTGAACGCTTTGCCGGCGACGGTCTCAACGTTCTCTTCAATGACCCGCTGCCATGCCCTGATCCGTCGCTGCGCGCAGTGCGGATGGCAGTCGAGATGCGCGACGCTATGGCTAGTCTAGCGCTCAAATGGCGCAAGCTTGGCCACGAGCTCGGCTTTGGAATGGGAATCGCCCACGGCTATGCAACGCTCGGCCGTATCGGTTTCGAGGGGCG
>Ga0075421_100008694_pt1 | contig 12492 bp, 10 predicted proteins | sample SoiMetdeltSBSDD5_FD_75292 | JGI IMG/M metagenome (GOLD analysis project Ga0075421, IMG submission 75292) | Bulk soil microbial communities from a Populus tree surrounding site in Tennessee, USA - Soil MetaG P. deltoides SBSDD5 | ecosystem: Environmental > Terrestrial > Soil > Tree plantation... | reverse complement strand
TAATGTAAGCCACCGCTGCTCGTGCGGTCGGCGCGCTGACTCAATCGGAACGATTACCTCGCGCATGTCCTCGGCACGCGGATAAAGTGGCAAATCGGGGCGATAAGACTCTACAAGAGCCATATCAACTGGCGAGTTTGGGGACAACGATGACCGAGGTCAGGATCTATCCTGCCAGCGCAGGGGGCTGGATGTATGTAGTGATGGTGGCACAGCGGGCCGTGGTAATCGGCTGGTGTGCGACCCGCCGCGACGCCGAGCATCAGGCGGCACTCGTCTGAGCGACGTCACGCCCCGCTCTCCCGAGAAGCAACCTTCTCCCGAGTCTCTCGAGCGCGACAGCGCTGGACGTGCTGACGCCTCGTGTTTCCTTCGGATGACCGTTCGGTCATCTATCCTCGTTTTCTTCCAGTCGTCACCGCGCCGATAGAGCCGGCACCGGTCTAGTATCATTCGGCGCACCGTGCCGCGAGCCGGAGGTCTCTTCGCGGCGACGGCTTGGAGGAAGACGAGAATGGCCATTCACCTGGTTTCCCAGGCGCTGAAGCTCGCAGCCGCCGGAACGACCGCGTTTCTGATTCTGTCGACGCAAACAGCATGGGCACAAAAGTGGCCCGAAAAACCCGTGCGCATCGTGACGCCTTTCGCGCCGGGAGGCGGCACGGACGTGTTCGCACGCATCCTCGCCCAGCGCCTTTCCGAGGTTTTCGCTCAGCAGTTCATCGTGGAGAATCGGCCCGGCGCGGGTTCCACCATTGGTACAGAGCACGTCGCGCGATCTGCGCCCGATGGCTACACGTATCTCATGACGTCGGCCTCTTACTCCTTCAATCCGGGTCTTTATCCAAAGCTCCGGTACGACCCGGTGAAGGACTTCACGGCCGTATCGCTCGTCGTGCGGGTGCCGCACGTGATCGTCGTATTGCCGTCTTTCCCCGCCCGGAATCTTCAGGAATTCGTAAAGCTTGCACGCGCGCGGCCGGGTGACGTGCTCTATGCATCCTCGGGTCCCGGCAGTGCGATGCATCTCGCCGGCGCGCTGTTCGGCATTGTCACGAAGACGAACCTCACGCACGTTCCCTATAAAGGGGGCGCTGCAACCGTCGCTGCCGTCATGAGCGGCGAAGCGACGACGGCGTTCAACACGCTCGAGACGGTCATCGGGCAGATACGTGGCAAGCGCGTGCGGCCGCTCGCGGTCTCTACGCGCGAACGTGCGGCTGCGATACCCGACGTACCCACAGCGGCTGAAGCCGGCATCAAGGACTACGAAGCGATCGGCTGGTTCGGACTGCTTGCGCCGGCCGCGACGCCCCCCGCCGTGATCCAGCAACTGAGCGGCGAGATCGCAAAAGCCATGGCAACGCCTGCCATGCGCGATCGGGCGACGCAGGAAGGCGCGACGCCCATCGGCAGCACACCGGCGGAATTCCAGCGCTTCGTGCAAAGCGAGATCGTCAAGTGGACGCGCATCATCCAGGCAGCGGGAATCAAGCTCGAATGATGAAGGAGCATTAAATGGGTCGGCAGGTCGAGGCACTGGCGCAATTCGTTGCGAAAACGGAATGGGAAGACATCCCCGAGCGGGTCCAGCGGCACGCGAAGCTTGTCTTTCTCGATACGCTCGGCGTCGTCCTCGCGGGCGGAGAGCGTCCGGAAATCACCCGGTTGCGCGAGCGTCTCGCCTCCACCGCGGGCACCGGTGCAACGGTGTACGCACGCGGCTGCCCCGCGCACGATCCGCGGACGGCCGCGCTCCTGAACGGCATTGCCGGCCGCGCGATCGAGCTGTGCGAAGGCTTGCGCCTCGTGTCGGGTCAGGCCGCTGTGCAGATCCTCCCGGGGCTGCTTGCGATCGCTGAGCACGAAGCTCTTCGCGGGCGCGAGCTCCTGGCCGCGCTCGTTCTGGGTTACGAGGTCGCGGGCCGCCTCGCAACAGCCTTCACACCGCGGCCGCTCGCGCATCAGAACGGCCAGGCCTCACTGCTCGCCGCGGCCGCAGCCGGCGCACGCGTGCGGCGCATGAGCGCCGACGAAGTCAGCCGCGCGATGCGCATCGCCACCACACTCGTTCTCACGCCGAGCTACACGAACGTCGTAGCCGGGGCTACGACACTCAATGTCGCCGGAGGCATGAGCAGCTTCGTCGGCGCTTTCGCGCCCGATCTCGTGTTCGCGGGCTTCGAAGCGCAGGACGATGCCGTCGAGGAAGCGCTCGGCAGCCTGGTCGGCAGCGCCTTCAAGGCGCAAGGGCTGACGGACGATCTCGGCTCGCGCTGGCACATCACGGAAAATTATTTTCGCCTCTACGCGTGCTGCAATCCGGTGCACGGCGCGCTCGATTGCCTGCAGACGATCCTCGCGAAGCTCCGACCGCGGCCTGAAGACATCGAGCGCATCGATGTCGAGACGTACCGGTTTGCCTCGGTCATGCGGAATGCCGACCCGCCGAACTTTTTCGCGTCGAAGTATTCGCTTCCGCACGTCGCGGCCGTCATGGTCGTGCGCGGTAAAGCAGGCCACGCGGAGGTGAACGACGATGCCTTGAGCGATCCGCGCATCGCTGCGCTACGCCAGCGCGTGCATATCGGCGAAGACGCCGGGATGAGCGCCGTTGCTCCACGTCTGCGGCCTGCGCGCGTGACGGTGACCTTGAACGACGGCCGGCGAATGACGGAGTCGCGCATGAGCCACCGCGGCGATTTCAACGAACCCTTCGAAGAGCACGAGCTGCGCGAGAAGTTTCGCGAGCTCGCCGGTCTCGTGCTTCCCGCCGCGCAGGTGCTCGAGCTCGAGGGCGCGGTCGACCGCTGCGAGGAGTGGCAAAGCGTACGCGAGCTTCCGCAGCTGCTGCGGGCAAGATAGAGGCCCATGGAACCTACATAAGGAGGAGTGAATGTTCGATCTCATCATCCGCAGCGACCGTGTGGTCACACCCATTGGCGTCGGCGCGTGCGATATCGCCATCCAGGGAGAAAAAATCGTCGCTGTTACGGCGCCCCGCACGTTTCCGGATGGCAGCGCCCGTCGCACGATCGACGTCACCGGCAAGATCGTCATACCGGGCGGGATCGATCCGCACGTCCACTGCAAGTGGTATTCACCGCAGCCTGACGGCACGATCGTGCATACCGACCCGCCTTCGGTCGTGAGCCGCGCAGCACTCCACGGCGGCACGACGACGCTGATCGACTTTGCACGCTGGACGCACGGAAAAACGATCCAGCAGGCGATCGAGGACCGCCACGCAGACTGGACCGATCAGTGCTATTGCGACCACAGCTTTCACATCATGGTCGAAGGCCGGCTCCCGCCCGAAATATTCGATCAGCTTGGTGAAGCGCTGCGCTCGGGCTACCCCACGGTCAAGATCTTCACCACCGACATTACGCCGAGCCGCCGCGGACGCATGGTCGATTTCGGGGACATCTGGGAAGTTTTCAAAGTCGTCGCCGAGGCGAAAGGCATGTGTGTCATGCACGGCGAAGACAACGACATCGTGATGCACATGTACGACAAGCTGATCCGGGAAGGTCGCGTCGGTTTCGAGCATCTCGCGGAAGTGCACAACGCCCTTTCCGAAGAGTTGTCGTTCAGGCGGGTGATCACGCTCGCGGAGAACGTCCCGGGCATTACGCTCTACTTCATGCACATCAGCGCCGGCTCCGGGGTCGCCGCAGTACGCGAAGCACGCGCGCTGGGCATGCCTGTTTACGGCGAAACGCTGCATCAGTACCTCATGTACACGTCCGAGGATTACAAGCGCCCGAACGGCCAGATGTATCACACGTACCCGTCTCTGAAATCTCAGCAGGACCAGGACGAGCTCTGGGCCGGCACCGTGGACGGCACGATCCATACGGTGGCGACCGACGAAGTGTGCTGCTCGCTCAACGTGAAAACGATGGGCAAGCGCATCGACGACACCACCGGAGGGAACGTCGGGGTCGAGCCGCGCATCGCCATCATGTACACCGAAATGGTCGGGCGGCGCGGCTATACCCTCGAAAAGTTCGCAGACCTCGTTTCCACGAACGCGGCAAAGATCATGGGTCTCTATCCGCGCAAAGGCGCCATCGCCGCGGGTTCGGATGCGGACATCGCGGTACTCGATCCCGATAAGCGCACGGTGATTCGCAAAGAGATGCTGCACGAGCAGGACTATTCGCCATGGGAAGGCCACGAGGTTCACGTCTGGCCGACGCTTACGGTGATGCGCGGCAAGATCGTCGTCGAGAACGGGCAATTCATGGCGGATCTGAAAGACGGCCGGTATCTGTATCGCGAGATCCCGGATGAGATCCGCAGCGGTGCGATGCTGTGAGCGAGGCTATCGACTCGGGTCTGCTGCGGGGCGTCCTTCGCGACTCGCTCGAGTTATGGGGTATCGCAGGCAGCGTCGTAGCAGGCTTTCCGCCGGTCGCGGCGGAGATCCGAGCGGCGGATGGCACGATCGTCTGGATCGAACGCGCCGCCGAAGGTGCGCCTTTTCGCTGGAACGCGCGCTCACGCACAGCCGACGAAGCTCCGGGCAACCCACGCGAGAAACGGCCGCGCCCCTGCGCATCGCTTGTCGGCCTTCTCCATGCCGTGCGGAGAACGCTGGGGGTCGATCGCGGCGCCGCGCTGAGGGTTGCCCCGGCGCCGCGAAACAGCGTCCGCGAGGGCGAGAGAGAAGAGTCCCTGCGCGGCCGGCACACGACCGCGAATGCGCAGCATCCAGGAGACGACGACCGCATTCCGGTTTCGATCCTTACGGGGTTTCTGGGAAGCGGCAAGACCACATTGCTGCGTCGCCTGCTGCGCCATCCGGAAATGGGGCGCACTGCCGTCGTCGTGAACGAGTTCGGGGAGGTGGGGCTCGACCACGAGCTCATCGAGACGAGTGACGAGACACTCGTCACGCTCTCGACCGGCTGCCTGTGCTGCAAGGTGAGAAGCGATCTCGCGCTCACGTTGGCCGACCTTGCCGCGCGGCGCGCCGCCGGTCGTGTGCCGCGCTTCGAACGCGTGGTGATCGAAACGAGCGGGCTTGCCGATCCCGCGCCCATCCTGCACGCGCTGATGATCGACCCCGAGCTGCGCGAGCGTTATGTTGCGCTGGATGTGATTACGACAGTCGACGCCCTGACCGGATCGTCCACACTCCAACACCATCCCGAATCGCTCAAGCAGGCCGCGCTCGCCGATTGCCTCGTGCTCACGAAAACGGACGTGCGAGACGCGGACGACGCACCGCTTATCACCCGCCTCACGGCTGTAAATCCGCGCGCACCGGTACTGCGCGTGGTGCGCGGGGAAGTTGCCCCATCGGCGCTCTTACAGAACCGCTCGCGACCCGTGAGCAGCATCGCCGCGCCTGCGATCTCCCGGTCGAGCGAGACGGTGCACGGTACCGGCGCTATGCATGAGCACAGCACCGGTATATCGACGTTTACGCTCGTGAGCGGCCCGATGCACGCGGCAACGCTGGCGCTGTTTCTGTCGGTGCTCGCCGAGAACTGCGGCGGCGATTTGCTGCGCCTGAAAGGTATCGTGGCGATTGCAGAGGAACCGGAACGCCCCGCCGTGATTCACGGGGTACAGCACGTCTATCACGCGCCCGAGTGGCTCGACCGGTGGCCGTCCGGCGACCGCAGGACGCGCATCGTTTTCATCGGCCGCAACATCCCCGAGTCGTGGGTCCGCAGCGTGCTCGAGCTGCTGGAAATCGAGGTGAAGGACACGTTAAAGGCGCGATCGCGAGCCGTGGTTTGAGCTTGCGTGAACGCGCGGCAGCCTGACGACAGCACGAAGCGTCGTGTGCTGACCGGATCGCCGGGTTGTAGACGCGAAGGTATGGACATGTGTGGTCTGCTCAGGCAGCGACGGCACGCGCGAGCACCTGTGCCGCATGGCGTGCAATGACGCGCTCCTCATCGGTCGGAATGACATAAACGGCCACAGCGCTCGCCTCCCGGCTGATGCGACGGTCAAACGCGGGTCTTTCCTGCGGATCGTCGACGTTGCGCACGCAGCTCAAGTCGATGCCGAGAAAGCGCAGCCGAACGCATATACCTTCTCGTACCGCGGCGGCGTTTTCGCCGATGCCTCCCGTGAATACGAGAGCTTCGAGCCCTCGCAGGGCCACAGCCATGCGCGCGATGTGCTGCGCGGTTTTCTCACAGAAGTATGCGATGGCCTGCGCCGCGTGCGGGCTTTCCGAGGCGAGGAGATCGCGGACGTCGCAGCTCTCACCCGACAAGCCGAGAAGCCCGGACGCCTTATAGAGCAGCGTTTCCACTTCCGTGACGGACATCCCGTTTCTCAGAAGATGCAGCACGACGCCGGGATCCAGGGAGCCGGTCCGCGTGCCCATCGGCAACCCGTCGAGCGCGGTAAACCCCATCGAAGAGGCAACGGACTTGCGATCGTGTATCGCGCAGACGGAAGCGCCGCTGCCGAGGTGCGCCACGACTGTACGCGCATGCTTCGCGAGCTCGGGCTGGCCGCTGATGTATTCGTACGAAAGTCCGTGAAAGCCGTACGCCCGTATGCCCGAATCGGCCAGCTCGCGCGGCAGCGCATAGATCTGATGAATTTCCGGCTGCGTGGTGTGGAACGCCGTGTCGAAGCAGGCGACCTGTGGAACGCGGGGCAGAACCGACTGAAGCGCGCGAATGCCTGCGATGTTGTGCGGCTGATGCAGCGGCGCGAGTGCCGTCAGCGTTTCGAGCTTTCTCAAAGTCGCCGCGTTGATTTCCACCGGTCCGGTGAAAAGGGCCCCGCCATGGACGACACGGTGGCCGACACAGTCGATGTACAGATCAGCCGCTTTCAGCTTTGCGACGAGAGCCGCCATACAATCGGCGTACGTTGTGCTCGCCCCACCGCCGACGGGCTCGGCATCGATGAGGACGGCGTTCGAAGCCACATCCCTGAGACTCCAGCGACAGCCATCGCGCCCGATACGCTGGAAGCTGCCTTTCAGAACGGGTGCGAGCCGATCGAGCGCCTCGCCGCCGTAGACCGCGAACTTGAGACTCGAGCTACCCGCGTTGACGACCAGCGCGCGCATTCACGCGGCCTCGCGATTCAACTTCGGCACAAGCACGGTCGCTTCACCGTCGATCACGATGACGTCGCCCACGCGCGAAGTCGTGAGGCAGATCACTTCGCCCCGCGACTTCGCTGTCGCTCTGATTTCCTTCACGGTCACGCGAGTCACTACGGCATCACCTGGCCGCACCGGCGCGAGAAACCGCAGGCTCTGGCCGATGTAGATCGTGCCTTCGCCCGGCAGCTTCGTGCCGAGCACACCTGAAATGAACGACGCCGAAAGCATTCCGTGCGCGACGACCCCTTTGAAGGTCGTTTTCGACGCGTACTCGGGACTGAGATGCACCGCGTTGCGATCGCCCGATACTTCCGCGAAGGCGACGATATCTGCCTGAGTGACCACTCTCACGGTCTCGGCGCTCTGGCCGACGGCAAGCTCTTCGAAGTACATGGTGTGTCATCCGTTGTGACGATTCTTGGCGTGCGCAAGCACCTGCGCGATGGCGCACGAGGCTGCGCGCGTCTTCGCGTTATCGGCACGGCTCGTGAGCACGATAGGAACACGCGCGCCGAGCACGATGCCGGCGGCGACAGCGTTCGCGAGGTATTCAAGCTGCTTTGCGATCATGTTGCCCGACTCGAGGTCAGGCACCAGGAGAATCTCCGCCCTGCCCGCGACTTCCGAGCAAATGCCTTTCGTGCGGGCGGCGGCGAGCGAAACCGCGTTGTCGAACGCGAGCGGCCCGTCGAGAAGCCCGCCTCTGATCTGGCCTCGATCGGCCATCTTGCAGAGCGCAGCCGCATCCGTGGTCGAGCGCATTTTCGGATGCACGGTTTCCACCGCGGCGAGAATGGCGACTTTCGGTCTCTCGATCCCCAGCGTGATGGCCATATCGATCGCGTTGCGGACGATGTCGGCTTTTTCTTCGAGGGTAGGTTCGATGTTGATGGCGGCATCGGTGATGAGAAGACGCGTCGAATAGGTAGGAAGGTCCATGAGAAAGACGTGGCTGATGCGCCGGCTGGTGCGTAATCCGCCATCGCGCTTGACCACTTCGCTCATGAGCTCGTCGGTGTGCAGAGAGCCTTTCATGAGCGCGCGGACCTCCCCTTCATGCGCCATTCTCACGGCCGTTTCCGCGGCTGCATGGCTGTGGGCGACATCGATAATGGACACGCCGTCCAGAGCCATTCCTTCTGCCGCGGCGACAGCGCGTATCTTCTCTTCAGGCCCGATCAAGATCGGCACGATCAGGCCCGCGTCGCGCGCATCGAGCGCACCCCGCAGCGCCTGCCCGTCGCACGGATGCACGACTGCCATCGGCACCGGCTCGAGTCCTTTGGAGATGCCGATCAACCGCTCGTAGCGTGCGGCCTTGTCTTCGAACATGAGGTCGGGGAGCCTGGTGATTTCGCGCGAGATCTTCTGCGTGGGCGCGATCACTTCAGCTTCGCCGGACACGAGGAGCGCGCCGCTCTGGTTCGTCACGACGCAATCGAGCTTCACGCGCTTCGTCGCATCGTCTTTGGCCGTCGCGGTGATCATCGCGGTCAGCGTGTCGCCCACTCTTGCAGGCGCGTGGAAGCGGAGATTCTGGCCGGTGTAAACAGTGCCGGGCCCGGGGAACTTCACGCCGAGAACGGCGGATATGAGCGCCGCGCTCCACATGCCGTGGCCCGTCGCCGCGTTCAACCCGCAGTCGCGCGCAAAGTCGTCGTCGAGATGCGTCGGGTTGACGTCACCGGAGGCAATCGCGAAAAGCTGGATGTCCTGGTGCTTCAGCGTGCGCTCGATGGCCGCCGAATCGCCGACGACGATCTCGTCGTATGTCCTGTTCTCGATGATTGCGTGCCGGTCCTTGCCGGGCCAGAGATGCAGCAGGTTTTCTATTTTCACGATGAGCTCGCGTCACGGGACGCGGTGAAGGGACCTTTTTTCCGGAGAGGGGACGCAGCCGAACCGCCTCCGATTGCAAGGCGTGCGGTCATGGTGTTCACGTGCTGTGTCTTCCAGGCATGGCTGGAGAAAATCTCCCGCCGTGATGTTTAACGGCTCGCCGGATCGACTTTTCTCAACGTATTTTTGATGTACATCAGTTTTGTGCGATGCAACTATCTTCCAGCCTCCTCAGAGTTTCATAGGAGCAGCGGGAGCCGCGCGCGAGTGAAGCAATGCGGCTGCCGCACTAATGGTTTGCGTCGGGAGTGCCGATAAGAACGCTGCGGTTCACACTGGTCCGGACCATCAGCAGGAACACCACAATGTCGATCCCTTCGCGAGCCATCCGGTACGGGGCGAAAGGCCGCTTGCGCGCGGCCATAACCGGCCTGGCTGTGTTCAGCGCCTTGACCACGCCGTTGGCGTATTCCGAAACAGTTCGTACGGGCGGCACAGGTGCGGCGCTCGGAACGATGCGCCTCCTCGCCAACGCGTATGCCAAAGTAGACCCACAGTTTTCGCTCGGTATCGCGCCTAACCTCGGAAGCGGCGGCGGGTTGAAAGCGCTCGAACAGGGTGCCGTTCACTTCGCGGTGATCGGCCGTCCGCTGAAAAGCGAAGAAGCGGCGCGCGGCTATGCTGCGATCGAATACGGCCGGACGCCTTTCGTGCTTGCAACGGCGCGCGCAGACGCCGCGGGCATCACGCTGCGGGGAATCGCCGACATCTACGCCGGCAGAGTCTCCAAGTGGCCCGACGGTACGCCCATACGACTCGTGCTGCGGCCAGCGAACGACCGCGACACAGCGTTACTTGCTTCGTTTTCGCCCGCCATCAAGGACGCCGTCGCCGGAGCCATGGCGCGTGAAGGCATGATCGTCGCGGTGACGGATCAGGACAGCGCAAGCGAGATCGGCCGGATCAAAGGCGCGCTCGGCACTTTATCGCTCGCTTTGATCATGTCCGAAAAGCGCGCCCTCGTTGCGCTGGCGATCGACGGCGTCAAACCGACCGTGAAGACACTCGCGGATGGCGCGTACCCCTACTTCAAGTCGGTCTATATCGTAACCAAAGGCAAGCCGTCGGAAGCTGCAGCCCGTTTCATTGCGTTCGTACGCTCGCCGGAAGGACGCCGGATTCTTGCCGAAACCGGGCACTGGGTGCCAAGCGCAGATATCCTTTCCGCTGGCGCGGACCGGTAAAGGTCGATGAACCGCTCGCTCACGATCATTGCGGCAGTTGCTGCGTGCGTCGTAGCACTGCTCCCGCCGCTGTTGTTCTTCGTTTTCGGTTATCAGTCGCAGCACGCCATTCTGACGACGGAAGCTGAAATAAATGCCCGGCTGGTGACTCAGCTGATCAATGCCAATCCCGAGCTCTGGCAGACGGAAACGCCACGTCTCGAAACTCTGCTCGCGCATCGGCTGCGCGATGGCGAGATGGAGTGGCGCGCCGTCCACGACGCCAAAGGCGATCTGGTCGCCGAAGTACATGATCCCATCCATCCACCGTTCGTATCGCATCGTGTAGAGGTTCACGATTCGGGGACTCCCGCCGGCACGCTCACGATCGCGCGTTCGCTGCGGCCGCTCCTCGCCAGAAGTGCGCTCGTCGCAACGTTATCGCTGCTCCTCGCGGTGGCCGCTTACGTGGCCGTGAAGATCTACCCGCTGCGCGCGCTGCATCGAGCGTTGCAGTCGTTGCTCCAGGAACGTGAGCGCGCTGCAAACATGGAACGGGAAAAGGAAGCGGCCGAAGCGGCGACTCAGGCAAAGGCGCAGTTTCTTGCAAACATGAGTCACGAGATTCGCACGCCGCTGAACGGTGTTCTCGGCATGACCGAGCTCCTGATCGACACGAACCTCGACGACAGCCAGCGGCGCATGGCGCAGACCGCATACCGCTCTGCCGAGACGCTCCTTGCACTGATCAACGATATCCTGGACTTCTCCAAGATCGAAGCCGGCAAGCTCGAGCTTGACGAGACCGCGTTCGATCTCCGCGAGCTGGTGGAAGATCTCGCTGAGCTTTTTGCGCCGCAGGCACAGAGGAAAAACCTCGAGTTCGTGTACGAGCTGCCGCATGGCTTGCCCGCGTGCGTGCGCGGTGATGCGGCGCGGCTTCGCCAGATACTCACCAATCTCATCGGCAACGCGATCAAATTCACGCCTCGCGGCGAAGTGGCGGTCGCAATCTGCGTGCAAAGGGAGTCCGAGGATCGTGTGCGCGTTACCTTCACGATCCGCGATACGGGCATCGGGATGGATCAGGAGGTCCTTCGACGTGTATTCGAGCCGTTCACGCAAGCCGACGGCGCGATGTCGCGCCGCTTCGGCGGCACCGGCCTTGGACTCTCGATCTCGCGACAACTCGTGGAGCTCATGCGGGGCGAGCTCAGCGTGGAGAGCACGAAGGGAGTCGGAACGACCTTTTATTGCACGATCCCGCTGCACGTCGCGGCTGTGGCGGAAACGAAGCCCGGCCGTGAGCTCTTCCCCGAGAGCTCGCTCGCCGGTCGCCACATCATCGTGGTCGAAGACAACGTGATCGATCGCCGCATACTCGACCAGCAGTTGCGCCCGCTCGGGATGACTTGCGACTACGCGGCGAACGGCAGGATTGCGCTCACGCTCATGCATGCGGCGGCCTCTCAGGGCGAGCCTTTCGCGGGTGCCATCGTCGACATGAAACTGCCGGGTATGTCGGCCCTGGACCTTGCGCGCGCGATCAAACGCGATCCCGTGCTCGCAGCCACGCGGCTTCTCATGCTCGGCTCCCTGGACGCGAACGGCGGCGAGCGTGCGGCACGCGACGCAGGCGTGGACGGATACGTGACAAAACCCGTGCGGCAGAGAGAGCTGCAGCGCGAGCTCGCCCGCCTTTTCGGCATCGCACGGGTGTCGACGCCGAAGGCACCGGAGGAGTCTCAGTTCTTCCGGTCAGCGCGCGTGCTGCTGGCCGATGACAATGCACTCAATCGCCAGGTCGCCGCGACGATGCTGGAGCGCGCCGGCCATGCCGTGGAAGTCGCGGAAAATGGCGCTCTGGCCGTGGAAGCCCTTGCCGATCCGGGATTCGACATGGTCCTCATGGATTGCCAGATGCCGGAGATGGACGGTTTCGCGGCGACGGCTGCGATACGGAAACTCGAAGCCGAGAACCCCGACAGGCGTCGTGTACCAATCGTTGCGCTCACAGCGAATGCGATGGAAGGCGATCGGGAGCGTTGTCTCGCGGCAGGCTTCGACGACTATCTCGCGAAGCCTTTCAAGCAGAAGGATCTGCTGGCCATGGTCGAGCGTTGGAAGCGCAGTACCGGCAACAGTGAGCAGGACGCTCCCAGAGCCGCCTAGAAGGTCAGCGTGACCGTCGCCGGGCGCACGAGGATCGCGTTCAGCCTAAACGAGGGCACCGCCAGGGCGTCTCGCCTCGGATCAGCTTGCCTGGGAGAAGCGGCGGGATGACATGCGGTTTGTCGCCTCCGCCGATCGAGGCGTGCCCGTTCCGCAAAGGCT
>Ga0075421_100008691_pt1 | contig 12495 bp, 8 predicted proteins | sample SoiMetdeltSBSDD5_FD_75292 | JGI IMG/M metagenome (GOLD analysis project Ga0075421, IMG submission 75292) | Bulk soil microbial communities from a Populus tree surrounding site in Tennessee, USA - Soil MetaG P. deltoides SBSDD5 | ecosystem: Environmental > Terrestrial > Soil > Tree plantation... | reverse complement strand
CCGGACCTGGAGTGGCTCAATCTTCGCAGCGCCCGGCAGCGGGCGGAGAGCGATGCGATCCGCCAGGCGCTTGCCGTCGCGGGCGGCAACCTGTCAAAGGCCGCCGAGTTGCTTGGTATCACACGGCCGACGCTCTATGACCTCCTCGACAAGAACGGAATCAACGTTCCCGAGCGCGCGGCAGAGGGATGACATTGAGTCGGCCAGCACACCGGAGTTTCACGATGACGGGTCCGATCCGCTCCCGGCCGCGAGCCCGCATACCAATGCTGCTCGTCTGCGCGGTGGGGATGCTGGTCGGTTGTGCACCGAGCGGCGAGGAGCTGCTCGCGCGCGCGGAGCGGGAGCTCGCCGGAGGCGAGTTTCGCTCGGCGATGATCGACCTGCGCAACTACGTCACCCGGAACCCGGACGATGCGCGGGCTCGGATACAGCTCGCCCGCGCAATGCTCGAGCTCGGTGACGTCGCGGCCGCGGAGACCGAGTTTGCGAAGGCGATCGACCTCGGGGCGGATCGCGACCAGGCACTGGTCGTCGAGTGCCGGCTGATGGTGCTGCGCGGCTCGCACCAGGAGGCTCTCGACAAGTGCACTACCCCCGGTGCGGACCCGGCTCGAGCGGCTGACCTGAGCGTGGTTCGCGGCGATGCCTTGCTCGGTCTCAGGCGCTATGACGAGGCGCGCGAAGCGTTCGAAGTGGTGCTCAAGGCGCAACCGCAGAACATGGCTGCGCTGCAGGGTCTGGCGGCCGCATCGTTCGGTGCCGGCGGCATCGAGGCGGCGCGCGCCGTCTTCGCGGAGGCTCCGCAGCCGCTGCGGGACAGCCCGCGCTACTGGCTGGCCCTGGGATCGCTCGAGCTGCGTGCCAACTCGCTCGAGGAAGCCGAGAAGGCGTTCCAGGAGGCGCTGTCTCGCGCCTCGGACGACGACGAACTGGGGCCCGACGCCCTGGGTGCGCTCGCCGGGCTCACCGAAGCGCAGCTGCGGCTCAACAAGCTCGACGCCGCGAAGGCCAACAGCGAACGTCTGCTCGCGGCGGCGCCGAAGAGCCGGCTCGCCAAGCGGATCAGCGCGCAGGTCGCGGCGAACGCGGGCGATGTCGGGCGCGCCCGCGAACTGCTCGAGGAGCTGGTGAGCGCCAACCCCGACGATTTCGAGGCGCGGATCGGGCTGGGTCTCGTCAACCTGCAGCAGGGCAACCTGGGCCAGGCGGAGATGCATTTCGCGGCCGTTGCCGCGCGGCAACCAGACAACGTCCGTGCGCAGCAGCTGCTGATAGAGACACGCAGCCGCATGCAGTCGCCCCAGGAGACGCTGGAAAATCTCAAGCCCGCGCTACAGGGCCCCCAGGCGGATCCTTCCCTTCTGGCGGCCGCGGGTCGGCTGAGTCTCCAGAGCGGCAATCGCGAAGAGGCGCTTGACTACTTCGCGCAGGCTGCGGACGCGCCGGGCGACAAGTCGCCCGAGGAACTGCTCGAGATCGCGGGCGGCTATCTCGCCGCTGGCGACATCGACAAGGCCGTCGCGCTGCTCGAAGACATTCCGGCTGGCGGCGCCAGCTCGCTGCAACGGGACTCGCTGCTGATTGCGGCGTTGCTGCGGCAGGGCAAGAGCGCCGAAGCGCTGGCCAGGGCCGATCAGCTGGCTGCCGCAGCCGACGCAAACCCCGGGGCCCGCAGTCTCGCGGCCGCGACCTACGCGGCGACCGGCAAGCGCGATCGAGCCCGCGAGGAGTACGCCAAGGTTCTCCAGGCAAAGCCAGGAGACACGGCGACGCTGCTCAACCTCGCGCGCCTCGAGCTGATGGATCGCAACGGTGCGGCGGCCGAAAAACACCTCCAGGCCGTGCTCGCCGGGGACGAGAAGAACCTGGCCGCCCAGCTCGGCATGGCAGCGGTCGCGCGCCTCAACGACGATGCCAAGGGGGCGGGTGAGTGGATGCGTCGCGTGGCCACGGATCACGCCGATTCGCTGCCAGCGATGCTGGCCGTCACGCAGTTCTACCTCGGCAACCGCGATTACGGCCAGGCGCTGCAGGCCGCGCAGGAGGCGACAAAGCTCGAGCCCGAGAGTGCCGCGGCGCTCAACATGCGCGGCCTCGCACAGCTCGGCGCGGGTCAGAGCGCCGAGGCGATCGTCAGTTTCCAGCAGGCCGTGCAGAAGTCCCCGAAGGCCACGGGATACCGCCTGAATCTCGGTCGTGCGCTGGCACTGCAGCGGAACACCGACGCGGCCATTGAAGCGTTCGACGGTGCGCTGGCGGTCGATCCGAATTCACAGGCCGCGCTCTATCTCGCGGCGACGACCGCGCTGCAGGGCGGCAAGGTCGAGCGTGCCGCGGGTTACGTAGAGCGTCTGCGGCGGGTCGCGCCGGATGCACCGGCATCGATGCGCATCGAGGGCGACCTCGCCATGGCGCAGAAGCGCTACAGCGACGCCGCTCGCTACTACGGCAAGGCGCTCGCCGGAAGTGGGGATTCGCTGCTCGTCGGTTCGCGCTATCGCGCGGGTCGGCTTGCGGGCGAGAAGAACCCTGACAAGGTACTGCGCGACTGGCTCCAGCGTCGGCCCGACGATACGACCGTGCGGCTGCTGCTCGCCGAGCACCTGGAGCAGGCCGGCGATACGGACAAAGCAGTGCGCGAGTACGAGACGGTCCTCAAGCGGGCACCTGCAAATGCGGTCGCGCTCAACAATCTGGCGGTCATCCACCAGCGAAACCGCGACCCGCGTGCGCTCGACCTCGGACGCCGTGCCTATGAGGCCGCGCCCAGCAGTGCGGCAATCCAGGACACCTACGGCTGGCTGCTGGTGGAACAGGGCAGTCTCGATCGTGGCCTCGAGCTGCTCCGCAGCGCCGCGCGCGCGATGCCCGATGCGGCGGAGGTCCAGTTCCACCTTGGCGTCGCCCTGGCGCGCAAGGGACTGGCCACCGAGGCCGAGCCGGTTCTGAAGAAAGTGGTGAGTGGCGGTGCACCCGCCAGCCTCAAGGCCGAGGCACGGCGCGAGCTGGCGCGGCTCGAAGACTGAACAGGGGAAATGGCCCGATGCATAAGAAGGTAAACCCATGATGACAATCCGAACACAAGGTCCAGCGATCGCAGGGGCGCTCTTCGCCTCGTGCATGGTGCTGGCCGGATGCGGCGGACGCACCAAGGTGGTCGATGCGCCGCCGCCGCAGGAGTCCGTCCAGACCGAGTACCGCATCGGTCCGGGCGACAACCTGCAGGTGTTCGTCTGGAATCACCCGGAACTCACCGTGACAGTGCCGGTGCGCCCGGACGGGCTGATCTCGACTCCGCTGGTGGAAAACATGGAAGCCGGAGGCAAGACGCCGAGCCGGCTGTCCCGCGATCTGGAGAAGGCGCTCGCCGAGTACGTGCGCACGCCCACGGTCAACGTGATCGTCACGAGCTTCGTCGGCGCGCTCGCAGACCAGGTGCGCGTGGTGGGCCAGGCGCAGAAGCCGCAGGCGCTACCCTACCGCGCAAACATGACCCTGCTCGACGTGATGATCGCGGTCGGGGGCCTGAGCGAGTTCGCGGCGGGTAATCGCGCGGTGATCGTCCGCCAGGAGGGCGACAAGAACCTGCGCATACCCGTGAGGCTCTCGGACCTGATGAATGACGGCGACATCGGCGCAAACGTTCCGCTTCGTCCGGGCGACGTGCTGATCATTCCCGAATCGAGGTTCTGACGCCGCCGCGGCCCAACGAGACAACGGAGTCGAATCGGATATGCAGGAAATACTCGCACAACTCTTGCTCATGCTTCGCGGCGCATGGCGCTACCGATGGCCCGCGCTCGCGCTGACCTGGGCCGTGGCGTTGGCAGGGTGGCTGGCGGTGGCCGCGATGCCCGATCGCTTCGAGGCGCGCACTCGGGTGTACGTCGACACCGAGTCGCTGCTCAAGCCCCTGCTCCACGGCATCGCGGTCGACCGCGACGTTATGAGCCAGGTGTCGATGATGCAGTCGGTCATGTTGAGCCGGCCGAATCTCGAGAAGGTGGCGCGAAAGACGGACCTGTTCCTGAGCGCGGATACGACTCAGGACCAGGAAGTGGTGATCGGCTCCTTGCAGGAACGCATCGCTCTGCAGGGCACCTCGGCCCTGGGAAGGGTGCGGCGCGCAGCGGTACCGAACGAGTTCATCGTGAGCTTCGAGGACTCCAATCCCAAGACCGCCTATCGCGTGGTGCAGGCGCTGCTCGACACGTTCATGGAAGACAGCCTCGGGATCAAGCGGGACGACGCTGGTGTCGCGGAGCGCTTCATCAGCCAGCAGCTCGCCGACTACGAGCGCAGGCTCCTCGAAGCCGAATCGCGGCTTGCCGAGTTCAAGAAGACCAACGTGGGGCTCATGCCCGGGACGCAAGGCGATTACTACCAACGGCTCGACCAGTCGATGGCCCAGCTCGACGCGCTGCGCGCCCGTTACCGCCAGGTAACGGAGCGCCGCAACGAGCTCGCCCGCCAGCTGCAGGGCGAGGAGCCGACCTTTGGCCTGACGGCGCCCGTGGGTTCGGCGCCGATCGACGCGCAGATCGCGTCGTACCAGGCCAGGATCGACCAGCTCCTGCTGCAGTACACGGACAAGCATCCGGAGGTGCTCGCGATGCGCGACACCATCCGGCGCCTGGAAGAGGAGAAGGCTTCGGGAGCGAAGGTCTCCTCGACCGTTGCGCCGCCCACGACCGGCGGCAGCGACGACATGATGATGCGCAGCCTGGACATGAATCCCGTCTACCAGAGCATGAAGATCTCCTTGAGCCAGTCCGAGGCCGAGCTCGCCGAGGTACGGGGCCAGATCGCCGCGCAGGAACAGGCGATCGGCGGACTGCGCTCGCGGATGGACGCGATACCGCAAGTGGAGGCCGAGCTCGCGCAGTTGAACCGCGATTACCAGGTCAACAAGGCGCAGTACGACCAGCTGCTGCAGCGACTCGAATCGGCGCGCATCTCGCAGCGGGCTGACCAGAGCACGGGTGAAGTCAAGTTCCGCGTGATCGAACCGCCGACGATGCCGACAGTGCCGAGCGGCCCGGAACGCACGCTGCTGTCAGCGCTGGTGCTGCTGGCCAGTCTCGGCGCGGGTCTCGGCTTCGCCCTGCTCCTGCAGCAGGTGCGGCCGGTGTTCTCCACCAAGGACACACTGCGCCAGGTGACCGGTCTGCCTGTGCTGGGCTCGGTGACCGCGGCAGTGTTGCATGGCTTCGTGCCCTGGTACCGGCGCCAGACGGCGCTGGTCGGCGGCGCCATCGCCGCGCTCGTCGGGGCCTTCCTGATCAATCTGCTGTTGCAGCAAAACCTGCGGACCATGCTGCGCAATCTGCTGGGGTAAGCCATGTCCATAGTCGAAAAGGCGCTGCAGAAGGCGCAGGTCAAGACGGAACGCGCGGCTGGTCGCGAGGCGACCGCGCCGCATCCGCATGAGGCGCCCGAGCTCGCGGCGGCCCAGCCTCCGCCTCGGGCGGCGGCGGTCCACCAGGCGGAAACGGCTGTTCCCCGGCGCGGAAAGCCCGCGCACGGTGGCCACGTCGTGCTCGATTTCGTGCAGCTCAGACAGGACGGCCGGCTCGCGCCCGAGGCGCTGACGTACCAGACCGAGGAGGAATTCCGCCGCATCAAGTGGCCGCTGCTCAACGCCATCGCTCATCGCGAAGGCGCCCGGCCGGCGGCAAACAACATGGTGCTGGTTACCAGCGCGATCCCGGGCGAGGGCAAGACCTTCACCGCGCTCAACCTGGCTCTCAGCATCGCGCGCGACCGCGACCTCGAAGTGCTGCTCGTGGACGGAGACGTGGCGCAGCCCTCGCTGACCGCGAGCCTGGGCCTGACCGGCAGACCGGGAATCACCAACGTGCTCCGCGACACATCGCTCACGCTCGCGGACGTCGTCTACACGACAAACGTCCCGCAGCTCGAGGTGGTTCCTGCCGGCGTGCGGCAGGACAACGCGCCCGAACTCCTCGCGGGCGCGCGCATGGCAATGGTGGTCGAGGAAGTCTGCGCCCGCGTGTCGCCGGGCGTGGTGATCGTCGACTCGCCGCCGGTGCTGGCCACGAACGAGGCCCAGGTCATGACCCGCTACGCCGGACAGGTGCTGATGGTCGTCCGCGCCGACTCCACCGAGCAGCGCGTGCTGGCGGAGGCGCTGTCGCTCGTTGATCGCTCGAGGCCGGTGAGCGCGGTGCTGAACCGTGTCGAGCCATCATTGGTGAGCCGCTACTATAGTCATTACTACTACGGTTACGGCAGGAGTACAGCAAAATGACAGATTGCGGTCCGCCGGGTGCCGTGTTGCGTTTCGCGATCGTCGCACTGCTGCTCCAGAGTGCGGTTGCGGTCGCCGACCCGTACGGGTTCGACCTCAGGTCGAAGTTCGTACGCGAGGCAGAACCGGAGAAGCGACCGCCCGGCCTCGACCTGAAACCGCGCATCGATTCCGCACTGTATTTCGTGGGTAATATCAACCTCGCGGAGAACTCGGCCGATGAGATCGATACCGCCGGCATCGAGCTGTCGCCCGGCATCTACGCGTCCTACAAGAGCAACCGCGCGGACGCGATACTCGACTACACGTTCATCGGCCGCGCGTTCGAGGAAGAGGATTACGACTCGGTCTCCCATCTGCTCAATGCCCACGGGAACTACATGCTCGTCCAGGACATGTTCTTCATCGAAGCGCAGGCCGGCTACAGCGACTCGATCATCGACGCCGGACAGGGGACCAACTACGGCGGCGTCGGGCTCTTCAACCGCGGGAACATGGAGGAGACGGCGCGCGCCTCGGTCACGCCGCGCTTCACCAAGCAGTTCGGCGGCTTCCGGTTCGATGCGAACTACACCTATGGTCGGGTCTGGTACCTCGAGTCCGACGACGTGGCGAACCCCGACACGATCTTCATCGGCTTCAACGAAGACTCCGAGGACCAGCGTGCCTACGTGAGCCTGGGCACCGCCGACCCCGAGAACGCCGCTACATTCAAGGCCTACTACGACTGGCAGGAATCGCAGTACGAGCTCAGCCGGCCGTACCGGTACGAGCGCGCCGGTGCCGACACCTCAATCAGACTCACCCGGACGCTCCGGCTGGTCGCGGACGGCGGCGTCGAGACCGATCTGACCGAGAACACGACGGATGGCGGGCTCGACGCCGATTTCTGGCACGCCGGCTTCCGCTGGCAGCCCGACAGCCGCACCTATCTCGACGCCCGGTACGGACAGCGGTTCTTCGGCGACAGCTGGAGCGTCGAGGCGCGGCGCGAGACGCGCCTGCTCACGCTGCGGGCGTCGTACAGCGAGGATCCGGAGGTCGAGACCCGCCGCATCGGCCTCGACTTCGACCCGGACGATTTCCCGCTCCCGCCATCGCCCGATTTCTCGTTCCTGTCGGCATCGCCCTATGTCCGTAAGGACGGGACTCTCACTGCCATCGTGGAAGGGGCGCGCACGGAGATCCGTCTCGACGTATACGATCGCAAGCGCGAGTACATCCAGAACATCGCCCCCGACGAGGACACGGCCGGTGTGCTGCTCAACATCGCACGCGACATCGGCCGCGACCTCTACGGTGAGATCGCGGGGCGCTACGAGGACATCGAGCGCGGGGCGCAGACCGTGCTCCCGAGCAGTCCGGTGACGTTCCATGGCTACGATCGCGACGTGACCCTGCGCCTGACCTGGGAGGCGTACCGGAACTTCCGTGCCAGCGGCGAGGTCGGTTACCTCGCACGTTCGGGCGATCGGCATTACGACGGAGAGTGGGCCGCTCTGCGGTTCCGATACACGTTCTGACGTCCGTGGAGCACACAGTTGCACCCGCCCGCACAGCAGATGCTCGAGGAGCACGGACGATACGCGTCGGCCTCGCCCTGCAACGCGATGACCGTCGACGTCGAGGAGTATTTCCAGGTCGCCGCGTTCGAGGGCCGCATACAGCGTGACGCCTGGGAACGCTACCCCTCGCGTGTCGCCCTTAACACCGGCCGCGTGCTCGACGCCTTCGCCGAGCACGACGTGCGCGCGACGTTCTTTGTGCTGGGCTGGGTCGCCGAGCGCGAGCCAGGCCTCGTGCGCCGCATCGTTGACGGCGGGCACGAGCTCGCAAGCCACGGCTACGATCACACCCGCGCGACGATGCTGGACCGCGCGGCATTCACGGCGGATGTCACCCGTACCAAGAGGACGCTCGAGGACCTGTCGGGCCGCCCGGTACGCGGCTACCGGGCCCCCAGCTACTCGATAGGCGCGCGCAATCTCTGGGCGCTCGACGTGCTGCGCGAGGCCGGCTATGTCTACAGCTCGAGCATCTACCCGATCCGCCACGATCTGTACGGCATGCCCGAGGCGCCGCGATTCGCCTTCCGGCTGCACGCGGATGCAATCCTAGAGCTGCCGGTGACCACCGTCGAGGTCGCCGGATGCAAGTTGCCCGCAGGCGGCGGCGGGTACTTCCGGCTGATGCCGTATCCGCTCTATGCGTGGGCGCTCAGACGCGTCAACGAACGCGACCGGCAGCCAGGCATCTTCTACTTTCATCCATGGGAGGTCGATCCGGATCAGCCGCGGATCGACGGAGCGTCGCTCCGATCCAGATTCCGTCATTACGTCAACCTCGACACCATGGAATCGCGGCTGCGACGCCTGCTGCGCGAATTCCGCTGGGGCCGAATGGACGAGGTGTTCCCGGTTGCTTGACGCAGTGGCAGGCCTCGCACGCTCGTCCCAAGCAGCGGGCAACACCGCCGAGGCGACCGTGCGCTCGTTCCGCCCCGGCGATGCCCGAGCCTGGGACGCCTACGTGCACGCGCGCCCGGAGGGAACGCTCTTTCACCTCGCGCAGTGGCGTTCGGTGCTGGAAAGGGCCTTCGGTCATGCGACGCACTACCTGCTTGCGGAGCGCGATGGCGTCCTCCGCGGCGTGCTGCCCCTCGCCGAGCTCAGGAGCCGGTTGTTCGGTCACGCACTGGTGTCGACACCTTTCTGCGTGTACGGCGGGGTGGTGGCGAGCGACGAGGTAACCGAGCGGGCGCTGACTGCGCATGCCTGCGACCTGGCGCGCTCGCTCGGGGTCGATCACCTCGAGCTGCGCAATCGCCGTCGCGCGAATCCCGACTGGCCATGCCGGGACCTGTACGTGACCTTCCGCAGGCCGATCAGCCCGGATCCCGAGGAGAACATGCGCGCCATCCCGCGCAAGCAGCGCGCGATGGTGCGCAAGGGCGCCAAGGAGGGTCTCCGGGCGGAGATCGATGCCCACGTTGGCCGGCACTACGCCACGTACTCCGAGAGCCTGCGCAATCTGGGTACGCCGGTCTTCTCGCGCCGCTACCTGGAGGTGCTCAAGGAAGCCTTCGGCGAGGACTGCGAGATCCTTGCCGTCACCAAGGGTGCAACCGACGTTGCAGCCTGCCTCTCCTTCTACTTCCGCGACGAGGTGCTGCCTTACTACGGCGGCGGCACACGGGCGGCACGCGAGCTTGCGGGCAACGACTTCATGTACTGGGAAGTCATGGAACGCGCGAGGCAACGTGGCAGCCGCCTGTTCGACTTCGGCCGCAGCAAGCGAGGCACCGGCTCCTACGACTTCAAGCGTTACTGGGGGTTCGAGCCCGAGCCGCTCTACTACGAGTATTACCTCGTCGGAGGAGCCGAGGTGCCGGACTTGAGCCCGGTCAACCCGCGATACGACCGGTTGATTGCGGCCTGGCGTCGATTGCCGCTCTGGACCTCGCGCCTGCTCGGACCGCCGCTGGCGAAGTACCTCGGATGAGCGAGATTCTCTTCCTGTCGCACCGGGTGCCGTATCCGCCCACCAAGGGCGACAAGATCCGGTCATGGCACCTGCTGTCCGGTCTAGCGCGGCGCTCCACGGTGCATCTCGCGGCATTCGTCGACGACCCAGCCGACTGGAACGAGCTCGACGATCTGCGCGCGGTCTGCGGGGAGGTGTGCCTGTTGCCGCTGGTGCGACGCGCCGCACTGGTGCGCGGCGTGACCGGGCTGCTGCACGCGTCGCCCATCACCACGGGTTACTACCGCGATCGGCGGCTCGATGACTGGGCGCGGACTCTCGCCTCGCGCCGGAGGCTCGACGCCTTGTTCGTCTACTCGTCGTCGATGGCGCAGTACGCGGCGGCCGGGCTCGCGATCGACGGGCCCCGGGTGATCGACTTCTGCGACGTCGACTCGGACAAGTGGCGACAGTACGCAACCTCGCACCGGTGGCCCACGAGCTGGATGTACGCGCGCGAGGCGCGCCTGCTGGAGCGCTGCGAGCGGCGGGCGGCCCTGTCGTTCGACGCCGCGCTGGTGTCCGCCGAGCCCGAGGCAGCGCTCCTGCGACGTATCGTGCCCGAGGCCGCGGGTCGCATCCACGTGCTGGCGAACGGTGTCGATGCCGGCTATTTCGATCCTTTGGGCCGCTGGTCGAGCCCCTACCCGGAGGAGCGCAGGGTGATCGCGTTCACCGGGGCGATGGACTATCACGCCAACGTCGACGCCGTGTCGTGGTTCGCGAATACTGTGCTGCCGCCCATCCGTGCGGCTATGCCGGACGCGATCTTCGCCGTCGTGGGGTCGAATCCTGCGCCCCAGGTGCGTGCCCTGGCGAACTTCGACGGTGTGATCGTGACCGGGCGGGTGCCGGATATCCGACCGTATCTTGCGCATGCCGCCGTCGTGGTCGCGCCGCTGCGCATCGCACGCGGCGTGCAGAACAAGGTGCTCGAGGCACTCGCCATGGCGAGACCGGTCGTCGCGACGGCGAACGCGGTGCAGGGCATCCCCGGCGCCGCGCAGGCGGGCGTGTGCATACGCGACGACGCCGGGGCTCTGGCGGCGGCGGTGATCGAGCGGCTCGCGGCAGCGGGCGAGACGGCTGCGGCCGGGCGACGATTCGTGCTCGAGCGGTACGCCTGGCAGACACAGGTCGACGCCGTTGCAGAGCTGCTGTTGCGCGCCGGCGCCGGCGGGCATGACCGGCTCGCGGCGCATCCGGCTTACGGGACCGTATGAGCACGGACGCGAGCCGGCATCGCGGCATGCAGCTCGCGGCGCTCGCGGCGCTGCTCGTCATGCTCGCGCTTGCCTACCGCGAGACTCTGCAGTCGATCGGCGCAAAGTGGTTTACCGACATGACCTACTCGCACGGCGGGCTGGTCGTGCCGATCAGTGTCTGGTTGCTCTGGCGCTGCCGGCACGCGGTGGCCGACGTGCCCTGGGCCCCGAGCATCTGGGGAGTGGCTGCGCTCCTCACCGCGAGTCTCGCCTGGCTGGTCGCGCGCGCCGCCGGTGTCCTGGTCGTGCAGCAGCTCGCGGTCGTCGCAATGATCTCTGCGGTGGTGCTCGCGGTGCTCGGCTGGCAGGCCTACCGGCGCGTTGCCTTCCCGCTCGCGTTCCTGGTGTTTGCCGTGCCGTTCGGACGCGCACTGGTCCCGAGCCTGATGCAGGTCACGGCCGACATCACCGTGACCGCGCTCAACTGGACCGGGGTTCCGGTTTTCCGCCAGGGCATGATGCTCAGCATCCCGGGCGGTGACTTCGAGGTTGCGCGCGCCTGCAGCGGTCTCAACTACCTGATGACCGGGGTCGTGCTCGGTACGCTCTTTGCGTTCCTCACCTACGCGGACTGGCGCAAGCGAATCGCCTTCGTCGCAGTAACCGTTGCGGTACTGATCGTGGCGAACGGCGTGCGTGCGTACCTTACCGTCGCGATCGCGCACTGGAGCGACATGCGCTACGGCACGGGCTACGATCACATAGTTTTCGGCCGTGTCCTGTTCCTGGCGGTGGTCCTGGCCGTGTTCTGGGTCGGGCAGCGCTGGCGCGACGCGGCGCGCACGCCCGCGGCTCACCCGGATGCGATCCCCGGCGATGCGCCGCCACGGCGCCGGGCGACGGGGATCGCGGTGGCCTGCATCCTGCTGATCGTCGGCACCCCCTGGTACCTGGCGGTCGCCAAGGCCCGCGCGGACGCGAAGCGAGCGCCGGTGGAGTCGAGCCTCGCTATGCCCGCGGGTCACGGGTCGTGGCAGGGCCCGCGTGATGTGGCGGGTTCCTGGCGCCCGCCTTATTCCGGCGCGCTGCTCGAGCGCGCGACGACTTATGTCGACGCCTCAGGGCCGAGCGTCGATCTGTATGTCGGCGTCTACGAACTCGGCGGGACCGGCGACGGCGAGATGATTTCCTATCGCAACCGTCTCTATCCGCAGGAACACCACAGCCTGCTCGCCGAGCGCGCGGTGTCACCGTCCACCGGCGGCGGCGAGCCGCTCCATGCGCGCGAGTTCGTGCTTCCCGGCACGAGCGGCGACCGGCTGATCTGGTACTGGTTCATGATCGGCGAGGACATCACCCCCAGCCGCAACATGGCCAAGGCGCTCGAAGCCGTTGCACTCATTTCCGGGCAGGCGGGATACGGCCGAATCGTCACGCTCGCGACGGACGCGAGCGACATCGAGGCAGCGCGCCGGCGCCTGGCCGCCTTCGCCA
>Ga0075421_100008689_pt1 | contig 12497 bp, 12 predicted proteins | sample SoiMetdeltSBSDD5_FD_75292 | JGI IMG/M metagenome (GOLD analysis project Ga0075421, IMG submission 75292) | Bulk soil microbial communities from a Populus tree surrounding site in Tennessee, USA - Soil MetaG P. deltoides SBSDD5 | ecosystem: Environmental > Terrestrial > Soil > Tree plantation... | reverse complement strand
TCGGGAGGCGGGCAGCTTCGGCCTCGGGCTGTCCATCGCCGCATCGATCATCGAGGCGCACGACGGGACCATCGAGGCCGAATCTGCCAATGGGAAAACAACTTTCAGAATGCGACTGCCGACAGTGTCGGTGGCCGCTCAGCAGGTCACGTCTACGTAGACGGTCTTCGAAGTGACCGTCGTGTTGATCGAGCTGCCACCGCGTGAATCCTCGGTGGAGTGCGTCTGCCCGGGACGGACTGCACTGACGCTGCATTGTGACAGCGGAGCGGCGCCGGTCCTGTTCACAATGACGTTGTAGCCGCTGGCTTCCAGCGTTCGGACAGTGTCGTCTACCTGCGACGGACCCGTAGGTGCCGCGCCGGCGACAGCGGCGAATGCGAGCGCTGCCGAAGCCAAGGAGGTTGCGGTAAATCCAATGGTGACATAGCTTTTCATACATCCCAATCTAGGAGCGCTACGTCTTGGCGCCACATCTTCATAGCGAACGCAAACATATGTAAACGGTATGAGCCGCTGGCTGTAGCGACCGTCAGGTGATAGTCACACCGCCGTCGACGACGATGGTCTGTCCGGTGACGAAGCCGCCGGCGTCGGACGCCAGCCACACCAGCGTCGCGGCGAGCTCGGCCGGATCACCCATGCGGCCCAACAACACTCGCGGCTTGAGGCTCTCGATATAGCCGGGCTTGTAGGCGTCGGTCATCTCGGACTCGAAGAATCCCGGCGCGATCGCGTTGACGCGGATGCCCTTGCGCGGGCCCCATTGCTGGGCGAGATCCCGGGTCAGGCCCGAGATCCCGGCCTTACTCGCGCTATACGCGGCTTGTGGTAGCCCGGCCGTCGTAATGCCGAGCACGCTTGAGATGTTCACGATCGAGCTGCCCGGCTGCATCACCTTCGCGGCGGCCTGCGCGGCCCAGTACGAGCCGTTGAGGTTGATGTCGACGACGGCGCGGAACTCGTTGGGCGTCTCGCGGGTGGCCGGCACCGCGGTGCCCACACCGGCGTTGTTCACCAGCACATCGACGTGGCCGAACTCCGCCATTGCCGCGTCCACCATCGCTTGGCACTGCGCGGGATCGGCGACGTCCGTGGCGACCGTCAACGCATGCCGTCCCGCCTCCTCGACAAGACGCGAGGTGGCATAGAGCTTGTCGACGCGCCTGGCGGCCAGCACCACATCCGCGCCGGCCTCCGCGCACGCCTGGGCAAACGACACCCCTAAACCGGACGAGGCACCGGTGACGATGACGACCTTGTCGTCGAGTCGGAACTTGTCGAGTACGGCCATCCGGTCAGACTAGCGACCGTCGTTGCAGTGCCACCGAGATGGTGAGCACGACGAGGCCGGTCGCAGCCAGCAGCGCACCAGCTGCGGCGGGCGCGGTGTAGCCGAATCCCGCCGCGATCACCAATCCGCCGACCCAGGCTCCGGTCGCGTTGCCGATGTTCAGAGCGGAGTGATTCAGCGCGGCCGCCAGCGTCTGCGCATCGTGGGCGACGTCCATCAACCGGGTCTGCAAGGCGGGGGCGACCGCGGAACCCGCGGCACCGATGCCGAACAACACCAGCAGCGCCGTCCACGGATTGTGCGACGCCAGCACGAACACCGCCAGGATGATCCCGAGCGCGCCCATCGACACATAGAGCGCGCGAATCACCGACTGGTCTGCGAGGCGACCGCCGACCAGATTGCCGACCACCATGCCACCGCCAAAGACCATGAGCGCCAACGGAACCAGCGATCTCGGCAGCCCGGCGACGTCGGTCATCGTCGTGCTGATGTAGGTGTACACGGCGAACATGCCGCCGAAGCCGATCATCCCGACCGCCAGCGCCAGCCAGACCTGTACACGCTTGAGCGCAGCGAGTTCGGTGAGCGGGCTGGTGACATGCATGGTGCGCAACTGGGTGGGCAGCCCGAACCACAGTGCGGTCAGCGTTGCAGCGCCGACCGCGACGACAAGGCCGAATGCACTGCGCCAGCCCAGTGCCTGGCCCAGCCACGATGCCAGCGGCACGCCGATCACGGTGGCCACAGTCAGCCCGCACATCACGTGGGCGACCGCCTTGGCGCGGTTGTGCCGTCCCATCAAGTGCGTGGCCGCCAGCGCCGCCACCCCGAAGTACGCGCCATGCGGGAACCCGGCGACGAACCGGGCGATCATCAGCGTTTCGTACGACGGTGCCAGCACGCTGGCCAGGTTGCCCAATGTGAATACCGCCATCAGGCCGAGCAACAGGGTCTTTCGTGGCACACGCGCGGCGAGCGCCGCGATGAGCGGGGCACCGATCACCACGCCAAGCGCGTACGCCGAAATGACATGGCCCGCAGTGGGTTCGGTGATTCCGAGGCTGGACGCGATGTCGGGTAGCAGGCCCATTGCGACGAACTCGGTGGTGCCGATGCCGAATCCGCCCAAGGCCAGGGCGAGCACCGCCAGCCACCGGACAGCCGGATCAGGTGCGACGACGGAGACAGGGCGGTCCAGTGAAATTGTCACTGAGAGGCAGCCTTTCGTGCGAGGTCTGATATGTGGGCCCAGTTGCGGTGTTCGACGGCATCAGCCGGTGTAAGCCAGCTGCCCCCCACGCACCCAACGTTGGGCAACTTGAGGTATTCCGCCGCATTCGTCGGGGTGATGCCGCCTGTCGGGCAGAACCGTGCGGCGGGCACAGGAGAGTGGATAGCCCGCAAGTATGCTGCGCCGCCCGCGGCTTCCGCCGGGAAGAACTTCATGTCGGTGTAGCCGTCTTCCAGCAGGGCCAGCACCTCCGATACCGTCGCCACACCGGGCAGATGGGGTAATCCCGTGTCGCGCATGGCCGCCCGCAGGGTGGGGGTGCTGCCGGGGGAGACGAGAAACTGCGCACCAGCGGCAAGCGCGTGTTTGGGTTGGCCGGTTTCGACGATCGTGCCTGCGCCGACGATGATTTCGGGCACCTCGTTGGCGATGCGTTCGATGGCCGCCAGCGCAGCGGGCGTGCGCAATGTCAGCTCGATGATCGGCAGTCCGCCGTCGACGAGGGCCTTGGCGATCGGCACCGCGTCGCCGGCATCGTGGACGACGACCACCGGAATGACGGGTGCGATGTCGAGCAGTGAAGTCATGAGATACCCCTAAAGACGCTGGCTCCTTCGTCGGCCGGACCGACGGCCGCCCGCATGGTGGCGAACAGTTCGCGGCCGGTGCCCACCCATTCATCGACCGACGGTGCCCGGCCCGTCGAGGTCCGGGTCCTGAACTCTTCGTCGGGCACATGGATGGTCAGTGCGCCGGCATCGGCGTCGAGGGTGATCACGTCACCGTCGGCCACTCGGGCCAGCGGGCCGTCTGCGGCCGCTTCGGGGGTGAGATGAATTGCGGCGGGCACCTTTCCGGACGCACCGGACATTCGGCCATCAGTGACCAACGCGACGCGGTGTCCGCGGTCCTGCAGCACGCCGAGTGCGGGTGTCAGCTTGTGCAGCTCGGGCATGCCGAGGCTCTGCGGTCCCTGGTAACGCAGCACCGCGATGAAATCGCGATCCATTACCCCGGATTGGAATGCCTCGAGGAACTGCTCCTGGCTGTCGAACACTGCGGCCGGGGCGGTGATTGACCGGTGTTGCGGATCGACGGCAGATGTCTTGATCACGCTGGTGCCGAGATTGCCCGTCAGGGTTCGCAGCCCACCGTCGGGGGCGAACGGGTCATCCGCGGTCCGCAGCACCGTGGCGTCCAGGCTCTCCCTGGTGCCGTCGACCCACTGCAGTGCGTCACCGTCGAGCCGCGGTTCTGATGTGTAGCGACGAAGCCCGTGGCCTGCCACCGTGCGGACGTCGTCGTGCATCAGACCCGCATCCAGCAACGAGTTGATGATGCACGCGATGCCACCCGCGGCGTGGAAGTGGTTGACGTCGGCTTTGCCGTTGGGATACACCCGGGCCAGCAGCGGCACGACGGCCGACAGATCGGCGATGTCTTTCCAGGACAACGTGATTCCGGCCGCGCGGGCAATGGCCACCAGGTGCATGGTGTGGTTGGTCGACCCGCCGGTGGCCAACAGCGCAACGCACCCATTGACAACGGCTCGTTCGTCGACGATCTCCCCGACCGGCGTGTAATGGTCACCCAATGCGGTCAGGCCCGTCACGCGACGGCCCGCTTCGGCCGTCAACGCATCCCGCAGCGGGGTGTCGGGGTTGACCAACGCGGCACCCGGCAGGTGCAGGCCCATCGCTTCCATCAGCAGTTGGTTGGAGTTCGCGGTGCCGTAGAACGTGCACGTGCCGCTGCCGTGGTAGGAGGCAGCCTCGGCGTCGAGCAGCGCGTCGCGGCCGACCTTGCCCTCGGCGTGGAGCTGCCGGATGTGCGCCTTCTCGCTATTAGGCAAACCCGAAGTCATCGGGCCCGCAGGAACGAAGATAACCGGCAGATGCCCGAATCCCAATGCGCCGATCAGCATTCCGGGCACGATCTTGTCGCACACACCGAGCAGCAGCGCACCGTCGAACATGTCATGGGATAGGGCGATCGCCGTCGCCATCGCGATCACGTCGCGTGAGAACAGCGACAGCTGCATGCCGTCGCGACCCTGGGTGATGCCGTCGCACATGGCCGGCACGCCGCCGGCGAACTGGGCGATGCCACCTGCCTCGAGCACGGCCTGCTTGAGCTGCGCGGGATAGCCTTCGAAGGGCTTATGCGCCGAGAGCATGTCGTTGTACGACGACACGATCGCGATGTTGGGTTTGACCATGCCGCGCAGCGCGGTCTTGTCGCGAGTATCGGACGCCGCGAAACCGTGGGCAAGGTTCGCACATGCGAGTCGGCCACGGGCGGGGCCGTTTTCGGCCGCGGTGGCTAGCCGGGCCAAATATGCGCCGCGTTGCTTGGCGCTGCGCTCGGCGATCCTCGCGGTGACATCGGCAACGACGGAATGCGTCATGCTGCTCCTTCGTGCCAGCGCCGGCCGTCGCGCTCGAGCAAGGTGGCGGCGTCGACGGGTCCGTCTGTGCCGGCCGGATACAGCCGGGGCACTCGGCCCGACTCCTGCCATTGCTGCAGAATCGGTTCGGCCCACGCCCAGGCCGCCTCGACCTCGTCGCGGCGCATGAACAACGTCGGATCGCCGCGGACGACATCCATCAGCAGCCGCTCGTAGGCGTCGGGAGAACGAAGCTGGAACGCTTGCGTGTAGTTGAGCGCAAGCGATACCGGCCGCATCCGGATTCCGCCGGGTCCAGGCTCTTTTGCGGTCAGTTCGAGGCGCATCTCCTCGTCGGGCTGCAGCGAGATCACCAGCCGGTTCGGCTCCGAGGCGCCCTCGCTGCCCGGAAACATCGGCAGCGGTACGGGTTTGAACTGCACGACGATCTCGGAGTAGCGGCGCGACATCCGCTTCCCGGTACGCAGATAGAAGGGCACACCGGCCCAGCGCCAGTTGTTGATCTCGGCCTTGACGGCGACGAACGTTTCCGTTGAGCTGTCCGGGTTTTCGGCGTCGTGCCGGTAGCCCTCGACCATGGCGCGTTCGGATAGGCCAGGCCCGTACTGTCCTGTCACGGTGTCGCGTTTGATGTCGTGGGCCGACAGTGGCTTCAGCGCTTGCAGCACCTTGAGCTTCTCGTCGCGCACGGTCTCACGGTCGACGTAGGTGGGCGGTTCCATCGCGACCAGACAGAGCACCTGCAGCAGATGGTTCTGCAGCATGTCGCGCAGCGCGCCGGACTTGTCGTAGTAGTCACTGCGCGTGCCGACCCCGAGCGACTCGGCGGCGGTGATCTGAACGTGGTCGATCCAGCTGGAGTTCCACAGCGGTTCCAGCAGGGTGTTCGCGAACCTGGTGACGAGCAGGTTCTGCACGCTCTCCTTGCCGAGGTAGTGGTCGATGCGGAAGATCTGCCGCTCCGCGAACACCGCGCCCACGGCGTCGTTGATGGCCTGGGCTGACGGCAGGTCGTGGCCGATCGGTTTCTCCAGCACCACCCGCGACGACTCGGTGACCACGCCCTGCGTGCCCAGCGCATCGCATATCGGCCCGAACAGGGCGGGCGCGCAGGCAAGGTAGAACACCCGGATGTCGACGTTCGAGCCCTTCAGCACGTCGGTGACGGCCATATAGTCGCCAGGCTCGGCCAGGTCGATGCTGACGAACCGCAGGCGGGCCAGAAAGCGGCCGACGGAGTCCTCGTCGAGGAACTCGGTGGCCACGAATCGGCCCAGTTCAGCTTGGATCTTGTGGCGGTAGCCGGGCTCGTCGAGGCCGGCCCTGGCCACGGCGATGATTCTGGTGTCGGCGGTCAGCTCGCCGTCGCGGTCGCGCAGATACAGCGCGGGCAGCAGCTTACGGACGGCGAGGTCGCCGGTGCCGCCGAAGATGACGAAGTCGCATGGATCAACCATGTGGCCCACCGTAGAGAGACTTCAGACGCCATGCAAACCCACTTAGGTATTTGAAAAACAAAAGTGACGGGAGTTACGCTTACGAACATGGCGTTAATCCGGACTTCACCGTCGATGTCCGCCGGCGACATCTATGCCTTGATCAGAGAGCGGCGGGACATCACCCGCACGGAGATCGGCCAGCTGACCGGGTTGTCTCGGACAGCGGTGTCGGCCCGCGTCGCTGCGCTCGCTGCGCAGGGATTGGTCATTGAGCGTGACCTAGCCCCGTCGACGGGCGGACGCCCGGCCAGTTTTGTGACCTTCAATGCCGACGGCGGCGTCGTCTTGTCGGCGGCCATTGGCCGCAGCCGCACCCGGCTCGCCGTGTGCAACCTGGCCGGCGACATTTTGGCGGCCAGCGACATCGACCAGGAGCCCGGGCTGGGTCCCGACGATTTGATGCCCGACATCGTCAAGCGGCTCGACGCGCTGCTGGACGACTCCGGTCTTCACGACGAGAAGATCTACGGCGTCGGGGTGAACTTGCCTGGCACCGTCGACCGGGACCGCGGATGCAGCCTCGACTCGCCGATCATGAGCGGCTGGGACGGTGTGCCGTTGCCGCCGTACTTCGCTGAATTAACCAGCGCCCCAGTGATTCTCGACAACGATGCCAACGTGATCGCGCTTGCCGAACGTCGTGGCGATCGACAGGCGTTCGACGATCTGCTCGTGCTGAAGGCCTCGACGGGCCTCGGCGCGGGCATCATCGCCGGCGGATCTTTGCAGCGCGGCGCGGTGCAGGCGGCGGGGGAGTTCGGCCACAACAAGACGCCTGCCGCCGCGGGATTGCCGTGTCGCTGCGGCGACACCGGTTGCCTCGAGGCGATCGCCGGCGGCTGGGCCCTTGTCCGCGCCCTACAAGCCGACGGCCGCGCCGTCGGCCACCTTCGCGACGTGGTGGAATTGGCCAACAGCGGCGACCCCGACGCCCGCCGAATGATCCGCGACAGCGGCCGGCACGTCGGCGAAGTCCTTGCACACGCGGTGAATCTGCTTAATCCCGCCGTGCTGGTGGTGGCTGGCGATATGGCGGGCGCCTACGACATTTTCGTCGCTGGCCTTCGAGAGACGTTGTACGGTAACGCGACCGCATTGGCCACCCGGGTGTTGCAAGTGGCGCCGTCGACCTACGGCGACCGCTCGGGCGTCGTCGGTAGCGCGACGATGGTGCTCGACCATGTGCTGAGCCCCAAGGCGATCGACTCGTCGCTGTCCTGAGGGGCCGCTCGCGAGGTACCTTATTCATAGCCCCCGGCTGAGCCCACGTTTATCCGGTAGGTAAGAGGTGATCGCTAGAGCCGAGACCGCTGGGCCGAACCATCGGCCCGAACGTTACGCGGTCGAGATCATGGATGCCGATGACGCCGAGGAGTTCCTCGAGGACTTGTACGGCGTGCGGTTGCGGCTGTTCCGCAAACAAGCTGCCCGTCGCGAGGGTCCTTTGTTGACGCACTCGCGTATGTCCGTCGGACCGCTCGCGATCGACGAAATCTACTCGGCGGGCTACGTGGAGGCGTCGCCCGATCCACTGAACAAGGTGGTGGCAGTCTGGGCGACCGGCGGCGAGGTATCCGGTGAGTGCGATGGGCTGACCGGCGAAGCCCACGCGGGCGATGTCACCCTTCTATCACAACCACACCTGCCCCATCACGTGCGCGCCAACAACGTTCGTCTGACCTCGGTGGTGCTCGACCAATCCGTGGTCGCAAGCGCGGCCACCGGCCTGCCGAGGGGTCAAGCGCCTATTCCCGTCCGCTTCACCAGTTTTCAGCCGATGGACGCGGTCGCAGCACGGCTGTGGAAGGACACCGTCAGCTACGTCAAACACAGCCTGTTCGCTGACGACGCGGTCGCCACACCGCTGACGGTCGGTCACGCCGGCCGGTTAGTGGCCGCGGTGACGCTATCGACGTTTCCCAACACCGCGGCCACCGGCCCGACAGCCCATGACCGCACCGATGCCAAGCCGGTGCTGGTGCGCCGCGCCATCGAGTACATGGATGCGAACGCAACCAACGACATCGGGCTGGCAGACATCGCTGAGGCGGTCCATGTCACGCCGCGCGCCGTCCAGTACATGTTTCGGCGGCATTTGGAGACCACGCCGCTGCAATACCTTCGGCGGCTGCGGCTGCACTATGCGCACCAAGAACTACTGGCGGCCGACCATATGCATGACACTGTCACCGACATCGCCGCACGCTGGGGGTTTGGACACACCGGCCGCTTCGCCGTGCTCTACCGTCAGACGTACGGCCAAAGCCCGCACACCACGTTGCGCGGCTAACCACCAAACCGGCTGCGGCCACGACGCTTGACGGTGTGCAGCTCGTCGTTCATGGACCGCAGTTCCTCGTTGGTCGTTTCCAGCTCCTCCACCGTCGACTGCAGCTCTTCGTTAGTGGTTTCGAGTTCCTCATTGGTGGATTGCAGCTCTTCATAGGCGGCCTCTAGCTGACGGTTCGTCTGGACCACGTTGTCCCGCAGCGCCCGCGTACCGGTCACATCGAAGAACACGATTGACGCGCCGAGCAGCGTGCCCTCGGCGTCGACGAGCGGATTGACATGGATCTCGAACCAGATGGTGTCGGCGCTCGGCCGCTGCCACTGCACGTCCCGGATGCACGCCGGCCGCCGCTCGACGTTGGCCTGCTCGAGGTACGTGCGCAGCTCGACGGGCCGGCGGGACACCTCCAAATCGCGCAACGGCCTGCCGATGTCACGCTCGGAGAGCCCAAACGTGAGCTCGGCCTGCTGGTTGATCATCGCGACGGTGTCCTCGCCAGTCACCACGATCTGGGCGACCGGGCTGGCGTGAAAGGCCAGCGCTTCGAACGCTTCCCCGTCCGAAGTCTGTTCGTCCATTCCTGTCCATCCATCTCGGCCAGCGCGGCCGGTCCGAATACTCGGCTAGAGGCGGTTCTCCGGGCCAATGACCGCCCAGACCGTCTTGCCCGACGACGTCGGGGCGTTACCCCATGCGCGGCACAGCGCGGAGACGATGTGCAGCCCCGATGGCGGCGAGCCCGCCATCGATGCCGCTTCGCAAATTTCGGCCCGCCTATGACTGGAGTCCGCCACCGCCACGAACACCGCTGCGCCATCGGTCTCCAGTCGGATCATCGGCATGCTGTCGGTGTGTTGAAGAACATTCTCGACAAACGCCGTGACCACAATTTTGGTCACCGGGATCAGGTCGGTCAGCGACCACGCCGTCAGCCAGCCCATCACTAATTCGCGCGCTCGTCGCAGGCTCTCGAGAGTTGGCGGCAATTCGGCGCGAGCGCGTCGGCGCTTCCGGTTTGCGGCGGTGCTTCCCAGCGCGCGGACCGCGGCATCGACCGTGGGGTAGACCGGTACCCTGCCGGCGAGGCTGCTGTCCGCGATTGCACTGCGGCGGGTCGCCTCACGGCATACCAGCCCGAGGGGAATCGTCGGCCAGCGGTCAACGTGCCAACGCGCGCTGCTGAAGGCCAGCCATGCCGACTCTGCAGGAACATGGAGTTCGGTGACATCGACGACGACCGCTCGGGGCTCTTCGAGCGCTTGCTGAATGATTTTGTCCCGCAGGGCCAGATAGGTGGACTGATCCAAGACGCCACGAGCGTCGAGCACAGTGGTTTCACCCACATATTCGACGGTGACATTCAGAGCCTGTGGCCAACGAGTGTTTGCCATCGTTGTGGGTTTACCCCGCTGACCGGTCCGGTAATCAGTTGCGGGTGCACCAATTACAGCTTGGCGATGACCTTTTCCGCGAAGGTCTCCAGATGCCGGATTTTGGCGTCGAGCGGCTCCGTGTCCTGACCCATGATGTAGGGGATCCGGAAGCCGACGATGACGTCGGTGACGCCCTTGTCCTCAAGGCGTTTGATGCCGTCGAGGGTGAACGCGTCGAGGGAGATGACGTGGATCTCGAAGGGTCCGGTGCGCCCTTGTTCCTTGCGAATTTGATTGAGCCGCTTGATCAATCGATCGAGTTCATCCGGCTGGCCGCCACCATGCATCCAGCCGTCGCAACGGGCGGCGCGCTGCAGCGCCGCCTCCGCGTGGCCGCCGACGAGGATCGGGATCGGTTTATTTGGCGCCGGCGTCATTTTCGTTTTCGGGATGTCGTAGAACTCGCCGTGGAACTCGAAATAGTCTCCGGAGGTCAGCCCCTTGATGATCTCGATGCACTCGTCCATCCGCTTGCCGCGCTTCGCAAATGGGACACCCATGAGTTCGTAATCCTCGGGCCACGGGCTGGTGCCCACACCGAGCCCGAGCCGGTTGTCGAACAGCGCATTGAGCGACCCGACCTGCTTGGCCACCAGCGCCGGCGGTCGGATCGGCAACTTGAGGACGAAGAAGTTGAACTTCAGCGTCGTCGTGACCGCGCACAGCGCACTGGCCATCACGAACGCCTCGATGAACGCCTTGCCGTCCAGAAACTCGCGGCTGCCGTCAGGGGTGTACGGATACTTCGAATCGGACTCGAACGGATAGGCAACGCTGTCAGGGATCGTCATCGAGTGATAGCCCGCGGCCTCGGCTGCCTTCGCCAGCGGAAGGTAGTACGTCGGATCGGTCATTGCCTCGGCGAAAGTGAAGCGCACTCGGCCATATTAGAACGTGTTCTAAGTTTAGGGCTTGCGGTCGCGGGAACGCCGTCGCCATGAGTGCGGTATCCAAGGCCCTGTACATGCCCCTGTCGATTGCCAGCAGCGTGGCGGGCGGCCTGATCGCCGGCCGCCTCTTCACCGAGATCTGGCAGCGGATCAGCCCGTCTGATCAGGAGCCGCCCGATCCGAAGGATCTGGACCGTTCGGGTCGCGAGGCGATCACCGCTGCCGCGCTTCAGGGGCTGGTGTTCGGTCTGGTGCGGGCCGCGGTGGACCGGGCCAGCGCACACGGTTATCGGGCCGTCACTCATGAGCCCCCGACCTGACGCGCCATTATGGCGTAGGTGCGCACCTGGCTGACCCGCAATGTGCGGGTGCTCTCGGCTGTCTCGTTTCTTCAGGACACCGCGAGCGAGCTGCTCTACCCGCTGCTGCCCATTTATCTGACGTCCGTGCTGGGCGCTCCGGCCGCGGTCGTCGGTGCCGTGGAAGGTGCGGCGGAGGGGGCGGCGTCGCTGACCAAGCTGGCGGCGGGACCGCTGGGCGACCGATTCGCGCGGCGGCCCTTGATCGCGACGGGCTATGGCATGGCGGCACTCGGCAAGGTGATGGTGGCGGCCGCGTCGGCCTGGCCGGGCGTGCTGGCCGGCCGGGTTGTCGACCGGCTGGGCAAGGGAATCCGCGGCGCGCCGCGTGACGCGCTGCTGGTGGCCGACATCGACGACGCCGCGCGCGGCCGGGTGTTCGGGTTTCACCGGGCGATGGACACCCTGGGTGCTGTCGTCGGTCCGCTGTTGGGTTTGGCCGGCTACGAACTGCTCGACCACCAGATCGCACCGCTGTTGTGGGTTGCGGTCGTACCCGCGGTGTTGAGTGTCGCACTGGTCCTCCTGGTGCGCGAGAGCCGGCGGGTGCTGCCACGTGCCGAGCGGCGCGCGGTGTTCGCGAGGGTCGCTGACCTACCGCGCCGCTACTGGCGGGTGACGATGGCATTGGTGCTATTCGGCCTGGTGAACTTTCCGGATGCACTGCTTTTGTTGCGGCTCAACGAGATTGGCTTCTCCGTCGTCGAAGTCATCCTGGCCTACGTCACCTATAACGCGGTGTACGCGGTCGCGAGTTATCCCGCCGGGCTGCTGGCCGACCGCATACCACGGCCCGCCGTGTTCGGTATCGGCTTGCTGTTCTTCGCGATTGGCTACACCGGACTGGGGCTGACCACCGACATGGCGACCGCATGGGTGTTGCTTGGTGCGTACGGATTGTTCACCGCGTGCACGGACGGTGTTGGCAAAGCGTGGATTTCGTCGCTGGTGGGCTCGGAGCTGCAGGCCAGCGCGCAGGGGGTGTTCCAGGGTGCCAGCGGATTCGCGGTGCTGGCTGCGGGTCTGTGGGCCGGGTTCCTGTGGGGTGCCGACGGCCGTCTTCCCTTGTTGATCTCGGGGATCGTCGGTGG